>Ga0134127_10000120_pt1 | contig 100057 bp, 71 predicted proteins | sample KB31753_FD_96459 | JGI IMG/M metagenome (GOLD analysis project Ga0134127, IMG submission 96459) | Terrestrial soil microbial communities with excess Nitrogen fertilizer from Kellogg Biological Station, Michigan, USA - KB3-175-3 | ecosystem: Environmental > Terrestrial > Soil > Unclassified ... | reverse complement strand
TGAGCCTGCCCGGCCATCCGGAAGTCTTTGCCATTGGCGACATGGCCTTCCTGCTCCAGGAGAATGGAAAACCCGTGCCGGGTGTTTCGCCTGCCGCGATGCAGGAAGCGGCCCACGTCGCGCGCATCCTTGAGGACGAACTCAACGCGATCGGCGGCGTCGAGCGCCCGGCGTTCAGATACTGGGACAAAGGCACGATGGCGACCATTGGCCGCTCAGCCGCCGTCGCCTGCAGGGGACAGTTCAAGCTCACCGGCTTCCCCGCCTGGGTCGCCTGGCTGTTCGTCCACTTGATTTTCCTCATCGGCTTCCGCAACAAGCTGGCCGTGCTGCTCCAGTGGATCTACTCCTACTTCACCTACAAACGCGGCGCCCGCATCATCACATTTCTGACCGAGAAGTGATAGGGAAGGAGCATCGAAGCCACTGTCAAAATCGTTTTGACAATGTCCTGCATCGCCCGTTCCGTTCGTCGTGGTAATGAAAACCAAATAAGATTATGGCAACAACCAACACACACACCATCCGACTCCACCGAGTGCTCAAGACGTCGCCGGAGAGAGCTTACAAGGCGTTCCTGAACGCGGAAGCCATGGCAAAGTGGCTTCCACCAAATGGATTCACGGGCAAGGTGCATCAACTGGAGCCCAAAGTCGGCGGCGCCTACAAGATGTCGTTCACGAACTTCACCACGGGCAAGAGCCACTCCTTCGGCGGAACGTACCTCGAACTGACGCCCCACGAACGCATCCGTTACACGGACAAATTTGATGACCCGAACCTGCCCGGAGAGATCCAAGTGACGATCTACTTGAAGAAAGTCACCTGTGGAACTGAATTGAACATCGTGCAGGAAGGCGTGCCGGGCGTCATCCCCGCTGAAGCCTGCTATCTGGGCTGGCAGGAATCGCTCGCCCAGTTGGCCAGGCTCGTCGAACCGGAGATTCCAGACTAACGCCGGGTTCAATGGTGACCAGGAGCACGCTCATGGTGGTTTTGCATCGGCGTCGATTTGAAATAACTTTTGACACGAATTGCGCGAATGATCGCGAATTGCGGGTGCCCAGACTCCGATTTCTCTCAAAACGGCCCCGGAATAAGAGATTTTCGCTCGTTTCGCTCGTTTCGCTCGTTAGGCGCTAACACTTTTGCTGGTGTTGTGCTCAGGGTGACCGGCATGAGCGAAATGTTCGCCGGAATTGCGGGCGCGCTTCCGTCGGAGCGCAACTCGTCGGGGCCAGGGATTCGCTGGCACACACAACGAATCAAGGTTGCGAGCATTGGTTGGAGCGGCCCAGCGCGACCGTACCGTCCCCACCCCGATCGGGGGAGCGGCGGCCCAAATCAAGCCTGGTCAAACCGAATCAAGCAACTTGAAGCGCTGGTCAGATGCGACGTGCTCGGACTAATCCGGGTAAATCCGGGTAAATCCGGGTAAGTCCGGCTAAATCCGGCTAAATCCGTCCAAAAATAAGCCAGATTGATCAACTCGCAGCCGAGGACGGCTGCGCCACGTGCAGCAATCATGAATTTCGCGCGGCCATTTTCGTCCAGACTGCGCAAAACGGAACAGCAGCGGAGGATACGAAAGTTGTAACCTCCCGCGACAACAGCGGTCTGTTCCGGGCAAACTTGCGGTTTTCCGCACGCCGCGCGCTGGATGGCACAGCAGTTGCAAGCCACAGCGGACAATCAAACACACTACGAAGGGTGGAGCACAACTGCGTTGGCGCTCGGGCGCCAGTGGCAGCGACAAGGAGTTTGTTTGTGCTTCGCTCGCCGTCCAGTTGCCGCCGATACCGGTCCGACCGGTTTCATTACGCCTTGAGTTCGAAATCCACCGATCATACCGATCATGCTGCCTGCGCCTCACCGGTACAGGACTACCTGGAGCAGCTTCACCGTGAGTTTGCGGGCGTGACCGACGGAAAGGTCGCCACTTACATCCCCGAACTGGCCAAGGCCAATCCGGATTGGTTCGGCATCTGCCTGGTCACCGCCAACGGGACGGCCTACGAAGCCGGCGATTCCCGTCACCCCTTCACGATCCAGTCCATCTCCAAGCCCTTCGTCTACGGCCTGGCGCTCGAAGACCACGGCCGCCAGCAGGTCATCGCCAAAGTGGGCATGGAGCCGACCGGCGACGCCTTCAACTCCATCAGCCTAGAGCCGGGCACGGGCCGCCCTCGCAACCCCATGATCAACGCCGGAGCCATTGCCACTACTTCGCTCATCGCCGGTAAAACGACGCAGGGCCGGCAGCGCCGGCTGTTGGATATGTTCGGCCTCTACGCCGGGCGCGAGCTGAGCCTCGACAACGAGGTCTACCGTTCGGAAAGCGAGACCGGCCATCGCAACCGCGCCATCGGGCACATGCTGCGCAATTTCGACATTCTCACGACCGACCCGATCCCGTCTGTCGACCTCTACTTCCAGCAGTGCTCGGTTTCGGTGACCGCGTACGACCTGGGCGTCATGGCGGCCACGCTTGCCAACAGTGGGATCAATCCGATCACCGGCAAGCAGGCCATTCGCGGGGAATATGTCGAAAGCGTCTTGAGCGTGATGGGTTCGTGCGGGATGTATGACTACGCGGGCGAATGGATTTACACGATCGGCATGCCGGCCAAGAGCGGTGTGGCCGGGGGCCTCATCGCGGTGTTGCCCGGCCAGTTGGGCATCGCGGTGTTTTCGCCGCCGCTGGACGCCCGGGGCAACAGCGTGCGCGGCATTCGCGTGTGCGATGCGCTTTCGCGGCACTGCGACCTTCATCTGCTGAACCGGCCCAGCCCCGGGGAAACCGCCATTCGCCTGAAATTCACCGGGGCGGAACTGAACTCGAATCGCCTCCGCACGCCGGAGGAAAGCCAAGCCTTGCACCAGGGCGGCGGGCAGATCCAGGGTTATCAACTTCAGGGCAACCTCCATTTCGCCAGCACCGAAACAATCGTCCACGATGTCATCGCCAACGCGGACCGGATTGGCCATCTGATCCTGGATTTCAAGAAGGTTCTCACCATCAATGAAAGCGCCTGCAGACTGCTCTATGAACTGCTGAACAACCTGGCTGGCATGAACCGCGTCGTGCTCTTCACCCATAACAACCACCTGCCTTTGTTGCGCCGGTATATGAAGGTGAAGTTGGGCGAGCGTTTCCCGGAACTGTTTCGCTCCATGGAGGAAAACGATCTCGCCCTGGAATGGTGCGAGAACCGCGTCATCGAATCCGCGCTGACCACCCGCCGCGACGACGCCCCTGCGACGCCCGGTCAATACGAGTTGTTCGAGAACTTCACACCGGCGGAGATCACGGTCATTGCCTCGCTGCTCCAGCGGCGCACGTATCAACAGAACGAGACGATCATCAACGTTGGCGACGAAGCCCGTGAATTGTTCTTCCTGGCTCGGGGCGGCGTGAGCGTGTTTGTGCCGCTGGAATCCGGCGAGCGCAAGCGGTTGGCCACCTTCACCCGCGGCATGACCTTCGGAGAAATGGCGGTGATCGACCGTGCGCCGCGTTCGGCCGTCATCGTCGCCGATTCGGAGGTGGTTTGCGACGTGCTGAGCATCGAGGAATTCGAGCGCCTGGGCACGACGCATCCGGGCATCAAGATCAAGTTGCTGGAGAACCTCTGTCTCTGCCTCAGCCGCCGCCTGCGCGCAGTGAACCGGAAACTGGCTGTGTTCGATTAACAAGCCGTGGCGGGTGCGTCGCTTCGCGCGTCGGCGGGAGAACGGCACAAGGCTCCTTAACAGCCGTTCAAATGCTCCAAGTGCGATTGTAGCGGCGGTCTATGACCGCCGAAATCGCCAGAATGCGCACCGTGTTCGGCGCTCACGGAGCTCACAGAGCGCCGCTACAGTTTTTGAACGGGCGAATGGGCCCGCACGGAGGGACGCGACCCACCTTGCGAGTCACTGCGAGGAACTGCGCCAGCGGGTCACCGCTTTGAGGCCGATGATGATGCAGGTCAGAGCCCACGCGTGCCAAAGAACGCCCAGCCAGTTGCCGAGGAATAAAGTCAGCAGCGTGTCGACACCGTAGAGCACGAGGCCGGCGACGAACGGCCACTTCTGCCGCCGGCGAGCGAACGCGCCCAGTGCGACGATGAAGCCCGCGATGGCCAGATTGAGCGCGAGCGCCCCGATTTTTATGGCCCAGCCGAGGTCGGGGGCGATGCTGCGGCAAACGAAGTCGATGCCTTGTGTGAGCGTGAGACCCAGAACAAAGCCCCAGTTACTTCCGGTCAGGATGACGATGGAATTGAGGATCGACAGACCGGCGATCCAGTAGAGCCAGGTTCCGCCGGTCTTGATCTTTTTGTCCAGATCCTCGGCTTCGGCCGAATCGAGCAGTGGGCCGCCGTGGCCGGCCACCCCGAGTTCGGGCAAGGCCGCCGCGGTGGACCAGGAGTTCTGGTCGCTACGGAGCACCTGAGTGGAGCTCGCCAGTCGACCTTCCCTGGCCCAGTCACGAGCCTGCTCAAGCGTGACGGGTCCGTACTCGTTGCCGTCAGTGCCGATCAGTTTGTAAGTGGCATCCATCGTAAGGAGATTGATGGCGCGTCCTTGCCGCGGCCAAGCGGCCGCTTTCAAGATCATCGACGGTGCTGTTGCGCGACTTGAGGAAGCGGACAGGGGAGTGTCCTGAATTTGGACGGACTGGGGCGCGGACAGCCTTGTCCGCGAGACCGTGCCCTCAGCTCAGGAACGCGCGGACATAGCTGTCCGGGCTCCGACGCCGCGACATCGGGATTGCACCTGGGTTGAACAGCATGGTATCCAACGGCGTCCAGTAATCACTGCCTATGCAAACCTCATTCTTCGTTCGTTCCCTTATCTTCGGCTGCGCGTTGGCGAGCACTCCGCTACTGTGCGCACAGAGGCCCCCGTACGGGTTCACTGCGTTGTTCAATGGCAAAGACCTCGCCGGCTGGCGCGGCGGCGATACGTTCGACCACCGCAAATATCAGGCGATGCCGGAGGACAAACGCGCTGAACAGGACGCCAAGTGGACCGCAGACATGAAGCAACATTGGCGCGCCGAGGACAACGAACTGGTCAACGATGGCCACGGGAAATACGCAACCACCGACAAGGACTATGGCGATTTCGAGTTGTTCATCGAGTACAAGACCGTCCCCAAGGCCGACAGCGGCATCTACCTGCGCGGTGTGCCCCAGGTGCAGATTTGGGATTACACAGAAGATGACGGCGGCCAGATGGGCCGCACCAAGGGCTCCGGCGGTTTGTGGAACAACAGCCCCGGCGCGCCCGGCAAGGACCCGCTGGTGCTCGCAGACAAGCCGCTGGGCGAATGGAACAAGTTCCGCATCCTGATGATCGGCGCGCGCGTGACCATTTGGTTGAACGACAAGCTCGTGGTCGATCACGCGAATCTCGAGAACTTCTACGACCGCAAGACGCCGATTCCGGCGAAAGGACCCATTGAACTTCAGACCCACGGTGGGGAAATTCGATGGCGAAACATTTTCATTCGTGAGCTCCGTTCAGACGAAGCGAACCGGGTTCTGGCGTCCAAGGGCAACGAGGGGTTCCAGGCTGTTTACAACGGAACGGACTTCGCCGGCTGGGAAGGCCCGGTGCAGAATTACGAAGTCAAGGACGGCGCCATCGTTTGCAAACCGGGCAAAGGCGGCTGCATTTACACCAAGGAACAATACGGGGACTTCGTCGCGCGGGTGGAGTTCAAGGTGCCGCCCAATGGGAACAACGGGCTGGCCATCCGCTATCCCGGCGACCCGGCAGGAAAAATCGACACCGCGTACGATGGGATGTGCGAGTTGCAGGTGCTCGACGATAGCTACAAAGGCATCGACCCGCGCCAGGCGCATGGCTCGGCCTACGGGATGGTCGCAGCGCATCGCGGTTACCAGCACCCCGTCGGCGAGTGGAACTTTCAGGAGGTCACCGTGAAAGGCTCGACCATCAAGGTCGAGCTTAACGGCACGGTGATTCTCGACACTGACTTGTCGAAGGTGACCGAGTACATGGCGAATCACGCGCACCCTGGCAAGGAGCGCGCGAGCGGTCATTTCGGCTTCGCCGGCCATGGAGACGCCGTGGCATTCCGCAACGTGATGATCTCGAAGCTCTGAGAGGCCGTGGCATACAGATAATCCCTTCGATCAACTGGCCCGGTTCCAATGCGGCGCATGAAATCCCCGATTAACCGCAGACAATTCCTCTCGCGCACGACCGCCACTGCCGCCGGACTTTGGCTCGCCGCTCCGCAATTTCTCCGCGCCCAATCCGTCCTCTCGGCCAACGACAAGCTCAACATCGGCGTCATCGGCGTGGGCGGGCAGGGCGGATTCAGTCTCGGCCAGCTCAAGGGCATTTCCAATATCGTCGCCCTGTGCGACGTGGACGCCAAGCGGCTGGCCGATGGGAAGCAGAAGTTCCCCGACGCAAAGACCTATTCCGACTTCCGCCGATTGATCGACCAGAAAGACCTCGACGCCATCGTGGTCGCCACGCCGGATCACAGTCACGCCATCGCCGCCGTGGCTGCGCTTAAGAGCGGGCGCCATCTCTACTGCGAGAAGCCGCTGGCGCGGACGATTTCCTAAACGCGCATCATCACCGACACCGCGCGAGCAATGAAGCGCGTCACGCAAATCGGCACCCAAATCCACGCTGGCACGAATTACCGCCGCACTGTGGAGTTGATTCGCAGCGGGGCGATTGGCGATGTGGGCGAGGTCCACGTGTGGGTGGCGTCGAGCTATGGCGGCAAGGAGCGTCCCACGGAAGCTCCGCCCGTGCCCCCAGAACTGGATTGGAAACTCTGGCTGGGGCCTGTCGCCAAGCGGCCATATCACCCGGAGTACGTGCCCTTCAAATGGCGGCACTGGTGGGCGTTCGGGGGCGGGTCTTTGGCCGACTTCGGCTGCCATTTCATGGACCTGCCGTTTTGGGCGCTGGACCTGCATCATCCGGTGACGGTTGAGGCCGAGGGTCCGCCCGTGCATGCGGAATCCACTCCACCCTGGCTCATCGTGCGCTACGAGTTCCCGGAACGCGTCTACCACGGCACGAAGTGGTCCGCGCTGAAGCTGACCTGGTATCACGGCGGGAAGTATCCCGAGGGACTGGTCAGCCCGGAGCTATTCAACAAGTGGAAGAGCGGCGTGCTGTTCGTCGGTAAGAAAGGGATGTTGCTGGCCGACTACGGCCGGCACGCGTTGCTGCCGGAGAAGGATTTTGAGGGCTTCTCAAAGCCGGCTCCTTTCATCAAGGACTCGATCGGCCACCACAAGGAATGGGTCGAAGCCATTGGGTTGGGCGGCACGACGACCTGCCGCTTCGACTACTCCGGACCGCTGACCGAAACCGCGCTGCTTGGCAACGTCTCTTATCGCGTTGGAAAGAAGCTGGAGTGGGACTTCGCGAAGATGAAGGCGTCGAACTGCACTGAAGCGGACCAGTTTATCCAGCACCGTTATTACAACGGCTGGAGCCTTTAGCTGAGGTTGGGAACTGGTTCGCAGTAAAGCCACTGGCAACGGCTTGGATTGGCAAGCGATGCCACCGTAGCCGAAATGCCCGCAGCCTGTAGCTGATGTAAAGCCGACTCGTTCGTCCAGCCCGTCCATCCGCCTCCTCACGTCGGCGGCTACAAACGGTCTTGCCCGGCCTGCATGGGGTAAACACCCCAAATACAGGCCGCGAGTTTTCAGCTACAGAACTGAGATCGTGGTGTATAAGCAAATCGTCGTTCGGGAAACGGGTCGGCCTCCATTGGCCGGCGACACACCCTGTCAGCACCCCTGAATAATCACGTTCTGAAGGCGCTTCGTTTCCAGCCAATAGAGGCTTCAAGGACCCCCCTTATCACTCGAAATCAAAGCACGACTTATGAAAACAAGGACATTCATCGTTTGTCTGGCAGCTGTTTTCGGCGTGACATTCCCCGCCTGTTCGCAGCTTGTTCGAATCTGTTTCACCAGCGAAGTCACTCAAGTCAGCGGCCCGTTGCTTCCGGGAGTTAGCGTCGGCAGCACCATCACGGGGCAGGTCGAAGTCGACCTGGCTCACTTTCCATCCGGTGAGAGCCTGAGGCCTGACGCTGTGTTGTATTCCTATTCCGGACAAGAACGCCCCGGATATGTGTTTGAGTTCAACACTGGCGTTCAGACCTACACCTTGGACTCGCTGAACGCCGGAGCTGATTTGGGCCTGGTTCCCGGCATTGGCATGGGCGACAATCCGGAGGGTGACGGATTAAGCTTCGCGGCGCGCGACGAGGGCATGCTGTTCGGTACGGTGCTTGGATTCGACGATCTCACCGCGCCCACCACGCTCCTCAGTGGCTTTTACTTCCCCGAAGACGTGAATCTGGCCGAGGGTCTGGAGAAGGCTGAATTCAGATACGCTGATTTCTTTCTAACCACCGACGCTGTCGTCGCGAAGGTCACTTCCGCCTCCATGGAGATCGAGCAGGCCACGCCTTCGGCCCTCTTGATCTATCGCGTGAATGCTTCAAGTCTGTCCAAGCAACGGAAGCGGCCATTGATTGCCACGTTGGATGCCGCCGACGCCGCCTTTGCCAGTGGCCAATGCGCGAACGGCCTCAGATATTTGGAAGCCTTCAAAAACAAAGTCCGTGCGCAAGTCGCCGGGACCGATTCTGTTCTGGCCGATCACTTGATGGCTGGCGCGCAAGTTATCATCGACTTGGGATGCGGCGATTAACAGACCAGAAGCAACCGACTCCAAGCCATCTAATTGCGATCCACTGAGCGTTTGAAAAGCCGCGCTCCCGGTGCCAGATTCACAATGCTAGTTAGCAGTTCCATTAATCCAACCAAAGGTTCACGTATGAAAACTCATGCTATTGCTATTGCCCTGGCTGTCGGAGCCATTTGGGCAGTCTCGTCGGCGCAGGCCGGAAATCTGAACGGGCGGGCAGGCAGCATGCCCGCAATCTACGACGGTGAATTGTTCACGGTGAATTTCAAGGAGATGCCCGCGAAAGCCACCGCTTCGCTGCTGGCCCATAACGGCTCGGTCAACGTCATTTATACTTCCGACGATACTCTGCCGGATGGCAGCCATTTCGTGGCGGTCCTGGATGCCATCCAGGGAGACGGCTTCAATCCGCTCTGGCTCGAGATCGAGATTAAGTTCAATCCGGGCCACACTCCGCACCAGTTGATGAGCGACGACGAGGTGGAGGAAGCCTTTCAATCCGGCGAAATCGACCTGGATTCAGAATTGGAGGTCTATCGCTGCTCGGTCATCGGACCCCAATCCTGAGCTACCGGAATAAATCGGAGAGCGGCTGTGTCCACAGGACGCGCCGCAGCATTCCAGCCTCTTCCAGCCTGCTGCGGGTTCGCACACAGCGGCGCTCCAGCGGCCGTTGTTTCTTGTGCATCGGCGTGCCCGCATGGGCTGAACTGAAGTAGCAGGGTCTGGTTTGCCTCGACACGCCGGCGGGTTGCAGGTCTGCTCGGCGGGGTTGAAGCGATGTTGAATCCCCGTCCACTGAGTGGCGTGCCGGCCCGTACGGCGTGGCTGCGCGCCGTTTTGTTGAGCGCCTGTTTTTTCGGAATGACCCTCTCGGCGCCGCTGTGGTGGAGCGACCGAACTTTTCCGCTCCTGCCGATTGCCTCCTGGTTTCCGATTCTGCCTGCGCCGTGGGACAAGTGGTTGTTTGTCGCGACGCTCGCGTCCCTGGTCGCCGCATTGTGGTGGTATCGGTCGGCAGTCACGATTTTTCTGGCGGTCACCTTCTTCCTGTACTTCTCGGACCAAAACCGCGGCCAACCCTGGTTCTATTTGTACTGGGTTATGCTCCTGTTGAGCCTGATGCCGGCACAGGCGGGCCTGGCCGGATGCCGGTTAATTCTGACGGCGGTGTACCTGTGGGGCGGAATCCAGAAGCTCAACGGGAGATTTTTCAACGAAGTGCCAACCTGGTTCGTGAGCCCGGCGTCAGGCTGGGGGCTTTCGACAGGCGTTGTGCATTGGCTGCAGTGGGCGGTGGCGTCGGCCCCATTCACCGAAATGTTCATCGCGGTCGGGTTTTGGATACCGCGGCTTCGCAGGGTGGCGATCGGCGCCGTCGTGATCGTGCACGGCGCCGCGCTCCTTTTCCTCGGGCCGCTCGGGCACAACCTGAACCAGGTCATCTGGCCCTGGAACCTGGCCATGATTGCATTGGTGCTGGTCCTGTTTCCTGCAAATCCTCCGGCGCGGCTCTCGCCATCGCTCAGCGAGTTGCGAAACGCGACGGCGGCTTTCCTTGTGACGCTCCTCGTTTGCGCACTTCCACTGCTGAGTTTCTTCGGTTGGTGGGACAAGTCATTTTCGTTCGCGCTCTATTCCGGCAACCAGGCGACGGCGGACATCTTCGTCCAGGAAGGATTCGCGGAGCGATTGCCCGAGGCCGCCCGTGCGTACGTGCGCCGCGTGAAGCAGGAGTTTCATCCGGTGCTACAAGGGCCTTTCGTGTTCGACTACATCACGTGGGGGATGAAGGAGATGGGCGCGCCGCCGATCCTCGAACCGAGGAGCTACCGTTCCATTTATGGCTTCCTGCGGCGGCATGCGGCCAGCGACGCCGACGTGCGTATGATCGTCACGGTCAAGGTCGGCCGGATATCCTTTTACCTCGGGGAGAATGTTCAAGAGATTCCAATGCCCCCGAGGTGAGGTGACGGACGACTTGGAAGCGCGGGCCATCCGCCTCCTTACGTCTGCGGCTACCTTCTCGGGTGAGAAATGCAGGCCGGTCGGCTCGGCTGGCCACTACGGCCCTTCACGCCGTTGCCTTGCGCCAGAAATTGCGGAGTATGGCGAGCGCGGCGCCCCACACTGCACTGTTGAAGATCGTCAACGCCAACGGGAGGACCTGTGGCGTGGTTTCCCACCGCCAAAGCTTGTCCACCAGCCAGCGCGGAAACTTGAGCACGTCTTCGATGTGGACGAGAAAAGCGTAAACGCCGTCGAGGTTGACCGCTTTTGGCGGGACGTGCGACACGAGGAAAATGGTCCCCTCAACTGCTTTCAAAACGACGAAGTGGAGGACCGCAAACCAGAACACCTGCTTCAACAGCCGGCGTCGGGGCGATGGGGTGGGCTCGTTCAATCCGCGAGGGATCTAAACGACCCTGCCCTCCGGAAGCAACTTCCGCGGACAACCTTGCACTAGCTCTGAGCAGGGCGCCTCTCAGTTCTTGCAGGGGACAGCTGGCCCATGGTCTCACCATTGTTGGCCCCTTGCAAAAGACTGAGATGCCCCCCACGCGCCCTTCATTCCGCCTTTCGTTGTGTCCGGGGATAAGTTATGAGTTTAGCGTTCCGTGAAATTCATACTTTCCGTCAAATGCCTCGCAGCGGTTTGTCCTTGGGGCTCGAGGTGGCTTGTCGGGCTGACGTGCCTGCTGGGCATGGCTTGCGACATGCACGGCGCAGCGGTGATCCGAGGTCCGTATCTCCAGCAAGGGACACCAACGAACCTGATCGTCCGCTGGCGGACTGACTCAGCGCACGTCGGCCAAATCCGCTACGGCAATTCCGCGACCAATCTCTCAGCCTTCGCCGATGAAGCAGCCTCGACCACCAATCACGCCGTCCTGCTGACGAACCTGGCGCCCGACACGGTTTATTTCTATTCAGTGGGACTCGCGGCGCAGACGCTCAATGCCAGCACGAACTACTATTTTCGCACGCCGCCGCCCACGGGGTCACGCCGGCCGTTCCGCATCTGGGTTTTGGGCGACTTCGGGTTCACCAACGCTTCGGCCGGCCCCGTCCGCGACGCGTACTACAACTTCACGACGAATCGCTATACCGACCTGTGGCTGATGCTCGGCGACAACGCCTATCATGGTGGGTCCGACGCGGTCTGGCAGCGCGCCGTGTTCCACACTTATTCAAACCTCCTGTGTCAAACGCCCGTCTGGTCCTGCATCGGCAACCAGGAATCGTTCAATTTGCCGACCATCCCGAACACCGCGCCCTATTTCGAAAATTTCACCTTCCCGACCAACGCCGAAGCCGGCGGCGTCGCCAGCGGAACCGAGAGATATTTTTCGTTCGATTACGCGAACGTCCACTTCATCTGCCTGGACTCGATGACCTCGGCGCGCACCAATGGAAGTCCGATGCTGCTCTGGCTCGAAGCCGACCTTCAGCAGAACTCCAGTGAGTGGACCCTCGCCTTCTGGCATCACCCGCCTTACAGCAAAGGCTCGCGGGATTCCGACGCGGAATTCGAGCAAATCGAAATGCGAACCAGCGCGGTGCCCATCCTGGAATCTTACGGCGTGGATCTGGTGCTCAGCGGCCACAGCCATTCCTACGAACGGTCGTATCTCGTCGACGGCCACTATGGTCCATCGTCTTCGTTCACCAACACGATGCTTCGGAACGGCGGAAATGGACACGCGGATGGCGACGGTTCATACGACAAGCCCACGGCCGGCCCGGCCGCTCATGAAGGAACCGTTTACCTCGTCAGCGGCAACGGCGCAGAACTCAGGGGCGGCACCTTGAATCATCCGGTCATGTGTCGCTCGCGCAATCTGCTCGGTTCCGTCGTGCTGGACTTCAACGCAAACCGGCTGGACGCCAAGTCCGTCCTCTCGACCGGCACGATCGACGACTACTTCACGATGATCAAAGGCGCCAGCCCGCTGCGGATCCTGGCCGCCCGGCCCAGCGGCCCGGACCTCTTGCTCTCCTGGCAAAGCGTCGCGCAACGCACCTACCGTGTGCAGTACTCGCCGCCGCCTGGTCCGCTCTGGACGAACGTCGCAGGCCCGTTTGCCGGCGACGGTACCATCCGCACCGTTACCGTCCCGATGAACGCGACGAACGGATTCTTCCGCCTTGCCACGCCTGGTGACTAGCCGGTTGCCAGAAGGCATTTCCGATTGGTGGCTCACGACCTGCCGGTCGTGTGAGGCTGCGCGGCAACCCAGCCCCACCAATCGGAAATGACTTTTGGCAAACTCTATAGCAAGGCCCGTAGCGAAGGCAGTCTGCGAGTTTCCGTCCCGGTGCAGGATGCCTTGTCATTCGGTAACTCTGCGACGACTCTGGCAACGAGACGCTGCCGGAACCCGCAGCCGGGACAGCTGGGCTAAGTTTGTTTGCTGGTGCTTGCTTGCCGGCCGGTTAGTCGGGCCCTAGCGGCCGTTCAAAAAACTGTAGCGGCGCTCTGTGAGCGCCGAACAAGGTACACATCGCGACCCGCTTTCGGCGATCACAGACGCCGCTACAGTCGCACTTGGACTTCTTGAACGGGCTGCTAGGGTTGTAGTGCAAGCCAGTGACGCCCGCCGTCAAATGAGGGCTTGGTCAACGCCATTCAAACCAATAGGACATCATATGAGATCCATATCCATCATCCTCGTCGTCTTCGCACACGTTGCCACATCGTTCGGCGACGAACCGGAAATAAAGGGCGCGCCCGCAGAAATCGCCAACTACCTGGCGAGCCAGCAGGTGCAGGCCAGCATTGTGGGTGAAGCGGAAGTGAAAGTGCCTGCGGATCGCGCGGTGGTGACTCTGCGGCTGGCCAGCGAGCACAAATCGCTTCGCGAGGCCTCTCAAGCGAATCACCAGTTGCGCGCGGCCCTGATGACTTACCTGACCGAAAACGGCATCGGAGCGGACCGCATTCGTTCCGCCAAATTCTCGTCCACGCCCCGGACCGGGACCTGGACGGACAAGGTGAAAAGTTACCGGCTCGAGAGCCAACTCGAGGTGACCGTGCACGACGACAAGGAATTCCAAATTGCCGCGGGGTCCGTCGACAAGTGGACCGATGTGACTTACGCGGGCGTCAAGTTTGAGCACTCGGACAAGGACGCGATGCGTCTCAAAGCCATCTCTCAGGCTTGCGACAAGGCGATGGCCCGAAAGAAGACCTATGAGGAAAAGCTCGGCGTGAAGTTGTTGGTGAAGCGCTTCAACGAGTCGGGCGAATTCAGGCCGATCATATATCGCTATTCGGGCGACGTGGGCGCGCAGGGCGGGACTGCGCCGTCGTTTGCAGGGAAAAGCGCGAAAACTGTGACGGCGTCGCCTGCAGAGGATGAATCGACGCCTGCGTTTGGCGAGTTGGTTTTCAGGGCTTTGGTTAGTATCGAGTGCGCCCTGGAAGCGCGATGAAAGCCCGTCGCGCCGATTCCATTCCACGCTCTCGCCCTCGCAGACGCGCGGCCTTTAAACCACTTCGACCACGAACGACTCAGGCAGTCGTGACGGTGGCGGGCTTGTGGACAGTGACATGCGGCGTGAACGCCGCGGTCCGGATTACGTTTTACGTTTTACGTTTTACGGCCCGCCCCTATCCTCACCCCATGCCCCGCTGGCAAAAAATCACCGTCGCCGGAGTCGGACTACTCGGCGGCTCCATCGGCATGGCGGTAAAGCAACGCCGGCTGGCGGGATGCGTCAGCGGACTGGTGCGGCGGCAGGAAAGCATCGCAGAATGCGTGGAGGTTGGCGCGGTCGATGAGGCGTTCACCGATCCCGCTCGCGCCGTCGAAGACGCGGACCTGGTCCTCCTCTGCACGCCCATTGCTCAGATGCCCTCGCGCGTTGCGAAGCTTCTTCCTGCGCTCAAGCGCGGCGCCATCGTCACCGATGTAGGCAGCGTGAAGGGCACAGTCGTAGCCGAACTCGAGCCGTTGGTTGCCGGGGCCGGTGCGGAATTCATCGGCTCACATCCGATGGCCGGCGCCGAAAAGATGGGCGTGGGCGCGGCGCGGCCGGATTTGTTCGAAGGCGCCGTCTGCGTCGTGACGCCGACTGCGAATTCGAGCAAGGAAGTCGTGCGCCAAGTGGAGGAGTTCTGGAAAGCGCTGGGTGGCCGGCCGCTGCAAATGTCGGCCGAGCAACACGACGACCTGGTCAGCCGTTCGAGCCATTTACCGCATGTGGTCGCCGCTGAACTGGCCAATTACGTCCTCAGTCCCGCGCATGCGAAGGAACAGGCGATGCTCTGCGCGACGGGCTTTCGGGATACGACGCGCGTGGCCAGCGGCTCGCCCGAGATGTGGCGCGACATCGCCATAGCCAACCGCCAGAACCTCGCCCGCGTGCTCGGCGTATTCATCGAGGATTTGCAGGAATTCCAGCGCGCCCTGGAAACGCAGGACACCAAGGCCATCGAGGAATTCTTCCGGCAAGCCAAAGAGCGGCGTGACGCGTGGCAGGCCAGTTCGGCCTCCCCGTCATCAGAGTGAACAAAGGAAACCTATGAGCGACGAAACCCCCGAACTATCCGAAGGCGGCGGTCCCATCTATCGGCACAAGCCGCGCGAGAAGCCGTTTGAACCGGCCTTCGGCGATATCCAGCACATCCAGCTCATCGAGCAGCATATCGAAAAGCATCTCGGCGAGCCGGATTTCGTCTTTCACGAAATCATCTCGGACCTCGTCCACCTCGACGTGCACATCATTCCGCCGCGCCCGGAACGGGACTTCTACACGCTGGTCACGACCGGCATGAGCGCTCGCGCGATGAAGGTGCCCGAGGGGCTCGAGGAATTATCCTACGCCGAACTGCTCCTGAGCCTGCCGCCGGACTGGCCGTTGCGTCAGGAAGACTTCGAGAACGAGGCCAACTACTGGCCCGTGCGCACGCTCAAGATGCTCGCCCGGTTGCCGCACGAATACGACACCTGGCTCTGCGAGGCGCACACCATCCCGAACGGCGATCCAGCCGAACCCTACGCCCCGAACACGAAGTTGTGTTGCGCGATGCTCGCCCCGCCGCTCATCGTGCCTGACGAGTTCCGCGAACTGAGCGTGACGCCGGAGATGTCGATTCATTTCTACGGCGTCATCCCGATTTACCAGGAGGAGATGGACTTGAAGCTCAAGAAAGGCGCGGAGGAACTCTACGACCTCTTTGACAAGCACGAGGTTTCCGAATTGCTGGATGTGAACCGAAAGAACGTTGCGAAGAAGCGTTTCGGTCTGTTCTGATCGCTGTTGCGATGCCGTTGCCTGATCTGATCGAAATCGTGCCGCTGGACAAAATGGTGCTCGCCGAGATCACCGTGCCCGGCTCCAAGAGCATCACAAACCGGGCCCTCGTGCTCGCTGCGCTGGCCGAAGGGGAAACCACGCTCAAAGGCGCGCTCTGGAGCGAAGACACGCAAGTGATGGTCGAGTGCCTGCAGGAGCTGGGCTTCATGGTGAACGTCGCGCCGGACCCGGACGAGGACTGCAACCGCACGATCACCGTTTACGGGCTTGCGGGCAAAGTCCCGCGCGGTGGCACGGAAGCGCAACCGTTGGAATTGTTCGTCGGCAACGCGGGGACGGCGGCGCGCTTTCTGACCGCAATGGTTTGCCTGGGCGAAGGCGTTTACCGCCTGTACGGTGTGCCGCGAATGCACGAGCGGCCGCAGGCGGCGCTGTTCGCGGCGTTGCGCGAACTGGGCTATCGAATTAGTGCGAAGAACGACAAGTTGCCGGCGCTCGTGCACGGTGGCGGACCGAAGCCCGGGGCGACGTGTCCCGTGAGCATCGAGGAGAGTTCGCAGTTCGCTTCAGCCTTGCTAATTGGCGCGAAGGTGGGCGGTTGGGAAGTGAAGGTGACAGGCGAGAACGCGGAGGAGTCCCCGTATGTCACGATGACAGCCGAGCTCATCAAGGCCTTCCCCAAGACTGGCGCCAGTTTTCGGATCGAGCCGGATGCTTCCAGTGGGAGCTACATCTGGGCGTCCAATTGGTTGCTCAATTGGCATGTGCCTTCCATGCCTAGTGTCGTAGTGGTTCAATGTTGGCCGGAGTCAGGATGGCAGATCGATTCCCGGTTTCCTGAGTTCCAACCGTTAAGGCCAACTGTTTCGCGCGCGCGCGACTTGGGAGACAGCATCATGATGGAGATCGTGCTGGCGGCGGACTTCGATGCCGCCGTCACTGAAGTCAAGCTCTTGGATACCAAACTTGGCCCCGAATTGGTGAACGAACGGCCTTCGACATTTCGCTTCACCGACCTCGGCCGCCTCCGTGTCCAGGAGTGTGAACGCGTTGTCGCTTTGCGCACCGAATTGACCAAGTGTGGCGCGAAGGTCATTGAGACGGGCGACACGCTGGAGGTTTTCCCGTCGCACCTTCACGGCGCGACCATCGAGACGTACAACGACCATCGCATGGCGATGTGCTTTGCCATTCTGGGATTGAAAGTTCCTGGCATCAAAATCAAGAATCCTGCGTGCGTGAAGAAGACCTTCCCGAACTTTTTCCAGAAGCTCGCCGCCGCACCGCCCCGCGGCCTCGGGGTGAAGATTCTGGATGCCTCGGGCCGCCCCTTGGCGCACGACGATTTGTTCGCGGAGTAGGGCGAGTGCGCCGGCGCGGGGTTTCGTCTCGGTTGCACACATGGCGCTTAGCCGCGACCCCATTGGAGACCTTTGCAAAAGTCGCCAGCGCGATTGTAGAGGCGCTCTGCGACCGCCGACTTCCCGCAGAAATCCAAGGGGCACGGCGCTCGCAGAACGCCGCTACAGGACTTTTGCAGAGATCTCCGTTGGGGTTGTTGTTTTTTGCGCGCTGCACCCAGGGTAGCTCGTTCCTCGGAATCCTGGGCTTCGTTGCAGAATCCCGTTGGGATTCTTTCAGAAGATCGCGCTCAAGCGCTGATTCGCCCACTGGCTCACACTCTTCGCTGCTTGCCGCTTGCGCGCCGTTTCTTTTCCCTTCACGCTTCTCGTGTGAAAATCGAACTCGGCACTGTCGGCGCTGGTCGCACTCAGCCTGCTCCTGACATGGAACACCCCATCGTCATCGCCATCGACGGCACCAGCGCCAGCGGCAAGAGCACCAATGCCCGACTGGTCGCCAAAGCGCTGGGCTACGTTTACGTCGACACCGGCGCCATGTATCGCACCCTGGCCTGGCATTGCCTGAAGGAAAACATCGACGTTCACGACCACAAAGCCGTGGCCAGCGCCTGCCGCCGGTGGAAGACCCAACTGACGTGCGTCGAAGACGAACTGCGCCACATCCGCCTGCTCGTCGCGGGCTATTATCCTGAGAAGGAGATTCGCACGAACGCCACCAGCGCCGCGGTCCCGCACGTCGCCGCCGTGCCCAAAGTGCGCGAGTGGATGAAGAAAACCCAGCGCCAGTGCATCCAGTTCGGCAACCTGGTGATGGAGGGGCGCGACATCGGCACGAATGTCTTTCCCGAAACGGACTTCAAGTTCTACCTGGACGCGAACCTCGAAGAGCGCGCCCGGCGCCGTCAGGCCGAAGGCGTCACGGAGGACCTCGCCGCCCGCGATCAGCGCGACAGCCAGCGCGCCGCCGCCCCGCTGATGATCCCGCTCGGCGCGGTGGTCGTGAACAACTCGGGTCGCACCGCCGAAGAGACCAGCGCTCAGATTCTGGACATCATCGGCCAGCGCCTCAAGGAACGCGAAGCCCGGCGCGAAGTCGCGCGGCAAAAGCCGCGGTGGCAGTGAAGGGTGCCGACGTGAGGGGAAAACGGTCCTCCGCAACGTTTGCTTGTCCAGGAGCTGCCGTGCGCCCCAACCGACAATCGCCATTCGGCCATCGGCCATGATGCACTGGAGCTACCGTATTGGCTGGATTTTCTTCCGCTCGTTCTTCGCGTGCTACTCCCGCGCAAAGTATCATCATCCCGAGCGAGTGCCGCCAGTGGGTCCCGTCATTCTCGCGTCGAATCACGCCAGCTTCCTCGACCCGCCGCTGGTGGGCTCCGGGCTTCGCCGGATGGTGAATTACCTCGCTCGCGATACGCTTTTCGACACCCCCCTTGTCGGGTCAGTGCTGCGAAGCTGGAAAGTTGTGCCTGTCGACCGGGATGGCGGCGGCGGCGCGGGGTTGAAGGCCATCCTCGAGCGACTGCTCGACGGCGGCGTCATTCTGCTGTTCCCGGAAGGCACTCGCTCGCACGACGGCAAATTGCGCCCAGCCAAGGCCGGCATTGGCCTGACGGTCATCAAATCCACGGCGCCGGTCGTCCCGGTGCGTGTTTTCGGGACTTACGAAGCGTACGGCCGCCATTTGAAATGGCCGCGTCCCCGCCGGCTGGAAGTGGCGTACGGCCAATCAATGGATTTCAAAGCCCAGCGCGAGGAGGCGAAAACGTGTGCCAAACCGAGGCTCAAAGAGATTTACCAGCAGGTGGCGGATGAGATCATGAAAGAGATCGAGAAGCTGGGAACGGAGCGCTAATGCCCGTACCTCAAGAAGACTACTGAGCAGCGGCGGTGCCATTACATCGTCACGCGGGCGTTCTGGATTCCAATGCCGACATCCGGCCGCTACCCTTAGCGGGCATGAGTTGGTTCTACCGCGCTGTGGTGCGTCCAGTGCTTTTCGCGCGGGACTCGGAAGAGATTCACAATTTGACCTTGCGCGTGCTGGCGCAGATCAGTCGGCGCGCGGTGTTGTGCGAAGCCCTGGAAGCGTCCTACGGCACGCCCGCCTTGCCCATCGAAGTCTTCGGCCTGCGGTTCCACAATCCCATCGGCCTTGCCGCAGGCATGGACAAGCACGCCGCGGCGATGCCGGCGTGGGAGGCACTTGGGTTCGGCTTTAGCGAACTGGGCGGCGTGACGTGGCACGCGCAGCCGGGCAATCCTGCTCCGCGCATGTTCCGCGCTGTGGCCGACGGGGCGCTGGTGAACCGAATGGGCTTCAACAACCCCGGCGCCGAGGCTGTAGCTCGGCAGCTGGAACAATGGCGCGCCTCCGGCCGCTGGCCCAAACACCCCATCGGCATCAACCTGGGCAAATCGAAGATTACGCCTCTGGACCAGGCTGCCGAGGACTACGCGAATTCCCTCCGGCGCCTCTGGCCCTGCGCCGACTTCTTCGTCGTGAACGTCAGTTCGCCCAACACGCCGAACCTTCGACAACTCCAGGACAAGGCGGCGCTCGATGAGATCCTGGCCGCCGTGCAAGAGGTCAACGCGAAGCATGCAGCCGTAAGTGCGACCGGGGCGGATGCTTCCCGCGACCTCACGGTCGCAGCTACAGCAGCGCCCAAACCTGTACTGGTCAAAGTCGCCCCCGACCTCTCATTCGAAGCATTGGACGAGATTCTCGCCCTGGCGGGTCCGCGCCGCCTCGCCGGCATCGTCGCGACGAATACGACCCTTGCGAGACCCGCAGCCAACGACCCGCGGCTCCAACGCGTTTATGCTGAGACCGGGGGACTCAGCGGCCGGCCCCTGCGCCAGCGTAGCACCGAGGTCATCCGCCATCTCCATCGTCAAACGAAAGGCGCCTTGCCCATCATCGGCGTCGGTGGAATCTTCAACGCCACGGACGCCTGGGAAAAGATCACCGCTGGCGCCTCGCTCGTGCAGGTCTACTCTGGCCTGGTTTACGAAGGCCCGGCGCTGGCTGGAGACATCGTTTGCGGATTGCAGGTCCGCATGCGCGAGCGGGGGATGCGAACCTTGCGGGAAGCGGTGGGCGCTGAGGAGAAGTTCGATTTTTGACATTTTTCACATTTGTCAGCTGGCCGTCATTATTCCGTCACACCCCCGTGAGATTGTTTCGCCTAAATCACCTGTCGCCCGTCGCGGCGGGTAGTTACGTGCGGTGATACCAATCCGAGACGCATTGGCCGATTCGCACTTATTGACGTCCGAAGCTGCAGCCTGCATGCAGTTCTTACCCGGCCCCGGGTGATGTCAGGTTCAAGGATGACCTTGGCTTACCGGAGTAGGTAAAGGAAGAGCGTCCACAGCATTCAACCCGAGCAAACAAACACGGTGCATCGCGCCGCCAACGAAGTAACCTGTATGAAATACACCCGACCGACTTGCCCCCTGTACGCCTTACTGGCTGGCCTCTGCCTGGCCAGCGGGGCTTCTTCCACGTTCGCCGCCGGCGTCGAACCGCTGGACATCAGCCTCGTCCCCATTGGGCGGTTTACGAACGGCCCCCCTTTCAATCTGAGCGCGGCTGAAATCGTCGCCCACGACCCGGAGACTCAACGGCTGTTCGTAGTCAACGGGCGCGACAAACGCATCGACGTGCTCGACATACAGGATCCCACCCATCCCACCAAGATCGGCATGCTGGACCTTTCGGGCTACGGAGCGGTGGTGAACAGCGTCGCGGTCCACGACGGGTTGGTCGCAATTGCGGTCGAAGCCAATACCAAGACCGATCCTGGCACACTCGTGCTGGTGGACACGGACCTGAACACGATCAATGCGATCCAGACGGGCTCATTGCCGGACATGGTGAAATTCTCGCCGGACGGCCGATGGTTGCTCGTCGCCAACGAAGCGGAACCCAACACGTATAACAATTTCGGCAGTGAGACCAATGGCCCGAGCGTCGATCCGGAAGGCTCTGTGACCATCGTCGACCTTTCCACTGGCCCTGCGACTCCGACCGTGCGGACGGCGACGTTCACGGCGTTCAACAGCGGTGTGGATCCGCTCATTCGCATCTACGGCCCGAACGCGACTGTGGCGCAGGACCTGGAGCCGGAATACGTCGCTATTTCGGCTGATTCGACAACCGCGTGGGTGACGCTGCAGGAGAACAACGCGTTCGCGATCATCGACATTGCTGCGGGCGTGGTGACGCACTTGGTTCCGCTCGGCTACAAGGATCACAACCGGCCCGGCTTCGGCCTGGATGCAAGCGATCAGGATGGCACGAACAACATCCGTCCCTGGCCGATTAAAGGCATCTACAACCCCGACTCTGTCGATGCGTACCAGTACCGCGGACAAACCTACCTGGTCACAGCCAACGAGGGTGACACACGCGAGTGGCCTGGGTTCCGCGAAGACGTGCGCTTTACCGCCCGAACGCTCGACACCAACGTGTTTCCCAATGCTGCGGAATTGAGGCGAACGAATAATCTTGGCCGCTTGATGATCTCCAGCGTGGACGGCGACATCGACGGCGACGGCGACCTCGATGAGATTTACTCCTATGGCGGCCGTTCCTTTTCCATCTGGAACGCGGCGGGCGAACTGGTTTGGGACAGCGGCGATCAACTCGAGCAATTGACGGCCGCCGTTTATCCGACGCGCTTTAACGCCAGCCACAGCAACAACACGCGCGACAACCGCAGTCCCACCAAGGGGCCGGAGCCCGAAGGGGTCGCGATTGGCAAAGCCTTTGGCCGCACGCTGGCGTTCATCGCGATGGAGCGCATCGGCGGCGTGGCGGTGTATGACATCTCAAATCCCTTCGAGCCCGAGCTGGTGGACTACGTGAATACGCGCACGTTCACCAACCCCTTCGATTTCGCGACGAATGGTGATCTCGGCCCCGAGGGAGTGATTTTCATCCAGGCGGACGACAGTCCCAACGGCAAACCGTTGGTGGTGGTGGCCCACGAAGTCAGCGGCAGCACGGTCGTCTACCAGGTGAACAAGCGAGCGTTCAAACGGGAGCTGTAAATCGGCCAACTCGGCATTCGGGCGTGCCTTCGCTGCAAGCGGAGGCGCGCTTTGCTTTTCACTTCTTTCGGATGTCGTAGCAGAGCAGGCCGTCCATATCGCGGATGAAAAGCCGGCCTCCCGCAGCCACTGGATGAGGCCAGGCTTCTCTGAGGCTGCGCTCCGGTTGGTCGAACCGCCCCAGTTCGTTGTAGCCCTCCGGCGATGCCTGAACCAGTGCGATGGCGCTGGACTTGCCGGAGCTGCGTCGTTCGCCTTGGCTACGGCAAATGAGCTTGCCATCAACCACCGTCAACGAGCCTTTGCCGACGCCGCGCGAACTCCACACGAGCTTGCCCGTCTTGAACTCCATGCACACCCAACCCTTGCTGTCCGAATAGCCATAGAGATAGTCGCCCACCAGCACGACGCCCCCGTGATGGTTGTCGAGGTCCTTGTTCGCGTAGACCTGGAAGGTGGTGAACTTGCCGTTATCGGACGCCACTCGAAACAGGTTGCAACCGACGCCGTAGCCGGAAGTCACGAAAACATGATCGTCTTTGTAAATCGGTGTCGGCACGACGGCCGTGCTGCCGCGCCGCTCCGCCCTCCAAAGTAGCTTCCCGTCGGCCGCGGCAACGCCCAGGACGCTCTTGTCCGTGAGCTGGATGTATTGGCGCACGCCGCCGGCATCGGCGAGGATCGGCGAGCAATAGGCCGCCCGATCTTCGGCGCCTTTGCTGCGCCAGACCGTTTCGCCGGTTTTCTTGTTCAACGCGGCGAGCGTGCCGTGCTTGCCGCCCGGGGTGCAGATGACGTTTTCGCCGTCGATCAGCACCGACTCGGAATAGCCCCAGCCGCTCATCATTTCCCCGCCGAGGTCCTGCTTGAGATGCTTGCGCCAGACTTCCTTGCCGTCCTTCGCTTCCAGGCAAACGAGATCTCCCCACTGGCCTAGCGCGTAAACGCGGTCCCCATCCACCGTCGGTGTCGAGCGCGTGCCGGGATAGTCCCCACCCGGTTTGCCGACGCGTGTGGACCAGACGACCTTGCCGTGCTCGGCGGCGTCGAGCGCGTGAACGTAGCTAAAGTCCCCTGAGTCGCCCATCGTGTAAATGCGATCGCCGACCACGGACACACTTGAGTAGCCCACGCCCAAGCCGCGGGCCATCCAGAGGACCGGAGGTCCGTTGCTGGCCCAGGTTTGGGCGAGGCCCGTCTCGGTGGACATCCCATCACGCCTGGGGCCGCGCCACTGCGGCCAATCATCGGCGAGGACAGGAAAGACAATAAGCGTGCTGAGTAACGAATTGAGCCAGAGCGCGGTATGTCGCATGCCCCGTATTAATCGGCGCGCGACGGAAAAGTAAAGTCCAGGTTCCATCGGGCCTTTTGCGGATAGTCATCCGGGAGCGACGCCGGGCCCCCGTAAGAAGAATCGCGATGAGTTCAGCGTCCTTTCCCCTGCCAACGCCAGCGATCGTTATCGAAGATGAATGCGATTGCCTGCCGGTAACCACCCAGGAGGTATGGGGGCGGAAGGGAAATGCGGGCGCCGGGATCGAGGACAGGCGGGGTCAATTCCAACTCCAGCAACAGGAATTCCGTTCGTTCGACCAGGGTGTCGTCCACGGGTTTCACCGACACTTGAGCGAAGTGGCTGCCGGCCGGAATGGTCACGGTGCCGGGAAGCGCCTTGTAGTCGCTCCCTTTAGCCGCCGAGCCCTTGACCGAATAGTGAATGGTCAGAGCGGAGTTCGTGCTGCCCTTCCGCCAGACGACAAAGGCCGCCGGATCCTGGCCGCGCGTTCGCTCGGACGCGATTGGATCGCGGGCCCATACATTCACTCGAGGCGGCGGGTTAGAGCACGTATCGAGCACGAGGCGAGGTGGGTCAAATCCCGCTCCCAGGTTTGCGATTTCATTGAATTCCGGATCGACGGCCAGCTTCACGCGAAGTCCTAGTTTGCCTCCTTCGAACTGGGCCACCAGGTCGGTCACGTCAAAGACCAAGGTCTGCACTTCCTGGCTGGGCGGCCGCTGGAAAGCAGTCAATGGAATCGTAGGCCGATCGAAATCGTTTGTGTCGATTGTCAGGTCGGCGACGTAGTAGGATAACTCGTGCTGGTCCCCTCCTTGCGGCGACATGGTCAAAAGCAGCTGCCCGCTGGAGAATCGAACCGGCAGGACCGGGATCGCAAATTCCGCGAAGCCACGGCGGAAATGGCGATTGTCGGCGGTGGTCTTAGAGTAGCTTGATTGGAGCGGGTCCAGGCCGCTCGCGTTCGCAGAGGGGGGGCTGCGCAGTTCGGGCGAATACCGTATATCGCCACTGATACGCGGCAGGATGACGATGCCCGACTCACAAGAGGATTCGACGCTAATTCTCACAGGTGCCGAAGTGGCAAGACTCTCGCCCGACCTCGGGCGTGCGACCGCAGTGAAACTATATTCCCCTACTGGCACAAAAGACCACGGGAGGGCAAATGGCCAAGGCCTTCCCGGCTGCGGCCGGAACGGCCTGTTAACGCTGGAAAGCAGATTTGTATTGGCAAAGTAGTCGACCCACTCCACGAGTTGTGCCGGCCCATCCACGCTGACCGTGAGGATCAACTCAGCCGGTGCGAAAAACGTCGCCTGGTTCGTTGGCTCGATGATGATGCTGAGCCGTACCGCGTTGCTGGTGTCGATGCCTTGGGCGTAAAGCCCGCCGCAAGGGATCAGGATGAACGCCATCACCGGCACCCAAAGGAAGGAGAGCTTGGTTTTCATAGCTTACATTTTCTGGTTCCGGACGGACTGGTCTGCAGACCAGGAGTTCCAGTGTTCCTATTTTTTGCCAATCATGAGCGTGGGCCAGCCAAGTGGTGGTTCAACGTCGATTGGGTGACACTTGCGCAAAATCGTACCTTGCCCCTGTGAGGTTTGGCGGCGCTTGACCTGTCCACCATCCGGCGATGAGCAAAACCCGACGTCCTCCATCCCCGTCTCGATGACTGATTTGCGTTGTTGATTTTGGGAACCGTTTTTGGCAAGGTGCTAGGAACTCACTCAACCCATGCGTGTCGAAGTGCTGTGGCTTGTCCATGCCTGTAGCACCAAGGTTTTGCCTTGGATTCCACCGTTGGCCAAATCCGCCAACGGATGCTAGACTATGCCAACCCAATACACAGCTTGGAACTGGATGCGGTCGCTTCGCTTCGGTGCGGCCGCAGCCCTTGAGTGTAACCGATCGAACGAGTCGATGTCCTTATGCAAAGAACTGTTCCAAACCTCCCGCTCCTCATGAAAAGTTTGCGCCTATCTATTGCCTGGCTTGGGATGCTTGCAGCCTGGGGTTGCCTGGTTTTCGGTGTCCGGGCAGCTTCTGTCGGGCCGGCTGGCTACACGAATGCCTTCGGCACACTGCCTGTCGCCGCCGACTGGTCAATGTTCTCCGTGGCCGGTGCGGCGGCCGACGCGACCACTTCCGGCCAGATCGATACGGAGGTGCAATTGGTTGCCGCCAGCGCCATCAATGGCCAGGCCGCCACGGACGCGGTTGATCCGCCGGCATTCAATGCGGCCGCTACGTGGAGCTCGAGCGGCTTTTACTTGCAAACCCGGCCCACGGGCAACCGCCTTACCCTGTTGATGTGCACTTTGGTCAATAACTCGGGAGGGGACATCAGTCGTCTGACCATCAGTTACGATTTTACGATCGTCGCGCCCGCTGGCGACGAGATTTCCGGCCACAACGTCTACTACAGCCTCACGGGGGCGGCCGGAAGCTGGATTGCCATCCCGGCGCTTTCGTTTGCCACCACGTCCGGCCGATTGACGGCCAACCTGAACCTCACCTGGTCGGGGGGCAGTTCCTTGTACGTATTGTGGGCCGATGACAACAGTGCCCCCAGTCCGGACACGGCCAACCAGATTGACAACTTCTTCGCCGGCTCGCTGGCCGAGGTGCCGGTGGCCATCGTTAGCCAACCGCAGAGTCAGGCTGTGACGGAACTAAGACCCGCCACGTTCACGGTGGGGGTCAGTGGCTTTCCTCCTCCGACGTTTCAGTGGTACAGGAATAACTTGCCGCTCCAGGGCGAGACCAACTCCACCTATGCCATTGCCGCCGCGCCGTTGAGCGAGAATAACGCACAGTTCAGGGTCGTGGCCGCCAACACCGCCAGCAACGTCAACTACTCGGTCACCAGCACCCCCCCAGCGGTACTGACGGTCAATGCGGACCTGACTCCGCCGACCTTGTCGCGCGCCGTCGGCGTGCCGTCCACGACGGTTTCGGTGGACTTCTCCGAACCGGTCCTGGCGGATACCGCCAATGTCGCAGCCAATTATGCCATTACCAGTTCCGTGGGGAACCTGACGATTTCTAGCGCGGTCCTTTCGCCCAACGGCTCCAACGTGGTCCTGACAACCAGCCCCCAGACGCTGGGCGCGACCTACACGCTCGTCGTCAACGGCATTCGCGATATGTCGGCCGCCGGCAACCTGATTGCGACCAACAGCACGACTTCGTTCACGATTCTCTCTTTCGTCCTTCAGGACGTAGGCGGTCCCCTACCGGCCGGCTCCGCCACCCAATCGGGCAACGGCCTTGACCTCACGGCCGGGGGCTTGGGCATTGACGGCACGAGCGACTCGATGGCGTATGAGTACCAGCAACGCATCGGCGATTTCGACGTGATGGTGCGAGTCCAGGGCCTCAGCCCGGTCGACACGTTTACCAAAGCCGGCCTCATGGCTCGCGAAGTTCTGACACCCAATAGCCGGTATTACGCCTCGGTCGCCACACCGGGCATCAGCGGGTGCTTCTTTCAATTCCGCGCGACGGGTGGCGGACCAACGACCAACGCAGGCGCCGCGCCGACCACTTACCCCAGTACATTCCTGCGCCTGAAACGCTCTGGCACGACCTTCTCAGGTTACTTCAGCGCGGACGGCAACACCTGGACTCTCCTGAGCTCTCTGGCCAATCAGGCTCTCCCCTCGCAAATGTACGTCGGCATGTTTGTCGCCAGCCGCCTCAACGGCACCGGTGCGACCGCCCAATTCCGCGATTTCACGGACATCGTCGGCACTCCCCCCGTCGCCAGCCTGAACCTCACGCGGGAACCCCTTGGGCCTTCCAGTCGCAAGAGCCCCTTTGCAATCACGGAGATCATGTATCATCCTCGCTCCCTGCCCCAACTCCAGGGGCGCAGCCTGGAGTTCATCGAGATCTTCAATTCGAATCCATTCCCGGAAAGCCTCGGTCGGTACCGCCTTTCCGGAGCTGTCGACTATACCTTCCCGGCCAACACAGTCGTCAAGGGCGGCGGATTCGTCGTCGTCGCGCGCGACCCGTCCCTGCTTTCGAGTTATTACGGCATCTCTGGCGTGCTCGGCCCGTGGGAAGGCACGAATGACTTCAACTTCAGCACCAACGGCCTGCCCGGCGGCGAGGGGACCATTCGATTGCGGGGTCTGGGGGACAATGTTCTGTTGGAAGTCAATTATCGAGGTGGCCCGCCCTATCCAGTAGGTGCCGACGGCGCCGGCCATTCGCTGGTTCTCACCCGGGCCTCGTACGGTGAAGGCGATCCGCGCGCCTGGGGCATCAGCGACACGATCGACGGCTCCCCGGGCAAGGACGATGCATTCGGTTCGGATCGACTGCGCAGCGTGGTCATCAACGAGTTCCTGGCCCATACAGACGATCCCCTCGTGGACTACATCGAACTCTACAACCACGGAAACACGGCGGTCGACCTCTCCGGCGCCTACCTGGCCGACGAAACGGATTTCCTTTCCGACGCGGCCGCCACCAACCACTTCTATCGGATCTCCAACGGCATCTCGATTCCGCCGCGCGGCTTCCTGTCGTTCAACCAGACCGCGCTCCGCTTCGCCCTCAGCGCCTCGGGTGAACGCATTTTCCTGGTCAACTCGAACAAGACCCGCGTGATCGATGCCATCGCCTATGAGGCCCAGGGCAATGGGATTTCCATGGGGCGCTCGCCGGACGGCGCCGACGCCTGGTACCGGATGGCTTCGCGCACTCCCGGCGCGGCCAACAGCGCGCCGCGCAACGATCCCATCGTGATCAACGAAATCATGTACAGCCCGATCTCCGGCGACGATGACCACGAATACATCGAACTCTACAATCGCGGTGTGGCCCCTGTGAACCTCGGGGGCTGGCGGTTTCTGGACGGCATCAATTACACGATTCCTCAGGGCACAGTGCTGACCAATGGCCAGTACCTCGTCATCGCGAGAAACGTCACGAACCTTCTGGCCCGCTACGGCAATCTCTCCTCCGCGAACACCATCGGCGACTTCAAAGGTTCCTTGGCCAACGGCGGCGAGCGCATTACCCTGGCGACGCCAGAGTTGACCGTCGTGACCAACAACGGCGTGCCGGTTACCAACACCATCTTCGTCATCGTCAACGAAGTCACCTACGGCGACAGCGGCGGGCGCTGGGGTTGGTGGGCCGATGGCGGCGGCAGCAGCCTTGAATTGCGCGACCCGCGCAGCGACAACCGCCGGGCCGCCAACTGGGCCGACAGCGATGAAACCAGCAAAGGCATCTGGACCACCATCGAGATCACCAATAACCTCAGCGAAACGGTCAATTCCCCCGTCAACGACAACTTGCAGATTTTCCTGCTCGGAGTCGGCGAATGCCTGGTGGACGACGTGGAAGTGCGCAACGGCCCCGCGGGCCCCAATGCGATCACCAACCCCGGCTTCGAGAGCGATATGACCGGCTGGACGCCGCAAGGTTCGCACGATCACTCGACCATCGAGCCTGTCGGCTTTACGGGCGCCAAAAGCCTCCATCTGCGGGCCGCTTCGCGTGGCGACAACGGCGCCAATCGCGTTCGTTCCCCCGCCCTGACTCCCGCCGCCAGCGGAACGGTCGTCTTGCGCGCCAGGGCCAAGTGGATCCGGGGCTGGCCGGAATTGTTACTCCGGGTGCACGGCGGCAGCATCGAAGCGGGCGGACCGCTGCCGATGCAGTCGAACCTTGGCACTCCCGGCGCGCCCAACAGCCGGTTGCTGGCCAATGCCGGTCCCGCCGTTTATGACGTGATTCACAGTCCCATCCTGCCCGCCGTAAACGAGCCGGTCGTCGTCACCGCCCGAGTCACCGATCCCGATGGGCCCGTCACGATACGGTTGAAGTACCGGGTAGAACCCTCCACGAGCTACACCCCGGCGGTCATGGTCGACAATGGCACAGCCGGAGACAGCATCGCCGGGGACGGCATTTTCAGCGCGACTCTTCCGCCCCAGGCGGCCACCGGCGCGACCATCGCGTTCTACGTCGAAGCCGTGGATTCGCTCAACGCCACCAACACCTTCCCGACGGATGTATTCCCGACGCCGCCAATGACCCGCGTCTTCCCGACTGATGCCACCACCCGCGAGTGCGTCGTCCGCTGGGGTGATCGGCTTATGCCCGGCAGCTTTCCGACGTACCGCGTCTGGCTTACCACAGGCAATACGTCGCGTTGGAACACGCGCCGGCCTGTCCTTGATAATGCGCCGCTGGACGCCACGTTCGTTTACAACAACTACCGCGTGATCTACAACATGCGGCCCCAGTACGCGGGCAGCCCCTGGCATCAGGGCGTGATGACCACCGGCCCGGACGGCGCGAGCCGCGTGGACTTTGACATCGAATTCCCCAGTGACGATCGGTTCCTGGGCGAAGAGGACGCCGTGTGGAACAACCCTGGCAATCCCGGCGGCACGAGCACCACCGACCGCACCGCCCAATCCGAGCAGGCGGTTTACTCGATCTTCCGGGAATTGGGAATTCACTACAACTATCGCCGTTTCATGCACCTGTTTGTCAACGGCACCCAACGCAGCACCACTTCGACGCTTCAGGGTAATTTCATTTTTGAGGATTCCCAACAGGCCAACGGCGCCGTCGTGGAAGAGTGGTTCCCGGGTGAAACCGACGGTCAGCTCTTCAAGATTGAAGATTGGTTCGAGTTCCAGGACGACGGGGTGACCTTCAACAGCACGATTAACGACGCTGACCTGACCCGCCGCACCATTGTGGGCACCACGAACATCAATCTCGCCCCTTACCGCTTCATGTTCCGAAACCGGGCGCGGGGCGCCGGCGAATCGGCCAACGACTATACGAACTTCGTCAACCTTCTCAACATCGTCTCCCCGGCGGCGGGTGCATCCAGCGTCGCCATCAGCAACGTTGTCCAGTTCGATTCGCTTGCCGACACCGAACAGTGGATGCGCATCTTTGCGGTGCAGCATGCGGTGTACAACTGGGACGGGTACAGTTATGACCGTGGCAAGAACGCCTATATGTACAAGCCCAAGAACGGCAAGTTCAACCAGATGACGTGGGACATTGACTTCGCCCTGGGCATCGACCGCACGGACACGCCGAGCGTTTTCCTGTCGAACGATCCGAGAATCCTGGCGATGTGGAACACGCCCAGCTATCGCAGGGCCTATCTGAGAGCGTTCGAGGACATGGTCAATGGGCCGTTCAGCAATGGCTACCTGGATCCCATGCTGGATGCAAAGTCCGCCGCCTTGACGGCCAACGGCGTTAGTCAGGACGCCGCCCAGCTCAACGCGATCAAAACCTGGGTCAATTCGCGCCGCGTTAACCTCGTCTCCCAACTCGGCAGCACCGTGGGGAACTACTTCCGGGTCACCAGCCCGAACAGCTTCACCACCAATGGCAACCTGGTCACCATCACCGGCGAGGCGCCGGTCGGAGCCCGGTACATTTACATCAACGGCGTGAATGTTCCCGTCGTTTGGACCAGTGTCAGCAACTGGACAGCCCGCGTCGCCCTCTCCAACGGGGTCAACAACCTCACGGTCCAGGGCTACACCTCCCGGGGCACGCCCACCAATGCCGCCGTCGCCGTGACCATCAACTACACGGGCTCCAGCGGTAATCCCGTCGGCTCGGTCGTCTTCAACGAAATCTTCTACAATCCGATCGTGCCTGAAAGTTCCTACGTGGAACTGTTCAATAATTCCCAGACCATTGCCTTCAATATCGGCAACTGGGAGATTAACGGCCTGGACTATTCGTTCCCGCCGAACACCGTCATCGCCCCTCTACAGTATCTAGTCATTCCGAAGAACATCAGCGCATTCTCTTCCGCGTTCGGGTTTGGCGCCACGCCGGTTGACGACTTCGACGGGAACCTCGACACCGACGGCGAGACACTCACCTTGCGCGTCCCCGAAACGGAAACGTCGCCCGAAATCGTCATCGACAAGGTCCGCTACGAAAACCAGCCGCCGTGGCCCACGATCGCTCCAGGAAGCGGCTTCTCGTTGCAACTGATCGATGCGCAACAGGATAACTCGCGCGTCAGCAACTGGACCCTCCAGCGAGGCCAATGGCTCTTCTCCACCTACACCGGCACGATTCAGAGCAACGGCACCAGTTTCCTCATGTTCATGCAAGGCTCCGCAGGCGACGTATACATCGACGACATCATGCTCGTCACGGGCGCCGTGGCGGGCGTCGGTATGAACCTGCTCCAGAACAGCGGCTTCGAGATGCCGCTGTCTGGAACCTGGACGAACCTGGGCAACCACAGCAACTCGGTGGCGAGCACCGAGTTTGCCCACGGCGGCACTTCCAGCCTCCACATCAAAGCTTCGGCCGCGGGCGGCGGCAACGACGCCATACGGCAGACGATTGGCACGTTCCCGACCAACACCCTCTGCACGGTCAGCTTCTGGTTCCTCCCAACTACGAACGGCAATAATCTGACGATTCGCACCGCGCCCGGCAGTAATTTCAGTTCCAACCACCTTGTTCGCGTAAACCCCACGCCCACCAGCCCTGGTGCGGCCAACGTGGTGGCCGGCAGCTTGCCGCCGTACGACGCGCTCTGGCTCAACGAACTACAGGCCGAGAACATCTCTGGCATTACCGACAACATGGGCGAACGCGAGCCTTGGATTGAACTCTACAACGCCGGCCCGACCAGTCTTAACCTGGCCAATTACTATCTGGCCAACAACTACGAGTCCAACCTCACCCAATGGCAGTTCCCTGGCGGCTATACACTGGCACCCCGTGAGTTGCGCATTGTTTGGGCAGACGGGGAACCGCAGGAGACTTCGGGCACAAATGCTCACACGAATTTCCGCCTGCCCATTGGCAGCGGGACGCTGGCACTGGTCCGGCTCCTCGATGGCCAGCCGCAAATCACGGATTACCTCACTTACAACAACCTCCGGGCAAACCTCTCTTACGGCGACTACCCCGACGGCCAGCCCTTCACGCGGGTCGTCTTCCAATCGTCCACCCCGAGAGGGACCAACAACACGCGCGACATCAATGTGTTCATCAATGAGTGGATGGCCTCCAATGAATCGTTCCTGCTCGATACCAGCGACAATAATTACGACGACTGGTTCGAGCTCTACAATGCCGGCCCAAACGCCGTCGACCTCGGCGATTATTATCTCACGGACAACTTGATGACTCCGAAACAGTATCGCATCCCGAACAATGGCCAGTACATCATCCCGGCGGGCGGCTACCTGCTGGTCTGGGCCGACAACGATTCGAGCGACAATTCCCCGCTTTATGGCGATCTGCACGCGAACTTCTCGCTCAACGGCAATCCGGGCGAGGCCATTGGCTTGTACTCACCCGATGGGGTCACTCCGATTGACACCGTCACCTTTGGCATACAGACCAATAATATCAGCCGAGGGCGGTACGCCGACGGCGCGGCCAACTTCTTCTTCATGCCCACTCCCACGCCACGCGGCCCCAACATCATTTCCGGCGGCAACACGCCGCCCGACCTTGCCGCGATCCCGGACCACACTATCCGCCTGGGGCAGACCGTGAACTTCACGGCGACTGCCACGGACGTCGACCAGCCGCCGCAGACACTGACCTTCAGCCTCGGAACGCATCCGGCTGGTGCGATGATTACGTCGGTCGGGCATTTTACGTGGACACCGACGCCCGCGCAGACCCCGGGCACCTACAACATCACGGTCTTCGTCACCGATAACGGACCCGGCGCCTTGAGCGACATGGATACCTTCGCCGTCACGGTCCTGCCGCCACCTGTGGCGATGGTTTCCGGCAGCGACGGCTCGAGTATCTCGGTCAGCTTCGACACGATCCCAGGCCGCTCCTACCAACTCGTTTACAAAACTCACATCAACGATCCGATGTGGCTGCCGCTCAACGCGCCGATCCCCGCGCCGAGCACCAGCATGACGATTAGCGACAACTTCGAAGGAGCCACCCAACGCTTCTATCGGGTCAACCAGGTCGACTAAGCCAACGCCCTTCTACAATTCAGCAGGTGTAGACTTGGGAACAAGTAGCGCAGACAGCTTGTCTGCCGTTCGCCGACTGCCAGTCGGCGAATGCCCGGCTTCAGACCGATGGCCCACACGGTTGGGCCCATTCCGGAAATTCACGGACCGAAAAATGAATTGTCGCTCCGCCGGGATGCGGGCAACCTGCCCGCTCGTCTATGCAGCATGTGGACCTGGGATTGATCGGCGGCGGCACCGTGGGAGGGGGCGTGTTTGGCGCCATCCAGCGCAATGGCCCGCTCATGGCTTCCCGGTTGGGGGTGCGCCTGCGGGTCGCCCGCGTCGCCGTGCGCAATCCCCGCAAGCGCCGCGCCGTCCCCATCCCGCGAGCACTGCTTTCGACGGACTGGAGGGACGTGGTCCATGACCCGCGCGTCAACCTTGTCCTCGAATTGATGGGCGGCACGACGACCGCCCGGCAAGTCGTCCTGGCGGCTTTGGAGCAAGGCAAACCCGTCGTCACCGCCAACAAGGCGCTGCTCTCCGCCCACGGCGAGGAACTGTTCGAAGCCGCCCAACGCCACGGCACAAACCTCTACTACGAGGCGAGTGTCGCCGGCGGCATCCCGATCATCAAAGTCCTGCGCGAGGGCCTCATCGGGAACCGCATCACGCGCCTCTACGGCATCGTCAATGGCACCTGCAATTACATCCTCACGCGCATGAAGCTGGAAGGCGCGGAGTTTGCTGAAGTGCTGGCCGAAGCGCAAAAGCTCGGCTACGCGGAGACCCCGCCCGACCTCGACGTGGATGGCCACGATGCCGCGCACAAGACGGGCATCCTGGCCTCGCTGGCGCACGGCTTTTGGGTGAACCCACGACACATCCACGTGGAAGGCATCCGCGGCATCACCCGGCTGGACATCCAGTTCGCCGCGCTACTCGGCTATACGATCAAGCTGCTGGGCATCGTGAAAAAGCAGGGTGGCAACGCCGTGCAGGTTTCGGTGTATCCGACCCTCGTTCCCGACTCCCACGTCCTGGCCAGCGTCAACCACGTCTTCAACGCCGTCTATGTCCGCGGTGACGTCGTCGGCGACACGCTTTACTATGGACGTGGCGCGGGCCCGGACGCCACAGCCAGCGCCGTGCTGAGTGATCTCGCCGACGCCGCCCTCGACCTCAAATGCGGCACGCGCAACCGCATCCCGCCTTTCGTCCCACACGAGCGCGATGGCACGGTTCTGCCCATCGATCGGGTCGTGTCCCAGTATTACGTTCGCCTGAGCGTAGTCGACAGGCCGGGAACGCTGGCGAAGATCGCCGCGATTCTGGCGAAAGCCCGGATTGGCATTTCGTCGGTGATCCAGCCCGAAGGACACGAGGGCAAAAGTGTGCCGCTCATCCTGATGATTCATGATGCGCCCAACGCCGCGATGCAAGCGGCCTTGGCCAGGGTCGCCCGGCTCTCCGTCGTGAAAGGCGCTCCCGTAATGCTACGTGTTGAAAACTTTGAGTGAAATACACTGTTAACTAATCCATGAATCCACACTACCCGTGGCCCGGCGTCATCAAACGCTATGCCGAATTTCTCCCCGTCAGCCCCGCCACTCCCATCGTCACCCTGCTGGAGGGCAACACTCCCCTCGTGCCCGCGCCGCGGTTCATCGAAGCCGTGGGCGGCAACTTTCAACTTTACCTGAAATTCGAGGCGCTGAACCCGACCTGCTCCTTCAAGGATCGCGGCATGACGCTCGCCGTCTCCAAGGCCCGCGAACGGGGCGCGCAGATCGTCGTCTGCGCCAGCACCGGCAACACCGCCGCCAGCGCCGCTGCTTACGCCGCGCGAGCCGGCATCAAATGCGTTGTCCTGCTCCCCAAAGGCGGCATCGCCGTCGGCAAACTTTCGCAGGCGCTCCTGTATGGCGCGACGACGCTCGCCGTGGAAGGCAGCTTCGACGAAGCACTGCGGATTGTGCGCGAACTCGGAGAGACCGGCAAAGTCGAGGTCGTCAATTCCGTCAACCCCGCCCGCATCGAGGGACAAAAGACCGCGGCATTCGAGATTTGCGACGCGCTCGGCGACGCGCCGGACTTCCATTTTCTGTCGGTCGGCAATGCCGGCAACATCACCGCCTACTGGAAGGGGTTCAAGGAATACCAGACCGCAGGCCACTCGGACACCTTGCCGAAAATGATGGGCTGGCAGGCCGCGGGGGCTGCGCCCATTGTGGACGGCGCGCCCGTGGCGAATCCAGAAACCGTCGCTAGCGCCATCCGCATCGGCAACCCCGCCAGTTGGCAGCCCGCCGTGCAAGCAGCCCAGGAGTCGGAAGGCAAAATCGACAAGGTGACCGACGACGAAATTCTCGCCGCTTACAAACTGCTGGCGCGCACCGAAGGCATCATGGCCGAACCCGCGTCAGCGGCCGCGCTGGCAGGCTTGATCAAGTCCATTCGGGGAGAGTCGATTCCCGAGGGCAGCCTCGTAACCGCGACCCTGACGGGCCATGGGCTCAAGGATCCGGATACGGCCATCCGCGAATCCGGCTTCGAGCCGGTCAGCCTTCCGCCGGACACGGCCGCCGTGATGAAAGCGATCGGACTGTGAGCGCTGGCAGCGAGACGCTGCCGGAATTCGCAGCCGGGGCGGCCGGTCTGGAGCAGTTTAATCAAAACTGTGGCCGTGTGGTGAAGTCGAAGGAACTCCGCAAGGTTTTGGACTGCGGCAGTCCAAGACGCCGGCGCGTTTTTCGTCTGCGCCTGCTTCGCGTCGGCTACAGAATTTGGGGGAACTGCTATGGCCGCCGGATGAAACCCGGCTTCCCTTTTTTGAGCGTTGGGGTAGCCTGAACTAAAGCCCACTCATCGCATGATTCGAGACACGATCGGAAGAATCGAGCAACAGATTCGCGACTCCGAATCCATCACACCCCAAAGGCGCGAAGAACTGCTCGTCCTCTTGGCATCGCTTAAGAGCGAAGTTGCCTCGCTTGCTGAAGCCGACCGCGAACAAGCCCAGAGCATCGCTGGCTTCACCGCCGTATCGGCCCACGAAGCTACGCGCGACGAGAAGAACCCCGAATTGGTGCAGCTTTCCATCACCGGCCTGTCACGCTCCGTGGAAGGATTCGAGAAGACGCATCCCAAACTGGTGCAAGCCGTAAATTCGATCTGCACCACGCTGTCGAACCTGGGGATTTGAACGCCGAAAAGCGCGACAGACGGATCCCCTTCGCGTTCAGCGGCAGTGAAAGCATTCAGCCCGAAGGTTCGCGAAAGAAGCCAGCGACAGGAGTTCTTCAGCGCCGCTGGTGAGGCACGGGAACGGTTATCACAGTCCGGAAAACTCAAGGGAGCTTGACGGTATAAAGTCGCCAGTCCCGGCTTGAAATTGGCTGGAACAAATTCCGGCTTATCCTCTCCAACTTCGGTAGAGATTGGCCTCCGAAAAAGGAAATCGGAGTCCCAGTCCCATGAAAAGTTAAGCCTTGGAACTGGCAAGTGTCGGTTCCGCAACCACATGAAAGTAAAAGGAAAACATGAAACCGAAGATCAAAACGTCGGCAATCGAACCGAGTAACAAACTGAACATCACACGGAGAACGGCGCACATGCTCCTCGCTGCGGTGCTGCTCTGCGCTTGCGGGAGCGCGCTGACGGCACAACTGAGGGCGGCGCCGGCAACGCAAGGCAGCCGGAAGGGCGCGGCAGGCCAGATGCCCGCTTACTACGATGGCAAATTGCTTACGGTCAATATGTTCGAGGTGCCTGCCTCAGACCCCATCATCGAGAATGACCCGACCTTCAATGTCATCTTTGCGTCGAACGATTTGGACGACGAACAGGATTTTGCTCCTGTGATCGATGCCATCCAGGGCGACGGATTCAATCCCTTGTGGCTCCAGGTCCTCATCGTTTTCAACCCAGGATTCACGCCGCATCAATTCTTCTCGGACGATGAAGTTGAGGACGCCGCCAGAGGAGCCAATCCCGAAATCACTCTCGTCGTGACGGACGAAATCTATCGGTGTTCGGTCGTGGGCAGGAAGTAAATGAAGAACTATCACCTCCCCGCGAAAAGCGGGGAGGTAAAGCGTTAGTCCCGACAAGCGGGCCAACGAAGCCAGTCCCTTAATGGGGCATAGAGGGTTCCCCCATCAAGGCGGGGCGGGAAGAAGCTTCGCCTGCCTAGCGCACTCGGTCGAAGGCTTCGAGGGAATCCATCCAAGCTGGTCCGGGCGTTGAATTCGATCTCCAATGCTGGCGAACATGGGGTTGAACTGCTGGGCCCGGTAGCCAAGGGGAGCGGACAGCCGCTGATTCTATTGAAACAACGCCCCACCAATCGGAAATGACTTTTGGCGAGGCGCCCTCTCTTGGGTACAAGCGGAAGGGCTCGTGACGGTGTTGCCCGTCGAGTGTTTCCATCAAGCGGCAGAGAGCGCCCTCTGCTTGACGCAACACGGAACGCGAAACACGCGGTATGCAATCCTTTGGTCAAAACCTCCAACTCCCGCAACTCGACATCCACAGCCCAAACCCTCTCGATCCCCACCCCGCCTCACGCCGCAATCTGGTAGCTCTTGATCTTGTTGTAGAGCGTTTGGCGGCCGATGCCCAGGCGGCGAGCGGTCTCTTGCTTGTTGCCGCCGGTTTCCTTCAGTACCTCGACGATCTTGTTACGCTCCATGGCCTCCATGAGGGTGAGATTCTGCTCGCCGCCCTCGGTCGTGGGCTGGAATTGGCCGATGGAAAGGTCCGCGGGCTGGACGACCTGGCCTTCGCACATGAGGACCGTGCGCTGAATTTCGTTTTGCAACTGACGGACGTTGCCGGGCCAGTCGTATTTGCGAAGGCGCTCTGCGGCTTCGGGACCGAAGTCGGAAATCAATCGGTCGGCCTGCGCCGCGAAACGTTTCAGGAACGCGCGGGCCAGCGGCAGGATGTCGTCGCGGCGCTCGCGCAGCGGCGGGAGGTGAATGGCCAGCGCGCTGATGCGGTAATAGAGGTCTTCGCGCAGTTTGCCCTGCTTGATGGCGTCATCGACGCTGCGGTTTGTGGAGGCGATGATGCGGCAATCGGTCTTGTAGCTGGTGCGCCCGCCGACGGGGCGGACCTCCTTCTCCTGGAGCACGCGCAGCAGTTTGCTCTGCGTGTCGACGGGCATTTCGGACAGCTCGTCGAGGAGCAGCGTGCCGCCTTCAGCCTGGCGGAAGAGGCCTTTGCGGTCCTCGGTGGCACCCGTGAAAGAGCCTTTGACGGAACCGAACAGTTCGCTTTCGATCAGTTCGCGGGGCAGGGCGGCGCAGTTGATCTTGATGAAGGGACCTTTGTCCCGCCGGCTCAGCGTATGAATCATGTCGGCGACGACCTCCTTGCCGGTGCCGCTTTCGCCGGTGATGAGCACCGAGACGTCGCTTGGCGCGACGCGTTCGATGGTCTTCATCACGGACTTCATCTGCGAGGACTGAAAGATCGGCGAGGTGTCGCCACTGATGCGCTTAAGGGCGCCAATGAGCTTGATGTTCTCGTGGCTGGCTTGTTTGCGCTCGATGGCGCGCTCGACGAGATTGAAGATGCCGTCGTTGTGCGGCTTGGTCTGGAAGTGGAACGCGCCGCGTTTGGTGGCTTCGACAGCGGCATCGAGGGTGCCATAGCCCGTGAGGACGATGCACTCGGTATCAGGCCACTGTTCCTTGAGGGCGCTGAGCAGATCGAGGCCGTCGGCGTCCGGCAGCTTGAGGTCCACCAGGGCCACGTCGGGCTGGGGACCGCTAAAACAGCCTTTGAGGCTGGCGCCGTCGGAAGCTTCGATCACCTCGTAACCCCGGGCGGAGAAACTCTCCGCGAGCAGTGACCGGAGTTCCTGCTGATCGTCAACCAACAAGATGCTGTGCTTCATACCAAACTACTGTGCCTTCCCGGGCCCACAGGCCCGGACAAAAATTTTGAAGAGCATCAGGTGCTCGGCGTGCTGCCGGAACAGCCTTTCCGGGTGGAACTGGACTGCGAGCAAGTACGGCAGCAATCCGCGCGCTTCATGCGCCAGCTCCATGCCTTCAACGATTCCATCTTTAGTAACGGCAGTTACACGCAAATCTTTAGCGATTCTTTCCACGGCCTGATGGTGTGAACTGTTTACACCGAGCTTTCTTTTGCCCGCGATCCGGTGCAACAACGACCCCTCCGCACACTCGATTTCGTGCACCACTCGGTCCTTCTTGTCCGAGCGGTTGTGGTTCAGCGCGAGCGGCCTTTGAAGGGGGATATCGGCCAGAAGCGTGCCGCCCAAAGCGACATTCAACAGTTGGTGTCCGCGGCAAATGCAGAGCATCGGCTTGCGCTGGCGAAAGGCTTCGGCGACGAGCATCAACTCGAACGTGTCCCGGGCGGCGTGGGAGCGATGGACGGTCTTCGCCACGGCCTGCGGGAGGGCGCGGGTATACCGCTTGGGGTCGATGTCGTCCCCGCCGGTGAGAAGAATCCCGTCGGCGCGCTGGACAGCTTGGGCGATGAACTTGCGCTCCGGTTCGCACGGCAGGAGCCATGGCATGCCGCCCGCCGCCGCAAGGGCTTGCGGGTAGTTCATCGAAAGGCTCAACGAGTAGTCACTGAACTCTGCGCCACGGTTGTCCGTGCTGCCGGAAATGAGAATGGTGGGGCGGGGCATGCGGTTGAAAATCGTTGAATCGTTAAAAGGTTAAATCGTTAATCGTTGAACTTGCAAACTGCGGCGTCGACCGGTTCAACGATTTGACGCGTTAACGATTCAACGAAGTTAGAGCTCCGCTTCCGGAAACAGCTCGCGGATAACCCGTTCGAGTTGCTCGATGTCCTCGGGTTGGTAGCGGCGACGAACCGCCAAACGGCGGAGGGCATCCAGGAGTTTAAGCCAGTCCTCCAACGGCGGGTTCTCGATCGGCTTCCACGGCTCGTAGCGGCGTTGGCGGACGAAGAATCTCCAGTCGCGCCCGACGCGTCGGGCATAGACTTCCCAGCGCTCGCCGGCGTCATCGCGTCGGGTCCAACCGATCTCAGCCTTGGCGCCCATTCATCCAGTCCAGGTTTCGGGTTTCGGGTTCCGGGTTGCAAGTTGTCGGGCGGGGCAAGCGTCCTCGCAAGCCGTCAACCCGCAGCTTGGGTAATCCGGCTCGTCTGTAGCCTCGTTCCACCGGAACAACTCGGAACTCGGCACTGGAAACCCGGAACGTCTCATTCGGGTAACTCGACGCTGGCGACGGCCATCGCGGCGATGCCTTCCTCGCGGCCGATGAAGCCTAGGAACTCGTTGGTCGTCGCTTTGAGGCCGACGCGTTGGACGTTCAAGCCCAGCGCCTCGGCGATGCGAATCTTCATTTCGCCAATGTGCGGAGCAAACTTCGGTTGCTGGGCGATGAGTGTCGCGTCGACGTTCACAATGCGCCCCTGCCGAAACGCCACCTGCCTGGCGGCTTCCTGAAGAAAGATCCGGCTGGGCGCTCCCTTCCAACGCGGGTCGGTGTTCGAGAAGAACTGGCCTATATCGCGCTCGCCCAAAGCGCCGAGCACGGCATCGGTGATGGCGTGGAGCAGGGCGTCGGCGTCCGAATGGCCCTCGAGACCTTTGCTGTGGGGTATCTCGACGCCACCCAGAATCAGTTTGCGGCCTTCGACGAGTCGATGCACGTCGTAGCCGATGCCGACATGGTTCATGGGCGGCGACTGTAGCGAATGAAGCTCAAAGTTCAACGTGCAAGAGAATTCGCCCGGTGAAATCGAATTCCGTTGACATCAGGAGTCGCGGCGTTCCAAAGTCGGCGGCGAGGAGTTCAAAGAAAGAGGTCCAACTCGCGTCGCACTCATTCTATGAAAACAAGGAGAGAGAATGCCGCCGCCAGCCCAATATTCACCGTCCTCCTGCCGATGTTGTGCCTGTTGTTCACGAACGGTTGCGCGGGGAACAGGCAGTATCGTACGGAGCTGAGGGTGTGCGCGAATACGAATGCGCCGGAATCCCATGAGGCCACGCTCGAACGCACTCCGAAGTATCTGCTCGGGTTCGTGGAATTCGACGACCAAGGATGGCTGTGGAGCCGGACGCAAATGGACACCGTATTAGGGGCGATCCGGCAGGAGATGGGGACGAACTGGGAAAAAGGAGTGTTGATCGTGACGTTCGTCCACGGTTGGAAAAACAACGCGGCGTACGACAATGAAAATGTTCAGAAGGTTCGGGAGACGCTCAATTACCTCGCCAAAGTCGAGGCGAAGGCGACGGCGGATGGGGTGACGCCTCGAAGGATTGTCGGGGTGTACGTGGGCTGGCGCGGCCTGACGCTCAAGGGGTGGGCCGCAAAGCAAACGACCTTCTGGGGACGCAAACGCACCGGGCACGAGGTGGGTCGAGGGGCATTGGCAGAGTTGTTCCTCCGGCTCGAAGCGATGGTGAACAGCAGCAAAGAGGCGGTGAAAGAGGCGGCGCATCGGGCGGTGGGTGAACGGCCGGTGGCAAGTCGATTGATGATCGTGGGGCATAGCTTCGGAGCTGCGGCCACCTACTCGGCGGTGGCTCCCCTTTACCTGGAAAGGATATTGGTGCCCCATCACCCGAACGAAGGCGGCAAGCCTGGGTTTGGAGACCTTGTGGTCCTGGTCAATCCGGCGTTCGAGGCAGCGCGTTTCCACGTCCTGCGCGACGCGGCCAGCAGCCGGAGGACGGATGGCACCACTCAGGATCAGTTATTGAATCTGGCTATTTTCACCTCCAAAGGGGACACAGCCACGAAAAACCTGTTTCCAATCGGACGATTCTTCACGGCGCTATTCCAGAGCCATCGGACGAACGGGCAACACCACGCAAACGTAACGGCCGTGGGGCACTACAAGCAGTATTTGACGCACAACCTGGCGCCGAAACCACAGGAGCCGAATCAGACGGGCCCGCCGCAGCAGCAGGCAACTGACGATAACGAAGTCGAGCAGGCGCGGAGCATCGTGCAATCGGCATCGAAAAAGCTACGAGAAGCGCGGGGACAGCCCGGGGTGGCGAAAGTGGACCTGGAATACGTTTCGACCCGCTTGAAGCCGTGGGGCGAAGCCACGTTTTCGCCGTTCATCGTGGCGCAGGTGGACACGAAACTGGTCCCCGATCACAACAACATTTGGCGCGCCCAGTTCGCGAGTTTTCTCGGCCAGTTCATGCTCACCTTCGCGGAGGAGGACGAACTGAAAACGACGGGGAAGTAGGCGCTCAACCGTACCGTCCCTCGATATACTCGGCCGTCCTCGGATTCTTGGGAGTGAGGAACAGTTCAGTGGTCTGGCTGTGCTCGATGAGCTCGCCCAGGAGCATGAAAATGCACTCGTCGCTCGCGCGGCGGGCCTGGGCCATGTTGTGCGTGACGATGACGATGGTGTAGCGGCCCTTGAGCTTGGCCATGAGTTCCTCGATGTGCCGGGTGCCCTCGACGTCGAGCGCGCTGCACGGCTCGTCCATGAGGATGATCTCCGGCTTGAGCGGCAGGAGCCGGGCGATGCAGAGTTTTTGTTGTTGTTCGAGTTGCAGGCCGGTGGCCTTCGCGTCGAGCCGGTCCTTGAGGTCCTTCCACAATCCGACTTCGGTCAACGCCTTCTCGACGGCTTCGTCAAGGTCGGAGCTTTTCATCCCGCCGTCATTGTGGATGCGCAGGCCGAAGACGACATTTTCATAAACCGAAATGGGCAGCGGGTTCGGCCGCTGAAATACCATGCCGACGGACTTGCGCAACTCGATCAGTGAGACGTCCGGATCGTAGATGTTCTTGCCGTGAAGCGTGATTTCCCCGGTCGTGGTGACGTAGCCGTAGCGTTCGTTGACGCGGCTGAAGCAGCGCAACAGCGTGGTCTTGCCGCAACCCGACGGGCCGATGAGCGAGGTGATGATTCCCTTCTTAATGTCCAGCGTGACATTGATGAGCGCCTGGAATTTTGCATACCAGAGATTGAGGTTGCGCGTCGTAATGCCGAGTTGGACGGGATCAGTCATGGGAAATCCGAAATCCGAAGACCGAAAGAAAATTACTGAATCCAAAGGCATCCGACCCGAATAGCGCCGGAAGCGCTCGGCAATCGGGCTTCGGGCTTCTTTCGGATTTCGGAGTTCGGGCCTCGGATTTCATGTCACTCACCCAAAGATGCCATTGACGTACTCGTACGTCCGCCGGTCCTTCGGCTTGTCGCTGAACATGACTTCGTTGGAGTCGAGCTCGATGATCTCGCCGTTCCAGAGGAACATCGTCCGCGCCGCGAGCCGGCGCGCCTGCTGGACGAGGTTCGTCACGAGAATGATGGTCATCTCCTTTTTCAGTTCCTTGAGCACATCCTCGATGCGCATGGTCGTGACGGGGTCGATGGCGATGCTGAACTCGTCGAGGCAAAGAATCTCCGGCTGGTGCGAGAGGGCGCGGGCGATCGTCAGGCGTTGCTGCTGGCCGCCGGAAAGCTTGGTGCCCAGCGAATCCAGCCGGTCCTTGACCTCATCCCACAGGGCCGCCTGGCGGAGGCATTGCTCGACGATGGCGTCGAGTTGGCCCTTGCGCGTCATGCCGGCGCAGCGCGGCGCGAAGGCAACGTTGTCGTAAATGCTGATGGGCAGGCCCACCGGTAGCGGGGCCACCATGCCGATCTTGCGACGGAGCTCGAAGACGTTCGCGAAACTGCCATTCTCGGCGCCCGGGGCGCGGACATCCTGTCCGTCCACCTTGATGGTGCCGGAGACGCGGGCGTCCGCCGTGAAGTCGATGGTTCGATTGATGCAACGAAGCAGTGACGTCTTCGCACTCTGGGCTGGGCCGATGATTCCGAGGATTTCGTGTTGGTAGATGTTGAACGAAATCCCATGGATCACTTCCTTGGAGCCGTAGGCGAGACGGAGGTCCTGGACTTCGACTTTTTTCGCGCCTTGCACGCGAGCGGCCTCAGCGTGAGCGACCGGCGCGGGCGGTAACTCTTGAGCTTCGTTTTTGGAGGCGGTCTGCATCGGCTTCTCTCACCATTTTTTCCGGGACCGCAAATAGACGCGCAACGAGATGGCGGCGGCGTTCACCAACAACACCGAGCCGAGCAGCACCACGGCCGTCGCGAACGGGATCGACTCCTTCACGCCGGGGACCTGGGTCGAAATCGTGTAGAGGTGCATCGAGAGGGCCATGCACTGATCGTCCAGACCGTACGGGAACAGGTCGCCTTTCTGCACGGCTTTGAAGAACACGGCGCCCGTGAACATGATGGGCGCGGTTTCGCCGGCGGCGCGCGACACCTGGAGGATGATCCCCGTCAGAATGCCGCTGATGGAGTTGGGCAGGACGATGGCCTTGATGGCCTGCCAGCGCGTGGCGCCCACGTTCCAACAGGCCTCGCGGAAGCTTTGAGGCACGCTGGCCAGCGCTTCGCGGGTACTGGCGATGATCACCGGCAACGTCATGATGGCCAGCGTCAGCGAGGCGGCGCTAACGGAGAAGCCAAACCGGGCCGCATAAACAAACGCGCCCAAGCCGAACAGCGCGTGGACAATGCTGGGCACGCCCGCGAGGTTGATCACGGCGAGGTTGATGATGCGGTTGAACCAGGTGTCCCGGGCATACTCATTGAGATAGACGGCGGCCAGGATCCCGATGGGGGCCGAAACCGCCAGGGAGATGAATACGAGATAAATTGTGCCGACCAGTGCCGGCCAAATGCCGCCTTCTTTCATGCCGTTGACCGGCACGTCGATCAGGAAACTGAGGCTCAGCGAGGGAGCGGCTCGTTCGATCAGGTAGCCGAGGATGAGCAGCAGCGGGATGATCATCGACGCGGCCATGCCGAAGAAGACCCATTTGGCCACCGATTCCTGGCGAAGCTTCTTCCGCACCAGGGGCGTCTCGACGAACAACCTTTCCGGCTGGCCACTCATTTCTTTTTGATGCCGCGCACGATCAAGTCGGCGGCCAGGTTGACTACGAATGTGATGGTGAACAGCAGCACACCGGTCAGGAAGAGGACCCGGTAGTGGTCAGAACCCACGGGCGCTTCACCAAGCTCGGCAGCGATGTTTGCGGTCAGCGTGCGGACACTGTCGAGAACGCCGGTAGGGATGTGCACCGCGTGTCCCGTACACATCAGCACGGCCATCGTTTCGCCCACTCCGCGGCCCACTCCCAGCAGCACCGCCGCCAGCAAACCGTTCTTGGCTGCGGGCAGCAACACCCGCCGGACCAACTGCCAGCGCGTGGTGCCAAGCGCGATGCCTGCTTCGCGATAGGAATCCGGCACGGCCTTGAGCGCGTCTTCCCCAATGGAGACAATGATAGGCACGCTCATCAAAGCGAGGATGATCCCGCCGTTGAGGATGTTGACCCCCACAGGCGCGCCGGTGAAGCTGACGATGAGCTTGCTCATCACCGTCAGCCCGATGAAACCCCACACCACGCTGGGAATAGCCGCCAGCAGTTCGATGATGATTTTCAGCGTCTCCTTCAGTTTCGTCCCGCAGAACTCGGAGATATAGATGGCCGCGCCCAACCCGAATGGGACGGCGATGACCATCGCCAGCGCCGTGACGCTGAAGGTGCCGACTACCATCGCAAATACTCCGTAGCGCTTGTTCGTCTCAGAAGTCGGATACCACTCCGAGCTGAAGAGGAACTGGGTAAGGCTGAGCTTGCCTCCGAACAGGACCGGCGCGGCTTCCTTGAACACGAACAAGAAGATGCTGAGCACGAAAACAATCGCGCTGATCCCGCACAGGTAAATCAGCAACTGCAAGACGCGCTCGCCCCACACCGCCCATCCGGGCCGCCTCGCTTCCCGAACCGCAAAGCTGTACGCCGCCGGCTTGGGGGTATCAGTCGAGTTCACGATGTGGGTTTGGCTGCGGGGCCGGCGTCCAGCCGCACCCACTGGGAGGATTGTCCTGAAGGCACGTCCCTACTTCAATTGCGACCACTTGGTGACACTGCCGCCTTCGGCAAAAATCGCGGCGAGTTGGTCGATGCTGATGCTCTGGATGGGATTATCCTTGTGAACGTAGATGGCCAGCGCGTCGTAGCCGACGACAAATTCCTTGGGGGTCTTGCCCGTGTTCTTTTTGGCCTGTTCGATCTCCTCGGTCTTCATGTTGCGACTGGCGTTGCAGATATCAATGGTCCCTTTGATGAGCGCGGCGATACCCTGGCCCGACCCGCCGCCGGAAACTTCGATCTCAACATGCGGCGCGATTTTCTTGTACGCCTCGGCCCACGCCTGGGCGACGTTCACCATCGTGTCCGAGCCTTTCACCTGGATGGTGGTCTTGGTGCCTCCGGCGGGCCCAGCCGCGGCCGCCGGGAGGCGCAGGTTGGCCGGCAGTGGGACGTATCCGCTGGCCTCGACGATTTTCTGGCCGGCGTCAGACAGGGTCCAATCGATGTACTTCTTCACTTCGCCCTGCGGCTCGCCGAGTGTGTAGAGCAACAGCGACCGCGCGATGGGATACTTCCTGCTCAACGTGTTCTCGACCGTCGGCGGCACGGGCGCTTCGCCCGGCTTGTTGGCGACAGGCAGCATCTTGACCTTGCCGGGCTCGTTATAGCCCATGCCGCTGTAACCAATTGCGCCCGGCGTGTTGGCCACCAGTTCGACGACTTCCTTCGAGCCGTTCATGTCGCGCGAACCGAGCTTGAAGTCCTTTTTGCTCAGGACGTGCTCGCGGAAGAACTCGTACGTGCCGGAACTGGACTGCCGGCTCACGCGGATAATTTCGTCTCCTCCGCCGCCTTTGCCGCAGCCGGTGAGAACGAACGCGGCGAACAGGGACGCAAGAAGACCGAGGTGTAGGCCCCGGAGGGATGTGGTGTTTTTCTTCATGGCTCTTGAATGGGGTGGAGGTTCTCGTTGGTGTGCTTAGTCAATCCGGTCAGAAAGGATGCCTTCAACCAGGTCGTTGATGTGGGCCTGAAGGTGTTGGTAGGTCCTCTCGTAAGCCTGCTTCACCTCCGCGGCAGTGCCCTGGACCTTCGACGGGTCAGGCACACTCCAGTCCAGGCAAACCGTCTTGGTCTTGACCGGGAAGGCCCATTTGGCCTCAGGGGCCAGCGCGATGACGATCTGGAACGATTCCAGGTTCGGCACAGATTCGACCCGGTGCGACTGGGCACGGCTGATGTCGACGCCTTTTTCCTTCAGAAAGCTGATCGTGGTCGGGTCCACGGGCTTGGGATCGAGCCCGGCGCTGGCGAAAACGAATTTGGGCTGGTTCAAGGCGTTGCCGATACCTTCCGCCATCTGGCTGCGACACGCATTGTGTTCGTCCACGAACAGCACGCGCCAGGTGTCCCCACCGACGTGCTTCTGATACTCGCCTGTGGCCAGGTAAATGGTTTCCTCGCAGATGTTCTTGGCCTGGTCCGAGACTCGCTCGAAGCGGCGGGCAATCGTCATGAGTGGATTGAGCGCTTCGAGGGGAATCTTGTTCTCCTGCCGGAGTTGGATGAGTTCGGCGTTGATTACGCTCTTGAGTCCGTCCACTTCCTCCTCGGTCTCGGCGACTTTGGCCGCGAGTTCCGCGTTCTCGGTCAGGTAGGCCTTCACCGCCTCGCGGAGCATCGGGATGGACATGCCGGCGATCTGCTGGAAGCGCGGCAACGGGACCGCGCACTCGATGTTCGACAGCTTGAGCACCTGACGGGCAATGCTCTCGGCGTAATCGCCAATACGTTCCACCTCCTGGTTGATCTTGATGGTGACATAGGCGAAGCGCAGGTGCCGGGCGACCGGCTGTTGACGCACGATGAACTCCAGGCAAAGCCGGTCGATCTCCTTCTCCAGCGCGTCGATCCGCTGGTCGCGCAGGATGACCGAGTAGGCCAGTTGCCGGTCGCGCCCGGCCAGCGCCCGCAAGCAGGCCTCCAAGGCGCCCTCGGCCAGGTTTGCCATTTCGGCCACTTTGCCACGGATGCGATCGAGGTCGCGCTGAAGGGACTCTTCGTAATGTGTTGCCATGACGCTTAGTCCAGGCAACTTGCCAGACGAATGTTACGGACAAAGGGCGGGACCGTTACAATTTGGCAAAGTGCATCGTGGTGTCTGCGCGAATCCCCGATCATTTGGCTCACGCGAACCTGAGACTTTTCGGCCCTTCGTAACAAGTCTGTAACAATCCCGTTTCAGAGACGTAACATTAAACAACGTGCAGTCGAGCGGCGGTTTGTGTGACCTAATGGCTCGTCATGTTCTCACTCCAAAAAATCCTCGGGAAAGACGACAGATTCTTTCGCTTGATGGAAGGCAGCGCCGAGGAAGCGCGCGCCAGCATCCAGTGCCTCGTGAAGCTTGTGAAGAATCCTGACCAAGCCGGGGGGCTGGAGGCCTTCACCGCGATTCGCAACAAGGACAAGCGGCTCACGCGTGAACTGACGGAGCACCTCTGCAAGACGTTTGTCACCCCATTGGAGCGCGAGGACATCGAGGCGCTTTCCAACGCGCTCTATAAGATCCCAAAGACTGCGGAGAAATTTGGAGAGCGTCTTCTCCTGGCTCCGCAACATGCCGCCGGCTGGGAGATCTCCAAACAATTGACGATGCTGGAAAAAGCCGCTGACACGGTCGCCGTAATGGTGAGTGAACTGCGGGAAGGCGTGAACATTGGCAAAGTCAAAAAGCAGAACGACCAACTCCAGCACATTGAAGGCGAAGCGGATAACCTGATGGTCAAGTCACTGAGCGAACTCTACAAAGGAGACCACAGCACGGTGCGGGTGATCTTTCAGAAAGATCTCTATGAGCTGCTGGAGAAGATTTTCGACCGCTGCCGCGATGTCGGCAACGTGGTATTTCGAATCGTGCTCAAGCACTCCTGAGCCCCGCGCATGACCCTCATCCTCTGTGTCATTCTGATCGCGTTGATCTTCGAATACATCAACGGATTTCACGACACGGCCAACGCCATTGCTACGTCCGTCTCGACAAAGGTGCTCACGCCGCGACAGGCAATTGTGCTCTCGACGGTGTTCAACTTGTTCGGCGCGCTGGTCGGCACGGCCGTGGCCAAGACAATTGGGAAGGGACTGGTCGATATCGAATTCGTGACCCTTCAGACCATCATGTGTGCGCTCCTCGGCGGCATCGTCTGGAATCTACTGACTTGGTGGCTCGGCCTGCCCTCCAGCTCCAGCCACGCGCTCATCGGCGGGCTGTGCGGCGCCGCGCTCGCTTCGGCGCATGGCAAGTGGTCGGTCTTGCACTGGGCCCTGTACGACCCAGTCAAACACGAATGGACGGGTCTCTGGCCCAAAGTGATTGCCCCGATGATGTTGGCGCCGACGTTCGGTCTGCTCATTGGGTTCGGACTCATGGGCTTGATGCTGCTGCTGCTTCGTCGTTCCACTCCGAGATTCGTGAACGTGCTTTTTGGCAAGACTCAGTTACTCAGCGCGGCATGGATGAGTTTCAGCCACGGGACCAATGATGCGCAAAAAACGATGGGTATCATTGCCCTGACGCTGTTCACCGCCACGACGAAGACCGATTCGTTCCACGACCTACCTTCCTGGATAAACTTCCTGCACACCCCAAAGTTCGACATTCCGCTCTGGGTTAAAATTGTCTGCGCGCTGACGATGGCTGCAGGGACTGCAGCCGGCGGCTGGCGCATCATCCGCACGATGGGCAGCCACTTGGTGCGAATGCAGCCTGTGCATGGGTTCGCAGCGCAAACGACCGCCGCGGCTATCATCGAAGCGGCCACCCACTGGGGTATCCCACTTTCCACCACGCACGTCATTTCCGGCTCGATCATGGGCGTGGGCGCCACCAAGCGCCTCAACGCCGTGAAGTGGGGCGTCGGCGGGCGCATGCTCTGGGCCTGGGTGCTCACACTGCCGGTCACTGCCGGACTGAGTTACGCGTTCCTGCGAGGCCTTCACGTACTCGGGTGGGCTTGACCTTGCCGGTCGCCTGGCGCCGGCAGGCAGTTGCATCTCCCGATACGCCTGGCCAGCTTTTCCCTCCGCTGATGCGCGCAAGGTGATGTGCGCCTCTCAAGGTTGTACATCGCAGCAGTTTTTCGTGGACAATTGTTACGATTCGGTGACAAATCCTTCTGCTATGTTTTCCCTGCAGAAGCTTTTGGGCAAAGATGACAAATTTTTCACGCTGATGGAGGGCAGCGCCGAAGAAGCCCGGGCCAGTATCATCATCCTGATCGACATGATGAAGAGCGATGAGGACAAGCGCACACTCGCCGGCTTCACCGAGAGCCGTCGCAAAGACAAGCGCCTCACTCAGGAACTGACCGAACACCTTTGCAAGACCTTCGTCACTCCGCTCGAACGCGAAGACATCGAAGCCCTGTCCAGCTCGTTGTACAAGATTCCGAAGACCGCGGAGAAATTCGCCGAGCGGCTGTTGCTGTCGCCGGAACATGCCCGCGGCATGATGCTGAAAAAGCAATTGGCCATGCTGGAAAAAGCCGCCGATATCCTGGTGCTCATGGTCAAGGAACTCCGCAAGGGGGTGAACATCGAGAAAGTCAAATCGCAAAACGACCAGCTCCAGGATATCGAAGGCCAGGCTGACGAACTCATACTCGAATCCTTGCGCGAACTTTACAACGGCGACCACAGCGGCTTGCATGTCATCATCCAGAAAGACCTCTTCGAACTGCTGGAAAAGATTTTCGACCGCTGCCGTGACGTGGGCAACATCGTGTTTTACATCGTTTTGAAGCACTCTTGAGCCTGCGCGATGACCGCCGCAGTCTTCTTCGTCTTCTTCGTCGTCCTGGTTGCGTTGATTTTTGAACTCGTCAACGGGTTCCACGACGCCGCCAACTCCATCGCCACCGTTGTTGCGACCAAAGTGCTGACGGCCGGCCAGGGCATTATCCTCGCCGCGATCTTCGAGTTGATCGGCGCGTTCATCGGCGTCGCCGTGGCCAAGACCATCGGCCAGGGCCTGGTAGACACGCACTACATCACGATGACCACGATCCTGTGTGGCCTGCTTGGCGGGATCATCTGGAACCTGCTCACCTGGTGGCTGGGGCTTCCGTCCAGTTCCAGCCACGCGCTGATGGGCGGGTTGTGCGGCGCGGCACTCGCGGCGGCGAACAGCGACTGGGCTGTCATTATCTGGTCCAAGGCCCCCGCCGTGGGCGAACATTGGTGGAAGGGCGCCGGCGTCCTGTTCAAAGTCGTCATCCCGATGATCCTTTCGCCGGTCGCCGGGTTTTTCCTCGCCTTCGGCATCATGGGTTTCCTGCTCTGGACGCTGCGCAGCTTGCGCCCGCACATCGTCAACCTCACGTTTGGCAAGGCGCAGATCGGAGCCGCCGCCGGCATGGCCCTGAGCCACGGCATGAACGACGCGCAAAAGACGATGGGCATCCTCGCCCTGACGCTGTTCATCGCCACCGGGGCCGGCACATTCGACCAACTGCCGGCGTCGTTGCAATTCCTGCACACGCCCAAGTTCGAGGTAGCCACATGGATCAAGGTGATCTGCGCGCTCACGATGGCTGTTGGCACCGCGATGGGAGGCCGCCGCATCATCAAGACGCTCGGCGGCAAGATGGTGAAGATGCAGCCAATCCACGGCTTCGCCGCGCAGAGCACGGCAGCAGGCGTCATCACCCTGGCCAGCATTTTCGGCATGCCCATTTCCACCACGCACACAATTACCACTTCCATCATGGGCGTGGGCTCCACCAAGCGCGTGACGGCCGTCAAGTGGAGCGTAGTAGGCCGGATCGTCATGGCGTGGATTTTCACATTGCCAATCTCCGGCCTCCTTTCGTACGTGCTAATGATAGGATTGCGTTCGTGCGGGATGCGATAAAAACAGGTTGAATGCGCTCAAGCTCAAAGTCGTCGAGCGCATCGTGTGGGCTTGGATAATGACCTTGCCGGCGACCGCAGTCTTCGCCTTCAGCATTGTCTGGCTGTGCAATCAGATTGGGTGGATGAAGTTTTGAGCGCAGGGTAAAACGTAAAAACGTGAAACGTGAGAGTTTGCGCAAATCACGCGAGCTGAGCGTATCCCTCCTCCAGTATTTATTACGTCCGATTTACGTTTTACGCTTTTCTTTTTGCGCCTCCGGTGCCCGCCCAAAAGATTGACACCCGGGCTCTCCTTCAGCTACAATTGCTCGGATTATTGGCGCGTATGAGTTCTTCTCTCGGCCAACATGTGTTGGTGCTGAATCGCCTGTGGCAGGCAGTCAATGTCTGTACGGCGCGACGGGCCATTACCCTCCTGGTTGAAGGCCGGGCGCAGGTTGTCCAAAGTGGTCGCGACGGCTCGTTTCAGACATTTGACTTCGGGCAATGGCGCAACTTCTCCCAGCAGCAACCCCATCCCGACTGCGTCCACACGGTCTCCTTCCGGATGCGCGTTCCGCGCGTCATCCTGCTCCTGTTGTTCGATCGGTTGCCCAAGAAAGAGGTCAAGTTCACCCGGCACAACATCTTCGAGCGTGATCGGAACACCTGCCAATACTGCGGCAAGAGTTTCGAGCGAAAGGATTTGAACCTGGACCACGTGATCCCGCGCGACCGCGGCGGGCCGACGACCTGGGAAAACATTGTTTGCTCGTGCGTTTCCTGCAACACGCGCAAGGCCAACCAGACTCCTGCCGAAGCCGGCATGCGCTTGATCCGCAAGCCGAGGCGTCCCAAGTGGCGGCCGTTCGTGCAGATCAACCTCGGGTTGCACCATCACGACAGTTGGAAACACTTCCTCGATGTCGCCTACTGGAACGTGGAATTAGGCGAAGAACCGTAGCGGGCTGACGGGCCAGAGAGCTGAGAGCGGTCCAGTAACGCGGCGCGACCGCCAGAATCGCGAAGGAACTGCCCTTCGGCGTGGGACACACCCCTCTTGTGGTTTGGCCTGATCGCAAGGCCTCTACTATGAGTTTGCCAAAGTCATTTCCGATTGGTTGGGCTGCATTGCCGCGCAACCTCGCACGACCGGCAGGTCATGCGCCACCAATCGGAAATGCAACCAATCTAAGGGAATCCCGGTGACAGAATTGCGAACTCCCTGGGGTCTTGGCAGGCGGGTTTGCAGAGTAGGCAAGGAAGGGGAGTTGAGCGATTTTCTTCTACAGGTCGCGCAAGACACCAGGCGCGAATGCAGATCGAGCTGAGCAGCGAACTAAAACTCGTTTCAATATGAACCACAGGCGCCGAGGATTTACATTTGTTGAGATCATGATCGTTGTGGGAGTCATCGGCATGCTCGCCGCTATCGCCATTCCCAACTTCATCCGCTATCGGGTCGCCAGCAAACGGGGGGTCTGCATTGCGAACCTCAAGCAGATGCAGAGCGCCAAGGTACAATGGGCTTGTGAGAAGCGCAAAGACTGGACGGACGTCCCAGTCGATGCCGACCTGATTGGCGTCGACAATTACCTGCGTGAGAAGCCCGCTTGCCCCAGCGGCGGCGCAGATTACATCACGACCATCGGCCAGGTGGATCAGATCGCCACCTGCTCGTTTGGGCTTGTGGAGGGACACACCCTCTAAATCTTGGGCAGACCGCCAAGTAATTGGACAACCCTATCCCGAAATAGACCACTTCACTCCCTTCGATAACTGAGACGCGTGCCCTTCCAGGTCCGTGCGAAATCGCGAGGCATGCTTCGCATCGCGTTCGCAAAGCCTTGAAGGAGGCGAACATTCGCAGAAATGCCGCGCCACGCAGTCGTTGGTTGTTGCATTCTCGCGCGCACGAGTTCCAAATCCCTTCGCCAAGGTGCTTTCGGCACGGCAAACGCTATTCAATGCGTTCGACGACGAACCACGCCTTATGAGCGAACGCCAGAAACAAGCCGACTTCATCAAGCAACTCCTGGCTTGCGACGACTGTCAGGAGCACCGGCACCTCCAGGAGCAACTGGCGGCTTCGGAGAAAGATGAACGCTGCCTTCGTCGGGCCTGCCGGCTGGTCGTCGTCGTCACCATGCTGGCGCTGGCCGCACTGGGCTATCTGACCCTTCTCCCGATGCAGGAATCCAACGCCCGCATCGGCCAGGTGTTGCTCAACTGCTTTCAAGTCCTGGCACTTGGGTCTGGGATGTGCCTCGGCGTATTCGTCGCGCTGGTCTTTTGGCAGCGCTCAGTCACCCAACGGCTTTACGAGGAAGGTCGGCACTTCATCACCGCCCAGGTCCAGAACCGCGCTCACACTCAACAGCCGACCGACGTATTCCCCACCCTGGTGGTGCACGAGTCCGACACCGCGATGTACCAAGTCCGAACCCCCACTCGGAACTCGGGCTCCGCGGAAGTCATCACCCTGCCTACGGTTTCCTAAAGGCCGGGCGGCGCTCGCTCTCGACAAACCTTTTCCACGCCGCCTATGCTGCTCGGGCATGCAGTCTGCCCGCCACGCGCTGGTTATTGCCGGACGTGAATTCCGCTCCCGCCTGCTGGTGGGGACGGGCAAGTTCTCATCCCCCGAGGCCATGCGCGACGCCCTCGCTGCCAGCGGTACGGAACTGGTCACCGTTGCCTTGCGCCGCGCCGACCTGAGCGGGAAGAAAGACCCTTTCGCGAACATTCTCGAATTCATCGACCCCAAGCGATACCTCCTCCTGCCGAACACCAGCGGCGCGATGAACGCCGAGGAAGCCGTCCGCCTCGCGCGCCTGGCGGCTGCCGCAGGTTTGCCCAAGTGGGTGAAACTCGAAATCCATCCCGACCCCCGCTACCTGCTGCCCGATCCCGTCGAGACATTGAAAGCCGCCGAACAACTCGTTCGCGAAGGCTTCACTGTCTTGCCCTACATCAACGCCGACCCCGTCCTCGCAAAGCGTCTCCAGGATGCTGGCACCGCCACGGTGATGCCGCTCGGTTCGCCCATCGGCTCGAACCGCGGCCTTCAGACCCGCGACCAGATTCGCATCATCATCGAGCAAGCCACGGTTCCGGTCGTCGTCGATGCCGGCCTGGGTGCACCCAGCCACGCCGCCGAAGCGATGGAACTGGGCGCCGACGCGGTGCTGGTGAACACCGCCATCGCCGTTGCTTCCGACCCGAACCGCATGGCGGTTGCGTTCAAACTCGCCGTCGAAGCAGGTCGCGCCGCGTACGAAATCGGCATGGCTTCCTCACACGGCACAGCTGAAGCGACCAGCCCGCTGACTGGATTCCTGGAATGAACACATTTTCTCCGAATGGCCGCATCTCATGACACCTTCACCAGGCAGTTGTGTTGCGTGGGCCTATCTCTGCCGGTAGCGATTTCCGGCGCTTACTACCTGAAGGAGACCATTCGCCTCCGGCGGTGCGTGCAAGGCAGAGCAACAGTTTTATCCTTTCAGACCAAGGGCGCTATCGTGAACCAGGAGGCGGAGATGCGATACTCCTACGAAGTACGAGGCAAGAAATACGAAGGAACGCGCATAACAATTAGCGATTGGGTGCTGGCTGCAGGAGCCTGGCACGTCGAGCGCTTGAGGAAGCGGTATCCGGTCGGTTCAGACGCAGCGGTTTGGTATGATCCACTTCGACCGGAACTCAGCGTCCTCAGACGACCGGGATACACCTTGGCTGTGGCCACCCTCCTACTGGGTCTCGGAGGAGGCGGGTATATGTTTTGGTCCATTGGAGAAGGGTGGACGATGCCACCAACCTATCACCCACCGCATCCGATCCATTTCAGATAATGAGCTCTCACGCCATCGCCTTGAAAGCCGTCAGCAAGTTGCTCTCCGCCGCCCGGCGCACCCGCATCCTCGTCGTTGGCGATGTGATGCTCGATCAATTCATCTGGGGCCGGGTGTCGCGCATCTCGCCCGAAGCGCCGGTGCCCGTCGTCGATTTCGAGCGCGAAAGCGTCATGCCCGGTGGCGCGGCGAACGTGGCCCGCAATCTCTCCGCCCTTGGAGCGCGCGCGGAACTCTTTGGCGTGGTCGGCCGCGACCACGCCGCCAGCCAGCTTCGCCTGCATCTCACCGAACAGCGCGTCGATTGCGCCGGGCTCGTCGCGCTTCCGTCGCGCCACACGAGCATCAAGACCCGCATCGTCGCCCATCAGCAACAAGTCGTCCGGCTCGACCGTGAATCCCGCCATGATCTCGAGAGCCGGGCCACCAATCGCCTCCTCGCCGCAATCGAACCAGCCCTGGCTGGCGCCTCCGCCGTCATCGTCGGCGACTACGGCAAGGGTGTGGTGACCCAGACACTGCTCGACACGCTCAAGTCCTTGTGCCGCCAACGTGGGGTCTGGTTGAGTCTCGACCCCAAGCCGGTCCACCAGCTCAATCTTGCCGGCCTCTCGCTCATCACCCCAAACCGCAAGGAAGCCTTCGAACTCAGTGGCCTGCCGGACGACACGCGCGAGGCAAATCCGCTCCGCGACCTCAATCTGGTGCGCACTGCCGGCCGCCTGCTGACTGACCTGGAGCCCGCATTGCTCCTCATCACGTTGGGCGAGCAAGGCATGTTGCTGTGCAGTCGCGGCCAGAAACCCATTCACATCCCGACCGTCGCGCAGGAAGTGTTCGACGTGTCCGGCGCGGGTGACACCGTCATTGCGTCGTTCACCCTGGCCATCGCTGCCGGCGCGTCGCCCCTCGAGGCGGCGATGCTCTCCAACCACGCCGCCGGCGCCGTCGTGGGCAAAGTCGGCACGGCCACCGTCACTCCGGCGGAGCTGTTGAAAAGTTTTCGCGGCTAAGCGGGACTGAGCTGGGCCTCGACAAGCGAGCAGCGGCGAGGTAAAAGCAAGCAATGCCTGCAAACCGCATCGCCACGGCTCTGGTCGGTTTCGCAATACTCGCGCTTCATGCCGCGATTGCGCGTGCGCTGGAGTTACGTGTGGTTGACGCAGTGGCAGGCCGGCCTCTCGCAGGAGCCAGCGTTGCCTGGCGCGTCGGCGACGGCAAAAGGGCGGCCCTCACTGCGGATGCGGCGGGGAAGGTGAAAATTGCCATTCCAAGAAAAGCTGCCGGCGCCTTACGCGTCAGCGCCAGCAAGGATGGATTCGCGCCGATGTGGATGGCGTGGGAAGCGGACAGAATTCCAGCCAGCTTCGATTTGTCGCTGCCTGAATCGCAAACCATCGGCGGGCGTGTGGCGGACGAGGCGGGCAAGCCCGTGGCGGACGCACGCATTTCATTGATTCTCCCGCAGCGTCTTGCTGGACCGCGGGTGGCGCAGGAAGAGTTTCCCGTGAAGTCGAATACTGACGGACGTTGGCGATGCGAGCTCGTCCCGAAGGACACTGCTTACGTCCTGGTGGAGGTTTCGCATCCGGAGTTCGAATCGCCGTCGGGAGAGGTCCCGATTGAAGCCTTGCGGGCTGGCGCCGCGGAACTGAAACTTCACGCTGTGGCAACGGTGCGCGGGCGAGTGGTCGACGACACCGGTCGAGGCGTCCCGAACGCAGAACTGATGGTTGGCAACGAAACCGACATCTGGCCGGGCTCCTCGACACTCGAAGCCCGCGTCGATGCTGACGGGCGCTTCGAATTGCGACGGCTGCACTTGCAGAAACGCATGCTCGGCACGTACGCGCCGGGATTCGCGCCGGCGTTACAGATCGTGGAAATCAAACGTGACACGGCGCCAATGGAGATCCGTCTCGAGCGAGGCACTCCGTTGCGCGTCCGAATTGTTGACCAGGCCGGGCAGCCAATCGCAGGCGCGGAAGCACAAGTAGAGGAATGGCCGTCCTACCGTAACAGCGGCGGCGGTCCGCCGGGACGATGGGCGTATCCCGGTTGGGAATGGGAAACGGATGCTGAAGGGCGCTTCATTTGGACCAATGCCCCGGCGGAAGGGGTGAATTGGAGCTTCAGCAAAGGGGGCTACATGCGCCGGGCGAGTCAACTCTTGAAAGCCGCGCCGGATGAGCAAGTCATCACGCTCGGCAAGCCATTCCACGCCAGCGGGAACGTCACCGACGCCGTAACAGGTCAGCGCGTGAACGAATTCGTGCTCACACCGCGCTTCGCCCAGACTAACTTTTTGAGCGGCGTCGTGCGTACCAACTTCGGCCCGTGGTCCGAATACACCCGAAAGCCATCGTTCAACGGCGAGTTCAGCTTCTATCGCGACTCACCTTTGCTGCAGGGGACACGCGAGATGCACGACTGGCAGTTTCGCGTGGAGGCCGATGGTTACGAACCCGCGGTGTCGCGTCTCGTTCGCAATGAAGAACGCGGGGCGCGACTGGACTTCCGGGTCGCGCCGCTGCCGCTGCCGGAACTCTCCCCGCCTGCCCCAAGCGCCACCAGGCGCGTCACTGCGGCCGCGGCCGCACAGCCCCGCAAATTGAGCCCCGGGGACACCCTGACGATGTTCGTCAAGGCCCGCGTCGCGGCCGGCCACCACATCTATGCGTTGGACGATTCCGGCTGCAGCAACTTGCCGACGTCCCTGGAGGCTTCGTTGAAGGGGGTGCTCACGCCAGAAGGTCCTTGGCGCGGCCCGGAGCCGAAAGTGCTCGATGACGGCTCGCGCTCCCTTGCGGGAGATGTGTTGTTCAAGCGGCGCTTCATCGTCGAGCGCGGCGGCATCGGCAAGTCTCACAAGCTGGCGGCTACACTTCGCTTTCAAGTTTGCAACGACGCCCTCTGCTGGCCGGCGGAAACAATTTCCTTGGAAGCCGAATTCGAAGTAGTAAGGTCCAACCAGTGATGAAGCGCTTTCTGAAGATTGCCAGTGTCGCGGCCGCTCTGCTCGGCCTGACGGGCGCGGCGCAAGCGGCAAACCTTGACAAACTGAAGGTGCTCTACATCGGCGAACCCGGCACGCCTCGTGCCCGGCACTTCACCGGGTTCGTCGGCAAGAACGTCGGCAAGGTCGAAGCCGTGTCACGCAAGGATTTCAAACCTGCCGACGCAGACGAGTTCGATGTGGTTCTGCTCGACTGGCCGCAGTCTCAGGATGCGCGCGAGGAGCGCAAGGCGCGTCCGCCGCTGGGCGAGCGCGCCGCGTGGAGCAAACCTACGGTGTTGCTCGGCAGCGCTGGCTTGAACCTGGCCGTGGTCTGGAAAGTCCGCGGCGGCTCGGGGTGAACGTGCCTGACGCCTTTCGCGTACGGGTTACGCGAACACATCGTTTTCCGCGAGCCATTCGCCATCGACACCAAATCGATGATGGCACGCCCGACCCCCAAGGCGTTTCGGCCCCCGGAGACCAACGCCACGGTCGCAATGCTTCCGCTGGTCCGGGAATCTGACAAGAGGTGGAGCGCGGGCTGGTGCACTTATCCCGATGGCTTCGATGAGAATCCCGACATCGAAATCTTCTGCGGCGGTGAGAACGAGAAAACGGCCCGCGCGGCAGCCTGCTGGCGTCAGGGGAACTTGCTGCACTTCGGCTTCGAGCAATCTCCCGCCGAGATGAACGAAGCGGGGCAGCGTCTGTTGCTCAACAGCATCGCTTACATCAGCCGCTTCACCGAGGACCGTCCCATCGCGGTTACCCCATCCGTTTTTGCCGGCCCGGTCGCCTATCCGCGCGCCTACCTGGACCGCCGACTCGGAGAGAAGGGCGACGTTGGCGACGCCGCGTTCCTTTTGAGCGGTCAGACTTTGGACCGGCTCAAACCGCTCAGTCGCGACGAAGCCCGCCGCTGGCACGCCGAGTATCGCAGCTATCTCCACCCTGGCGCCGACCTGAAGCTGGAGGTCGACGAAGAGGCGCGAGCCCTCGCCGCTCCCACCGACCGCCTCGAGTTCTTCGACAAGACAATCGCAGCTCTAACCAAATCTGCTGAGGATTCCCAGCGCGCGCGGAAGCTGCTCGCTCGCTATGCTCCAAGCGATGCGGCCAAGCAGGAATCTGCTGGCGCATGGTCGGAGTGGCTGAAAGAGAACCGTCCCTACCTGTTCTTTTCGGACCAGGGCGATTACCGCTGGTATGTCGATCCACTCGCGAAAAAGCGCGGCATCCCTACCTCCGACCTGCGCGGCCCAAAGCGCGCCAGCGAGGTGGTCAGTACCGCGCTGAACCGCTGAACGGCGGCGGCAGATTATTCTCCTATGGCAAAGGCCGCGGTCCCTACTCTCTCTTACTCCTACTCCTTCTCTTTCTCCTATTTCCGAAGCAGCAACCTCAGAGAGAGAAAGAGTAAGAGTAGGAGTAAGAGGGTGAGATAGAGGAGGGAAGGCGTCGCAGTTGAACTCAGCCACTTGCTCGCGGCATACTTCTAGGCGTGCCTGTCGAACTGTCAGACGCCCTGTTTCAGAAAGCCGCCGGCTGGGAGGCCGTGAAGCGGGGGCGCGGTTATCTCGAGCAGGACAAGGTGCTCAGTTCCGACTGGCATCCGCCGCTGCTCCGAGGCGTGGTGCAGGCGGGCGAGACGACTTATCGCGCAGGTCTTGTCATTCATGGCCCTGTTGACATCGAAAACCTCTGCACTTGCCGCGACTCACGCGAGTGGGGGACGATTTGCGCGCACTCGGTGGCCGTCGGCCTGCACTGGATGCAGGCGCAACAGGGCGGGGCCCGGGCTTCCTCCCGCGCAGCGGTTCCAAACGGCCCGCAAAGTCGTGCCGCCCCAACCCAACCTGCCTCCGGCGAAATGAAGCGCGCATCGGGCCGACTTCGAGTCGATCCAAGCGGAGAGCCAGCGGAGTTGTTCATCCTTCTCCCGCCCAATTTCATCGAAGCAGCCGCTCGTGGGAAAGTGATGCTTGTGCTCGAAGCCGGGCGCCGTGGCGGGCGCGGGCCCCTCAACGCCCTGCCCAAGGAACAACCCTTTGCCTTCAGCCAGAACGACGCTGCGATCATCGCCCGCCTCGAGGAACTGGCAGGCGAAACGCCTGCGACGCTCTTGCTCGAAACCGAGCAGTTCATCCCGCTTCTTCCACTGCTGGCGGGGCATGCGCGCATCGCGCTCGGGCGAACAACTGCGGTTGAAATTTCCACGGCGCCCTTGTTCCCGCCGCTGAAGGCGACTTTGGAAGAAAACGGCGAAATCGTCCTGAGCCTCCGTGGGCGGTTCACCGTTCCGGCGATGCTCGGCGAGGGATGGGTTTGGCAAAGCCCGAAGCTTCAACCGCTGGGTCTTCCTGCGGCCTTGCTTGGCGTGTTGCAGGCGGCCGTGCGGATCCCCCGCGCTCGGGTGCCAGCCTTCCTCGGTCAAACCTGGCCACCCCTGGCGATGGGCAATACCGTGGAAGCGAACTTCAAAGCGGAGGACTTTACCCTGGAGCCGCAGGCGCCGCGATTCCTCCTGGAACTCAAAGGTGGGCTGGCGCGGCTTGGCGCGTTGCTCCAATGCACCTACGGGTCGCGCATCCTCACGCCCGGCGTAACGCGGGACGACGACGAATCCTGGATACCCGACCCGGCCTCGCCCACGCGATACGGAACACGCGACCTGGCGGCAGAACGGACGGCGCTCGCGCGATTGCATCGGGCAGGCTTCAGCGCGCCCGGCGCGGACGGGCGGATGTTATTGGCAGGCCAGGACGCCGTGCTGAACTTCTTCGCTCGTGACTTCCCGCGGCTGCAACGCGAGTGGGAAGTGACGCTCGAAGAACGGCTCGACCGCAGTACGAAGCAAAATCTGGAGCGCATCGAGCCGCGCTTTCAAATCACGGCCGGCGGCGTGCAGTGGTTCGACTTCGGCGTCGTATTCGAGTCGAGCGGTGGGGAGAAGTTTTCGGCGGCGGACATCCAGCGGCTGATCCTCGGAGGGCAGGGACACACGCGGCTGCGGAACGGCAAGATGGCGGTCATCGACACTGGTGCTGTGGAGGAACTACAGGAGGCGCTGCTCGACTGCGCGCCGCAGCAGCACGCGGAGGGCTTTCGGATCAACAGCGCGCAGGCCGGGTTTCTCGAAGCGACGTTGCGCTTGCGGCCCGAGTGGAAAGTCCAGGCGCCAGCCGCGTGGCGCGAGCGGGCTGCCCAGCAAAGCGGCCAGGCGGAACTAATCTGCCCCGCGCTGGCAGAATTGGAAGGAGTGTTGCGGCCTTACCAAAAGCACGGCGTGGCGTGGCTCCATTTTCTGCGCGAGAACGGCTTCGGAGGAATCCTGGCGGATGAAATGGGACTGGGAAAGACCCTGCAGGTGCTCGCGCTGCTGGAAGCGGCGCGGATTGCGGATTCCGAAAGAGCCACGCAAGGGACGGCGGCGCCAATCCGCAATCCCCACCTGGTCGTTTGTCCGACGAGCCTGGTTCACAATTGGGTGGCCGAGGCGGCGAAATTCACACCGCGGCTCAAGGTGCTTGCGCTGCACGGGCCGGAGCGGCACCAACGATTCCCTCAAATGCCGCTGGCGGATTTGGTCGTCACCAGTTACGCCCTTATTCGACGTGACGCGGAGCGCTACGCGGGGGTCGAGTTCGACACCGTCATCCTTGATGAGGCCCAACACATCAAAAATCGGCAGACGCAGAATGCGCAGGCGGTGAAAGTCGTTCGCGCCCGGCACCGGCTTGTGCTCACGGGCACGCCAATGGAGAACTCGGTCCTCGACCTTTGGAGCATCTTCGACTTCCTGATGCCGGGCTACCTCGGGAGCGCGCAGGATTTCCGCGAGCGCTACGAAGTTCCGATCGCGCGCGAGAACAACCCCGACGCTCAGGCCCGCCTTTCCCGCCGTCTGCGGCCGTTCCTCCTGCGCCGGTTGAAGCGCGAGGTGGCGGCGGATTTACCGGCGAAGTTGGAACAAGTTTCGTTTTGCGAACTGACGGACGATCAACGCGCCGTCTACCAACAGGTCATCGAAGCCAGCCGCAAAGAGGTGCTCGACGCCGCGGGCGCACAAGGCCTTGCCCGAAGCCGGATGGTGGTCCTGAACGCGCTCTTGCGGCTCAGACAGGTGTGCTGCGACCTGCGGCTCTTGGGATTGGCGGAGACCGCCGCAGCGGCACGCGGGGAAATGGAGCGTTCGAGTGATGGAGTATTGGAATCGCCAGCCGCTCCATCTGCCCAATCCCCATCTTCGACCTCCGGCAAACTGGACGTCTTCAGCGAGCTTCTCGAGGAAATCATCGACGGCGGGCATCGCGCGCTGGTGTTCAGCCAATTCACGCGCATGTTGGCGCTGTTGAAGGAAACCCTCACGGCGGAGGGCATCGAGTTTTGCTACCTCGACGGCTCCACAACGGACCGGGCGCAAGTCGTGGAACGATTTCAACGGACGCCGACGATTCCGGTATTCCTGATCAGCCTCAAGGCAGGCGGGGTCGGCTTGAATTTAACGGGCGCGGATACGGTGATCCATTTCGATCCCTGGTGGAACCCCGCGGTCGAAGCGCAGGCGACGGACCGCGCGCATCGCATTGGCCAGACCCGCGTCGTGACCAGTTACAAGCTCATCGCGCGCGACACGATCGAGGAGAAGATCCTCCAACTCCAGCAGCGCAAGCGCGAAACCATCGCCGCAACGCTCGGCGGGGAGGATCAATTGGTCGAGGCTCTGTCCTGGGAGGAGATTCAGACGTTGTTGGCGGGATGAGCGCGGGCGGTGCGCCCGGTCACTGAGTACTGAAACGGAATACGGATTACCGAGCTCTGCTGGCCATTCGCTCCGCGGCGGCCTGGACGGACTCGACCAACTCGGACGGCGCGACCGCCTCCGCGCTGCCGCCCCAACTGAGGATCCAACGCTGAACTTCACCAAGGCTGGAGAGCTTGAGGCGCATTTCGAGACTGCCGCCGGCCAGTTCATGAAGGGCTTGCGACGGGTGCCAGCGTTTCTCGCGGATGTAATCGGCTGCAGCGGCGTCGAAGCGAATGATCACGAGGTGTTCGCCGGCGCCGGAGACGACGCCGAAGCTGTCGTGGAGGATTTTCTCTACGGAGAATTTCGCGGGACGGGCAAAGGATATGCCGGTCTGCCGGGCGGCGTGGATGCGGGCCGGGACGAAGGTCCGGATGTCGCGCCGCAAGTGATCGAAGGCGAACAGAAACCACTCGCCGTTAATATTGGCCAGGTGATAGGGGTCGACGATGCGCGGCTCAGTCTGCCTGCTGCCGGGTTTGCGATACTGCAGCTCGAGTTGACGGTGCTGGACCGTCGCTTTGGCGAGCGCATCGAATACCTCGATATCCACAATCGGCTCGACGCTGTGGCGAAACGAGATCGTCCGGTCCCAATCAGCGAAGTTGAACGATACAGCGTCGGGCAGCGACTGCTCCACTTTCTGGAAAGCGCTGATGAGAGACTTCTCGAAAGGAGTGCCGCGATATTGCTGAAGCGCTTTTTCCGCTATGAGCAAGGCGACCAGTTCGCCTTCCGTGATCTGAAGCGTCGGAAACGAGCTCACCTCCTCGGTGTAACGATAGCCGAAACGGCGCCCGTCGTATTCGATGGGCAGCCCAAGCCGGTCACGCATGAACTCGATGTCGCGATGGATCGTCTTGGTGACCACCTCGATTTCCGCCGCGAGCGTCGTGGCGTTCGGGAATTTGCCCGCGGCGATGGCCTGATGGATGCGCATCATGCGCTCCAGCGGCGGGCGGGACTGGGGCAGTGCGATCCGCTTCGCTTTCGACTTCATGGACGCGCACCTTGGCAGAACGGGAAGGCAGGCGTCTAGTGTCGGAAGGACGGACGCTGGAAGAAACAGTGTGCGGCCAAGTTAGGCCCAGGACGCAATCTAACTAACCAAGGACTGCTACAGGAACCCCGTCGAGGCGATTACTTCTTCTCCACCTCGGGCGTCCACTCGAAGGTAATCTTGACGTCGTCCTCCGTCTTCATGAGACCGACGCCTAGCACATCGAAGGAGGGAGGCTTGAGGCCGTGGTCGGTCATCTTCACGGTCGCGGTGCCATTGACCTTGAGCTTGGTCTTGTCGACGCGAGAGATGGTGACCGGCATGGTGTTCGTGCGGGTGACCCCAACAATCGTCAGCGTGCCGGTCGCTTCGAACTCGGCCTTCCCTCCGGAGCCCTTGGGTTTGAGTTCGAGTATGCGGTATTCAATCCTGGGATGGGCCGGCTGGTTCATCTCGGTCAACATTCGCGCGTCCATCGCTTTTTTGCCGCTCTTGATCTGGCGGACGGGAACGTTGACTTCGATTTTCGGCTTGGCTCCGATGGATTCCGGGAAAGCCGCGTCGGCCTCAATGAATCCGCCGATGGCGGTGGTCTCCATGGTCCAGACGCCGGAGGAGGATTTGCCTTCCAGTGTGATCTTGCCGCCGCCAGGCTGGGAGTCGTAACGGAGGGTTTCCGCCGCGTCCATCGCGAGGGCCGGGATAAGAGTCAGGCAGAAAAGGGCGAGTATTCGCTTCATGGGTCGATGCAGTCGGTGTTTGAAAGCTGCCAGTTTGGACGCGCCAGTCGGTGAAGGCTTCAATCGCTCAGGCCAATTCAAACAATTCCTTCGCCAGCGTCACGCGCTTGCCGCTCATAAGCGCCTCGTTGGCTTTGATGGCGATAATGGCGGCCTCGAGGCCCTCTTTCCAGGTCGCGGCCGGCAGCGTGTCGAGAGTCGCCAAATGCTTCGTGAGCTTCGCCTTGTCGTCAGTGCCGTAGGTATCCTTGAAATCCTCGACCGCCGTGCCAACCGTGTTGACGTTGGACACGAAGGCTTCGAGCGCAAACGAGAGCGCCGTGTTCGCGAAGGGCGCATCCTCGACCGGGTTGTCCCCTTGCGCGACGAGTTTGGTGGCATTGGCGACGAGCGCGATGCCGGTCTCCTTGTAGAAGGTGTCCCTGCGTGCATAAACCTCCCAGCCGAGCAACGGCGAATCGACTTCCTTGAACATCCAGGCCTTGTTCCCGCGCAGCATGATGGCCGCGTAGGCGCCGTAGAGCATCTCGTAATCCGCGTCGAAGGAGTTGGCCAGGGTCGCCTCGAAAATGCCTTGCACGCCACCTGGATATTCGAAGACGAACTGCGCGGTGTCCGGGATCTCGCGGCCATCATCCTTCCAGTAAAGAACTCCGCCGAATCCCGTAACGGCCGTGGGACGCTGCTTGAGCAGCCAACCCATCATGTCGATCTGGTGAATGCCGACCTCGCCGGCCAGCCCGAGCGAAACCTTCTTGTCCAGGCGCCAGTTGATTTCCTTCTCGCGCTCGGGGTTCGGTGAGGCCTGGCGCCAGCTTTGTTTCTTGTGCCACTGCGCCCGGGCCATCAGCGGCTGGCCCGCCGCGCCCGAACGGACGAATTGCAGGAGGAAATGCCGTTGGGGATCGGAACGCAGCGCCAATCCAGGCTGGAACACCTGCCCGACGGCGCCTCGCGCCCCAGCAGCGATGGTCCGGACGTCCTCGAGGGTGGTGGCCATCGGCGCCTCGCAATAGACGTGTTTGCCCGCTTTGAGCGCTTCAATGGTAATGTCCCGATGCTTGTGCGAAGGGGTCGCGATAACGACTGCCTTGATTTCCTTGTCTTCGAGAATGGCCTTGTAATCCTCCGTTTGTTTCGCATCCGGGAGATTGGCAGCCGAACGGCGCAGCATGGCGGGATAGCTATCGCAAATGGCGGCGATGTCCGCTTCAGGCTGAAGCTGGAGGGTGTTGATGATTTCGCGGCCGCGCGGCCCGAGTCCGATGATGCCCAGCTTGACCTTCGGGCCCGCGGGTTTCTTGGCTTCGGCGCTCCCGGTGCTGTCGGCCTTCAGTTCGACGGCGCCGAGCATGCCCATGAACGTGGCGACGGATCCGCCACGGATGAAGTCGCGACGTGACAGTTCGGCGACGTTGTCTTGCTGCGTGTTCATAAACCGGGATTTTTGCCAGGCCAGAGGAGGATTGCCATAGAAAACTTTGCCTATGGGGCTTTGGGCGTCACGACGCGATAGTAGCGTTCCCGTTGCGGCGGAGGAGGCGCCGCGTCCAACTGCACGGTGCGTTGCTGAGGCTGCGCGAGCACATTCGTTAGGTTGTGCCACGGACTGGAAGTCAGATTTGTTCGGTACTGGATCGAATACGTACGGTTTGAACGGGCCACGAACTCAAACAGGGCGGGATTGGTGCTCGCAAAGGTCAGCTTCAACACGCTTTCAGGACTTGTCGGGTCGGTGCCGGCAATATATTCACTGAGGTTGTTCATGGTGTCTTGGTCATAGTCCAGCGACGCATCGGCATTGTTGTTGGTATCGAACCCGTACTGGGCCTCCCATACGTCCGCCATCCTGTCGTGGTCGAAGTCAGCCAGCATCGTCAAAGGCACTCCGATGGACGGGGTCATCACCACACCCAGCAGCCCGCTGGCAAAGTTGGTCGCGAATGCCTTGATGGTGTAGCTCGCCTGGATGTTGGTCAGGACCAACACGCCGGTATCGTTGGTTTCAACGAACACATTGCCGGTCGGACTGCCACGCTGCCAGCGATACCAGATGGGCGGTGCGCCCGTGGCAATCGCGGTAAAGGTCGCGGTGTCGCCTTGCAATACGGTTTGCGCAACAGGATTGAGGACAAATACCGGCCGCACAAACAGGTATAGGAACGCGCTCGCGCTGATCGTCGTGCCATTCGTGTCGGTCGCCGCCACGGTGTAATTGCCCTGATGGGCCAGCGACGCGTTGGTAAAGCTATACGTCGCATTCGTGGCGTTTGGAATATCCATGCCTTCCAGGCGCCACTGGTAGCTGATGGGAGCGCCCGACCCTAGCGCCTCGGCCACGAGAATCACATTGGTGCCGGGCAGCATGGACTGGCCCTTCGGTTGCAAGGTGAACCTGGGCGGACAACCGTTGCAAGGCAGTGAAGTGATGGCAGCGAACCAGTTCGTGGCCATTTTGTTGTAGCCGAGTTGATTTGGATGCAATTGGTCTGGCATATCCGCCAGCGGCACGGCGCTATACATGTCCGTAAAGTAAACCTGGCGCCCCAGCGCGCGTTGTCGCTCGCACATGCCTGGCAGAAGTGGGTTGTAAGTCGTTTGGATCTGCGTGTTGAGGGGTTCGCTCACCGGGGTGAGGCTGGCCACGATGATCCTGACGTTGGGCCAATTGGTGGCCATTCGCACCACGAGCGCTTCAAGGCGGTTCGTTGCATGAGCGATATCGTCACTGGCCCGATAGTCGTTAACGCCCAGCAGCAGCAGGACGACGTCGGGTGCGACCACCAGCCTGAAGGTGGTCGTCAGGACGGAATCAATGCCTCGGATTGTAAACCCGCTGTAACCTTCATGCTGCGGATCAGGCAGCGACGCCGCGCCATTGCCCGTTTGCGTGCCGATATAGTCCACGCTCTGACCGGAATTGGAGAGCAATTGGTAGAGCGGCGCGCGATAGCCGCCCGCAACGGACAGCCCAAGCGTAATGGAGTCACCGAGCGGCATGATGCGAAGTGGCGCCGGTTGAATAGTAATCCGGTTGGTGGTCGAACGCGCCTGTTGCGTGGGCATGGAACTGTCGGTTGCGTGGACATAGCACGTGTAGCTGCCCACGGGCAGCACACCCAGGTTTTTCACAAACGGCGGCGAGTTGAGTGAACCAGCCGCTTGCCCATTTACATAAAACGTCGTCGTGTAGGGAGCCTCGCCCCCAACCACCGCCGCAGTGAGTGACAACGAAGTGCCGTAAGTCAGCGCCAGGCCGTTGGCTGGCGTCAGACTCACCGCCGGCGGTCCCGTGATGTGAACGGTGCTCACTAGCGAATTGCTCGTCCACCCTTTGGCATCCGTCACCGCGGCCCGGATCGTGTGATCGCCGACCGTGAGCCCGCCGAAATTCCGTTGATACGGAGCTGAATTCACTGGAGGGCCGCTCGGAGCATTGTCGAAATAGAATTGCACGGAATACGTCGGCGTGCCGCCGGAGACCGTCGCGGTGGCTAAAACGGGATTAGTGTGGGCGAAAGTCGCGCCATTGGCAGGTTCAGTGAGCGTGAACGCAATTGGCTCCGCCACGGAGAACGCATTGGTCACGGAGGTCGCGCTCAACGGCACGCCTGCGCCGTCGGTGGACACGGCGTAGATGCGGTGCGTGCCGACTGGTAGAATTCCGAGGTTCACGTTGTAGGGCGCTGTCACGCTCGTGCCTGCCGAGGCGAACACCAGGTTGCCCACGCCGCTGTTTGTAAAGTATTCCACAGTGTAAGGTGGGGTCCCGTAGCCCGTAAGCGCGGCGGCCGTAACCGAATCTCCTGAACGCACCGCCGCACCGTCCGCCGGAACCGACACCCCGCAGAAGAAATTCGGCGGCGTGCCGGCGGTCACGCGCAACGAGAAGTTGTCGTACTGATTTGCCACGTCCGTGCCCAAGCTCGAATTATCATCAAGCCATGCGAGGTACAGGCTGCCGCCGTTCGTCCAGTTCAGTGCGATGCTGGCGTTGGACACAGAGACTCCTCCATTCCCTGCCGTCGTGTTGAGTGCGGTGATGTTTGTCCAGCTGTTCGGCGTTCCCGCAAGACTGAAGTACACCCGGGTGCCCTTGCCACTGTCCTCGCTGACAGGGCCGGCCGCTATCGTGAACAAGTAGGAAAGGCCGATCTGCGTCGCATTCGAGCCAGTGTCATTGATGAACTTCCCCATCAACACCGTTGCGCGATTACCTGTCGGGCGTGTCTGCAGGTAGAACGCGCCGGAACTCCACGTGGCACTTGTGTTGGCGGCTGGCGGATCGCCGACGTCGGAGGTCGTTTGCGCGGTAACCCCGCCGGCGGTGACGCTCGCGTTGACCTCCGCATCCGCGTCGTAGGCGTCCGTGCCCGAACCCGGGATGCTCAACGTGGCCCAATCGGCAGCGGGTGGTATCGTGTTGAAAGTGTTTGTATAGCCGCCCGGACCCACACTTGCCGCGGTGGCACGAACTGCAGCGAGCAAGCAAATGGCGCCGATGAGAATGGCTGTGCGCAGGATGAGTTTCATACTCTTGAGATTCTGAGTGTGTGCCGACCGAGCTGGAGAGCCAAGGCGCCTTCACTGAACCACCCGGCACGACCACGGGCCAGTTCGCGAGGCGAACGTATCCTGTCCTCGCTTCCTATTCCCACTTGAACAACCTGGGATAGAAAGTGTTTCTGCCAATCTCTCCGACTTTTGCAGGCTACCCTTGTTATGAACAATTTGTGTTAAGGTCAAGCCTCCATTGGACCGCAAACCGTTCCGCAGCGGGTGCGAAGCGAGAGGGATAACGAAACTACGGCGAAGATGCCTGCGCTACGGTCGTGCGCCGGAACCAACTTCCGGCGCCGAACCGGTTGCGGCGGTCTGCACGGCCTTGTCCAATTCTCCGCGGCGCTGCTGGAATGGGACGCTCTTCGCGATCGCGCTCACCAGCGCGGAGAACTTGTGGTTCTTCCGGTCCAGGTGCCTGGTGATTTGGTCCAGGGCGCATTTGTCGTAAAACTCCAGCCCGCGACCCAGGGCGTAGGTGAGCATTTTCTCCGCAAGACAGCGCTCGAAATCGTCGCGCTTCTTCTTGTGCAGCATCCGTGAGAGCTCCGGGGCGCCGTTGAACGACTCACCGGTGACGAGCGCGCCGGAAGCATCGATCGCGAAGTCCCCTTCCTTCTGCCGGAACGCGCCCACGCCGTCGAAGTTTTCGAAGCCGAACCCGATGGGGTCCATCCGGGAGTGACACGAAGCGCACGTCGGATTCTCCCGGTGCTGCTCCATACGCTGGCGCAGCGTGCCTTCGAGCTTGGTTTCCTTGAGTTCCGGCACGTCCGGCGGAGGGGGCGGCGGCGGAGTCCCGAGAATATTCTCGAGGATGTATTTGCCGCGCTTCACGGGCGACGTGCGCGTCGGGTTCGAAGTCAGTGTGAGGACGCTTCCATGCGTGAGCACTCCCGAGCGCGGCGTGCCTCGCAGGCTCACGCGCTGAAAATCGTCCCCCTTCACGCCTGCGATGCCGTAGTGCCGCGCCAACCGCTCGTTGACATAGGTGTAATCGGCGTCGAGCAGGTCGAGGACACTGCGGTCCTCGCGAATCATGTGTTCGAGGAACAACTCCGTCTCCCGCTGCATGGCCAGCCGGAGCGGTTCGTCGAAATCAGGAAAGGTCTTCGCGTCGGGAGTGACGATCTTGAGGTTGCGAAGTTGCAGCCATTGGCCCGCAAAATTGTCGACGAGCGCACGGGACCTGGGGTGCTTCAACATTCGCGCGACCTGCGCATCCAGGTTCCGCCGCAACGTTCCCTTCGCAGCGAGCGCGAACAATTCATCATCCGGCATCGTGCTCCAGAGGAAATAGGAGAGCCTCGACGCCAATGCGTAGTCGTCGATCGAGTGGACCGATTTCGGGTTGTCCGGATTGGGCTGGAGCTCGCCGCGGAAAAGGAAGTGGGGCGAGACCAACACGGCCTCCAAGGCCAGTTGCACGCCGCGCTCGAAGCTGTCGCCCTGCTTCTGCGCAAGCGACACGAAGGGCGTCAGCCGGTTGAGTTCCGCGTCGGTGGCGGGCCGCCGGAAGGCGCGCGTGGCGAAGCGCCGAATGATTTCGCGGGCGTAGCCAGGTTCGCCAGACGCCACCGGGCCGCGGAAGAAGATCCGCTGGTGCGAGTCCGGCAGCACGACCGGCGCGGCATCGATGGGTCCCGAGATTTCGAGCCATTCTATGATGAGGTTGCGGTCGAGTTTTTTCGCCCGATCGACGAAGTTGTTGATGTAAGCGGCGGCGAAGCGGTTCGTGCCCGTGCTCACGTTCACGCGCACTTCGTAAACCTTGGAATTGCCCGCGATGACCGGCACTTCGAACGTCTTCAAATCCTCCTTACCCAGACGCAGGGTCATCTTCGGCGGCTCGGAACCGGCTTGTTCGCCGTAGGCGCTGGCGCGCAGGACGTATTCGCCGTCGCGGGGAAACTTGTAGCGCACGAAAATGTCCCCTTCGCGACCCAATCGGCGCGCGGCAGCGTCCACTTCCTCGCTCTGCGCAGAGCCATCGAGGCCCGCCGCGTCGAAACGCCGGGTCTGGGGCTTCTGTTCCTCAGTAGTGAAGATTGCGGCGTCGAGGATTTTTTCCGCGGCCGCAAGGTACTTCTCGATGAGCACCGGCGGCACGGACAGCACGTCGCCGATGTTGTCGAACCCATAGCCCGAATCGTCCGCCGGAAAATCGTCGGCGGGCTGGAAGTCGACTCCGACGACGTCGCGAATGGTGTTGTTGTACTCGGCGCGGTTGAGCCGGCGCAAGGTGACGCGGCCGGGATCGGGATGATTGCAATCGCAATGGAACACGTGCGTCTCGACCCACTGCACGATCAGTTCGCGCTCGTTGGCGGAAGGCTGCGGCTTGTTCTCCGGGGGCATCACGTGCGAGCCGAGGTTTTGCATCACCTTTTCCCACGTCTTCGGGTCGCTGACGGCCGAGGCGGCGTCCTTGTAGGCGTCGAGAGTGAGGTCGCCCTTTTTCTTCCCGTCGCCGTGGCACGAGTAACAATACTTCTCCAGCAACGGGAGGACCTGCTTTTCGTAAGAAGGCGACTGCGCGGCAGACCGGGGAGCCGCGACGATATGAGCCGGGCCGACGGCGAGTACGATAATGCCTGTCAGAACTGTTCTGAGAACCATGCAATGGAACTAGACGTTGGAAGTGCGCGTTTTACGCAAAGATTTGTTAGCGAACAAGTCAGGTCCAAGCCCGCAACCCGAAGGCCGAAATCCGAAATCCGAGATCCGAATGGAGCCAGGACTCGAAGCATTTCGGATTTCGGCTTTCGGTCTTCGGGCCTTTGATTCCACGATTGATTTCCCCTACCCCCGCCCCCACCATCGCTCCCGTAACACTGCAACGCTTTTGAACAACTCACGCCATGCCCAACCCCTGGACCGGAAAGGGTAATCCCTACACCCGCGAGGAAGTCGTCGAGCGCCTGCGCGCCCAGCTCAAGAAAGGCAAGCCCCTGATCGTTGCCGGCGCCGGCACCGGCATCAGCGCCAAGTTCATCGAGAAGGGCGGCGCCGACCTGATCATCATCTACAACTCCGGCCGCTTCCGCATGGCCGGCCGCGGTTCGACTTGCGGCCTCATGGCCTACGGCGACGCTAACGCCATCGCCATGGAAATTGGCGAACACGAAGTGCTGCCCGTGGTCGAAGAGATCCCCGTCATTTGTGGCGTGCATGCGAGCGACCCGCGGCGGCGCATGTGGCACTGGCTGCTCCAGGTGAAGGAAATGGGGTTCAGTGGCGTGAACAACTTCCCCACGCACTGCATCGTCGACGGCCAGTTTCGCCAGGTTCTGGAAGAAACCGGCATGAGCGTGAAGCACGAATTCGAAATGGCGCGACTCGCCCGCAAGATGGACCTGTTCTCGATTGTCTACGTTGCCACGCCCAACGAAGCGCGCGCGATGGCCGAAGCCGGCGCGGACGCCATCATCGCTCACGTCGGCACCACCATCGGCGGCAGCATCGGCGTGACCAAAGCCGTGGTGTCCATGGACGAAACGGTGCGCCGCTGCCAATCGATCATCGATGGCGCGAAGGCGGTGCGGAAGGACGTCCTCTTCCTTTCGCATGGCGGGCCGATTGCCACTCCGGATGACGCGGCTTACGTGAACGAGCGCACCGACTGCGTCGGCTTCGTCGGCGCGTCGAGCCTGGAACGGCTCGCGGTAGAAGACTCGCTGACGCAACTGACGCAGCGATTCAAGAAGATCCCGGTGCGCAGCGAGGCGTTAAAGTGGCTGAACGGGCGGCAGAAAGGCGCGAAGTAACCGCTCGGCGTAGTTGCGACCGTGAGGTCGCAGGCTCACTTCTCGATCGGCAATGAGAACAACGGCGCTGTCCATCGGTCCGCTTCCCGCGACCTCACGGTCGCAGCTACAACACGTGCGGTCGTCAGGTTGACAACGTTTCTGCCCTTTGGCTTAATCGCCGTCCCTCGCGGGCAGCCAAGCCCAAACCGAGTGGTAGGATACCCAAGTGGCCAACGGGGGCAGACTGTAAATCTGCTGGCTTACGCCTACGCTGGTTCGAATCCAGCTCCTACCACCACTTTCTGGCTCTTACTCTTACTCCTACTCTTTCTCTTTCTCTCAGAGACGCCGCTCTGCGGGAGTTCAGAGAGTGAGCGAGAGCCGGAGCAAAATGTCCGCCCTGCCTCCTCTTAATTAAGACGACATCGGCACGTTGCTATCGTAGCTGATGGGCGGGACCACTTTGCCGTCGCCCAATTTGACTTGCCGCGTCGCGGCGTCGTAAAAGAGCATGAAGCCAGTGCGCTCGCTCATTTCGGCCAGGCACAACACCACGTGCGCCTTGAGCGCCAGGTCGATGTTCGCCAGCGGCGTCTTGCCGGAGCGGATGCAATCGAACCAGTTCTTCTCCAACCGTGGCACGCTCGCCAGGGGCAGCGGGTCGGAGAACGTTTCCGCGTCGAGCTCTTCGCTGAAGATGGCCTCAGGTTTCAGCTCGACCTTGTTGGCGGTGGGGGAGAAGAACACCGAGCCTTTGCGTCCTCGGATCATTTCCTGCAAGCCCTGTTCGTTGACCGTGCTGCCGGCGACGCAGAACGTGAGTCCGCTTGGGAACTCCGCCAGCAGGTGCGTCGTGTCGGGAATCTCGCGGTCCGTGGAGACCTTGCGCGTGCCCGTGCAGGTCACCCGGCGCGGGAACTCAGGGCTGCCCGTCGCCAGCATCAACGGCAGGAAGCGGTGCGGCAGCAGGTTTCCGAGGATGCCCGAGTTGTAGGCGTAAAACTTGTGCCAGGAAAAGTAGTGGGTCGGGTTGAAGGGAATCTTCGGCGCCTTGCCCAGCCAGCGTTCCCAATCGCAGGTGCTTTCCGTAAGGTCCTTGTCGACCGGGTAAGTCCATTCACTGTTGTTCTTGTTGTTGCGGCAATAGGAGCCTTGCCCCCATACCAGCGGGCCGAGCTTGCCCTCGCGAATCCACTTGGCCGCCTGGTGGAACATCGGGTCGGCGCAAAACTGCGAGCCGAGCATGAAAGTCTTCCCGGTGCTCTTGACGGTGTCGGAAATGGCGAAGCCTTCCTCGAGGTAACGTCCCAGCGGCTTTTCGCCGTAGACATGTTTGCCGGCTTGCATCGAGTCGATGGCCACCTGGGCGTGCCAGTTGTCCACGGTCGCGACCACCACCGCGTCGATGTCTTTTCTTTCGAGAAGCTTTCGATGGTCCTTGAAACAGTCGGCATCCGTCAGGCCGCCGATGAACTCCTTGGATTTCGCAAGCCGCTTGTCCCACAGGTCGCACACGGCCGCCTGGACGATATTGTTCTCCTGGGCGTGGTCCTTCTGGTGCTTGACGTGCGTGAATCCCTGGTTGCCGACTCCGACATAGGCGACGGCGATGCGGTCGTTGGCGCCAATGACGCGGCCGGGGGAGGGGGCCTGGCTTTGCCCGTAAACGGGCGTCTTCACAATTCCCGTGGCGGCGACGGCAGCGGCGGCAGTGGCGGTGGTTTTGAGGAAAGCGCGGCGAGACTGAGTGTCACCGGCCGGTGAATTGAACGGATGTTTCATAGATTCTTACGAGTTATGACGATGCCAGACAGCCTACGCAGACAAGCGGGGCGGTCAATGCGGAATAGACGCGCTGCGGGCGCATTGTCATCATTCCAGCCGCTTTTTGACGCGAATTCCGCGAATTTGCGCGAACTGAGAGGAGAGGTTCCAATCCGTGCCAACCCGCGAAATTCGTGTCCAAGTCTTTTCCATGAACTGGGCGCACTTGCTCGCCAACCGGTGGCGCTAGCCTATGGACGGAATCCTGTGAATGTGAGAGAGTTCCCGAACTAATCACTTCCGCTTGCGCTCACTATGAGAAAGCCATTGCTGTATCTTGGCGTCGGCCTGACGATCGTTGCCTGCCTGATTTTCTGGCATCGCACGCAACGTCAATCGGCCCCAGCGAGCCGGCTTGCGATGGACCCCCATCGCCAGCTATCCCAAGCCAGCCGCCCGGCGATTGCCGACATGCCCGCAAAGGGCGGCACGGCGTTACAGCAGCGGAATCAGGACGCCGCGGCGACATCGACATCGACGCCCGCAAACGAACCGCTGGCCGCCTTCCGCCGATGGAGCGCAGATTACGTCAATGCTGCTCCCGGCGAGCGCGCCGCGATGATCGCCGATGGAGTCGGGCTTGCGGAAGCACGGCGGCCCGTGCTCAAGCAATTCATCAAGGAGAATACCCGTTACGCACTGTCCGAAGCTGTGCCGATGGTCGTGCGGCAGCAACTTCCTGCGGAAGTCGTCGGCTTGCTGGAGGAGCGCGTGAACGGTCGCGCCGCGCTGCGGGTGTATCAAGGAGTCGGGGCGGACAACGCCTCGCCCGTGCCGACCGTGCGCATCGCCGAGTTTGCCGCGGGTCAGACCTATCACGCCCACGCCTTCGGCCGGCGCACGGAGTTGGTGAAGTGGGTGGCGGACGTATCGCTGAACGGCATCGCGATTGACCGCGAATTCGCTGTGAGTGAAGACCCGATTCGCGCGCTCGAAGTCGGCGAGGTGCCCGATCCCGCCAAGCCCGCGGTCGCCATCTGCCCCGTTTCGGGAAACACCTCGCTTCCGGACGAATCCACCATCGGCCAGGCCATCACCGAAGAAACTCCCGCCATCGAGGCGTTCGGCGAAATCATTTACCTCTGCAACGGCGCGCACGCCATCGTTTACAGGGAAACGCTTATCCAGGCCGAGGGTGGCACCGGCGGACCGAGCGCGTTCACCGGCATTTTGCCCGCCGCGCCGACGCCTTCGATCGGCAACGTCAAGGTGCTGGTCATTCCGATGACCTTCGCCGACCAGAACGACACGCCTTCCAGCGAATCGGTGCTCTACCAACTCATGCGCGACGTGGGCGACCACTACGCCAAGGCCAGTTACGGCAAGTTGACGCTGCTCACCACGGTCACGCCTCCCATCAAACTCCCGCACAACGAAGCCTGGTACATCCAGAAGGACACTTCCAACGGCGGCAGCATCGATGGCCTCGGCCTCGAACATTCGCACGCGCGCGCCGAAGCCCGAAAGCTGGGTTTCGACGACGATGAATTCGATTGTGTTGTTGTGCGGCTGCGCGGCGGCGCACGACCCGCGGGCGGCTACGGCGGCGGCGACAGCGTCTGGATTTACGGCGATGGCGTGGACGTGACCGCGCACGAGATTGGCCACTCCTTCGGCTTGGCCCATGCCAACTTCTGGGATACCGCCGGCACCAGCGCCATCGGCGCAGGGTCCAACGGCGAATACGGCGGGCATTGGGATGTCATGGGCGGCATCGGGCTGCCTTACGGCCATTACAACGTCCAGGCCAAAAACCAGATTCGCTGGCTGCCGAACGATTTCGTCACCGAGATCACCGCCAGCGGCCTCTACCGAATCTACGCCCAGGACCAACCGATTCTCGACGCCTCGAAACGTTTCGCGCTCAAGATTCGCAAGGACAGTCTCCGCACGTACTGGGGTGAGTTGCGCGGCCTTTACACCGGCCACGCGACGCGCACCTGGGCGGACTACGGCCTCATCCTGGGCTGGCGCTTTCCCGGCGGGGGCGGCGGCAACTGGCAGCTCATTGACACCACTCCGGGCTCGCCTTTCGCGAAGGATGATTCCCCCATCAGCCTCGGCCGCACCTTCGCCGACACCGAAGCAGGCATTTACTTGACCACCGTCGCGGTGAATCCCGCCACAACCGATGACCCCAAAAGTGTCGATGTCGTCGTGAACCTGGGCGACTTCCCGTCGAATCGGCCACCCACCCTGGCGCTCAACGCCTCCGCCGTCGTCGTGCCGTTGAACGCGCCCGTCACCTTCACGGCGACCGCGAACGACCCTGATGGAGATGCCCTGGCTTATTCGTGGCAGCACTTCGGCGATGCGAATTACCGGACCATCTCGCCTAACGCGGCGGTCATTACACGCTCGTTCACGACCGCGGGCACTTATGTGGTGTCGTGCACCGTCAGCGATATGAAGGGTGGCAGCGCCACGCGCAATGTCCTCATCACGGTGGGCAACGGCGGCGGTCGTTCAACGATCAGCGGTCGCATCACGCTCAACGGCCAGGGGCTTGCGAACGTGACCGTGAACGCCAACGGCGCCAACGCCGTCATCACCGACAACGAGGGCCGCTACACCATCCCGAACCTGACCAGCGCGACTTACGCCATGACGCCGTTGCTCTACGGCTACTCGTTCACCGAGCTGTTCAACAATAGCGTCACGGTTGCCCCGAGTTTCGATGGCGCGGACTTCGAAGCCGCCGCGGCGCCGCGCGTCACGATTGTAGCATCCACGCCGGCGTGCAACGAGGCCACGCCTGCCGCACCGGCGCAGTTCACTCTCACGCGCAGCGGCGATGCCTCGCAACCGCTCACTGTGAACGTCCTCCCCCTCGGGGGCAGCGCGACGCTGACGACGGATTATACGCTGTCGCCCGCGCTGGCCGCCGGCGCGCAAGGCTTCAGCACACTCACGTTTGCGGCGGACATCGACACGCTGGTGGTGAACGTCACGCCCGTGAACGACACCGCCGCCGAAGGCCCCGAAACGGTCATTCTCGAACTCGGTCCGGGGGTCGGATACCTCGTGGACGGGCTGGCCCGTGCCACCGCTGTCGTGAATGACAACGACACGACCTTGCCAAAGGTCAGCATCGTCGTGGGCGAAGCGATTACGGTCGAAGGCTCGCCATCCCCCGCGACCATTGTATTCACGCGCTCCGGTTCGACGGCGGTGCCGCTGAACGTGCCTTATTCAGTGAGTGGCTCGGCTTCGAGTGGTCTTGATTTCAGCACGCTGAGCGGAACGCAACTCATCCCGGTCGGCGCCGCTTCCGCCACTCTTAACATCACCAGCCTGGATGACGCGTTGTCCGAATCTCTTGAAACCGTGACCATCCGCATCGGAAGCAGCGGGACGCTTCTGGCCGATCCGCTGGCCAACAGCGCCACGGTGTCGATAGTCGATGACGACGCGCAGACTGTGACGGTCAGAGCCAGCGACCCGGTCGCCACGGAGCGGGATCTCAGTCTGCCTGGCGCCGTAGCCGACACAGCAACATTCCTCGTCACGCGCGAAGGCGACCTCTCTCAGCCCCTGACGGTTTATTATGCGATGGCCGGCACCCCGGGCGGGTCCGTTGCGACCGCCCTGCACGGCGTGGACTACGAAGCGTTGCCTGGAGTCCTCGTCATTCCGGCAGGTCAATCCAGCGCCGCGGTCACTATCATTCCACGTTGGGACGGCCTGGGTGAAGGCCCGGAAAACGTCGAAATCCAACTGGGTGCGGGACCGACCAATTACCGCCTCGGCAATCCGAACACGGCGAATGCCTCCATCGTCGACGCCGGCGACCCGCCTTACGTCGAGGTGCTCGGCGTGGGCAACGCCGTCGAAGCAGGCACGGCCGGCCGGTTCCGTTTCTCGCTCAAAGGTTCCGCAGCCGGCACTGTCACCGTGAACTACACCATCACGGGCACCGCCACGAGCGGGAGCGATTTCAGCGCCCTGCCCGGCAGCGTGAACATCCCTGGCAATGGCGTGAACACCATCGAAGTGACCGTCACTCCCGTCAACGACGCCTTGGCGGAGGATCTCGAGACCATCATTCTGACCATCACCCCGTCAGCGGGGTATCAGGTCTTCCCGCCGAGCGGCAGCGCGACGATTTGGATGATCGACAATGAGCAGCCGACGCTGTTCGTCGACGCGCACGTGAACAATTTTCCGCCGACCATCGCCGAAAACAGCGCCGGCGCGCCCTTCTACATTTCGCGCACCGGCAGCACGGCCGGGGCACTCACAGTGAACTACACGCTTTCCGGCACTGCCGTGAACGGAACGGATTACGTGCTTCGGTCCGGCACGACGAACATCGCTGCGGGCGCGCTCGGCGTCGACATTCCTATCACGCCAATCAACGACGCGTTGGCCGAAGGCACGGAGACTGTCATTCTCACGCTCGCGCCCGGCGCGTACAGCCGCGGTCCCGCCGCGACGATGTATCTCAGCGACGACGAAGTGCCCCCTGTGCAAGTCGGGTTCCCATCGACCAGCGCCACAGCGCTCGAAAGCGCCGGCACAGTGAACATCCCGGTCACCTTGAGCGCCGCGTCGGCGAACGAAGTCACCGTAGAGTACCTCGTGGACACCGGCACGCGTAACAGCAGCACAGCCAACGGCACAGCGCCCGCGCTCTTGCCGTACTGGGTGCGCTGTGAGCGCATTGGCAACGATGTCGTCGGCTCCATCTCGCCCGATGGCGTCGCGTGGACGGTGGTCAGCACGCAAGTCATGGCGTTGCCCAATACGGGTTATCTGGCCGGCCTTTACGTTTGTTCGTTCAACACAAGCCTGCTTTGCACGAGCGTCTTCGACAATGTCACCATCACGAATCTCCAGCCTGGCGGCACGGTGGGTGCCCGGACCGGAGGGAACATCGGCACGACCGCGCTCGCCGGCAGCGCCAACGTCGCGGGCAGCGTCTACACGGTTGCCGGCGCGGGCGACAACGTGGAAGCCACGACCGACCAGGGCTACTTCACGTGGTGGCCCATCAGCAACTCGACCAATTGCACGATCATTGCCCGGGTTGTCTCGCAGCAAAACACCGCGGTGGGCGCGACCGCCGGCGTGATGATCCGCGAAAGCACGGCCAACAACGTTCGTCGCGGCTACATGGCGGCAACGCCGGGCAGCGGCTTCGAATATCATTACCGCACCGCCGTTGGCGGCACGGAGGCGAAGTCGAGCGTGTTCGCAGGCGCGCCGCTTTGGGTGCGCTTGCAGCGAACGGGCGGCGCGATGCGGGCGTATCAATCGAGCGATGGGGCGGTCTGGACGCCCGTGGGCCCGAACCTGGACCTAGCGTTCGGCCCTGAAGTATTGGCCGGCATCGCCGTCAGTTCGCAAAGTGAAGGTGCGTTGGCGACGGCGACCATCGACAACGTCACGCTCACTCCCGGACCGTTGCCGGAGTTGCTGGGCCGCACCGTCGGATTCACGGCCATCCAGGGCACGGATAGCGAAGCGGGTGGTGTCTACACCGTGACCGGCTCGGCTGACGGCATGAACGGCACGACCGATGATGCGTATTTCGTGTCCGCGCCGGTCAGCGGGGACTTCACACTGAGCGCGCGTGTGACTTCGATGCAAAGCAGCGCGGCCACGCCTCAGACCGGCGTAATGGTGCGGGAGAACACCGGTCGGCGCGCGCGCAGCGTCTTCTTTGGCGGGCCCCCCGGTGCTGCGCCGCAACTGGTCTGGCGGAATTCCACACTCACGCTCGCCAGCGGTGCGGGCATCGACTACACGCTCGCCCCCGGCCTGCTGACGTTCCCGCCCGGCAGCACCACGCAGAACATCCCGCTGCCCATCGTCAACGATTCCATTCCCGAACGCGACGAACCGGTGATGATCCTCTTGCGCAACCCGCACAACGCCCGCCTCGGCGCCCAGTCGCAATTCACATTCGTCATCGTGGACGACGACGCACCGCCTTCGTTGCCGTTCGTCGGACTGGCTTCAACCACCGACTCGGCGCCCGAAGCCAGCGGCATCGTGCAAGTGCCCGTCGCATTGAGCGTCGCCGCCACGGCGCCGGTCAGCGTGGACTACTCCATCACCGCTGGAAATGCGACGGCCGGTATCGACTTCACGCCTTCGAACGGCACGGTGAACTTCGCGCCCGGCGACACGGTGAAGACGATTCCGGTCGAGTTGCTCGATGACGCGTTGCTCGAGACGTCCGAGACGCTGCTGATCTCCCTGAGCAACCCGTCTGGCGCGCTCCTGGGCACGCTCACCAACCAGACATTCACCATCCTGGATGACGACGCGCCCATCGTGACCATTTCCTCGACCGACACGAACGCCGCGGAAACCGGCGACGTTGCGCTCGTCACGCTCACCCGGACGGGCGGGACGAACGCCGCGCTGACCGTGAACCTGTCGCGAACGGGCACGGCCGCGGCGGGCACCGACTACACAGACATCAACTCGACGGCGATCATTCCCGCCGGCGAAGCCAGTGTCACGCTCAGTCTCAACCCAATGCAGGACGCCCTGCCGGAAGGCACGGAGATGGCGTTCATCGGCGTGGCGCCCGGTGCCGGATACGTGATTGGAACGCCCTTTGCGGTCACCAACTACATTGCGGATGACGATCAAAACGTGGTCACCATCGTGGCCACTGGCGCGACCGCCATCGAAGGCGACACCAATGGCACGCTGACCGTCACGCGCACCGGCGCGACGAACTTCGGCCTCTCGATAAGCCTCACCGTTTCCGGCACTGCAGTGAGTGGCTCCGACTTCACGACTTCTCCCGCGACCATCACGAGCCTCGCCTTCACGGCAGGGCAAACCTCGCGCACGATCAGTATCATCCCTGTGAACGACTCGATCACCGAAGGCCCGGAAACCATCCTGGTGCAAATCGCTCCCGGCGGTTACGCCATCGGCGGGGCCGGCTACGCCAGCGTGATTCTCCACGATAATGACAATCCGCCGACGGTTTTCATCAGCTCGCCTGGCGCCCAAGGTGTCATGGTGGCTTCGAGCAACGGTGTCGAGTTCGCCGCGACCGCCGAGGACGACGGGTTTCCGCAACCGCTGAGATATTCCTGGACGCAGCTCGCCGGCCCCGGCCTGGTGGCGTTCGGCGCGACGAACGCCGCGAACACGCCCGCGACCTTCTCCGCGCCGGGCACCTATCTGGTGCGCGTGAGCGTAACCGACGGGCAGTTCACCGCCAGCGACCAGATTGCCATCAATATCGGTCCAACGAACGCGCTGGCGCCGGCCGAGTGGCTTTCCACCGACATCGGTCCGCCCACGGTACGCGGATTCTCCGGCGCCTCGGGCACCAACTGGGTCCTGGTCGCAGGCGGCATCGGCTACGCCAGCAACTCCGATCGCGCCCATGCCGTCTCCCGGCAAGTCACGGGCAACGGATCAATCGTGGCGCGGCTTGTGTCGATTGCCGGACCGACCACCGCGGAGGCGGGATTGAGCGTGCGGGATTCGCTCCACCGTTACTCCCGCCGCGGCGCTTTGGTGTACAACGCGTCGGCCCGCACGCTGCGCTTCCGCCCGCGCCTGGTGGCCAACACGACCGACTTTTCCGTCGCCGTGGCCAACTTGAATCTCCCGCTGTGGCTGCGTCTCGACCGCAATGCCGCTGCCGGCACGGTCGCCGCGTTCTACGCCACCAACAACGCCGGCGTCCCGGGACCGTGGACCCAGATCAGCACCAACGTGAACGTCACGATGGACACCACTGCCGGCTATTCGCTGACCGCCGATAGCGGCAGCGACACGGTGCTGGCCACGGCGGTCTTCGACAACCTGGCGCTCACGCCGGCGCCAGTGGGGACTGCCGAATTGGCCGAGGATTTCGGGGCCGGAACACAGGCGGGCACTTATTCCTACGACGCCGTGAACGACATCCATACTTTGGCAGGTCAAGGCAGCCTCGATGGTTCCGGGATGTTTTGGGGACGGGAGTTTAGCGGCGATTTCATCCTCACCGTCTTCATGACGAACGCGACCAGCGGTGCCAGCAGCGCCCGCAGTGGCATTATCGTCCGCGACAGCATGGACGATGGCCCGATGGCTTTCGTTGGGCGCATCCCAACGGGTTCTTACAACAGTTTCGTCTGGCGCACGAATCCCAAGGGCGGCACCAGCGGGCTGAACGGCATCACTTCGCGCACGCGTTGGCTGCGCTTCATCCGGCGCGGCAACCAAATCACCGCCATGCACGCCCCCAACAACAACGGCGTGCCCGGCGCATGGGTCCAACTGGGCCAACCCCAAACGGTCTTCCTCCAGCCCACCGTCCTGTGCGGCCTCTATTGCGACAACTCGGGCGGCGTCGGGCTGAACACAGCGACGTTCACCAAATTCAGTGTCGTACCGCTGAACAAAGCGCCGGTCGTCAATGCCGGTCCTACACCGACGAACACTAGTTCTCCCGTTTCGCTGTCCGGCGCTGTGCGGGACGACGGCCTGCCCGTGGACTTCGTGAGCGAATGGGCCGTCGCCAGCGCGCCGGGTCCGGTCACCTTCGCCAACAGCAACACGCTGAATACCACCGCCAGCTTTGAGGCCAGCGGACCGTTCACCTTCCGCCTCTGGGCCGATGACGGCCTGGTGCACACGTTCGACGACGTGAGCTTCTCCGGCATTGGCAGTTCGCCGTTCGCCGCATGGCAGGCCGCCAACTTCCCCGGGGGTTCCTCCAACGCTGACGCCGCACCCTCCGCCGACCCGGACGGTGATGGCCTCAACAACCTCGGCGAATACGCTCACGGGACGAACCCGAACGTGGCAAACCAGAGCCCCATCCTGGCAGACCTGGTCACCATCGGCCCTGACCGCTTCCTGCGAGTCACCGTGCCAAAGAACCCGGCAGCCACCGACATCACCATAACGGTCGAAGCCAGCCCGGACATTCAACCCGCAAACTGGAGCCCCTCCGGCCTCGTCACGGAGACGAACACGACAACTCTTCTGCGTGTCCGTGACGGAGTCCCGGCTGATTCGGCCCCGCACCGTTTCCTCCGCGTCCGAGTCAATCTGAACTGAATCCAATCGTCGCTACTTTGGGACGAGGCTTCTCACGCGTCGAGGCAATGCCGCACCGCGAAGGCGAGGCGGGCGCCGTCGAACGGCTTTTGAAGGAAGTTCAACCCATCCATCACGGCGAAGCCCTTTCCCGCGACATGCAGGCTGTAGCCGCTGATGAACATCACCTTCAGGGCCGGCTTCTGCGCCGTGAATTTTTCCGCCAGATCCTGGCCGCTCAGACCGACAGGCATGACCATGTCCGTGAGCAGTAGCGCAACGGCATCGTGGTGTTGGTGCCAGAGGGCGAGCGCTTCCACGCCGTTGGCCGCTTCGAGGATGCGATAGCCATACTTGACGAGCACGTCCTTGATGACCCAGCGCACGGGCGCTTCATCCTCGACGACCAGAATGGTCTCGGTGCCCTGGGGAACCGGCGGGTCTGCCGGCGAGGCTTGTGGACTGCCAGCGCCGGCGGACGGGGGCATGTACACTTTGAAGCTGGAACCCTGTCCGGGCCGGCTCTGCGCTTCGATCCAACCGTGATGCTGTTTCACGATTCCGTACGCCGTGGCCAGCCCAAGTCCGCTCCCTTTCCCAAATTCCTTGGTCGTGAAGAACGGCTCGAAGATGCGGCCGAGTGTCTGGCCGTCCATGCCGCAGCCGGTATCCGTCACGCTCAGGCAGACGAACCGGCCGGCGCGCGCGTCGGCCGGATGACGCTCGACGTAGGCGGCGTCGACGTCCGCGACCGTCGTCGAGATGAGCAATTGCCCGCCGGCCGGCATCGCTTCGCGGGCGTTGGCGGCGAGGTTCATCACGACTTGTTCGAGCATGCCGGGGTCCGCGTGGACCGGGGGCAAGCCGGAAGCATGACTGAACTGGCATGTAATGTCCTCGCCCAGCGTGCGCCTTAGCAGGTCGCTCATGTTGGCCAACAGTTCGTTCAGTTGAAGGGAACGTGGCGCAATGACTTTGCGGCGGCTGAAGGCCAGGAGTTGGCTCGTGAATTTGCCGGCGCGTTCGGCGGCACGGGCGATTTGTTGAACGGATTCCCGGGAGGCGTCGCTCAGCGCGGAGTCAGCCCGCAGCAGGGTCGCGTGCCCTTGAATGACGGTGAGCAGGTTGTTGAAATCGTGCGCGATGCCCGCGGCCAGCCTACCGATGGCTTCGAGTTTCTGCGCGTGGCGCAAGCGCGCGTCGAGGCCCGCGGAGTCCTCAGCCATCGACGCCAGCCCCGCGGGCTTCGGGGCATCCGTTTTGGCTGGCGCCGAATCGCTCATAAAGCCCGCGCGCTACGGGCGTGGAGTCGCAGAGCCATTGTTTTTGGGCGTTGCCGGACCGCCCCCCTTCAAGTGGTCGATTTCGAGCTGAATGCGCCGTTCTAGATCGCGCACTGCCGGGACGTTGCGCCGGACAGGCGGGAGCGTATTGAGCGCAGCCAGCGCCGCTTCGTAGGACTGTTTGGCCTCCTGGGCACGCCCAGCCTGGAGCAGAATCTCTCCTTTGCGAGCCAGCCAGCTTTCCTTGCGGGGCGTGCGTTGCATGACGACGTCGATGCGAGCGAGGGCGGCATCCGTGTTCTTGCGGCGCAATTCCAGGTCGATGGCCGTGAGTTGGAGGGTCACGAGCGGCCCCATCTTTTTCATGCCTTCATCGAGGCCCTGCAAGGCGGCATCCAGTTGGTCGCGGCCCGCTTCGGCCAGCGCGTGGGCACGTTCGATGTAAAGGTCGGGCGCGCCTTCGGGTGTCACGGCGATGGCGCGGCTGAGATCCTCCGCGGCATAGAGCGGCTGGCCGAGCTTCAGCCAAGCGCGGCTGCGGAGGCTGAACGCTTCGGTGTGATTGCTGATGGTCCCAAGGAATCGATCGAGGTGCGCGCGGGCGGAGAGCGGCCAGGCCGTGTCGAGCAGCAGCCGCGCGCGATACAAGTCGATGGCAGCAAGTCCCGGAGAGAGTGTCTCGGCCGTATCGAAATCCTTTTGGGCCGAGTCGAATTGTTGGTGGAGACGGAACAATTCGCCGCGGCGAAGGTAAAGCTCGGGATTGGCGGGATCCTTCTCGATTTCCTGATTGGCGGAGGTGATCAGCGAATGAAAGTCGCCGTGCGCGTGAGCCGTCGCGACGGCCAGCAGAAACGCAAGTGCGGCACCGCCCCGGAGCCATTGGCATTTTCTGCGCATGGTCGAGGGATTAACGCACTGTTCCCTTCGGAGGGCAACGCTACAATTCGCACCGGAACGAAGGGGGCGCATCCGCGCCGGCGCGCGGCCACGAGTTCCTCTCGCTGTACCACAAGGCGCGAGCAAGGACGGTCGTCGGGGGAAAATTTTTGCAATTTGTGAGGCGCCCCACCACACTGGCGCCATGACGGGACCGTTGGCGCTGTTGGTATACGAGAAACTGCTGCCTGGGAGCCAATTGCTGCACAAGCTGAAGGATCTCGGCTATCGCGTGCTGCCGGTGCCGGATCCTTCGGACCTGGCCTCCACCGCGGAGCGCGAAAAGCCGCTCGTGGCATTCGTGGATCTCGAGCCACGCTTCGACCAGACCAGCAGCGCAATCACCGCGCTGCGCGGGAACGCTGCGACGAGTCATGTGCCTGTGATCGCCTTCGCTTCCGCCCGAAACGAAGTCGCCCAGGAAAAAGCCCGCGTGGCGGGCGCGACGCTGGTGGTGCACGACACGACCGTGCTGGCGCATCTCGGTCAGTTCCTGGAGCAGGCGTTGAGGGTGGATTGACGGGCGGCTCGCCGCAGACGAAACAGGCCAAGCCAGTTGATCCTCAGACTCTTACTCTCACCCCCTACTCTTAATAGACCACCAGCGACCGCACTGGGCAGTGTTGGATCTTCTCGCGTCCCTTGAGCGCGCTTAGTTCGATGACGAACGTGGCCTCGAGGATTTTCGCCCCCACTTTTTGAAGTAGAAGAGCTGCCGCTTCAGCGGTGCCGCCTGTGGCCAGGAGATCGTCAATGAGCAACACCCGCGCCCCGGGCTTCACCGCGTCGGTGTGGATGGCAATGGTGCTCTGGCCGTATTCCAGATCGTAACTCTGCTCGTGTGTGTCGAACGGAAGCTTGCCTTTCTTGCGCACCGGCACGAATCCGGCGTGCAACTTAACCGCGGCCGCAGCCGCGAAAATGAACCCGCGCGCGTCGATGCCGACGACCGAGTCGACTTCGCCGTGTTTGAAACCAGCCGTCAGCAAATCGATCGTGCTGCTGAACAGGCCGGCACTGGCGAGCACAGGGGTGATGTCCTTAAACTGGATGCCCGGCTTGGGGAAATCGGGGATGTTGCGGATTGCGCGGCGGATTTCTTCGACGGGTGCGAGGGACATGGCGTGCCAATTTACTTCTGTTTGGCTTCGAGCTTCTCGATCATCTTGCGCAGCTTGTTCAACGCAATGTTCTGGATCTGCCGGACACGCTCCCGGGTGACGCCGAACTTTTCGCCGACTTCCTCCAACGTGCGCTCGGGGCCGCCGTCCAGTCCGAAGCGATACCGAAGAATCGTCGCCTCACGCGTGTCGAGCGTGGTGACCAGTTCCTGGAGCATCCGGGTGACGGTCTGGTCCTCGAGTTGCCGGTACGGCGTCTTCGCGTTCTCGTCGGGAATAATCTCGGAGTAATTGTTCGACTCGTCATCGCCGATGGGCGCGTCCAGCGACGCCGGACGGATGGCGGCGGTGCGCATCTGGGCGACGCGGCTGGCGGTCATGCCCATTTCCTCGGCCAATTCCTCGTCGGTCGGCTCGCGCCCGAACTCCTCCTGCAACTTCAACGCCACGCGGCGCATCTTCGAAATCTTGTCGACCAAATGAACCGGCAGCCGGATGGTCTTGGACTGGTTGGCCAGGGCGCGTTTGATGGACTGCTTGATCCACCACGAACCGTAAGTGGAAAGCTTGCCGCCCTTGGAAGGGTCGAACCGTTCGACCGCCTTCATTAGCCCAATGTTGCCCTCGCTGATCAAGTCCAGCAACGGCAGCCCGAAACCTTCGTAGTCGTGGGCAATCTTCACCACGAGCCTGAGGTTGGCCTTGATCATGTGCTCGCGGGCCTTCTTGTCGCCCTTCTTGATGCGGGCCGCCAATTCGATTTCCTCCTCGGGCGTGAGGAGGGCCACCTGGCCGATCTCACGCAAGTACAGCTTGATGGCCGAATCGCCGTCGTAGCTGCCGCGTTCGCGCCCGGCGGGCGCGGGCGCGTTGGCGGCTTCGACGTCGCGCGGCACGCCGCTGGGCTTGGGCAGATGGGCGGTGTCAAACTCAGCTTCGGCCCGTGCCGTAGCCATCGAGCGGCCCGACGCGGCCTTTGCGGGCCGCGAGGGCTTGCGGATTGGCTTGGCGGCTTTTTTTAGGGCAGCCATAAGGGAGGAAGATCATTAGGGGTTTGGACGCCGCCACAGCAAGCAAATTAACGGGCCCGACCGGCTCCGCACCCCGGACTGGCCGGAATTTTTGTTTGCTTTTGCGATTCGACTCTTATCATCCCCCTGGTTCGCGGCCCGTCGGGGCCGGCTCTGTATTGTAATCGGTTGAAACTGAAGCTATGCCACTGACCCATACCCGCGACCTGTTCGCCAAAGCGCTCAAAGGCAAATACGCCGTGGGCGCATTCAACGTGAACAACATGGAACTCCTCCAGGCCATCGTGGAGGCTTGCGAAGAGGAAAAGGCGCCGGTGATGCTCCAAATCTCCAAGGGCGCCCGCCAGTACGCCAATCCCGTGTACCTCAAGAAGCTCATCGATGCGGCCGTGAGCCTGTCGACCATCCCCATCGCCATTCACCTCGATCATGGAGATACCTTCGAACTGTGCAAGGAATGCATCGACGAAGGGTTCACCAGCGTGATGATTGACGCTTCGCATGAGAAGTTTGAGAAAAACGTCGAGATAACCCGCAAGGTCGTCGAGTACGCCCACAAGCACGATTGCGTGGTCGAATCCGAACTGGGCCACCTCGTCGGTGCACAGTTCGATGAAGGGGAGGAGGGGGGCAGCTATTCGGCCGGGGGCCATTACACGCACCCTGAGGAGGCCGTAACGTTCGTCAAGCAATCGGGCTGTGACTCCCTGGCCGTCGCCATCGGCAACAGCCACGGCGCCTACAAATTCAAGGGCGAGCAGCACTTGGATCTCCAGCGGCTCAAGGATATCAAGGCAGCCCTCAGCGAGGCTGGCCTGGGCGACTATCCGCTCGTGCTCCATGGTGCATCCAGCGTCCCGAAGGAATACGCCGCCGAGATTAACAAATACGGCGGCAAGCTCGGCGAAGACACCGCCGGCGTTCCCGAAGCGGACATCGAGGTAGCGCGCCGTACCGGATGCACCAAGGTGAATATCGACACCGACCTGCGGCTGGCCATGACCGCCGCCATCCGCAAAGTATTCTTCGAGAATCCCAAAGAGTTCGACCCGCGCAAGTACCTTGGACCGGCCCGCAAGGCTGTGAAGGAGCTGGTGCGCCACAAGGTTAAGAACGTCCTTTGCTGCGCCGGCCACGCCTTCGACTGAGAGATTTCGCTAGGGCGTGAGTCCCGAGGCCGAACCAGAGCGGCGGCTTCCGCTGATTGCCTAGCAAAGCCTTCACACCAACTTTCCAAGGCGGTCTGTCTTATGGAATTGAGACAATTGCGGGTATTTCAAGCCATCGCCCGGAACGGCAGCGTCGCGGCTGCCGCTTCGGAACTTCACTTGACGGCCTCCGCATTGAGCCACGCGCTCAAAGCACTCGAATCGGAAATCGGGTGCCGGTTGTTCGAGCGCGTCGGTCAGGGCTTGCGATTGAACGCGGCAGGCGAACGTTTCCTCGCGGAGATCGAACCGCATCTGGCAGGACTGGCCTCGGCGCCGGAGCACGTGCGGCAATTGGTGCGCGGCGGCCATACCCGACTGCGTTTAGGCGCGGCGGCGTCCGCCTGCAAACACATCCTGCCCAAGGTGGTTCGCGATTTGCAGAAGGCCTTTCCCCGGCTCGAGGTGCGCATTGAATCCGGCGATTCATCCCAGTTGGTCGCACAGGTGAGGCGCCAGGAGATGGATCTGGCGTTCTGCGTGGCGCCCGAGAGCGACTCCGGCTTGCGGCTGCATCCGGTGTTCGCCGATGAACTGATGTTCACGTTCGCTCCGTCGCATGGCTGGTCGAATGGTGCACCCATTACCGCTGAGGAACTGGCGGCTCAACCGTTCATCCTTTCTCAACGTCAAAGCGCCACTGCGCGCCTGGTGGCATCCTTGTTCCGCCGCCTTGGCGTGATAGATCCGATCGTCATGGAGGTCGGCGGAATCGAGGCGGTCAAGGAATTTGTCCAGCTCGACTTGGGCGTGGCCGCGTTGCCTCCGTGGGTGGCCGAGCGAGAGTTGCGCCGGCGTGTGCTTCGCATGCGGCCCACCGGCTCGAAACCTTTGCGCAGAGAGTGGGTGGTGTTGCACCACGTCAGTCGCAAGCTGACTCCCGCCGAGGGGCGCTTCATCCGTTTGTGTCGAGCGCACACAGCGGGTCTTCGTACGGATCGCAAAGATCTCGCTGGGCTCGCCCGCCGGTGAGGGCCGGCACGCCCGGCTCAGACTCAGGCTTCAATACACATCCCGCTGATAACGCCGTTCTGATTTCAAACGCGAAACGTATTCCGCCGTTTCCGATTCCGATTTGCCGGAGCCGCGCACGATGACCTGGTGGAGCGCGATATCGACATCTTTCGCCATTCGCTTGGCGTCGCCGCAGACGTAGAAGTGCGCGCCCTCCTCCAGCCAAGCGAAAATCTCATGCGCATGTTCCAACATCCGGTTTTGAACGTAGACCTTCTCCGCCTGGTCGCGCGAGAAAGCAGTGTCGAGACGCGTGAGCCGGCCGTTTCGGTGAAACCTCTCCAATTCCTCACGGTAGAGAAAATCCGTGGCCTGATGCTGGTCCCCGAAAAAGAGCCAGTTCCTGCCCTTGGCGCCAGTAGCGCGACGTTCCTCCAGAAAGGCCCGGAACGGCGCGATGCCGGTGCCAGGCCCCACCATGATCATCGAAACGTCAGGATTAGACGGCGGACGGAATGCCTTGTTCGAGTGGATGAACACGGGCACAGGCGCGGCAGGCGCGACTCGCTCCGCGAGGAAGGTCGAGCAAACCCCCTGGCGGGCGCGACCCAGCGATTCGTAACGCACGATGGTGGTCGTGAGGTGCACCTGTCCCGAATGCGCCTTCGGGCTGGAGCTGATGGAATAGAGCCTGGGCTGAAGCTTCTTCAGCAGCTTCACGAATTCCTCCGGGACCCACTTCACCGCTGGGAAAGCCAGCAACAGGTCGATGATTTCCCGGCCCCAGAGAAATTTTGCCAGTTCGCCGTTCACACCGGGCGAAGTCAATTTGAGCAGTTCGCCGTCACCGCTCCTGGTCGCCAGCGATTGCAGGAACCGCGACGAAATCTTCGTGATGTCGTAGTGGCTGAGGAGCGCAGCGTGCAGCGACATTGTCCTGCCATCCGAGCCGGGGACCGAGTCGGTCGGCAAGCAGCCCAGCGTCCGAATGATTTCGTCGACCAACTCCGGGCAATTCGTCGGGAACACTCCCAGTGCGTCGCCGACTTCGTAGTTCAGACCGGAGCCTTCGAGCGATAATTCGAAGTGCCGCGTATCTTTGGCCGAGCCGGGACCATTGAGCCGCCTGTTGGTGAGAAGCGGAGCGGGGAATGGATTCGACCGGGAATAGGTGGAATCATCGAAGCCGGATAGCAGCTGCTGCAGAGTCCCGGGTTTGGCCGGCGGGGCGCCCAACCGCTTGAGGGCGGGGTTCGCTGCAAAAGACGGCTCATCATGAGCTTCCCGCAGGGACGCACTTGGACCGGCTTCGCGTGTCATCGCCCCAAGCGCTCCGTTCACCCACTTCACGAACAGCTCCTCGTAGTCCAGATCGCAGTCGGTGCGCGGAGAGACACGTTGTGCTCCGAGTTTCTCCAACCGCTCGTCGACTGCCTTCCCAAACGCGCAGAATTGCGGGTAGTTCGTGTCCCCCAGCGCACAGACAGAGAAACGCACGCCCGACAGGCTTGGCGCAGATTCCTGGCGGAGCAACTCCCAAAAGGACTTGGCGTTGTCCGGCGGTTCGCCGTCGCCGTACGTGCTGGCGACCACCAACAGGCGCTGTACGGAGACGAGTTGCGACGCAGGATAATTTGCCAGGTCGTGAAGTGTCGCCGCAAAGCCGCGTTTGCCTGCCTCCTTTGCGAGCCGCTTGGCCAGTCCTTCGGCGGTGCCTGTTTGCGAGCCGAAGAGGATGGTCAGCGGAGTGAGCGCGGGTATGGACTCCAGCCCCAGTTGCCCGGCCGCCGCCACGCCGCGTGAGTAGAGGCCGGCGAGAAAGCCGTTCAGGTAAGCGCGCTGTTCGGCAGTGAATGGTGCGGTGTCGGGCAGAACTGGAACAAACGCACTCATTCGGAGAACAGCTCCTGAAGGGTCTTCATGTCGTGCCGGCGGGTGAATTCGCCGAACGATTCGCCGGCGTTCCGCTTGACGAGATAGATTTTCAACACCCGCTCCAGTAGCCCGGGCACCTCGTCAAACGAGATGCCTCTGAACACCTCCCGGCCGATGCCGGCCTGAGCGCCGGTGCCGCCTCCAAAGACAATGTTGTAACCCTCGACTCCGGCTGTGCCGACCTTCACGCCCTGCAATCCGATGTCGCCCACGTAGTGTTGCGCACACGAGTTTGGGCAGCCCGTGAGGTGGATGTTGATGGGTTGGTCAAGCGTTACGCGCCGACCGAGAAACTCGGCCAGCTTCAGGGCCTGGCCTTTCGTGTCCGTGGCGGCCCATTTGCAGCCGGTGCTGCCGGTGCAAGCAATGAGCCCGCCAGCGACATGACTCGCTTCGTAATGGAAGCCCATGCGCACGAGTTGGCGTTTGACGGTCTCGACGAACGCGTCGGGCACATCCGGGATGAGGAGATTTTGCCATGGTGTGAGACGGACGCTCGCCGAACCGTAGTTCGCCGCGAGAGTGGCCAGGCGCCGCATCTGCCGGCTCGTCATCACTCCGACGGGAACAACCACACCGATGTAGTTCCTGCCCTTTTGCGATTGGCGATAGACACCGATGTGCCCGTGCTTGAGTGCAGGAGGTCGCAACGCACATCGCTCCAGCGGATAGCGCACGAGCGGAAAAGCCAGTTTCTTCTGCGTCTCGGCGAGAAACTTCTCCAGGCCCCATTTGTCGAGAAGATACTTGAGACGCGCCTTCTTCCGGTCTGTGCGATCCCCGTGCTCGATGAACACCCGAATCATTGCGACGGCCACGGCCACGGCTTCGGTGGGTTTGACCAGGAGCCCGGAATCGCGCGCGAGTTGCTTGTGGCCGGTGATACCGCACAGCTCGACCCGAAAATAGATGCCAGGTTCCGGCGCCGTGGCCGGCGGGACCGCGTCAAGAACTCCTGAGGCACCTGAGCCGCTCGAACTCCCCCTCACCCGCCCTTCGGGTACCCTCTCCCCCTCCGAGGGGGAGAGGGAAGGTTGACTCGTTGGGGATCGCACTCGAACCGCCACAAACCCGATGTCGTTCGTGTCGGCCACGGTGTCTACTGAACCGCCGCCTTCGAAAGCCACATTGAACTTGCGGGGCAAGTCGTAAAGGTCGCGGTGATTCAGGATGTAGTGATGCAGCGAGTGCGCGTAGGAACGCGTGTCCAGCAATTCCTGCGGGTCAATGCCTGCCGTAGGGGAGGCGGTAATATTTCGCACGTTGTCGACGCCGCTGCCTTTCGACGTCAGCCCAAGCGATTGAAGGCACGTGAGCACGCTGACCAGGTTGCGCGGTGCAATTTCACGGATTTGAATATTGGACCTCGTAGTGATGGCGGCCTTGCCGTTGCCGAATTCGTCCGCGACGTCGGCCAGCCCCTGAAGTTGCGCGGCCGTCAATTCGCCTGCCGGGATGCGGCACCGCAGCATGAAACTCTTCTGCGCCGGCGCGACGTAGAACAAACCATGGAACCGCATCCGGAACGTGTTCTCCTCGCCCGGGAACTTGTCACACTCAGCGTGTTCCAGGATGCGGTCCCACGAATCGAGCCCGTGTTCGTCGTGCTTCCAGCGCTCCTGCTTCGTCGCGTCTTCCAGTGGCGTGCCGTGGACGGTCTCTTCAGCAGGCGCGACGAGATTCGGTCCATCCGTGCAAGGTGCGAGTCCACTTTGGGCCACGCCTGCAAGGAACCCGGCCAGGTACTCCTTTTGTTCGTCCGTGAAACCTCCGGCCTGCGGCAAGTCCAAGTCGTTGGGTTTAGTCGCAAGCATAGGGTCCATTTCGCCGGCGCACCCGTTCCAAACGCACCGCACAATGTTTGTAGCTGGGCTGGCGCGAGTGCGGGTCGAACTCGGCGCGAGTGAGCAGATTGGCAACGCCGTAGTGCATTGGGATGAACAATTGCCCCGGTTGCACTGCAGGCGTGATGAACGCCGCACACTCGATGCGACCGCGCCGCGAGATCACGGCAACCGTCGAGTGCGGCTTGAGACGCAGACGCGCGGCATCGGCGGGATGAATCTCCACGTAGGCATTGGCCGCGTAGAGCGTTCGGAGTACGGCGGATTTGCCGGTGCGCGTGTTCGTATGCCATTGAGCGCTGGTGCCCCGACCGGTGTTCAGGATGAACGGGAACTCGGAGTCCACCGGTTCGGCGACGGGCCGCGGCGGGTCGAAGAGAAACTGTGCTCGGCCGTCGGGTGTGTAGAATTGGCCGTCGGCGAAAAGGCGACGCTCGCAAAACGCTGGTGCGCGAAGAGCGTCTGCCGGCCACGGCCATTGAATTCCTCCGGACGCTTCCAGGTGCCGGTAATCCTCGATGCCGGTGATGTCGCACGGCTGGCCGGCGGAAAGCTTTTTCAGAATCTGGAAGACGGCTTGCGGCGAGGTCCATTGTGTGAACATCTCGGCGCAGCCCCAGTAGTGCGCCACGAGGCGGAAGATGTTGAAATCGCTCAGTGCCTGGCCCGGCGCGCGGGAGACCTTTTTCACGAAACCGAAACGTCGTTCGCTGTTGATGAACGTGCCTTCCTTTTCGCCCCAGCCGGCTGCGGGCAGGAACAGGTGCGCCCGCTGGGCCGTCTCCGTCGTGGCAAACATGTCCTGCACCACGAGAAATTCCAGTCGGTCGAGGGCTCTTGTGGCGCGGGCCGAATCGATCCAGGAATGCGCGGTGTTGGTGGCTATGACCCAGAGGCCTTTGATGCGTCCTTCGGCGACGCCTTGCAAAATCTGGTCGTACGACTGCGACCGCTTGGCCGGGATCCGATCGATCGGTATGCCCAGCAGGCTCGCAACCGCTGCGCGGTGTTCGGCATTCAGGAAGTCCCGTCCGGCAGGCAAACCGGTGATGTTGGCAAAGAGACGCGAGCCCATCGCATTGCACTGGCCGGTGATGCTGTTTGCGCCGGTGCCGGGGCGTCCGATGTTGCCGGTCATCAGAGCCAGATTGATGATCGCTTGCGCGGTGCGTGTGCCTTCGTGGCTCTGGTTCACGCCCATCGTCCACCAGAAGCTCACGTCCTTGCCCTTCGCGATTGTTTGCGCGGCCCGAGACAACTCGCCCTGGGTCAGGCCCGTTTCCGCGGCGACGCGCTCCGGGGAGAATTGTTGCACGAACGTGGCGAACTCCGGGAAGCCGGTCGTGTGCCGCTCAATGAACGGGCGGTCGATCCAACCGCCTTGCGCAAGCAAGTTGGCCAGACCGTAGAGCAGCGTGAGGTCGGACTTGGGACGCAGCGCGAGATGCTGCGTGGCGTTCATCGCCGTCTCGGTCTTGCGAGGGTCGATGACAAGGATGGCCGGGTTCTTTTTGTTGCGCAGCACGCGCTGCCACAGGATCGGGTGCGCGATGCAGAGATTTGAGCCGATGAAAACGAGCGCGTCCGACTGCTCGAAGTCCGCATAAGTGTAAGGCGGCGCGTCGAAGCCAAAGCTCTGTTTGTACGCCACGTGCGAAGTGGCCATGCACTGGCGCGTGTTCGAATCGCAGTGCAATGCCCCCATGCCGAATTTCCACAAGGCCCCGAGCAAGGTCATCTCCTCGGTGCAAATCTGGCCGGTGCTCAGGAACGCCACGCTCTCCGGCCCATGCCGGTCCATGAGCGCGCGGAACTTCAGCGTGAAGACCTGCATCGCCTCGTCCCAATCGGTGTCTTCGAGCCTGCCGGTTTTGGAATTGCGCAACAGCGGCACCGTGCCGCGGTCGGGCGCGGCCAGCGGCGTGAGCGATTCCCAACCTTTCGGACACGCCATCCCGAGGTTCACCGGGTAATCGGCGGTCGGCGTGAGGTTCACCGCCACGCCGGATTGCAGATGCACATCGAGCGAACAACCGGTCGAACAGAAACCGCAGACCGAACGCGTGGTGCGGTCCGGACGCAAGCGTGAGGGGACTTTGCCCAAACCGAACTCGCCGGGATGCAACGTAAGGTCGGCGGAGAACGGCCCGGTCCATTGGCGGAGCAAGGAATTTGTGTTTGGAACGAGGTCCGATGTTGGCGTTCGTGTTGGTGAAGTCCCGAACTTCATACGCCATTGGCTCCGGGCATCTTGGGGGCAACCTCGGCGACAAAGAACAAGTGACGCTCGATAAGTTCGCCGACAAGGCAGAATCCGAAGGCAAATACCGCCAGGCCGGGCATGGGTACGCCGGCGAGCATCATCAGGGGCAGCACAACGCCACCCACAATGGCACACATGACCCGCACGCGCGACCACCGGCCAAACGAGCCATTGAGCAACAAGGCAGTCTTGTTCAGAGCGGTGAGATGCGGGTCTTGTTCGTTCGCAAGATGACGGAAGACGCGCTGCTCGACAGCGAGTTTGAAGGCCACGCCAAGCATGACGAACGCGAAGAGAAGGCTCCGCTGCAGGATGGGTGCAGCGTCAAAGGAGGAAAGGAGCAACGCTCCCGCACTGCCGAGCAGGAACGTCGTGCCGAGAAACCTTCCAAATGTCATCCGCGCATTCCAAAAGGGCCGGCGTGTGTTTATGTAGACCATCGCCGAACAGGCGACGGCGAGCAGGCCGGTAACCGCGGCTGGAATGGCTGTAAGCGCATTGCCAATGAAGAGATGCACGCCCAGCGTGCCAAGGAAGGCCCCGGACACAATCAGTTCGCGGCTCAGCCACGACCTCCGCCAGCCAAGGAAGCTCCGCCATGCCTTCAATGGTTGCCCGAGGTGCAACGTGCCGATCCCGACACCCAGCAATGTCATCGCGATGGCAACGGCGACCATCCCTCGCGAACCGCCGCCCGTGAGCGTGTTCATCACAGCCAGACCCGCGCCGCCTTGCGACAGCACGAGCATGAAAGTGAGCGAAGGATGCGCTTTTGCAGGGCGGATTTCGTGTGAGTCCACTCCTTTGAGTTCGGCAGGAAGCGTGCGCCTGGAAACGTAACGCGTCGTAGGCAACGTGATGGCGGGGTTTGGCGAGTCGGGAAGGAATGCGTTCGGAGAGTGAACTCGCTGTCGCGCACCGATTCCGTCGAACGCAGGGAGAGCTCGATACCGGCCCCGCACCTTCGCCGGTTCCACGACGGTGATATGGATGGCTTCGTTCGGACAGGCTTGCACGCATGCGGGCGCCTCACCGGCGGACAGGCGCGAGCTGCACATGTCACATTTGCGCACGATGCCCCGCGCCTCGGAATACTGCGGCACATCGTAAGGGCACATCATCACGCAGTATTGGCAGCCAATGCACTGGTCATCGAGATGGCGCACGATGCCCGTGACAGGATCCTTGTCGTAGGCGAGCACCGGGCAGCCATTAAGGCACGCAGGGTCAACACAATGATGACACGACGTCGTGACGACCTGCTGAAGCGGTGCGCGCCAATCGGTCGAGGCCAGCCGGCCGACGCTGCGCCAGGTTTCCTCCTCATCGAGCCCGTTGAGCGCATGGCATGCGGTTACGCAAGCCTTGCAGCCGCTGCATTGGTCGAGGTCCACCTCGAACGCGTATTGCTGACCTGACCCGGGAGCGGAGGCAGGAATAAGCCCGCGATAACGCGACCCATGGGTCTCGTCGTGCTCGTGCGCGCGGGCAAACTCCTCGACCGCCGTGAGCTCGCATTGCTCCGCCAGCAGGGCATCAATCAGCGTGCGCGCGGGCCCGGAACGGGGGACGGCACGAGCCGATTCATTTGCGGCATTTGCGTTCATCATCATTGTGAGGGAGACCGGTCATCCTCACCTCAGAAGCTCACGTTCAGTTGCACGTAGAACCAATTGGCGTCCGTCGAACCGTGAGTCGGCGCCGAGAGGCTCTCCTCGATGTAGTCGCCGCGGAAGAAATGAGCGTAGCCGGCTTCGAGTTGGGCGTAGCGGGTCACAGCCCAGCCGGCGATGAAATCCAATTCGCTCCCGACGTAGCCGCTGTAGTTATCGTTGATACCGTAACCGGTGCCCGGTGTCGCGCCCGTGCCGCCGCGCGGCGTGCCGGCGGCGGTGTAAAGACTGTCGCTGGTGTCCGCTAGCCAGAAGACGTGTCCCTCGAGGGCAAGACTCACGCTCGGGTGCGGCTTAAGTTGGGCGATGGCGCGGATGTCGTGGATGTTTTGCAACGAGAAGAAATCCGCGTAACCGTAGAACTTGTGGTTCGTGGGGAACAGGTTCTCGAACGTTTCGTGCTTGTCGTCGTTCGGATCGCTATCCCCTGAGCCGTGTGCGTATTCCATCCCGAGACGTGGCGTGCCCCAGGCGTCCTTGAAGGTGTAACCGCCCTGAAGGACGACGGCGTAAGCTTCGTGGTCGAGTCGCTCGGCGGGCGCTCCGGCGCGGGTGTCTTTGAAATTTCCGAGCTGGCCGATGAGATCCACCGTATAGTCCCAGCTCCCGAACTGCCCGGGACTCGACTTGAGCCGAACGCCCAGCGTGTAGATATCGCGCGCGCTCGGCTGCGGCGCCTGCGGGTGCGGCTCGGCTGTGGCGGCTTGCGTGCTGGCGTTTCGTGAGAGGAAGTAGAAGTCGAGGCTGTTCTTCGGAATCTTCGTGCTGGTCGCATAGAAGCCGCTGAACCAGTCATAATCGTT
>Ga0134127_10000119_pt1 | contig 100689 bp, 72 predicted proteins | sample KB31753_FD_96459 | JGI IMG/M metagenome (GOLD analysis project Ga0134127, IMG submission 96459) | Terrestrial soil microbial communities with excess Nitrogen fertilizer from Kellogg Biological Station, Michigan, USA - KB3-175-3 | ecosystem: Environmental > Terrestrial > Soil > Unclassified ... | reverse complement strand
GAATCAGCGTCCGGCCCTCAAACGCCGGAACAAGGCCTCGCGCTACGCTTCATGGACTCTGTTTCCTCCGTTTCCTCCTGTTCAAGGATCCAGGCGTGGCACGCCGGCATTGTGTTTGCCAGTTTGGCGTGCAACCTTCGTTGGGCGCGAGTCGTGTTGTTCACTGAACGTTTCCAGCTCGCGATAGGTCGAAGCTGAGTCAAGATAGGTCGAAGTGAGTCCGTAAACGACCGCTGAGCATTCTTTCCATGAAACCTCTCGTCGCCTCGATTCTCATCGCACTCCTGGCATTGGCTGGCGGTTATTGGCTGGGACGGCACAACGCAGCGAAGGCGACGGCGGCCGGCAGCGCCATCAACCGAGCGGCGCTTCCCCAGGCCCGCCCGAGCCCCAGTTTCCTGCGCACTGCGGACCCGTCCAAAGCCGCCCCTGGCACGAAGTATTCCCTCGCGCAGATCGAAGCGCGCCTTCAAGAGTTCACCAACGGCCTGTGGCGCCCGGACAAGGAATGGCCGCGAATGATCGAATCGATTGCGCCCGGGGACATGGAGCGGCTGCTCGCGATCGTCGAGAAGAATCCAATCAAGACGACACGCGACGTACTTCGGAGTTCGCTGCTCGCGCGGTGGGCGGAGGAGGATCCTGAAAGGTCGGTCAACTATGCGCAAACCATCACCGATGTTAGCCTGCGCAAGAGTGCGATTTCGACCGTGCTGCGCCCCTGGGGCGAGCGCGATCCGCGCGCCGCAGTGGCTTATGCCCAGGCTCTCACCGACAGTGGCACTCGCGAAGCGGCGGTCGCCGCGGCAGTGCAGGGCTGGGCGGAATCCGACGCGGAAGGCGCCGCCGCCTGGGTGAAGGAATTGCCGGCGGGCCGTTTGCGAAATCAGCTGGCAAGCAGCATCAGTTTTTGGGTCGCGGCGAAGAGCCCGCAGGACGCCCTCGACCTGGCGCAAACCTTGCCCGCGAATCGGGGGTCCTATTCGGGTTGGCGCGGCGGCTACGATTCATCCTACAGCAGCATCTTCAGCGCGTGGGCGGGCAGCGATCCCGCGACCGCTGCAACCAAGGCCGCCGAGCTCACCGACGCCCGCCAGCGCTCGCAAGCTTACCAGGCCATTGCCAGCGTGTGGGGGGGGCGCGATCCGAAAGCCGCCCTCGCATGGGCCAACTCGCTGGCCGCGGTCCGTGACAAAAACGCCGCGCTCAATTCCATCGTTGCGCAATGGGCCAACACGGACCCCAAGCAAGCCGCCGAATACGCGGCCAATTTGCCGGCGGGCCAGGGGCGCACTGACACGCTCCGTTCGATTGCATCGACTTGGGCGGCGTCGGATTCATCCGGCGCGCTGGCCTGGGCACAACAGTTGCCCGAAGGCGCCGCCAAACAACAGGCACTCAGCGGCATCGGCAGTCAATGGGCGCAGAACGATGCCACCGCCGCGCTCGCCTTCGCACAGAATCTACCGGAGGGCCGTGCCAGGAGCGACTGGATCGCCGCCGTTGTTCCGTACCTCGCCAAAGAGAATTCGCAGGCGGCCCTGGAGGCCCTCCGGAAACTGCCGGCGGGCGCGGGCCGCAATCGCGCCGTGCAAAGCATCATGAACTCCCTGGTCTACGAAGACCCGAAGGCCGCGGCGGAACTGGTGGCGGCTTTTCCGGGGTCGTCGTCGCATTCGTATGGCTGGCTGAGTCAAATCGCGAGCGGCCTGATGGCCACCGATCCCAAGGAAGGCATGGAATGGTTCAAGAAGCTTCCCGAAGGCTCGGCCAAGCGCAGCGCGCTGCAAAGCATTTCCTATCAATTGGCCGAAGCTGACCCCAAAGCCGCGGTGGAGCTCGCCAATAGCCTTCCCGCAGGACGCGCACGCGACGAGTTCATAGGGAACATCGCGAATTCGATGGCCCAGAGTGACCTTCAGAGCGCCCTGGCCTGGGTGCAGCAATTTCCGGACGGCATGACGAAACAGAATGCAATGGGCCGGCTCACTCAGATCTGGGCGCAGAGCGACCCGCAAGCCGCCTTGACCCAGGCGCAATCGATGGCGCCCGGTGACGCTCGAAACAGCGCGTTGCGGGACATCGTCAGCCAGTGGTCGCAAAATGATCTTCAAGGAGCGTTGAGCTACGTGCAGAACATGCCTTCGGGCAGCGCGAAGAGCGGCGCCCTGAACACTCTCCTCGGCCAGTGGTCGCAATCGGATCCTGAAGCGGCCCTCCGGTTTGCGGAGAATCTTCCCTCCGGCAGCGCAAGAAGGGACGCATTGAGCGGAGCACTGAACCAGCTCGCGCAGCAGGATTCACAAGCGGCGTTTGATTACCTGGAAAAAATGCCGGCGGGCGCCGAGCGCACGCGCGCGTTGCAAAACATTCTGTCGTCCATGGCCTACGCAGAGCCGTTGACGGCGGCGAAGTACGTGGCTTCGATGCCGCCGGGCCAGGCCCAGAGTTCCGCCATCAGTTCGGTCGCCAGCGCCCTTGCCGAATCCGATCCGAAAGCCGCGATCGAATGGATTCAGGGCCTCCCCGAGGGCAACGCGAAACGCAGCGCTCTCCAGAACGTCTCGTATCGCCTGGCCCAGGCTGATCCGAAGGTGGCCGCGGCTTTTGCCGACACGCTCCCGGTCGGCAGCACGCGCGATAATTTCATCAGCAGCATCGCCAGCCAGTGGTCGCAGAACGATTTGAACGGCGCGGTTGCGTGGGTGCGGCAGTTGCCCGAGGGCCAGGGAAAAGAGAATGCGCTGAACAACTTGAGCCACCAGTGGGTGCGCGCCGATCCACAAAGTGCGTTCGCGTTCGCGCAAACGATGTCGGCTGGCTCCTCCCAGAATAACTTTCTGAACAACATCGCCCGAAACATGGGCGCGGACGATCCCCAGGGAGCTGTGGCGCTGGCCGCCCGCCTGCCCGAGGGAGAGGGGCGCAATTCGTATGTGTCGGGTTTGGCCATGGGCATGGCGCAGAATTCCCCGCGCGATGCAGCGGCCTTTGTTGCGACCCTGACGTCGAGCGAAGCGCAAAGTCGCGCGGCGCAGGCCGTCGTTTCACAATGGTCTGGCGACGATCCGCAAGCCGCGGCAACCTGGGTGACGTCGTTCCCGCAGGGAACCTTGCGCGAGACCTCAATGCAAAGCATTGTTTCGAGCTGGGCGCGAAATGATCCGCAAGCCGCCGGCCAGTGGCTGGCGAGCCAGCCTGCCGACACCGCGCGTGATCGCGCGGCGCAGTCGTACGTGAGTTCACTCTCCTACGAGTACCCGGCGATGGCGGCTCCGTGGGCCGCGGCCATCGCGGACGAACAGCAGCGCAACGCGAGCATTGAGAACGTCGCGCGCGAATGGCTGCGCACGGATCCCAACGCCGCGCAGACATGGCTCGCGCAAACGCAACTGCCCGAGCAACGCAAACAGCGCCTGTTACAGAACGCCTCGCGCAATCCGCGTCGGTGAAGTGTGCTGGGGTAGCCTTATCGGACCCGCCAGGGGGTTTTCTTACACGTCCTCTCCCCAAACCTCTCCTCCTCAGAGGACGCAACTCGAAAGGCAGGCGCGTCGTTCCGCGGCCCTCGAACCGATGGGCAAATCAGCCAGAGGCTCACTGCGCGAATGGAACAAGGCGAACGCCTCGCGTAAATCTCTCATCCGGAAACCGACAGCCCGACCGCCAAAAGGGGCCGTGAGAATGACGCGAGCCATGAGGTGGACTTCACGCCGCAGTCCGCAACCAAACACTTCAGGTCGACTTGAGTCGTGAATTCTTCGATGAGGCGAGGGATTCCTTGAAGGTGCGCAGCAAGTCCTCAGCGTTGCGCGCCTCGGCCCGGGAAACCAAACCCTGGTATTTGGTCAGGGCGCCGATGGCGGCGGCGAAGTCCTTGTTGATGGATTGAACCAGCGCGAGGTTGAAGTAAGCGCTCGCAAACGAAGGGTCCACTTCGGCAGCCATCTCATAATGAATCTGCGCGAGACGGAAGTCGTTCAGTTCGAAATAAAGATTTCCGAGATTGTAGTGCGCCTCGGAATGTCGCGGATGGTGCTTCAACGAGGTGGTGAAACAATCGAACGCCTTCGTTGTGTCCCCTTTTTGCGACTCGATGATGCCAAGATTGCAGTAGGCATCGGCGACGCAATCCTGGTTTTCAATGGCCTTGAAATACAGGTCGGCAGCTTTCTCATCTCCGCGCTCATCGAGCATCAGAGCTTGCTCGAATGGGCTCAACGGGGTTGCGAAGCTGAGCAGCGGGGCGGTCGCCTGCGGGAACAGCCGCAGTTGGCCGGGATCTTCGGGCGCATTGCGCTTTCGGACCCGCTTGTAACCAAGCTTCGATCCTTCGGCCGGGAATTTTACAATTTCGCCCATCGAACAACAGGAAGGGTGCGCGGCCCGAGTTCAGGCCACCTTTTGTTTCTTCTGCTTCGCCGGCTTGGACTCGGCTTCGGCCGCGGCTTCCTTCTCGCCCTTGGCCCGTTCCATGGGCTTCTTCTTCGCCTTGGTTTGTTCGATGCTCTGCCGGAGCGCGGTCATGATATCGACGACGGGCTTCTCTTCTTCCGGCGAGGTGACGACTTCCCGCCCGGCTATCTTGGCTTCGATCATTTCGCGCAATGCGTCCCGATAGTGGTCGGTCAAATCGAGATCCTTCAGGGAGGACGCCATGGAATCGACCAGGCTGAGCGAAAGCTTCAATTCGTCCTTGTTCACTTCCTTGTGCTCGAGCTGCGGAACAGACTCCATTTTTCGGACTTCATTCGGCTGGCGCAACTTGTAGAGCATGATCCCGCCGTCCTGCGGGCCGACCATCACGGTTTCTTCGCGGTCCCGCAGCACGACCTTGCCGACGCCGACGCGGCCGCTCGCCTTGAGCGCTTCGCTCAACAATGAATAGGTTTTGGCCGCGACCAATCCGTCTGGCCCCACCAGGTACGGGGCCTCGTACAGGGAAGGATGAACCTCCGCGGCATTGATGAAGCCTTCGATCTCGATGACTTTCGTGCTCTTGAGCTTGATCTTCGCCAAGTCCTCCGCCGTGACGATCACGTATTGCTCCGGTTCAAACTGGTAACCCTTGACGATTTCCTCCGCGGTGAGCGTCTTGGCGCACTTCTTGCACTTTTTTTCGTAGCCGACGGCGCCGTTGTCCTCCTTGTGCAACTGGTTGAAGCGAATCGTCTCTTCCGTATCCACGGCGTTGTAAATGCGGATCGGAATGGTAACCAGCGAGAAACGGATATGACCTTTCCAAATCGATCTCATAGTTCACCTCAGTCGTTGATGTTTTGCAGTTTCACAGCGTTAAATCGGGCCGCAGCCGCAGGAACACGGGCTCTCGCAGGACACCGTCCCCGATCCATGAAGAGAATGCCACTTCGCATATCAATTTCGACTCAACCCACACTGAGCGCGCATCGTCAAGCGGTTTTTTGTCGATGGGCTTCGGGACTTTTTTCAATTTCTTCAATTCGTCCGTCACTTCCCGCAGGGATTCATCGTTGAATCCCGACCCGGCTTTTCCGACGTACTTCAACTTGCCCGCATCGTTGGTCGCGAGGTGCAGCGCGCGGAAGCTGGTCTTCCGGTCGCCCTCGCCGAGCGTGTAACCGATAATGATACATTCAACGGTCTGACGGGCCTTGACCTTTAGCCAGGAGTCACTGCGCTTGCCCGACTGATAAGTGCTGGCGCGCTGCTTGGCCATGATGCCCTCCAAGCCCATCTGCTTCACCGCTTCGAACAACTCCGGCCCGTCCTCCACCGCTCCGCTCACCCGGTAGGGCGAATCCCTTTTGATGGCGTCTTCCAACCACTCGCGCCGACGGGTCAGCGGCTCGTTCACGATGGGACGACCATCGAGATAGAGGCAATCGAACACGTAGCACACAGCGGGATACCTGGCCCTGGCCCGCTCGATCGCGCCTTCGGACCTTTGTTGCATTCGAACGATGACGTCCCGGAAGACCGGCCGTCCATCGGCTGCCAGGCAGACAATCTCGCCATCAAACACGGCGGACGTTGCGCGAAAGGCCTGTTCCGGGAGAAGCAACTCCGGAAATTGCGACGTGTAGTCCGTCCCGTTGCGTCCGCGAATTCGGATTTCTCCCTCATCCAGGGAAATCAAGGCGCGCAGGCCGTCCCACTTGACCTCGTAAAGATAGTCTTTCGAATCAGGCGGCTTTTCGGCGGGCCGGGCGAGCATCGGTTCAACGGGAACCCGCAGCCAATCGGTCTGCGGATTGTCGACGCGTTCGAGCAGCCATTGGTTGTCCTTGGTCTGATACGTGCGGTATTCGGCGTTCAATTCGCGCGATTGCAGCCGAAAATAAAACCCGTCCGGTTTCTGCTTCGTAATTTCATACCGGCCTTGTGCGAACCTCCACATCATCCCGCCCCCGTATTCGCCTTTGGGGATCGCGCCTTCGAAATTCACGTACTCGAGCGGATGGTCCTCGACACTGACCGCCAGGCGCTTGATGCCGGGACGGGGCGGCAGGCCCTTGGGCACGGCCCAGGACTTGAGAACGCCGCCCTGTTCCAGTCGCAAATCGTAGTGCAGCCTCGAAGCGTGATGCCGGTGCAGGACGAAGGCGTTTCCACGCCCCGTGACGGCCGCCGGCGATGGCTCGGGCGTCTTTTCAAAGCTTCGTTTTTGGGAATAGCTTTCCAGTTGTTCCGGCGTTTTGTGTTTGCGAGGGCGGTCGCCTTCGGCTGCGCTTTGGGCACGTTGAGGCGCCGGCGCTTTGGGTTCCTTTCTCTCGGTGTGAATCGGTGTGGCGTACGCCGCAATCGCCTCCCACGGATCGCCACTTTCGATCACGCGTTGCGGTACGGAGGCCAGTTTGAACGCCTGTGAACTTTCGAGCGACTCCAGTTCCTCCCAATGCAATGGCGTGGAAACTGGCGCGCCCGGCAGCCCCCGTGCGCTGTAGGCCGCGACGATGGTTTGCGACGTCCGATTCCGATAGATGTCCAGCAACACCTTGCCTGCCCGGTGCTCCTTCTTGATGTGAAGGGTCAGCAGAGATCCGTGCGATTCCACGAACGGCTGGCCCACGCTTTTCGCGGCTTCGAAGACTTCGTGAAAGCCCCACTTCGGTTCGATGGGCGTCACGACGTGCAAGCCCTTACGGCCTGTCGTTTTCACAAACGGATGATAGCCGAATCCCTCGAGATGCTCCTTGAACTCCAGCGCGAGTTTCACCACGCGCGCAAACGGGAAACCATCTGGCGGATCGAAATCGTACGTGATGTAATCGGGCCGGTCGAAATGGGGCGCGCGCGAATGCATCTGGTGCAGCTCGATGCAGGCAAGATTCGCCAGCCAGACCAATGATGCCTCCTCCGTCGCCAGGACGTAATCCTTTTCTGATTCCCCCAACGTCACATGCTCGACCCAGTCCGGCGCCCAGCCTGGTTTATTCTTTTGAAAGAACGATTCGCCGCCGATGCCATCCGGGTAGCGCACGAGCGACAGCGGACGGCCCTTCACATGCGCCAGAATCGTGGGCGCAATCCGGAGGTAATAATCGATCAGCTGTGCCTTGGTGATCTGATCGTCGGGGTAAAGGACCTTGCTCAGATTCGACAGCTCGAGCTTCCGCTTGCCCACCTGGGTGATTTGTGACGTGCGTGATGGCATCCGGCGGTTAGGTTTATTCTGAATTTGCCAAAAAGGAGGCCTGCCGGCAAGGTCGCTCACCGCGCCGCGTTCATGAATGCTCCGGAGCCACAGCCGATCACGATCCTCGTGAATGACTCCCAGCGCGTCTCTGGTTTGCTCCAGGTGCCGCCGCAGGCCAGTGCATGCTATGTGCTCGCGCATGGCGCGGGGGCTGGGATGAAGCATCCGTTCCTCGCAGCCCTGGCCCACGGGCTGGCCGAACGCGGCGTCGCGACGCTACGGTACCAGTTTCCTTACATGGAGTTAGGTTCAAAGCGGCCGGATGCGCCGAAGCTGGCCCATGCCACTGTGCGGGCCGCGGTGCTGGAAGCTTCACGGCTCGTTCCGCAGCTTGCGCTGTTTGCCGGCGGGAAATCCTTTGGGGGCCGCATGACGTCGCAGGCGCAAGCCGCCTCGCCGTTGCCCGGAGTGCGCGGCATTGGGTTCCTCGGATTTCCGCTCCACCCGCCCGGCAAGCCGTCGGACGAGCGCGCCAGGCACCTGTTCGAAGTGCACATTCCGATGCTGTTCCTCCAAGGCACTCGCGACGAATTTGCGCAGCTGGAGCTTTTGAAACCGGTGGTGGAGCAACTCGGCGCTCGCGCCACGCTCAAGCTCTTCGAGGATGCGGACCACTCGTTTCACGTGCCCGCGCGCTCGGGGCGCAAGGATTCGGAGGTTAGAACCGAAATGTTGGAGGCGTTGGTGGATTGGTTGAACGAGTTGGCGAAGCGTTGAGCGATTGTGTCAAAAAAGGCTTTGACGGTGGCGACGCGCAAGCCGCCATAGTAGTTATGACGACATCATGAACCTCTACGTCGGCACCAGCGGCTATTCCTACAAAGAGTGGAAAGGCACGTTCTACCCGGAAGACCTGCCGGACAAACAAATGCTGCGGTTCTACGGAGAACATTTTCGATCCGTCGAAATCAACAACACGTTCTATCGCATGCCCAAGGCGTCGGTGCTGGAGGCCTGGGCGGCCGAGGTGCCGGAGGAGTTCCGATTCGTGATCAAGGCGTCACAGCGGATCACGCACTTCCAGCGGCTCAAGGACTGTCGTGACTCGGTGGAATACCTGCTGGATGTCGTCGGCGTCTTGAAGGACCGCCTCGGGCCGGTGCTGTTTCAATTGCCGCCGAATCTGCCGAAGGATGCCGGGCGGCTGCGCGATTTCCTTGCGTTGCTCCCGCCGCAACGCCGCCTGGCCTTTGAGTTTCGCCATCAATCCTGGTTCGATGAGGAGGTGTTCGCGATTTTGCGCCAACACCAGGCCTCGCTCTGCATCGCCGAGGCGGAGAATGATTTGGAAATCCCCTTTGTCTCCACAGCCGATTGGGGTTATCTGCGCCTGCGCCGTCCGGATTATGGCGACGCTGAGTTGAAGGCATGGGGGCAACGTGTGAAGGAGCAGAAATGGCGGGACGCGTTCATCTTCTTCAAGCATGAAGACGAAGGCAAGGGACCCCAGATGGCCAGGAGGTTTCTGGAATTGGCCGGCTGACGCCTCGAGGGCAGGAGAGTCCGGCGCGCGGATTCGGCTTCGGATTGGACGGCGAGCCAACATTTGATTTGTCCTTTTCTCGATCAATTGTCGCTTATTGGTATGTAGCGTAGTCGGTCAGAGTGCCCGGCACGTTAGACCTCGGGTCTGTACTCCGCGTCTCGGGTGCGGCTCGCTCGACAATCGCTGATGAAGGGCTTCGGATGATGAGATGAACGATACTCCCGACAGGGATCGGGCGCTCCTGAACTAAATTGGCTTCTTCCTCTGCAATTCTCGCTAATAGTATATGTATGGACGAAATGGGAATCACGGAAGAGCCGTGAACCAAGTCCACAAACGAAATCACAAACCAATGGAATTCAATGAACACAACGAACATGTCCGACGAACGCATTGCAGCTCAATCCGTGAAAGTGCTCTACACCGCAAAAACGCACACGACGGGTGGCCGGGAGGGAGGCGCGTCCCGCACCTCTGATGGCCGGCTCGACGTGAAGCTTTCTGTTCCTGGCGCTCCCGGCGATGGAACCAATCCTGAACAATTGCTCGCCGCGGGGTGGTCGAGCTGTTTCCTAAGCGCGATAAAGATCGTCGCCTCACAAAAAAAAGTGAGGCTCCAGACGGATCCAGTCATCGACGCCGAAGTGGAACTCTGCATGGGTGGCGAGGGGTACTCGCTCCGGGCCCGTCTCAATGTTAGTCTGCCGGGCTTGGAGCCTCAGGTCGCGCAGTCGATTTTGGACGGCGCGCACCAAACGTGCCCTTACTCCAAAGCCACGCGAGGGAACATCGACGTCGCGATTAACCTGGTTTGACCGAAGTCGATCCGATCTGCGACGATCAACCCAGCTACTTGACGGATGCGAGCGTCCAATGAATGAAACGCTGGAATTTGTGGTTCGACATGGAACCGTGCTGGTGTTCGCGGCCGTATTCGTCGAGCAGTTGGGCGTTCCGCTGCCAGCGGCACCGTGGTTGCTGGCGGCCGGCGCTTTGGCGGCGACTGGCAAAATCAATTGGTTCGTAGCGACAACCGCGGCGACCCTCGGCTCCGTGCTTGCCGATGCGCTGTGGTTTTATTTGGGCCGCTATCGCGGTCATCGGGTGTTGAAGTTTCTTTGCCGCATGTCATTGGAACCGGACTCGTGCGTCCGTCGGACCCATGATGTTTTCACCCGCTACGGCATGCGTGGCGTGGTCGTTGCCAAATTCATTCCCGGCTTGAGCACTCTGGCCCCTCCGCTTGCCGGCAGCGCGGGCATAGGTGCTGCACGATTCTTCTTCTTCGATGGATTGGGTTCTGTGATGTATGCAGGGTGTTTCGTACTTCTCGGCATGCTGTTCAGCAACCAGTTGGAGCAAATCATCGCAGCGCTTGCGGGTCTGGGCCGCAGCGCACTGGGTTTGGGCTTCGCGTTGGTTGCGATTTACATCGGCTACAAATACTGGCAGCGGCGGCGGCTGTTGAACGACTTGAGGACGGCGCGAATCACCGTGGATGAACTGCATCAGAAACTGGTGACGGGGGATGATCCTGTTATTCTGGATCTACGATCCATCGCCGAAGTCGAACGAAACCCGTTGTTGATCCGCGGAGCGCGTCACATGACGCTCGAGGACGTGGAGGCGCGCCATCGTGAAATCCCGCGCGACCGTGACATCATCCTCTATTGTTCCTGACCCAACGAAGTGAGCAGCGCCCGTGTGGCGTTGTTGCTGCGGCAAAGAGGCATTCTGCGCGTCAGGCCGTTGTTGGGCGGGATTGATGCGTGGCGGGAGCGCGACTATCCCACTGAACGACTCCGCTCTCCCGCCACTCGTGTCGCCAACGACGAAGCGGGAGTTAATCGAAGTGTGCTCTGACGACGCGGCGCCCGGCGCCGGACCTGAAGGGCGCCTCACCGGCCGAATACCGCTCGCTTCGTCGGCCAGGCGTGACGCGGACGGCTCAGCCGCCCACATGCACGGAACGCGGCTCAAAGCATCTCCAGCGGAGTGCGAGCCGTCGGGGGCGGGAACAGATGATCCAATTCTGTGAGATGGACTTGCTTCAGTGGATGATTGAGCGCGCCGAGATTTTCCTCCAACCGCGCGCGTTGGGCCGTCTTCGGAATGACGATGACGTCGTTACTGGCCAACAGCCATGCGAGCGCGACCTGGGCCGGCCTCATGTCGAGTTGTCTGGCGAAGGCACTCAACTTCTTGTTGTTCACCAGTCTGGCCTGCTCGATCGGCGAATACGCCATGACCGGGATGCGCCGCTCGCGCAACCACGGGAGCAAGCCCCGCTCGATGCCCCGCCGGGTGAGGTTGTAAAGCAACTGATTGGTCGCGATGGCCTTGGCACCTGGCACCGACCCCAGTTCCTCCATGTCGGCGAGATCCAGGTTGCTGACTCCGCAGTGGCGGATCTTGCCGGACTGTTGCAACGTCGTGAACGCCTCCATCGTTTCTCCCAGCGGCACACTGCCACGCCAATGTAGAAGGTAGAGATCCAGCCGATCCGTGTTGAGACGGCGCAGACTGCGCTCGCACGCCGCAACGGTGCCAGAGCGCGTCGCGTTGTGCGGATAGACTTTGCTCACGAGGAAGACGCGGTCGCGCCTGCCCTGGATGGCTTCGCCAACGAGCTTTTCGGTTACGCCGTCGCCATACATCTCGGCGGTATCGATGAGAGTCGCTCCGAGATCGATGCCAAGCCGCAGCGTTGCGATTTCCTCGGCGTGAGCCGCCGGATTCTCACCCAGGCGCCAGGTGCCCATCCCGAAGGCCGGTACGGGCTCACCGGAGGGCAGGGGGACGGTCCTCATACTTTACAGAACCTCATGTCTTAGCTTGAACATGCGCTTCGACGAACCAAAGCAGCTTGTCGATGCCGCGCGACACTTCCGTGAACAAATCGGAAGTGTCGATGTCGTCCGCTTTGGCGGCCGTATGAATCGCCTCACGGGCGCCTTTGCCGAAGGTCGCCAAAGCGGCCGCCAGAGCTTCGACGTGCTCGCGGCCCGCGCTGATGTCGAGCGGATACTCGGGCAGGCACGAGTTCTTCGCTGCCACTCTCGCGGTGCCGAGCGCCACGCCGCCGAGGGCGACGGCACGCTCGGCGATTTCATCAACGAACTCCTCCGTTTCCTCCGCGACTTTGTCGAACAGTTCGTGCAGTGCGATGAAGCTCGGCCCCTTCACATTCCAGTGGGCCTGTTTGGCCTGGAGATTCAAATCGATCACGTCGGCCAGATGTTGATTGAGCAGGTCGACCATCTTGCGCCGTGTTTTCTCCGGCAGATCGTTGCGGGTCCTGTGCAGTTTCATGTTTGGCGTTCGGTTGATGCTTAAGCCGGTACTGTCTCGGCTGACGCGAGTGTTTTCCACTTTTCAGACGGAAAGCGAGCGCGATGAACAACGGCGATGTCTCCGGGCGTTTCCGGCAGGGGAGAGGGAATCGCGATGCACGCCGCGGTACAATGGGTCAACGTTCAGCCGCGCTCGGTACGTTTGCACCATTGAGCGCACACGGCAGCCAAGCGCGGAGATGCTTTCGTCATGGTTTGGATTTTCGTCGCGCTCGCGCTCCCTCTCCCCTTAACGGGGAGAGGGCAGGGGTGAGAACACGCTGTTGGCCCCTTGCAAAAACTGGGATGACCCAACCCGGAGGACTTGGATGTTGCCAGTCGCTGCACCGGGGTCCAAGCTGTCATCAGTCGCCGCTCAACCGAGCCGAGCCGATGAACTCATTCGAGGGCTTGAATCAATTGCCGCTGCTACAAGCGTTGCGCGAGCGGCGCTCCCGGCGGTTCGGGCTGGGCATGAAAATTCCCGGCGGGCCGCTGGCTTACGCGAGTCAGCACCCGCCGCGTCCCCTGAGCGAAGAGGAATGCGGGGCCCTCGTTTTCGCGGCATGCGGCATCACGGGACATGCGCTGGCGGACTTGTGTTACACAAAAGAGGGCGGCGGCAGCGTCATGGCCGGACTCGTCGCGCGCACGATTGCAAGCGGCGATGCATTGCAAACGGTCTCCCTCGTCGTGACGAGCGACGAGGGCACGTATCTCGTGCGCAGGCCGGGCGAGTTGCCCGCCCTGGAGATTCCGAAGCTCGTGGAGCTCGGAAAACGCGGCGAGTTCACGGAGCTTTACCGGCGATGCCGGGTCAAGCTCCAGGAGCGCCGCGCACAAACGCCGGCAGAGCCGTTATTCAACATCAACGCGAACCGCTGGTCGGCCCACGCGCCGGGCACGACCTATTTCCTGCCCGTCAACGACCTGACGTTCATGTATGTGAACGGACTGCTGGAGATACTCAACGAGCAGACCGGCGCGTTCCTTCTGGACGAGCGAAATCACTTCCTCCCGGCCGGCTTGAGGAAGTTTGCGCGCGCTCGCGGCGGTCATCTGGAGGATGACCCAAACAAAGGCCGCGTGGCCACGGTTAGACAGGTGGAGCAATTTGTGACGGAATTCGTGACCGTCGAGCAAGGGATGATGCTCCAAAATCTCGGCCTGATGGCAGAAGCGCTGGGACTGGGTGGCTTTCCGAATTTTGCAAACCACGAGTTCGCGTGGTTTCAGGCGCTGGGCTTTCAGATGCAGGAAATGCCGGCGAGCCGATACGTGGGCGCGGGCTGGCTGCCGTCGTTGATGATGAAGTTGCTTGGGCGCAATCCGGGCATTCCTTATCCGGTGGGGCTCGAGCGCAACGGCGAAGTATTGTTGAAGCCCTTTTGTCCGCCTTACTACCGTTCCATGGCCGACGCGGTGCGAGCCGTGGTGGACATCAAATACGGCCCGGGCGGAGTTTTTCGCAGCGCCGGCCGCGGCAGCGCATGGACAAAGCACGATGCCGTCGTGAATGAAGTGCCGCGGGTCAGCGAGCTTGCGGTGGAAGCCACCATCGCCTGCTGCGAATATTTATGGAATCGCTACGGAAGGTTTCCGGTTTACATGCCGCCGTATCGGACGGTGCTCGGATTCCAGGCGTGCCATCTGGATGTGGAGTTCTACGACAAGTATTATCAGCCGGGTGTTGTGAGTGAGACGGTGCGAAGGGATTTTGAGCGAAGCGGCGGTCGCACCCCGGGCACGAACGGATGACGGACTGGGCTCGCCAAACCCGTTCGCATCGATAGTAGGACAGGCTTCCAGCCTGTCTCCCGGGGCTTCCAGCCCCACTTCCTTGCGCGGGCAGGATGCCCGCAGAGACAGGCTTGAAGCCTGTCCACTAAGTCGCTCCTGCCGCGGCATGGTCGCGGAGGCCGGCCTACCGCCGGAGCTTCTCCTTATGCCTTCGCAAACTCCACCAGGGGATGATCCGCCGTCAGGACTGCAATCAGCGTGCAACCTTCAATGGAATAATTTTCCGCGTGTTGTGAGCCTTTGTCGGCGTGATGAAAGTCGCCCGCGACCATCTTGCGTTCGCCGATGAAGAGATCACCGGTGAGAACGCAAAAATCCTCCGGTCCAACGTTGACGTGGGCGGGGTAACGCGTGCCGGGATCGAGCTTGCCCATCAGGACCGCGTAGCCGCCCTCCGGTTCGAGGGAAAGCAGTTTGATGTAGGCGCCTGGGACTGGAAGCGCTTTCCACCCTCGTTCCGACACGCCGTCTTCGAATCGCAGACCGGCCAGGGATGGATTCTGGTTCGGCTGCGGAGTGGCTGCCAGCGCCTCGATTCTCGCGAAAACCTTGCTCTTGAGCTCGACGGTGGGTTTGGCTGTCGCCGAGGAAATGGCCACCAGGTCGGCCGCGCGTTGCAACTCGCGCACCAAAGCGCGCAACTCGGCGTTGGCCGCCAGTTCGCGCTCGAACCGCGCCTGCTCTTCTGCCGTGAGCGCGCCCAAGGCATGGAGGCTGGCCAATTCCTGTTGTTGCTCGGTGATCATAGATACGGCTGCAACGTGTCGCGCAATTTGAGCATTCCTCGCCGGATGCGCGCCTTTACCGTGCCCAGCGGCGCCTGCAATTTTTCGGCAATCTCCTGATGCGTCAATCCGCCAAAGAACGCGAGTTCAATGGCCTGGCGTTGATCGGCCGGGAGGGCGAGCACGGCCGAGCGGACGGTTCCCTGTTCCTCTGCACTCAAGTCGGCTGTGGCATTCCCTTCTTCTACAGCGGCTCGCATCTCCTCGCCGGCGTCCTCGATCATTTGCGCCCGGCGCTTGTAGGAACGAACCCGGTCGATGCACCGGTTGCGCGTGATGGCGAGCGCCCAGCCCAAGGGGGAACCCATCATCGGGTCGAACAGGCCAGCCCGTTCCCAGATTTGCACGAAGGTTTCCTGCACCAGGTCTTCTGCGTCATGTGCGCTGCCGAGCATGCGCATCGCCACGGAGTAGATGACCGCGGAGGTTTGCTCATAAAGTTCGGCCAAAGCGGACTTGTCCCGCGCGGCAATTCGGTCCAGTAACCGCGCTTGCGACTCTTCAATCGCGTGCCTGTCGGACATAGTTGCAAGTCGTGAGCGTGATCAGGGCCGGTCAGCGGCCTGACCTTGGCCATCCTGTCCGGTCCTGCGCTCCGAGGCCAGATCCAATCCTTCTTTCGTTTGCTTCGTCACCTGAGATTACGTCAAAAATGGCCTTCTGGATGCACCGTGACAACGTATCGCGTTGGAGGGCACATAGAGTTTCGAGCGCAGCGAAAGCAGAATTCCACGCATGCATCCAGTTTCGAGGCTCATTCGTAGGAGAGAGTGTCAGCGCCGAACCATCACCTGGCTTAGGCCCGAATATGAATCAACACGCGCAAAGCCTATGAAACGCATGCCAGCATCGATGAAGCTTCCTTGGTGCGCCTCCTTGTTAATCTTGCTGCACTCGGGCTGCGAGCCACAGCGCACGTCCCAATCTACGAAAGCAACGACACCGGGCCTATCTGGCGCGAGCGCCCCAACCGAGGGCACCGCGGCACCGGTGCTCGATGTGTGCGGGAGCATCCTGGCTCCACACACAGGAGATGCGCCGCTGGACAAACAAATCCTCCAGGCTCGGGAAGCTGTCCGGGCCGGGGGCGCGCCCGCTGTAGCCCTGGAACGTCTGGGATGGTTATTCGTCGCGAAGGCGCGGGCCAATTTCGACGACAGTTTCTACACACTCGCCGAGCAATGCGCCCTCTGCCTGGATTCGCGTCAGCCGGGTGACCCCGGGGCCATGCTCCTGCGTGGTCACGTGCTGCACAACCTTCACCGCTTCAAGGAAGCTGAGTTGCTGGCGCGCCGTCTTGTGATGACCCGCGGCGCACCATTCGACCACGGACTGCTAGGCGATGCGCTGATGGAGTTGGGCCAACTCAGCGAAGCCGCCGCCGCTTACCAAAGGATGATGGACTTGCGGCCCGATTCGCGCGCCCTCGCGCGGGCCGCACACCTGCGCTGGCTCAAAGGCGACATGGCTGGCGCTGTGGCCGCCATGCAAGAGGCAGCGCGTTCCGTCGGTTCGCGGGACACCGAATCCGCCGCGTGGATGCACACGCGTTTGGGCTTCTACCACTTCGCAACAAGCGAAGCAGCATTGGCCCATGAGGCGTGCGCGGCAGCGCTGCGACTGGTGACCAACTACGCGCCCGCCTTGCTTTTGCAAGGCCGGGCGCACCTGGCGGCCGGTGAATGCGCTGAAGCCGTCGAACCCTTGCTGCGCGCCGCCAGGTCCAATCCGGCACCCGAGTACCTGTGGGCGCTCGCTGAAGCGCTGTTTGAAGCCGGCCGCTTTGAGGAAGCGCGCGCTATGCACGCCGAACTCCGCCACCACGGCGCGGAACGCGACCCGCGGACCTTTGCGCTGTACCTGTCCACTCGCCGGGAAGACCTCGAAGTCGCGTTGTCCCTGGCTCAACACGAATTGAAGCAGCGTGGCGATGTGTTCACTCACGACGCGCTGGCCTGGTGCCTGGTGCGCGCAGACCGGCTCGATGAAGCGCACAGTCACATGGAGCGAGCGCTGGCCGAGGGCACGAAGGACGGGCGGCTTTTCTTCCACGCTGCGGTCATTGCGGCGAAAGCCGGACGCACCGCCGAAGCCAGACACTTTCGCGCGCGCGCGGAGAGTCTTGTGCAAACGCTTCTTCCATCCGAACGGCTCCAACTTCAAGGTGCCGTCCCCGACTCCGACTCCGAACCCAAGCATGCCAGCGCTACGGAGTTAGTCCCGGAAACCGCCCGCGCCTTTGTCTCCGCCCCAGCGCCCTGATGGCGCGGGGAGGAATAGCCCGAACACAGAACAAAACAACATAGGAGCACCTTGACCATGAAACGAAACCTCAAATCCTGGCACTCGGCCACCGCACTGTTTTTGGCGGCCCTCATGCCGACGCTGTCGCCCGCGTCCAGTCATATGGACGCGCCGCTCATCACTCTTGATCCGGCGGCCAATACCGCGGACGTGTACGCGTTCCGCAGCGCGGTGGACGGGAGCCAATACCTGACGGTCGCCGTGACGGTGTATCCCTTCGAGGAACCCGGCATTGGACCGAACAAATACAACTTCGATGACAACGTGCTCTACATGCTGCACGTGGTGTTGGGAAATGACCTGGCCGCCGGCCGGCCATCGCTCACCTACCAGTTCGAGTTCAAGACCAGTTACAAAACGCGGGGAACGATTCTTCAGTCCTACCTGGGCGTCGTGCAGAACGTGGACGACGCAGCCCAGAATCTGACGCAGACCTACAAAGTCACGAAGTGGGATCGTCGCACCGATGTCCGCACCGAGTTGGGCAATGGCGTCGTGCCGCCGAACAATCAGGGCATCGCCACGCCCAGATACAATCAGGGGGACAACGGCGAAAACCCCGCAAAAGAGGGCGTTGCCACTGCGGCGAGCCTCGACGCTTACACGGCCCAAAGCATCGCCAATCTGAGAAGTGGCTACCGCGCCTTCGCCGGCCAGCGGGACGATGGCTTCTATGGGGACATCCAGAGCATATTCGACCTATTGCAACTCCGCAGCCCCGGCAAGGACGCGCAAGGCGGATACAACGTTCATACCATCACGCTGAACGTTCCACTGAGCGAGCTCGGCGGCGACATGCAGAGCGTCGGCGTCTATGCCTCGTGCAGCCGTCGCACACATACGATTCTCAGCGAAAGCAGCGACCCCAAGCCTGTTGGAAAGTGGGTCCAGGTTTCGCGCCAGGGCAATCCGCTTTTCTGCGAAGGGTTCGTCGCCCTCGCAGACAAGGATCGTTACAGTCGCACCAGCCCGACTGAGGACGCGGCGATCTTCCGCAAATACGCGGAAACGCCCGAGTTGGCGCGGCTGATTAACCTCATCGTGTTTGGAGGCAACGGTCCGGCTCCGGAATCCAACCGCACGGACATTGCGGGCATTTTTATTCCCGACCTGATCAAAGTCGACCTTTCCACCGGCCCCTGCCGGCTGGCGGGCGGTGGCACAAACGACGTAGCCAACCCGGACGACAACGGCTTCTCACGCCTGGGCATTTTCGGCGGCGACACGCTGACGAGCAAGATTCAGCCTGGGTTCGGCAACGGCACCCTGCCCGGTGGCTGGCCCAACGGCAGGCGCTTCGGCGACGACGTAGTCGACATCGGCGTGACCGCGCTCATCAGTGACTTGCGAGGCCCGCTCGTCATCCGGGTGGCGGACGGCATCGATGGCGTGAATGCAAACGACATTGCGTACAACAAGGTGTTCCCTTACGCCGCGACGCCGCTCAACGGCCGCAAGCACGGCCATCACGGGGCGCCGTAGTGTTTCTGGACATCCGCCGCGACCGGCACAGAGCTTCGGCTCTGTGCCGGTTTCGATTTACTCCACAGCACCAGAAAGAGCGTTGCATGTTCCCAAAAACTTCTTGCAGGTTGGTCGCAACCCGGCCTTCAGTTGAGCATACATGCGTACGCTGGCGATTGGAGACATCCACGGATGCCACACGGCATTGACTGCGCTGTTGGAGCAGGTCCAACCGCAGCCGACCGATAGAGTTATTTTCCTGGGAGACTATGTTGACCGCGGTCCGGCGTCGCGCGCTGTCATCGAATCCCTAATCCATTTGAGCAACGCCTGCTCCACCGTTTTCCTTCGCGGCAATCATGAAGACATGATGCTTGATGCCCGCAAAGAAATTGGGAACTTGCGTCTTTGGCAAGGCTGCGGAGGAGCTGAGACGTTGTTGTCTTATGGGGCTGTGAACGGCCAAAACTGGATTGAAGCAATACCCGCGGCTCACTGGAAATTTCTGGAACGCACTCAAAGTTACTTCGAGAGCGAGGAGCACATTTTTGTTCATGGATGCGTCGACCCGGAGCTTGCCATGGAAGAACAGTCGGATTGGTTGATGTACTGGGAGAATTTCGAGCGGATACAACCTCATCGATCGGGAAAGCGGATCATCTGCGGACACACCCCTCAACGCGCCGGGCAAATCAACAACGTGGGTTTCGCGGCTTGTGTGGACACAGGTGCGGTTTACGGAGGCTGGTTGTCCTGCCTGGAGGCGAATTCAGGGGAATACTGGCAGGCGAATGAAAAAGCAAAAACGCGCGCGGGCAAGTTGGAGCCATAGACGGCCAGGAACGCGAGGCAGACATTGCTTAAACCAAGGCGCAGCTTGTGTGCAGGGGACAATCGCTGGCGTCCTCACCCTGGGAGAATTTACGATTTACGATTTACGATTAACGCGCTATTCCACGCCGAGACAGCGAATTGCTAGCCGGCGCGTAAATCGTAAATCGCAAATTCCCATGCCTGATCTACAAGACGGCGAGACAACCGAGATGCAAGGGTCAGGAGCGAAGCCCTATCTCCTGAAGAATACCGGCGGCGTCTACTCGTGCAGTTGTCCGGCCTGGCGCAATCAATCCATCACCATCGAGAAACGCACTTGTAAACATCTGCGTAGATTACGTGGAGACGCCGCGGAGGAAGCACGCATTGGCGGCGCGTTGCCCCAGCGGCCGGCCAAATCCACGGCGGGCGGCGACGCCGAGGGCGACGGCGATTCCGGGCCGCCGGTTCTCCTTGCGGAAAGCTGGGACAACGCCGCGGATCTCTCCGGTTGGTGGATGAGCGAGAAGCTCGACGGGGTGCGCGCGTATTGGGACGGCAGACAGTTTCTCTCGCGCCAGGGCAACCTCTATCACGCGCCGGATTGGTTCGTGGAGGGATTGCCGGCTGTTCCCCTCGATGGTGAACTTTGGATTGATCGCAAGAAGTTCCAGCGCACGGTCAGCATCGTCCGCAGGCAGGACAAGAGCGATTCGTGGAACGAAGTGCGCTTCCTTGTCTTTGACGCGCCGGCCGCATCCGGCGGTTTCGAAGAGCGGCTAGCCTTTCTGAAAGACGCCCTGGCTCGGGGCGCTTCGAAGTTCACGCGCCAGCATCCCCACGAACGGTGCAGGAATCTCGAAGCCCTGCGCACGGAACTCGCGCGCATCGAATCCTTGGGTGGCGAAGGTCTCATGTTGCGCCAGCCCGGCTCGAAATACGTGGCCGGACGCTCCTCCACGTTGCTGAAGGTGAAAACATTTCACGATGCGGAAGCCGTGGTCGTGGGACATCAAGCCGGCGCGGGCCGGCACAAGGGCCGATTGGGCGCGCTTTTGGTGCGGCTGCCCAACGGCACGGAATTCGCCATCGGCACCGGCTTCAGCGACCGCGAACGCGAAAACCCGCCGGCTCCCGGGGCCACGGTGACCTTCCGTTACCAGGAACTCTCGGACGCCGGAGTGCCGCGGTTTCCAAGCTGGGTCGGGGTCCGCCACGACGTTGCCACGAAGGAAGTGCAATCGGTTGTAGCCGCCAATCCTCAGGCTTCCGCGCCGTTGAAGATTGCCGGAAGCTCCGGCGCTTCGACAAAGCCGCGCTATTTCGAATTTGTCGAAGGCTCCAGCAGCAAGTTCTGGGAAGTCTCCCAAGCCGGCAACACGATGACCACGCGTTGGGGCCGGATCGGTTCCGCCGGCCAATCGAAGACAAAGACGTTCGCTGACGAAGCGGCCGCGGCGGATGCCATGGCAGTCCTCATCGAGCAAAAGACGGATGAGGGTTACGTGGAATCCCCTCGTTGAGACGGATTTGAACAGGAGGAAACGGAGAGAACAGAGATTCAGATTACCGTCTTTGTTTTCTCTGTTTCCTCCTGTTGAATTTTTGTTCGTGCTTTCATCGGTGTCGTCGGGGCGGCCAAGTTCATTTCTCCTTCTTCGTCGCGAGCCGCGCGGCGAGCGCCTTGAGGTCGTGTTTCTTGAGCACGCCCTCAATCAATTCGGGCAGCTTGTTCGGCGTGCAGCCGAAGCAGGGCACGCCGAATTCGGAGATCTTCCTGGCCACGCGCTCGTCGAACATCGGCACACCGCTGTCGGACAAGGCGAGGAGGCAAATGACCCGTACACCGGACTCGACCATTTCCTTCAGGCGGCGAACCATTTGCGCCTCGTTCCCGCCCTCGAACAAATCCGTGATGAGAAACAGGATCGTCTGCGCCGGATCCTCGATGAACTTCTCGCAATAGGCGACGGCCTTGTTGATGTCCGTGCCGCCCCCAAGTTGGACGCCGAAGATCATGTCCACCGGATCGCTGCCGCACTGTTCGGTCAGATCCACCACTTCGGTGTCGAACGCGACGACGCGGGTGTTGAGCGCCTGCAATGAAGCGAAGATGGATCCCGTGACCGAGCCATAGACGACCGACTCGGCCATCGAGCCGCTTTGGTCCATGCAGACAATCACCGTCCAGTTATTGGAGCGCTGGGCGCGCGAGAAAAAGTAAACCTTCTCCGGCACGAGCGTGCCCAGCGCCGGCTGATAATTCTTGAGATTGCGGCCGATGGTCCACTTCCAATCGATGGACGCAGCGCGAGGCAGCGGCGAATGTTCGTTGCGATTGAGCGCGCCCAAGACGGCCTGGCGAATGCGCTGTTCGAGCAACCGCTTGATTTTCTCGACGACGGCGCGGACGACCATGCGCGCCGTCTCCTTGGTCCGCTCGGGGATTCGGCCTTTCAGCGACATCAACGTGCCGATGAGTTGCGGATTCGGTTCGACGTTTTTCAGCGTCTCCGGCTCGAACAGAAGCTGCGTCAACCCCTTGCGTTCGATGGCATCGTTTTGAATGACCGTGACGACGTCTTCCTTGAAATAACTGCGGATGTCACCCAGCCACTTGGCGATGTTGGGCGCGGAGGGACCCAGGCCGGCGCTGCGCCGTGGCGTGCGGCCCTCCTCGCCGGCGCTTTCGTCGTAAATGGCCGAGAGCGCCTCGTCCATGCCCATTTGCTCCGCGGACAATTGGCACCCCCCCATCTGCGCCAGCGATTCCTGGGCGTGCTGGCCCAGGATCAGCCGCCAGCGTTTCAGTTGTTCTGTGTCAACGGGGTTTGGCATTAGGATTCCAGCGGGCGCATATCAACTTTGTTGCAGGATGCGGTTAGGGCCACGGTCTCACCCCGGCCCTCTCCCCTTTGAGGGGGGCGCGATGAGCGACCCTGACGACTCGAACGTCGCTTGTCGCGTTCGGTCCCGCATGTCGAAGCACGGACCAGACGCGGCGTTGACGGTCGTAGCTCTCTGTGCGTTCACCGCGACTCCCTCTCCCCTCAACGGGGAGAGGGCCGGGGTGAGGGGTGAGGACGCCTGAGAACTTCGTACAGGGTTTGGATCCTTGAGTGAGTCGATGTACCTTGCCGTCATAACCCCTCAAAATTGAAATCCGACAACTCGTCCAGTTTCTTCTTTTCCTGTTCATTGAGTTCCGTGCTTAGGACCTCACTCACGGTATCCGGATTCGCGCCCCAAATTTCGCCGAGATTCTCCGTGATGCTGCGCTTCTCTGCCGCAGAAAAATCGCCGAAGGCGCGGCGCAGAAATACCAGGGCGCGCTTGAACTCGTCGTCCGTCAACGACGCGACATAGGCGGCCAGTTGCTCCCAGAGCGCGAGCCGGGTCAATAGGGCGTAACGATTCCGCTTGGCCAGCCCTTCGAACCAGCCGGCGCCCAGGTCCGCCTCGATGCCCGGCGATAAGCGTCGGGAGACTTCCCTGGCCAATTCCTCGTTGGAGATCAGATTGCGCTCGAGCAACAGCGCGCACGCGTAGCCGGACAACAGCGGGTTCAGATGATCGGCATGCGAGAGTTTCTGAAGTTCCGCAATCCAGAGCGGCTCATCAATCAGCGACGTGTAATCGAGGGCGACCTTGTTCAATTCGTTCATGCCCACGACCATGTTTTTGGCAGCCGCAAGGTCGCAATTGGCGGCGCCGACCAGCGTGAGCGCGCCTTCGAGGAACAATTGCTCCAGCAACGGTTTCAAGGGTTCGGCGTCGAACTGCCGCACATCGCCATAGCGAATGACCAGGCCCAGCTGATGAGTCGCCGACGCGAGCGCGACGAAGTCCGAGGAGTCATTCGCCAGCCTCTGGAGGGTTTGCCGCGCCAACTCGATGGAAGCGCTCATGCCACATTCGCAGGCTTCCCGAATGACGGCCGACGCATCCGCAATCGAAGTGCATTTCTCGAGGCGTTGCTTGAACTTGAACGCCACGGCCAGTTCGATCGTCTCGCCGAGCAGCACGGCTTCGACAATTGCGATCTCGGCTTCGGGAGTCCACTGGAGCGCCCAGCTCTCCGCCCACGTCGTCCCTGCCTCACGAACCGCCAACTTCTTGGCAAACGGAACCTCAAGCACCGCGAGCCGATGCAGGAAGAAGGACCGATGCAGATCGAGGAACGCGGCTTCCTTCGACTTGACGCGGCGATTCTCGCGAAGGTCCAGGTCCAGGTCGCGCTTCACCGCGGCTTTGAATTGCTCCAGCTTGAGCCGGCTCAATTCGCGGTAGAAATCGTCCTGGATGGATGTCTGGCTCACGCCCTTGGCGAGCGCGCCGATGGCCGTGCCGACTTCCACGCGCAACAACGACTCGCGCACGACCGCCGGATCGCCCTGGCCGAGCAAGGTCACCGCCGCGTCCTGAAGCTCGCGCAGCGTCGGCATGGAGTGCCTCATGCCGGCCATCGCTTCCGCGAGTCGAACCCCCTCGATGACTTCGGCCGTGGAGCGGAACGTGCCCGAGGCGCGGAGTTCGCGAACGACGTGGGTCAGGAACAGGGTGGGCAATTGGGCGGCGCTGTTTTCGTTGTAGCCGTTCCAAACCATTTCGAAGTAGGCCGGCGCGTGATTGCCCGCTCCGTAGCCGGATTGCGAGGAGAGCTTGAAGAACGAATACGGCATCAGGGTCATCTTCGACTCGCGCTTGCGCAGTTTTGCGAACTCCTCGTCCGTCATGGGCGGCAGTTCCGGACCGAGCGCTGTGGCGTGAAACGCGCCGGTGACCACGACGATTTGCTCCGGCTTGAACCCCTCGGCGATGGCCTCCTGGATTTTTCGGCGCATGTACGCTTCGCGCACGAGGTTCTCCGCGGCGTGGCGCGTGGAGAAATCCTCCATCGCGCGCAACTCGGCGCCGTAGCTCCGCGCGGCGTTCAAGTAGGTGCCATCCGCGCGCAACTGTTCGAAGTGCCGTTCCCAGTACGTTTCGTAGTCGGGTTCGCCGGCCAGGCAGGCGACGCGGTCGTAAATCGAGTCACGTTCCGGCTTTTCTTCGACGATGGGAGCGTCCTCAGCTTCTTCCTCTTCGTCTTCGACGAGTTGCTGGGCCAGCGTGGGCTTGTCCTTTTTTGACTTCTCGGTTTCCTCTGTTTTCTCCTGTTCAATCACCGCTGCGCCGTCGTCGCGATCCATCAGCCCCAGGAACACGGACGACGGCAGGTCCATGAACCGCGCCTTCGCCTTGTTCTCCTGACACCAGACGAGCGCGCGATACTCCGGGCTGTAGGTCGCCAGCGGATAGACGAACGTCCGCACCGGCGCGTCGGTCGTGTAGGCGAGGATGGCGATGGGCAACTTCGACTTGGGGCTGACGATGTGAGGAACCAGCTCATCCGCGTCATCCGAACCTTCAATCAGGACGAGCTTGGGGCGCACGCGATCCAGCAAGTTTTGCAGATGCCACGCCGCCGCCGGAGAGAGATGGCGGACACCGAAGATGTGTGGAGCAGCGGCTGGCATGCTCTAATGGCATGAATGGGTGGGGATCTTCGTTGGATTGCTGCCTCAGAAATGGTCGATTGTCTTCTTGGCTCGACTCACTCCCCCACATGCGCCTGGCAGGCCGAGTACAGCCCGCGCCAATTCGCGCCGCGTTTCTTCATCACGTTGGCGAGGTAATCCTTCCAGACGATGACGTCCTTGTCGTCGTCCTTGATCACGGCGCCTTGCAGGCCCGAGGCCAGATCGTGATCGCTGACCGTGCCGTCGCCGAAGTTGCCGGACAGCGCCATGCTGTTGGCGAGCAGCGAAATCGCCTCGGCCGTCGAGAGCACGCCTGACGGCGTCTTCACCTTGTTTTTGCCGTCCAGCGTCTGCCCGGCGCGCAGCTCGCGGAAGATCGTCACGACTTTGGTGATGGCTTCCTCGTCGGGAATCTTCGCGTGGAGCTGGAGGTTCGAAGCCAGTTCGCCAACGCGCTTCGTCACGATGCCCACTTCGGTTTCCAGATCCGCCGGGGCAGGAAGGACGACGATGTTGTAGCGGCGTTTCAAGGCGGCGGACATGTCGTTGACGCCGCGGTCGCGCGTGTTGGCCGTGGCGATGACGGAGAACCCGCGTTGCGCGGGGATCTCGGTGGCCAACTCGGGAACGGAGAGCCGCTTCTCTGAAAGAATGGAGATGAGCGCGTCCTGCACTTCGGAAGCGCAGCGGGTGATTTCCTCGAAGCGGGCGATGCTGCCGGATTCCATGGCGCGGAAGATGGGGCTCTTGATGAGTGATTCGTTGCTCGGCCCGCGCGCGATGAGCATGGCGTAGTTCCAGGTGTAACGAATCTGCTCCTCGGTTGTGCCCGCGGTGCCCTGAACGACTTTCGTGGAGTCGCCCGTGATGGCGGCCGTGAGATGTTCGGAGAGCCACGATTTGGCCGTGCCCGGTTCGCCGATGAGCAAGAGCGCCCGGTCGGTGATAAGGGTCGAGATGGCAATTTCCACAAGGCGCTGGTGGCCGATGTATTTGGGAGTGATGTCCAGCTTGCCGCATTTGCCGCCGCAAATGTAGGTGAGCACGGAGCGTGGCGACATCCTCCAGCCGGTCGGCACAGGATGCTTCTCGGCCTTGATGAGGGCCTCCAGTTCCTCGGCGTAAAGAATCTCGGCGGGCTGGCGAAGGTCGGCTTTCGTTTCTTTGGGCATAAGTCGGGACTGACTAATTGGGTTTGGTCCGCAGTGGCGCGAGGGCTTCGAGGAACGAATCCGCGAATTTCTCGTCCAGCTTCGGCACGGCGGCTTCCAGTTTCGGCAGGTCGGCTGGGGGAAGATGCCGCACGCTCTCGAGAAGGTACAGGACCTCCCAGTTGCGAGACGCGTTCTTGGATTTGCGGATCACCAGTTCGATAAACAAGTCGGTGACCTTTGAATACTGGCAGCGGGCCAGCGCCTCAATAATCAGCCCGGTCTGCACATCTTTCTTGGATTGCACGGTCTTCAGCAGGTAGTCGAGCGCACCCTTGTGACCGGGCCGCGCCAGGCTGCAGACGATCTCCTGGCGATCGGCCTTGATGGCGGCGTCCAGCCAGCGTGGGTCCCACACGACTTTCTTCAGAGCCTGGTCTTCGGGTGAATCCGGATCCAGGAGCTCAAAGCGCGATGTCTCGTCCCAGGTGGAAACCTCGATCATTCGTTGAATCTCATCGCCCTTGTCCTTTCCGGCGCCTCGCTTCTGTTCCAGGAGCGGTGCGAACTCCTGATAGACTTTCTCCGGCGGCCATGCGAGCAAAGCGCTGCCCAGGACTTGCGTGAAGGCCCCGGCCGGAAGGATGTCGCGCCTGGTGAGCACCGCCTCGCGCGCTTTCGGCGAGCCAATGCTGCACATCATCGACGCCAGCCGTTCCACGATGTCCGCACCGCCAAAGATGGCATTCTTCGCCGGTTTGACTTTGGCCAGCTTCTCACACTGTGCGAAGCATTGGAGCAGAAACGTCTCGCACTCGGCGTCTTTGCGTTCGGCGATGCAATCGAGAATCGCCGCAAAGCGCTCGAGTTGATCGGAGTCGCCCTTAACAGTCTGCTCCAGCACACGCTGACCTTCGGCGAGGAGGGACTGCAGAACCTGCCGGTTGCGAATGACGCGGAAGGGCCGCGCGAGAAGATCGAGCGCCTTTCCCTTGAGGAGGTCTGTGAACATCTTCGCGATCTCGGGCCGGTCATACCCGGCGAGGGCTTCGAGCGCCGCGGCGCGCAACGCCTTGTTCTTCGACTCGACCTGTTCCTGAACCAGCGGCAGGCATTCCTCGTGTTGCCCAAGACATTCGATGGCGGCCACCTTCACGTCGGGTGAACCGCCTTCGAGCGCGGTCTTGCAGAGTTCCAGCGTCCCGCCCGGATCGACATGGTGCATGAGCTTGAGCCGCCGGCCATCAACCCGCTTACCCTTGAGGTCCAGCTTCTCCTTGAGCCGCGGCACGATGCCCGGACCAAAGGCCGGCAGGACTTTTTCCGCCACGAAGTCGGCGAGTTCGGGATAGTTGTCGCCCAGCGCGTGAATCGCCGGATCGACAAGCCTCAGGTCCTTGAATGTGCCCCGCTCGAACGCCGTCTTGACGGCCTCGTAGCGTCCCTCGCCCGGGCCCGTCAGGGCTGCAATCAGCGGCTTGAGCACGCGGGCAGTCGTCCTGGTGCTCGAACAGTTCGTGGCGAACACTTCCAGTTCGCGAGCATCGCCCTCAACGGCGGTTTGCCCTTGCGTGTAAAGAATGGCGTTCAGCAACGTGCTCAGTTGGAGCAAGTGCGTGGCGGAGTCGAGTTCCTTGCCATTGACGAGATCGCCGATGGCTTTGGCGACCTGTGCGAACACGGGCGCCTTCGCCCCGGCCTGCTCCAAAGGCGCGATCAATTTCTTCAGCCGAAAATCGCCAACGGCCAGCGGGCTGCCGGCGATGGCCAGGCGCCGGACTTCCTTCGCGGATTCCTGAATCAAGGCGAGACTCATAAGTCGAACGCGGTTGGGATTAGTACGTGAGCCGGATGACGTCGTGCTCGGTCACAACGCTTAGCGGCTTGGCGTGCAGCTTCTGCGAATCCAGGTCGTGGTGGAAGCGCAGCAGCATGACCTGCTCCTTTCGCACGGCCTGGGGCAGCATCGCCAGCAACGGGAGCGTCGCCGGCTCGCCCGGATGATGGTCCTCCGCCAGCACCAGGCGCTCGCCGTTCGGGTCCTCGATGAAGGCGTGTGCGCCGGCCCGGCCCAAAGCGCGATAGCGCACCAAAGCGCAGGGACGCCGATCCCCCAGCGGCGACTTCAACTGGGTCTTCACGTCCTTAATCACGGCGCGCAAATCCGTCTTGGCGTGGTCCCGCACGCGCGCGTGGTCGGCTTTTGTCGCGGGGCGCGGTTCCATGGCTTCCCAGCGGACGCGCGGATTCAGGTTGCCCGGGTAAATGAACAACTCGGGGCAGACGGCGACTTGAAAGAACGAGTCGTCCTCGCGAATGAACTTGGCGGCTTGATAGGGCCGATAGTTGCGAGTGAATTGCACGGCGCCGGTCTGGAAGTTCATCCATACGCCGGTCTCGACGAATTCCCTCCGCGTCCAGTCATCGTAGGAATGGAACGCGAGTTGCATCAATTCAACTCCGGCCTGGACCAGGCCTGCGTCCTTGAGTTCGCGCAATTGCCACGCGTGGCCCAGCCAGGCGGCGATGTCGGTTTCCGTCTCGGGCTTGAGTTCGGGATCCTCGAGACGGCTCTGGAGATATTTGCGGCCTTGCTTGCACAACGAGTGGAGCCGGTTCAACTGGTCCAGCGCCGCGCTGTAAATGCGCTCGCGCTCGGACGCCTTCAACTCATCCTCCGAGCTGATTTGCGAGCGATAGAACAGGCCGGTGAGCGCGTGCAGCGCGTTCTGGGCGCCGGGCAGGTAAGCATTGCCCAGCTGTTTGGCCTGCTCCTCGATTTGGCGTGCGGACTTGGCATTGAGCGTGCCCAGGCCGGCGCGCATGAGATCGTTCACAAGCGATTCGAGCAGGTTCAACCCTTCCGACTGCGTCTGAATCTTTTTCTTGAGCGCGCTGGTATTGACCTGGCGGGGCTTGTCGGACTCCTCCTTTTTCTTTTCCACCCGCTGCTGGATCTTCGCGCGTTTCGCGCCGATGTCCTCCGGCACCTCCTTGTCCACAAACTTCGCGCCCTGGGCATAGGCATAGAGCAACGCCAGCGAATGTTTGCAAGGGAACTGCCGGCTCGGGCACGTGCAGCGATAGACCGGCTTGGATGGATCGGCGAAATCCGCGGAGGGCCGGTAGTTCTCCGCCCCGCTGCCCTTGCATTCCCCGAAGAGCAGCGTGCCATCCGGTGAACGAAACAGCCCGACCAATTTCTTCTTTAGGATGACGCCGCGCGCGTTGTTAATGGCCGAGGCATTCGGCGCCTGCGAATCTGCGAAAGCCTGATCAATTTGCATGGCTTGACTCCGGTGGTGCTCTCCGTGGGTTGTAGGAATCAGCGAATTCTCTGGCAAGGCAAATCGGCGGGGTGAGAATTCTCCGAAAAGATTCGCACCTTGAACCCTAAACGGCGGTAGGGACGCGCTGCCGCGCGTCCAGGCCGACCAGCAGGTCGGCCCTACCGGGGTTCTCGGGGAGGGGGGTGAGACCATGGGCCAGTGTCCCCGCAAGAAGCTGAGATTGCGCGCAGAGCGGCTCCGGATCAGGACAGGATGCCCTGGATGACTTCAGGTTCAATGACGCCAGTGAGCTTTTGGTCCAGTCCGCCGTAGAAGTAGGTGAGCTTGCGATGGTCTAGACCCATTAAGTGAAGAAGGGTCGCGTGCAGATCGCGAATGTGGTGCCTGTCCGACACGGCTTCGTGCCCCAATTCATCCGTGGCTCCATAACTGCCGGGATTCACGCCGGCGCCGGCCAGCCAGTAGGTGAAACCTTTCGGATTGTGGTCGCGGCCGTCTCCTTCGCCCTGGACGAGGGCCTGGCGCCCGAATTCGCCGCCCCAGACGACGAGCGTCTCGTCGAGAAGGCCCCGCTGTTCGAGGTCGCTCAGCAACGCGGCGATGGGCTTGTCGATCTCGGGACAGTGGATCTTCAGGTTTTCTTCCACACCGTAGTGGGCGTCCCAGTTCTGCTGCTGATGTCCGCCTCCATGGTAAATCTGAACAAAGCGGACACCCCGTTCGACGAGACGCCGCGCCACGAGACATTGCCGCCCAAACGGCGCCGGCCCAAGGGCAATGGGATGGTCCGTTTTGGGATCCTTCAGCCCGTACCGTTCCTTGGTCGCCTCGGTCTCCTTCGTGAGATCCAGCGCTTCGGGTGCGGTCGTTTGGAGTTGGAAGGCCAGTTCGTAACTGTTGATGCGCGCCTGCAATTCCGAGTAGCCCGGATGCCGGGCCAAATGGCCGGCATTCAGCGCATTGGCCGTGGCGATGAGGTCGCGCTGCATCGGGGCGGTCATTCCCGAAGCGGAGTCGAGATTCAGGATCGGCTGGCCGCTCGCGCGAAAGACCGTGCCTTGATACGCCGCAGGCATGAAGCCGCTCGACCAGTTCGCCGCGCCGCTGATCGGCCCGCCGCGTGGATCGAGTATCACCACATAGCCGGGCAGGTTCTGATTCGAGCTGCCCAGCCCGTAGCTCAGCCACGAGCCGAGCGAGGGATAGCCTTGAATGATGCGCCCGCTGTTCATCTGCAACATCGCCGAACCGTGCGCAAAACTGTCCGAGTAGAGCGACTTGATGACCGCCAGCTTGTCCATTTGCGTCGCAAGCCGCGGCAATGCATCCGAGCACCACTGGCCGGCTTGTCCGTATTGCGCAAAACTGCGCTTGGACCCGAGCAGTTTGCCGGCCGCGACATTGCGCCGGCGTTGCTCGAGGTTCGCCGTCTGGCCATGGCGCTTCTGCAATTCGGGTTTGTAGTCGAACAGGTCCATCTGGGACGGCCCGCCGTACATGAAAAGAAAGATGCAGGACTTCGCGCGTTTGAGCGCCTGGCCGATAGCTGGCGTCGCCGAAGCCACCGCGGGCGAGGCCGCCATCGCTTTCGAGCCGAAGAAACCGTCCTGATCCAGCAAGGCGGTGAGGGCGACGCCGGTGAATCCCGCACCCATTTGCCACAGGAATTCCCGGCGCGTGCCCGCGCAGGGATTGGGGTTTGACAGAGGCCGGCTCACATTCAATCGACGTACCAGACTTCGTTCAAATTCAGCAGCATCAGGCAAAAGGCCTGTAACGCCCGCCGATCTGGAGCCGCGAGGTTTGTGTCCCGGACGGCAATCGAAGCGGCCCCGGTGGGCCGCAGAACCAGGTCGTCAAAACTCACCGCCGCGCCCCAGGCTCGGGCGCCAACTCGGCCAGCGCCGGGGATGGGCTCGGAGTCGGTGAAGTCCAAAGTCGGGTTCGGGTTCTCGCCCAGCCATACACGAAGGCGGGCCTCCTCGAATTGAATCCTTAATGGCAGGCTCTGGCCCGTGGGAATTGGCGCCGAGCATTGGGCCAAGGTGGTGAGCTCGCCCGAATGTCGTCGGAGCAGGATTCGTTGCTCGCGCGGCTCGAACGCCACCTCGTAACCCTGCGCCTCAGTCTCCTTCACCGAAGCGCGGAAGAGAATCCCGGCCGACTCGCACGCCGTGTGCAAAACCACCCGGGCTTCCACGGCGCCATTGGAAAAAGCCGGCAGCGCCGCGAGGGCGAATGGACCGCGATCCCGCTCCATCGTGCGGATGCCTTCATACACGCCGGACCAACGACCGCGATGATAACTCCAGCCTGACTGCGGCCCGAGCAGGAACATCTCAGGCTTGAGCTTTTCCAGGTAGCTCACGGAGAGCGAGGTGGGAACGTCGGGCCGGAACGTCAGTCGCGTCTGGAGCGCGGCGAATGCCCGTTGCTGGCGTTGAATGAAATCGCGGGAAAGCTGGCGTTCCTGTTGGGTTGGCCCGCGTCCGGCGGCCAGTTCAAAGCCACGCGCGATGAAGGGCTCGGGCTGGTCGCCGGCTTCTTTTGTGATTCGAGCCGCAAAGGCCTCTGCCTGTTGCTGCACGAACGCATCATTCAGCAGGAGCAAGGACTGCGGAGCCACCGTGGTGACCGGACGCTCGTTCAAGGGCGAGGCCGTGTTACTGTAATCGAACGCATCCAACATCGGTACCGGCATGGTGCGACGGACGTAGGCGTAGAGGCTGCGGCGCGAAAGCTCTTCGGGGCTGGAGATCTCCCAGTCGAGGCCGGGCCGCGATTGGCCTGCGAGCACTTCTCCGCTCAGCCGGGGGAAGAACCCACGACCGCCCATCCTGGGATTCAAACTCCCGCTGATGGACAGAACGGTATCGCGCAGGGCCTCGGCTTCGAGACGGCGCAGATTCTGCCGCCAGAGCAAATCGTTGCCGGGATCGACGGCGTTGGCGGCGGCGTTCTCTGTGCGTGACGATCGCTGGTAGGTTTGCGAGAGCATGATGGCCTTGTGCATCTTTTTGATCGACCAGCCGCCCTGGATGAACTCTTCAGCCAGCCAATCCAGCAGCTTGGGATGGGTCGGCAGCGCGCCCGTCCGCCCGAAGTCCGAGGTGCTCTTGACCAGGCCTTGCCCGAAGTGATGCTGCCAAATCCGGTTCACCATCACGCGCGCCGTCAGCGGATTCCCGGCACTGGCAATCCATTCGGCGAGCGCTCGCCTGCGGCCCGTGCTTGTGGCGGCTTCTGCCGGCGCCGCGAGAACCGGACGGCGAGCGCCCAACACGCTGAGAAAGGCCGGCTGCACTTCGGCGCCCGGATTGCCGGCGTTGCCTCGAATCAAGACGTGCGTTGGAGGCGGCAGCAATCCCCGTTCGCGCACCGCCAGCGCCCATTCGAAGGGGGGCCGATCGCCCTTCATCTCCTCAATCCGCTTTGAAAGCTTCTTCCGCTCCACGTCGTTGGTCGCCGCCGCGAGTTCATTCTCGACCGACTTCACTTTCGCTTTCTGAGCGCGCTCCCATTCCTTTACCTGGGCGGGCGCGGCGAGTGGGACATAGTTCGGCGAATCCAGAGTAAACCTGGCGCTTTCGCTCAGGCGAATGTTCCGGAAGAAACTGAGGAGTTGGTAATAATCCGTCTGCGGAATAGGATCGAACTTGTGGTCGTGGCAACGCGCGCAGCCGATCGTGAGCCCGAGAAACGCGCTGCCCGTGGTGGAGACCAGGTCGTCCAATTCATCGAACTCCGCCATGCGCTTGTCATCCGGTTCGTCGTCCCAGACGCCCAGGCGTTGGAAACCGGTGGCGATGAGGGAATCGAACGTGACGGGCTCGAGCTCGTCGCCGGCAATTTGTTCCTTGATGAATTGATCGTAAGGTTTGTCCTCGTTGAACGCTTTCACCACGTAATCGCGGTAGCGCCATGACTCCGGCTTTTCTCCGTCGCGCTCGTAACCGTTGCTCTGGGCGAAGCGGGCGACATCGAGCCAGTGCCGGCCCCAGCGCTCGCCATACTGGGGCAGCGAAAGCAATTGGTCGATGACCCGCGGCCAGGCTTCGGAAGACTTGTCCTTCGCGAAAGCGGCGATTTGTTCGGGACTTGGCGGCAGGCCGATGAGATCGAAATAAGCGCGGCGGATCAGTTCGCGCCGGCTCGCGATGGGATTCGGCTTGAGTCCCTTGGCGGCGAGTTCGGCGAGAATGAATGAATCGATGGGATTCTCAGTCGCGAGTCGACGCCTCCCGGGAGGCGCTTCAGGGCGGCGGATCGGTTGAAAGCACCACCAGCTTTTGTCCTGTTCCGTAATCTCTTGTTTCGCCGGTCGTGGCGCGCTCGCCTGTTCTCCCGCGGGCCAGGGCGCTCCGCTCTGGATCCATTGTGCGATGGCGGCGATCTGGCGCTCGCCAAGCTTCTTGTTCTTCGGCGGCATCTGGAGTTCCGGGTCTGTGTACCGGACTGCTTTGAGGAGGAGACTTTTCTCCGGATGACCAGGAACAATGGCCGGACCGCGGTCGCCGCCCTTCAGCATTCCTTCGAGGGAATCCAGGCGGAGCTCGCCCTTGAGCTTTTCCGCCTTGCTGCTGTGGCACGAATAGCAGTGCTCGGTGAACACGGGTCGAATTTTCGATTCGAAGAATGCGAAGTCGGCGTCGGCAGGCTCGGCGGCAGCGGCAGCCAACGCGAAGAGGGTCGCGGCCCAAGCGAAGGGTCGAGCTCCAATTCTGTGAGGAGGCATCTCAGTTTTTTGGCAAGGGCCAACAAAGGCGTGTTCTCACCCCTCACCCCGGCCCTCTCCCCGTTGAGGGGAGAGGGAGCGCGACGGACATCCAAACCATGACGAGGCCTTCTCCGCGCTCGACTGCCGTGCGCGGCTCAGCGCTGACCCACTGTAGCGCGGGTGTATCGCGACTCCCTCTCCCATCAAAGGGGAGAGGGCCGGGGTGAGGGGTGAGAACGTGGTCCAGCCGTCCCCTGCAAAGTGACTTGCGCCCAATCTGCGATTCAGTGAAGGCGGCAGCTCGTTGTCGCACTCTTGCTTCATGTCACTCCTTTGCCTCAAGCACGGCTTGCACGGGCATGGAGTTGCCGAAGTTTGTCCAGTCCTTGAAGGTCCAGACGACTTTCTTGTCCTTTGTGACTTCGATGAACTGCGGGTTGTCCGGTCCGGCATGGCAATTGCCCACGCGAGTGTTGCCATTCGGGAGTCGTTCGACGCGCGTCACCCACGCCAGCGTGATGCCCGGCAAATCGTGCTGCTCGAGCTTCCAGGCGATCTCCTTCTTTGGCGTGACCTCAAGCACGCTATGACCGTTGCCGGTTCCGATGAGCGTGTTGCCATTGGGGAGGCGAATGGCGCTAAAGACTGAGTTTCCAAACGCCTCAGGGCCATGACCGCCCTTGCGGGGCTTGCCGAAAAGCGGGGCTTCATACTCCCATACAATTTTCCCGGCGGCATCGTATTCCCGAACGCAGCCGTCGCTTTCATGGGCGACCAGGTAGGTGCCATGGGACGTTTTGCGCACGAGCCGTGTGTCGCTGTGCGGATTCGGGTTGTTCACCTTTAACTTCAGCTCGCGGTGAATGCGGCCGGCTTTGTCCACCTCGATGATGCGAGGAACGCCCGACTCGGCGATCATCGTTAATCCATCCTCGAGCCGCTGAAACGCATGCACCTCGACGCGTTTGCCTTCATTGCCGTTCCGTTTCGCTGAGTCGTATTCCCAAACGATCTCCTTCTTCGGCGTCATCTCGATGATCCTTGTCCATCCCTGCTGACAGAGGATGTTCCCATTGGGCAACAACGACGCGTCGTGAATGGCCCCGATCTTGATCTCCCATTCGAGCGAGCCATCCGGCGCGACGATGGCAAGCCGGCGCGTGGAGTCATCCGCGGCGAGGACGCGGCGAGCAGGGCCCGTTTGTTCGGCGAAGAGGGAGGAGGGCAGGGCAAGGGAAGACGCGACAAGAATGCCGAGAAGTCTATTGGTCACCCCTGGATTGAAACCGAATATCGCCAACGAGTGAAATCAATTCTGCGAATGCCAGGCACGACTTGCTGAAGAAATGCAACCACGGATGGACACGGATTGGAAAATGGAAATCCTCTTCCTTATCCGTGTCCATCCGTGGTTAAGAAACTTAGAACTTTGAGCGTCCCCGCGCAGCGCACGATCCGCAGAGTTCCAACCTCAACTTTTGAATTTCGCTGCGAGTTGTTCGCTGTGGCGCGCCAGCAAATTCAAATCGCTGCCCACCGCAAGGACCACACAGCCCACGGACAACCAATGCCGCGCATCCGCTTCCACGGGCGCCAGAATTCCTGGGGCTTTGCCTGCCTTGCGGATGCGCTTAAGGGCATCTTCGATCACCGCCCGGACTTCCGGGTGGCCAGGTTCGCCGAGATGCCCCAGGTCCGCTGCGAGATCGCTCGGGCCAATGAACAGGCCATCGACGCCTTCGACCGCGGCAATGGCCTCGAGGTTCTGCACGGCCTGGCGCGTTTCGATTTGCACCAGGACGCAGAGTTCGTCGCCGATGCGCTTGTAGTAATCCTTCACACGGCCGAAGCGATTGCCGCGATGCGCCACCGCTACGCCGCGCACGCCCTGAGGCGGATACCGCGTTGCGGCCACGGCCGCCGTCGCTTCGTGGGCGGTCTGTACATACGGAACCAGCAGGTTTTGCACGCCAGCGTCGAGCAGGCGCTTCATGATCACCGTGTCGTTCCACGCGGGCCGCACAACCGGCGCCGCGGTGCCGCCGCCGAGCGCCTGCAACTGGCTCACCACCATCGGCAGTTCGTTGGGAGCATGCTCGGTGTCGATCAGGATCCAATCGAAGCCGGAGCCCGCGATCACTTCGGCTGCGACGTTGCTGCACAGGCTGCTCCACAGACCGATTTGCGGCCGGCCCTCGCGAATGGCCTGCTTGAACAAGTTGATGGGTAGTTTTGCGTCCATGAATGGTGTCAAATGCGCGCGCGCGTTATGGTTTAAATCTCCCGCGACGTCCAGCTTTCGCATTTGGCCGGCCACTGCCTTCCGCAACCACATGGCTGCTCTGAATCACAACGCTGCCAGCGCCTGCTCCACGTCCGGCGGGTTCCACCAGACCGCCTTGCCGAGATCCGCCGCGATGACCCGTGCAGCGTTGTAGCCGCACAGTCCGGTCACATTACCGCCGGGGTGCGTCGAGCCGCCGCACAGATAGAGGCCTGGCACCGGCGTCCGATAACAGCCGGCGCCGGCGAACGGACGGTTATACCCGACCTGATTGTTTGCAAACGAGCCGACAAGCAAGTCACCGCGGCGCATGTTTGGTAACGCGGCTTCGGTGTCCGCGGGGCTGAAGACGAACTGATCGGCAATGACGTCGCGAACGAGATTCGGCGCCCGCGAGCGCCAGAGTTCGAGCAGTCGCCTCCCGTGCGCTTCCTTCTCACTTGCCCAATTCGACGGACTTCCATGGAGCGCATAGGGAAGCTTTTCCCAGAGAAAGGCCGTATGTTTTCCGGGTGGCGCTTGCAATGGGTCGAACAAGGTCGGGCACGCACCCCACGCGACGGAAGAGGGGAGTTCGCCTCGTTCATGGGCGGCGACGATTTCCTGAAATTGACCAAACTTCTCGAGCCCAATCAGGACCATGAACGCTTCATTGAGTTCCGGGCGCCGGGCCGCCGCGGCGTAACGAGGCGGCTCGTCGAGCGCCACGTGCAGTCCGAACAGCGGCGCGAGCAAATTGTATTGGAACTGCGCCGCTTTCTCGCGCAACGGCCCCCCTTCCGCAGGCATCAGATCGATGAACGTTTGCTGTGGATTCAATCCGGACGCGATGAACCCGTTCGACTGAATCTGTTCGCCAGAGACCAATTCCACCCCCGATGCACGGCCGTTCCTCACGAGGGTGCGGCGCAACTCTATTCCGCACCGGATTTCACCCCCATGCTCGGTGATGTCTGCCACGAGGCCGCGAGCGAGGCTGGCGGATCCGCCCGCCGCCATCTGTGCTTTGGCGCGCGAAGCCAGCAGAGCAGGAATCGAGTGGCCGAAGCCTTTCAGGCGGAGGTCGACCTCGCGCAGACCATTGAAGAACAGCAACCCGGCGCGTACGGTGTCGTTCTCGAAGTGCCGCGTGACGAATTCGAGCGGTGATAATGCCGAGACTTCCAGCAGCCGCCGGCCGAGGGCAGAACGCTCCAGCAATTTGCGGCGCAACCCCGGGTCCAACGGCGGCGATTGTGCTTCGGGCTGGAGAATCGTTTCCACGATCGGGGCGAATTCCACGGTCCATCGACGGAGTTCCTCCGCATCGCGGCTTGAGAACTCGGCGAATGTTTCGGCGGTGCGGTCGAGGTCCGTCCACCATTCCAGCGCCCGACCATCGCGCAGGATCATGGCGACATTAAGCTTGGGTTCGAGATACCGGACTCCGTGCCGCTCCAATTCGAGGTCTCGATACCACGGCATCGCGGTCACGGCGCGATGAAAGAACGAGTGCGGATTGTGACGGAATCCCGGCAGGCGTGGGTTGTCGATGGTCATCAATCCGCCACCGGGAACGGAGGCGCGGTCGAGAGAGACTGTCCTGAGCCCACAGCGCGAAAGGTAAGCCTGAAGAATGAGCGCGTTATGGCCTGTGCCCAAAATGATGCCGTCAAAGAGTGCGTTCATAAGGCTCACGCCGAGGTATCGTGGCGTGAGAGAAAATGCAATCAAGTCTGCCAATTCCGCTTGTCTCAGGACAGGAGAGATGTTTCAACTCACCCATGCCATCCATACGCATCTTCTCTACTTTCACCCGCTGCTTCGGAACATTAAGTCTCATCGGCTTGCTCGCGGGCGCCGGGCTCGCGGCTGAGTCCTATACCGAAAACCCCGGCACAGAAGGCGATGGGGAGCACACGATGGGTCCTGAATACAAGACGGCTCCAGAACTCACTGATCTCGGCAGCCCCAAAGGAAAGTCCTTCCAGTTCACGATGCGTCTGGCCGACAGCAAAATCTTTCGCGGCGACGACAAGACACTGGAACCGGAAAAGAAAGCAGTGCGGACGGAACGGAAAATCTTCGTTTACGTTCCGGCGGCCTACAAGGACGGCACCAAAGCCCCGATTCTCATCATTCATGACGGACCTGGTCAGCTCAATTTGGTTCGCAACGCTCTCGATAATCTCACTGTTTCAAAGGACCCCAATCGCAAGCTTCCTGCGTTCATCGCCATTGCCGTTGAAAATGGCGGCAACGACGGAAAAAACAGCGAGCGCGGCCTGGAATACGACACGATGTCCGACCGCCTGGCTCGGTTCATCAACGATGAAGTGCTGCCAGCGGTTCTGAGCAACCCGGAGATCAAAGCCGCCTATCCGAAGATCGCCTTCACCGACAATCCTTGGGGAAGAGCCGTTATCGGCTGCAGTTCCGGTGGCGCTGCGGCATTATCCATGGGCTGGTTTCGTCCCGACTTGTTCCGCCGGATCATCGCGTACTCGGGCACGTTCGTCGATCAGCAGGATGACGATGCCGCGGAGGAAGCCAAATATCCCCTGGGCGCCTGGGAATACCACTCCAGCATGAAGCTGATTGAAACGAGCGAGAAGAAGCCCCTGCGCATCTTCACTCACGTTTCGGAAAACGATCTTCGAGCGAATGAGGGAGAGGAGACTTATCACAATTGGGTCATGGCCGGCAAGCGCACCGCTGCTGCGCTCAAAGCCAAAGGTTATCACCAACGCTTCGTCTTCAGCCTCGCGAGCAAACACTGCGATGGCCGGGTGTTCCAGCAAACCCTGGCCGACACGCTCGTCTGGATCTGGCGTGGCTACCACGCCGACTGAGCCGATGTCCTACGGTCTTTGGGGAGTTACCAGACGGTAGTATCGCTGCGATTCGAAAGAGGTAACCGGGTCAGCGAACCGGATCGTGCGATTGGTCGGTACAGCAGTAAAGTCCACCAGCTTGTTCCAGGATGGAGCGGTTGGCCATGGATTCCAAAGAATGCTGTAGGTCTTGTTGGAAACCGCGAAGAACTCCAAGCGAGGCGAGGGGATGTCGCCAATGATCAACTTCAAGTAACTCGCTGGATCCTGCGGGTTCGTGCCAGCGAGATATTCCTGCAAGTTCGTTGCACCATCACCATCGGAGTCTGATTCAGCGTCATCGGCACCGACGGTCAAGCCGTTGATGGCTTCCCAGGAGTCGGGCATCCCATCGTGATCGGAATCTGAGAGCATGGTCAACGTCACGGGAGCGCTCGTTGCGCTGCCGGCGTAGTTGGTGATGACGACTGTATAGGTACCGGTTTGCGCGAATTGCAAATTCGGGATGGTTAAAAGCGCGTTGGTGCCTCCGGGCACGGTGTTGCCATCCCGCCACCAGCGGAAAGCAAGAGGCATCGTGCCGATGGCGACAACGCGCAGTTGGGCGGCTTGGCCCTCGGCTGCCTCCGTGTCCAGCGGTGGTTGCACGATGATCGGTGCGATGAAAGGCTGATACTCGAATGTGCCGGACGCATAGCGATCCGCAGGGCCAGTATCCGGAGTCGTCGGAAAGACGCCGGGCCCACCACCGGTGCGGCAAACGCCGACGAAATTGAGCAACCCGCCGCCCGTGTCAGTGGTCCAGGTCTTGGGTTGTGGAACGCCTGAGTTACCGTTTCGGTCGGTGGCATTGTGCCCATAGCCGACCGCTGAGTAATTGCCGGAGGAGAGGAAGAGCGGGTTTGCAAGGGGCTTGAAGCGGCTGCTCGTGCCGGGTTGCAACACGCCCGGGGATGCGCTGCTGAACGAAAGCGACGCCAGCAGCAACCTCGAGTTGCGATTGTAAATCTGCACCGTCAGCGTGCCGGCGAGGCCGTCGCCTCCACTGTCAAATATTCCCAGGCGAGTGACCAGCACGCGTTGTAACACGTCGAAATCCATTCCGATCCCGCCACCGTAATCCTGTGCGCCGATTGTTCCAGGGGCCACGACATAAGCGATGTAAGCGTTGGCTTGCGCGGTAATCATAACTGGAGCCGATGTGGTCATGGCAGAGAATCCATCGAAGGCGCGGGCTGTGAGGGCATGTACTCCGGCTGTTACATTCGTCCAATTCAGCGCGTAGGGCGGAGTGCTCACATTGCCGAGGAGCGTCGTATTGTCGTAAAACTCGACCCGTTGCACGCCGCCATCGCTATCCAGGGCCGCGGCCTGAAGTAGGACATTGGTTGGCAGCGCAAACATGCTGCCATCCAGCGGCGTAAAAAGCACGACGCGCGGGCGCTCATTCGTGATCTGGACCACTACAGGAGCAGAGTCCCCGGTGCCCAGTCCGTCATCAGTCGCGCGAGCGGTCAGTGCGTGAATTCCTGGCGCCGGATTATTCCAAAGAATCGTAAACGGGGCAGCACCCGCCGCACCGATGCTTGTGCCATCTGTAAAAAACTCGACGCGGCGGACCGAGCCATCCGCATCCGTAGCCGTTGCGTCGATTCTCAGGGGAACACCAGCCGGCGAGACACTCTCAGGAAAAGGCGCAGTCAGGGTGACAGTCGGCGCGGCGTTCGCGCGGTTCGATGCACCCGCCGAAACTCCTGCCGCGTACCAATTGGTCGGCTCATTACCGTAGCCCGTCAGGTCGCGGCGTTGCAGCGACGAGCCGAGGCCGTCGGCATCGCGTGGCCAAGGTGCGGCGTCCGAGTAACGGACTCGGTCCACCATCACGCTTGGCACATAGCCAAAATCAGGACCTGGAATACTGACGGGCGATTCGGGCTTCACGAGTTCAACGCTCGCCCCGCTGTTGTCGAGTTTGCCGCGATAAGGCCCGAAAAGGCGCACGCTCGGGACGAGTCCGTAAGTCGTCCGAAACGCCGCGAGCGCGGTCACATTCGTCATGGGATCGAATCCAAGAACCAGAACACGCTCGCCTGCGGCCAGCAGAGTGCCTGGCGGAAAGACAAAGGCCACTGCATCTCGCAAGCGCCAACAGTTGGTTGGGAATGCCGCGTCGAATAGGTCCACGGGCGCAGCTGTCACATTCTGCAACTCGATGAATTCGTAGTCCTCATTATCGCCTTCTAGTTTGGGTGGGTGGTATTGAATCTCGCTGATGACGACCGGCCCAATCAATGGTGCTGCGTTGGGGTTCCCAAACGTGCGGGTCGCAAGGGCGCCGAAATCGACACCGACACTCGTAGGAATGCGCCCGTGGCTGACATCGCGTTCCGCGGCGCCAAACTTTATACCTGTGCGTTCCCCTGTGAGCTCGCCTTTCCCGTACGCCGCAGACAGGAAGACTTCATCGCCACGCAGGCCGTTCAATGCGAAGCCCGTGGGCGAGGCTGGCTTATTAAACTGGCTCTCATCGAATACTACGTAGCCCATGGCGGGTATGATGGTTGGGCTCGGGATAAGGAATTCTTCAAGAACGTCCTCGTTGTCGCTCAGCCACCAACCTCCAACATTGATGGGCGCGTCGCTGGTATTGTGCAATTCGATTTCATCCCGCAAGGGTGGCAGACTATGCGTCAGCACTTCACTGATGACGACGTTGGGTAGCTGGAGGTAGTTGGCAGCATCGGGCGATGCGCTGCCCGGGAAGGCAACAACCGCGCCCGAGCCGTCCGGTAATCGGCCCTGTGAGATATTTACGGTCTGCGCGCCGAAGTCGACCCTGTCAAGCTGGGTTCGATTGGAGTCCTTCAGAAAAATGCTATCTCCGCTGGCACGGAGCTTAAACCCGACATGACGCGCGCTCTTGGCCGCATCGTCGTCCGCGATAAACCGCCGGAAAGCGTGCGGCCCGAGAAAGCTGAGAGCTGGGATGCGGGTATTGGTCGCATTCGCGGTGCTGTCGCTGAGGTATAGCCCGCCGAGCGAGACGGGCAGCGCGGCGCTGTTGTAGAGTTCGAACCAATCCGGCCCATCCGTAGCCGAAGCCATCCATTCGTTGATTTTCAAGGCCGTAGGCGAAGCAAGCACGTCAGCTACGTTGGCGCTCCCAGGCGTAGGCACAGTCAACTGCCAACTGCCCGCCAGGCGGCCGATGGCGTGATCTGGGGCTTGCAACCCGAATGTCACATGGTCGCCGAGTTGCCAACCGCCAGGAGAGGCCATGAAGAGGACGACTGTTTGCCCATCGTTGTCGAGGCCGAATCCGGAATGCAAGCCAGGCACGGTGAAGTCGTCGTCGCACCACACGACCAGGTACTCGCGAGGCGGAATGATCGTGTCAGGCGGGAATACATAGCGTCCGGGGCGGCTAACATCATCGCTCAAACTCATGCCACCGACGTTCTGTGGAACATCCGTTGCATTCAGGATCTCGACATAGTCAGGGGTTGCGCGACCGTTGGCTGAGGAGGACTGAGTATCGGCCAGGACTTCGTTGATAACCACATTGCCCGCCGTGAAGCTCGGGACACTCGCTTCGAGAGACAGGCCAATGACGACGTCCGAACTTCCCGCTGCATTTTGGTGGACCTCGGCTGCGAAGACATTGCGGCCTTGAAGCAACGGAGCGGCCGAGATCGTGAATGGCCCTTCGTAAATCGCGTCGCCAACACCGGGCGACGCGAGGGTGGTGCTCGTGACTGTCCCAGCTGGCATCCGGCTGCGCGAGATCTCGGTGCCGTTCAGGTAAATCACCACGCCATCGTCGATTATTTGACGCAGTCGCAAGGTCACATCCGGGGTTGGGCCCGGAAAGTCGAATGTCGTGCGGAAGTACAGAGTTATCTTGGTACCCAGGGAGAGTGGCGTCCGGATTGGCTCTGGCAGGCAGCTGCAAGTTTCCTGCGCCAAGAGAGCTGGACCGCTCTGCCAGGCGCTGTCGTCGAATCCGGGCTGGGACCAGTTGGCAGGTGCTGGATTGCCAGATTGGTCGAATTTCCACTGGGTTGTTGCGTCGACGGACACCAGCGGCACCACGGTTGGCGCGGAGCCATAGACAAAGGATGTTTCCGCCGATTCAATGGCCGGCCGGCCGTTGGAATCCGTGAAGGAGCATCTCCAGAAATAGGTCTCCCCGAACGTGAGCCGCTCGAACGGGATGGGCAGCGCGGTCAAATTGGAGGAACTTGTCTTGCGAAAAAGCGGAGCAGTCCACGAGCCGTTGGCCGAGCGGATGAACCAAGTGGTGCTGGAATGTGGCGATGGAGGGTTCGCCGTGTGCGTGTATGGGGAGGCTTGCAGCACTCCAGGCGGCAGCGCTGCCGCTCCGTTGGGAGGAGAGACGTTGGCCGGGCGACGCGGGCTCTGGTATGTGCCGAGACCCAGCTTTTGATTCACGATGGGGAATCGCTGATCCGCGTAGCCACGCATGGTGCCGCCGCCCGCAGACGCCAGTGAGCCGAAGCCGAGTGCGGAAATATTGGTTGGATTTAGCAAGGTGTGGTTGAGGACGAACAAGCGCTGCTTGTATTCCTGGCGGAAGGCTTTGTAGATGGCGTCGTACAAGTAATTCGGTCCGCGTTCAGTCACGTTGGGATCGCCCACTTCGCCTTGATAGATCGACCAGTTGACGAACGGCTCGTAATACTCGTCGTCGAAATCCCACGGGAGCAATGCCCATTTGCCATTGGCCCGTCGCCAAAGGAAATAGTTCTGGGTAATGTGGTCGTAGGCGGCGCCCCATTCGCGGAAGGCCATGTATGTCAGCGTGGCATCCATGTCGAAATTCTGCTCCAACCAGGCTCGGACCGCGGGGATATTTGGATTCGGCGCGGCCGGTGAATCGCCCCGCGCTGCCCAAAGGCCGTCCGACATGTCTTTGAATGGCTTGGCCCCTTTCCAACCGTGGTCCTGGAGCGCCCACGTGTATTCGTACCGTTGCAACGCCGTCCACCACGGCGGAATTGCCGGCAGTAGGATGAAGCTGCCGATCCCATAGGGCCCATCGGGCCCTTCGAAGTTCGGCGGAAGTATTCCTTCGCACTTATAGATTTCACCGGCCTCCTCGAGCGGAACGTCTGGATTCTGCGCGTGCTGCTGTGCGTGGTAACGCTCGAGCATGAAATCGTCATTCTCCTCCTGCTCCAACCTGTCGAGCACCGGATTGTTGTTGAGGTAAACATCCACGTGACGGAGTCGCGAAGTAGGCAGCCCGGCGGCCTCGAACAGTCCGTGGCCGGCTATGAAATAGTCGCGCTTGTCTGTCTCAAAAATGCCTGAGCGCCCATCAAAAAGCGCATATCTGGGAAATTTCCATTTCATCGACATGCGGCTGGGCAGTCGACTATAGCGGCTCCCGTGATGACGGACCCGAATGTCGCGCACCACGTTGTTGTAGACAAAGACGGCCGGCTCAGTGGCATTCCATGATGCACGCGGGAAGCCAGGAGGGTCAGGCGTGGTCACGCGACGCGGGGATTGGGTGATATTGGCCGCGAGTATGCCAAGGCTGGCTTGCGAAACAAACAAGTCGTAAATCGGCTTGGACGAAATCCGATTCGGCGTGATGAAGTAGGCGTGCCAGGCGAACGGGTCGTCGGGCCGTGGTGAGATAGTCTCAACTCCCGCACCGCGATTGGCCCGAATGCGAAAGCGCACGATACTCCGGTCCGACTGGCCCGCCAGCGTCGCGGTGAAACGGCCGTCCGCAGGATTACCGACAGCTGACATTGCAACAGTCGTGCGCACCTCATTTGTCACATCGATGTTATCCAGAAAGTACTCCGCCGACACAGAAGCGAGCGCATTCGTCCCCGAAAACGTGCAATCAAGACGCACAAGCTGACCGGCGCGGATTACCGCCTCCCCATCGCTCTGCTGCAGCGTAGTGAACGACAGTACGACTGGTCGCGGCGCGGGAAGTCCCACGGAATTCGTGCGTCCGGGGCTGGGGCCTGTGGCGAGGGGGGCTGCCAGCCAATTGGCGGGGTCGTTGGCAGGATGAGTATAGCTCACTCGTTCCAATGAGCGCCCCCGATACTGGTAAAGCAACGAGTTGAGCCCAGTGAACTCATCGTCCGCTCCAAGAGCGTCCGCGCTAATTGGCCAAGGCGACGCGTCGGAATACGACACGGCGTCCACGATGGAACCCGTCGCGTCATGAAGGCGTATCGTGTCGCTGTTGTTGCCGAGGCGCCCGGTGTAGGGACCCAGGACGTTGGTGATGGTCAACCCATACACACTCGCAATGCGAACAGGGCTGCTTGCGACGACGAGGAACTTGCCGGTCTCGAAGATCGTGCCAGCACCGAATGTGAAAGATACTCCTCCCGAGAGTCGCCAGCCTGCCAGGTTGACGGCGTTGGTCCCTGGGTTGTGTAACTCGACAAACTCGTGGACATCCTGTGCAAGATCAAGCAACGGCGTCCCATCCGCGTTGAACGCCGGCAATTCCACCGGGTGATACATGATCTCACTAAGAACCACCCGTCCTTGCCCAAGGGCCGCCAGGTTTAGCACCAGGAGAAACAGAGGAATTCCAAGACTGCCGTGGCTCATGAATCGTGGCATCCTCGCATTCCATGCGCATTTTGACAATCGTTCAACCGAGGAATTTGTCCGTGCCTTGTGCCGGCAGGAAGGGAATCGAAGCCGCCAACTACGGATTGTTGTCGGCCGCATACCGGGCTCGGAGGAAAATGTAGGTTTGCAAGATCCGTAACCCTTAACCTGCGCCATTGGTCGTCCTTGAGGCTTGCTGGCCCCATCGGCAGGTGCCAAGCTCCTCCGTAACCAAGTGAATATCCGGTGGGCGAAGAATGTTCGTGGGCCTGGGTCGCCTGACTTCTCCTTGAGGTTGGCCGCCAGGTGGACGAAAGCGGACGGTTCCTGGCGGCGGCTGTGGCGGCAGTCCTCAGCGTGGCGTCGCACGCTTGCGTTGCTAGGCGGGGTATGCCTGGCGCTCTGGGCCTCCAGCGCGGTGGCGGCAGCGCCGAAGCGGGTTCTCGTGATCCATTCCTTTGTCAATGCCGCGCCGCCCTTTACGACGCACTCGATCGCATTTGAAACGGCGCTGACCAAGGAGTTGGGAGAACGGGTCGATCTCGACGAAGTCTCGTTGGACGTGGCGCGCTACGCGGACCTCGACATGCAGGAGGCACTTGTCGAATACATGCGCAAGCGCCTGGCCAAATGGCAGCCGGATCTCGTGGTGCCAATCGGATCGCCCGCTGGGATTTTCGTGGCGCAATTCCGGGATCACCTCTTTCCTGAAACCCCTATCGTTTACTGCGGCCTCGATCGGCGGAGATTGCCACCCGATGCGCTGGAAAAGAACGCCGCATTCGTTGGAGAGGACTTCAACATGTCCGGCTTTGTTGAAGATATACTTCAAGTGGCTCCGGCGACGACCAACATTGCGGTCGTGATCGGCGCGTCGTCGTTGGAGCAGTATTGGGCGGATGCGTTTCGCCGCGAGTTTGAACATTTCACGAACCGCGTGAGCTTCACCTGGCTCAATGACCTCTCGTTCGATCAGATGTTGGGACGGGTGAGCAGATTGCCTCCGCGTTCCTTCATTTTCCTCATTCTGCTGATGCGCGACGCGACGGGTGTGACTCACAATGCGGACGAGGCTCTCAAGCGGATTCATGCGGTGGCAAATGCGCCCGTAAACGGAATCTTCCAGAATCAACTGGGGCTCGGGATTGTCGGAGGCCGGCTTTACCAGGCCGAGCGTGAAGGCGTGGAATCGGCCCGCATCGCAATCGGCATCCTGCGTGGCGAGCCTGCGTCGAGTTTTCCACCCCGGATTGTGGGACCGCTGGAGCCGCGCTATGACTGGCGGGAGTTACGGCGCTGGAAGATCGACGAGGCGCAACTCCCGCCCGGCAGCACCGTTTTGTTCCGTGAGCCGACCGTTTGGGAGCAGTATCGAGCATGGATCACCATTGGCGCATCGGTGTGCGCGCTCCAGGCCCTGCTCATCTCCGGATTGCTGGCGAATCTCATCAAGCGGCGGCGGGCGGAGCGTTCGTTGGGGGAGAGTGAGACACGGTTCCGCATCGCGGCGGACGCGGCGCCGGTGCTGATCTGGATGTCCGGGCCGGACAAACTGTGTACGTTCTTCAACAAGCCCTGGCTCGAGTTCACCGGGCGCACGTTGGAACAAGAGATGGGCAACGGCTGGGCCGAGGGCGTCCATCCGGACGACCGACAACGATGTCTCAAGGCTTACGTCGAGGCCTTTGACGCACGGCGTCCGTTTGTCATGGAGTACAGGCTTCGCCGACACGATGGAGAATATCGGTGGATTTGCGATGCGGGCACGCCTCGACAAGACAACCCGGGAAATTTCGTCGGTTACATTGGCTCGTGCATTGACGTTACTGAACCACGCTCGACGACTGAAGCCCTCGCGGAGAGCGAAAACCGCCTGCGCTCCATCCTCGAAACGGCCGCGGAGGGAATCATCACAATCGATGAGCGCGGCATCATCCTGTCTGCCAACACCGCTGCCGAAAAGCTTTTCGGCTATACAGCGCCGGAGTGGATCGGCCGGAATGTCAGCGTGCTCATGCCCGAGTCCTATCGCGAGGAACACGATCAGTGCCCGGCCCGTTTTTGGCGCGCCCGCAAGCCAAAGAACTTCGGGAATAGCAGTGAGGTTAGTGGACAGCGCAAGGATGGTTCCGTTTTTCCGGTTGAGCTGTCCGTAAGCGAAATCCAGTTGGCCGGCCGCAGCGTTTTCACCGGTTTCGTGCGGGACATCACGGAACGCAGGCAAACGGAGCGAATCGCTTTCGAATTGAGCGGGCGGCTCATTCGCGCGCAGGAGGCGGAGCGGGCCAGGCTCGCACGGGAGTTGCACGACGATGTCACTCAGCGTCTGGCCTGTCTGGCCATTGACGCAGGACGTCTCGCGTCGACGCAGAACGGCGCAGACCGAAGCGAGACCATGCGGGAAATTCGCGACGGTTTGGTACGCCTAAGCGAGGATGTCCATTCGCTTTCCTACAGACTGCACCCTGCGCTACTGGAGGATCTTGGCCTTGGCGACGCACTCAAGGCGGAGTGCGACCGATTCGCACGGCAGGAATCTATTTCTGTCGAGATCCAACTTGAGGAAGTTCAGACGACTATTCCACGAGACACCGGTCTCTGCCTTTTCCGGGTGACCCAGGAGGCACTGCGCAATGTCGCCCGCCACGCTCGCGCCCGTTCCGCGGCGGTTTCGCTGCGGCCGCTGGAGGGTGGCCTGCAACTGGCCGTGACGGACACCGGCATTGGCTTTGATCCAGGTCAGCACCGGCATCGGCCCAGTCTTGGGCTCGCCAGCATGCGCGAACGGGTGCGCTTGGTGGACGGCGAACTGGACATCGAAAGCGCAGCCGGTCAAGGCACGAGCATCATCGTCTGGGTGCCGTTGAATGGAAAATCGCCGTGAAGCGAATGTCGCCAAACTGGACATGGCAAACGGTCCCAGTCGGGGTGCGGCCCGGTTGGCCCGGAGGCCACTGAAAGGAAAAGGAATATGAACACACTGAGTCGTCCGCGCGTGTTACTGGCCGACGATCACCGCATGGTCACGGAAGGACTAAAGAGTCTGTTGAGTGCCGAGTTTGACCTCGTGGGAGTGGTTGAGGACGGGCGCACATTGATAGAGGCGGCGGGGAAGACCCATCCTGATGTAATCGTAGCGGACATCACGATGCCGCATCTCAACGGACTTGACGCGCTCGGCCCGTTGAAAAAGGCAAATCCCAAAGCAAGAGTGGTCTTCCTCACGATGCACCAGGAAGTGGCGTACGCCCGGCGCGCGCTGGAGGCAGGGGCGGCCGGGTTCGTATTGAAGCATTCGGCGCCGGCGGAATTGATCGCGGCGATCCGCGCCGCATTGGATGGCAAGACTTACATCACGCCCGCTCTGGCGGGAGAAGTGATTCATGCTTTTCGGAGAGGTGATGACGCGGCCACGGATCCGGTGGCCCGATTGACGCCGCGTCAACGCGAGATTCTTCAACTGCTGGTCGAAGGCCGTTCGGCCAAGCAGATCGCCGGCGCCATTCGCATCTCAACGCGCACAGTGGAGTTTCACAAGTATCAAATGATGGGGGCGTTGCAGCTTCACAACAGCGCCGAGTTGATCCACTTTGCCATCAAGCACGGCATCGTGGCCACTTGAGGGCCGGCATGCGCTGGTATTTTTTCCCCGCTCAACCTCGTAACTTTTCGAGGTCACAGTTTTCGGTCCCTTCCTCCAGGGTTGCTTGTAATCGAAAGTGCATGAGCCAATCCGTCGTCAATTGCGTACTCCTGGCCGACCGTCACCACGGGGTATCAGAGGGGTGCGAGGGTTGCTCAGCGTTCAGGATCAACCCGGCGTGTGCCGCGCGGCGTTGGAGGCGGGAGCGGATGCGTTGTCCTCAAGCGGGCCATTGCGACGGATCTCATGGCGGCGGTCGATGCCGTGCAGGCGGGGCGAGGCTACGTCTCGGCCATCGGCGGAGATGGTTCGCCGCCGCAAGACTAACGACTGTGCGTTGAAACCAACTCACCATCAAACGTGTCACGAAAGAACAAACAAACATCATGAAAACCTCATTCCATCACAACCTGCTCGCCGCAGTCCTGGCGCTCACGCTGGGGCCTGCTCCTGTTGCCATCGCCGCCGACTCCGCGGAGCGCGCTGCGATAGTCAAAGAGAAGATCCAGAACTTGCGCAGCGAATCCGCCCAGTGGCGGAATCAAATTACGCTGACCTTGGAGGAACTCAGCCGGCTCACGGTTTCCGGCGTTGAATTGCGCCCGCAGTTTGAAAAGTACAAGGCGGAACTGGTCAAGATGGAGGACAAGGCGAAAAGCGCCCGGAACCGCGCCGACTCCATGAAGGACAAGGGGGAGGCCTTCTTCGGCGAGTGGGAACAGCAGGTCAAGACCATCCAGAACCAGGACATTCGCAAGGAAGCCGAAAAACGCCTCGCCAAACGAAAGAAGTCGTATGGCAAGATCCTGTCAACCATGCAGGAAGCCAAGGAACAATTGGTGCCTTTCATGTCGGATCTGAACGACGTAAAGAAACTGCTCGAGACCGAACTCAATGCAGGCACCGTGGCTTCCACCAAATCCCTCATACGCCAGGCCAACTGGCATGGTGAAGACGTGCGCGAGTCACTCTCGGACGTGGAGAAGGAACTCGACCGCGTCGCGGCCGAACTTGCCAAGTATCAATAACTGGCTTCTTCTTGTCAGCTCCGGTTTGTTTACTCAACCAAAACGACCACAACCAAACAGACACCAGGTACAATGAAATCGATCCAACCCATCCGAACCCTCTTCCTTGCTGTTCTCGCCGTCGCGGGCCTCATGATCCTCGGCGGTTCCCGCGCCAGCGCCGCCGGCTACAAACTTGCTGACAAAGCCGGTGCGGGCATCGCCGACTTCCGTGACGAGATCGTGGACGTGAAGAAGGCGGTGGACACCACGTTGGCTTCGTTGGACAGAATTGTGGCGGAGGCCAGCGTCGATCCGCGCAAGGCGTTCAAGGCTTTCGACAAGAGCGTGCCGAAAATCGACTCCGCGGCTGCCAAGGCGAAAAAGCGCGCCGATGACATGAAGGGGCGCGGCAAAGAATACTTCAGCCAGTGGGAAAAGGAGATGGAGGCTGTGAACGACCCGGCTATCCGCAAGTTGGCCCAGGAGCGCAAAGCCAAGCTCCAGGCCACGTTTGAGAACATCAAGGCCACGTTGGAGCCGGCCAAAGAACAGTTCAACGGGTGGCTGACCAACTTGAAGGACGTCCACAAGTATCTGAGCCAGGATCTGACAATCAATGGCATCGACGCGGCCAAGGATCTCATCGCGAAGTCCAAGAAAGATGGGATGGCGGTGCAACAGACGTTGGACAAGGTCATCGCCGAACTGAACACCGTTGTCGCCACGATTACACCGGCCAAAGCGAAGAAGTAGAAATCATCAATCCGATTGTTCCATTCGAGCCCGGGGTGTTGTCGGAGGCGCCGGCGACACCTCGGGAACTGGCAGGCCCGTGATGAGCGCACCAGCATTTCTCAAACAGCAAGCCGGCGTTTTCAAAGACCACCGAACGATCGCGGTGTCATCTGCGCGTTACGCCCTATTCACATGACGCCGGAGGATGCATTGCGCTATGGTGTGCGCGACAACGGTGATCGCGAGCTGGTTTTTTGGTGACGTGCTGGTGCGCATGGACCCGAGTTTCGCGCTTGCCATGCACATTGACACAGACGAAGCCAATGCGGCCGTCAAGACGGGCGTGCAAGGTCATATCGACGGAATCCAGAGCGAAGGGCAGGGGACTGGGCGATGACAGTGGCCACCGGAGCAGACCATGCGGGATTTGAACTGAAGGAACGCGTCAACGCGTTGCTGCGGAAGTTAAACCACGACGTGCTCGATCTCGGCACGTGTGGCACTGCGCCGGTGGATTACCCGGACTTCTCCGAAGCCGTTGGGCTGGCCGTGAGGGATGGCAGGGCGGAGCGCGGAATCCTGATATGCGGCAGCGGCGTCGGCGCGTCGGTCGCCGCGAACAAGATTCCTGGCGTGCGTGCGGGCCTCTGCCATGACTACTACTCGGCGCACCAGGGCGTCGAGCACGACGACATGAATGTGCTCGTCTTGGGGGCGCGGGTCATTGGCGAGTCGCTCGCGCTCGAGTTGGTGCCTGCGTTTCTCGGCGCCAAGTACTCCGGCGAAGACCGCCACCAGCGACGCCTGGACAAGGTGAAGTCCATCGAAGCCCGCTACTCTGAAAAGAGCGGGAAGCAATGATTTTCGAAGCGAGCCTCATTCTTATTTTTAACACAACTGCCAAGGACCAAACTTATGAACAAGACCTTCACCAAACCCCGCCGTCGCATTAGCTCTACGGCCATGACGAATCTCGCTCCCGCCCGCCGTTCGGCCGTCTCAGCGAAAAGTCCGCTCAGTCCCGACTCGCTTCGCAAGCTCGACGCCTGGTGGCGCGCGGCCAACTATCTCTCCGTGGGTCAGACCTATCTTTACGACAATCCATTGCTCAAAAAGCCCCTAAAAAAGGAGCATATCAAGCCGCGCCTGGTGGGGCATTGGGGCACGACTCCGGGGTTGAACTTCATCTACGTGCATTTGAATCGCGTCATCAAGGAGCGCGATCTGAACATGATTTATCTCATCGGCCCCGGGCATGGCGGTCCGGGCATCGTGGCCAACACCTGGCTCGAAGGCACCTACAGCGAGATTTACCCGAACATTTCTCAGGACGAGGAAGGGATGAAGAGACTGTTCAAACAATTCTCGTTCCCCGGCGGCATCCCGAGTCACGTCGCGCCCGAGACCCCCGGTTCGATTCACGAAGGCGGTGAATTGGGTTACGCTCTCAGCCATGCGTACGGCGCGGCATTCGACAACCCCGACCTCATCGTGGCGGCGGTCGTGGGCGACGGCGAGGCAGAGACCGGCCCACTGGCCACGAGTTGGCATTCGAACAAGTTTCTGAACCCGGCCACCGATGGCGCGGTCTTACCCATCCTTCACCTCAACGGCTACAAGATCGCCAACCCGTGCCTGCTCGCCCGCATCAGCCACGAGGAACTGGATCAGTTGTTCCGTGGCTATGGCTACACGCCGATCTTTGTCGAAGGGAGCGAGCCGGCCCGAATGCATCAATTGATGGCCGCTGCGCTGGATCAAGCCCTCACCGAGATTCAGCGAATCCAGTCCGCCGCGCGCCAGGACGGCGTCGCGGAACGGCCCCGCTGGCCGATGATTGTGTTGCGTTCGCCAAAGGGCTGGACCTGCCCGAAAGAAATCGACGGGAAGCGCGCCGAGGACAGCTGGCGTTCGCACCAGGTGCCGATGGGCGAGATGCACGAGAAACCCGGGCACGTCAAAATCCTCGAACAGTGGATGAAGAGTTACAGACCGGAAGAACTCTTCGAAGCCAATGGCCGGTTCAAGCCCGAATTGGCCGAACTCGCGCCGAAGGGCGAGCGCCGCATGAGCGCCAACCCGCACGGCAATGGCGGCCTGCTGCTGCGCGACCTGCTCCTGCCTGACTTCAGAACATACGCTGTCGACGTCAAGAAACCGGGTGCGACGGAAGCTGAGGCCACGCGTGTCATGGGCAAGTTCCTGCGCGACGTGATGAAACTCAACATGGGGAGCCGGAATTTCCGCCTCTTCAGCCCTGACGAGAATAATTCGAACCGCTGGCAGGACGTGCTCGATGTGACGAACCGTGCCTGGATGGCGGAGAAGTTGCCCTATGACGATCATCTCGCGCCCGACGGACGCGTCATGGAGATGCTGAGCGAGCATCAGTGCCAGGGCTGGCTCGAAGGCTATCTGCTCACGGGACGGCATGGGTTCTTCTCTTGCTACGAGGCGTTCATCCACATCATTGATTCGATGTTCAACCAGCACGCCAAATGGTTGAAGGTATGCAATCACATCCGGTGGCGGCGCCCGATTGCCTCGCTCAATTATCTCCTCTCGTCGCACGTCTGGCGCCAGGACCACAACGGCTTCTCCCACCAGGACCCCGGCTTCATCGACCACGTCATAAATAAGAAGGCCGAGGTCGTGCGCGTCTATTTGCCCGCCGACGCCAACTCCCTGCTATCCGTCACCGATCATTGCCTGCGTAGCCGCAACTACATCAACGTCGTCGTAGCCGGCAAACAACCCGCGCCCGTCTGGCTGACGATGGACGAGGCCATCAAGCATTGCACGGCCGGCATCAGCATTTGGGAGTGGGCCAGCAACGACAAGGGCAGCGAACCCGACGTGGTGATGGCTTGCTGCGGCGACGTGCCCACGCTCGAAACCCTCGCGGCGGTTGATCTCCTGCGCCGCTACCTGCCCGAGCTGAAAGTGCGGGTCATCAACGTTGTAAACCTGATGAAACTTCAGCCTTCCAGCGAGCATCCGCATGGTTTGAGCGATCCCGACTTCGATGCACTGTTTACCAAGGACAAACCCATTGTGTTCGCTTTTCACGGTTACCCCTGGCTCATCCACCGGCTCACCTATCGCCGGACGAACCACAAGAACATTCACGCCCGCGGCTACAAGGAGGAGGGCACCACCACGACGCCCTTCGACATGGTCGTGTTGAACCAGATGGATCGCTTTCACCTCGTCCAGGATGTCATCGATCGCCTGCCGCAACTCGGTTCGCGCGCGGCCTACGCCAAGCAAGCCATACGCAATGCACTGATCGAGCATCGTCATTACATCAACGAGCGCGGTGAGGATCATCCATTCGTCCTGCGCTGGAAATGGGGCGGCAAAGTGACTTCCGGTCCGCGGCGCAGTTCCACGGAAGGGGACAACGTCTAGACAACGGACCTCAGCGAATCCTCGTGAACCTCCTGTGACGACGTCCGGTGCTGCCAGGCAGCCAGCTTTGACCGCGAACGCGAATCTCAAAATCCCTGCACGTATTACCTATGAGGTCAGCACACGACACCCCTGCAGCCGTGTCCCGTAACAAGTCCGCTTCACGCATACCCAGCTTGCCCTCCGCTGGCGCCTGGGAACGCGCCTGGCAACAACATTGGAGCAAGGTTGGCCTGCCGGGGTATGAGTTGCCAGAAGGCGGTCCCGGAAGCGACGAGCGTGATTTCCTCAAACACGCGCGCACTCCGGCAAAGGAGCGCGCGCGGCTCAAGCGCATCAACGACGAGTTCATCCGGGGATTCAAGGGGCTGTTCCACGTCGGGCCGGCGGTGACGGTGTTCGGTTCCGCCCGGTTCAAGGAAACGCATCCCTATTACAAGCTGGCGCGCGCGACCGGCGCCGAACTGGCCAAGGCCGGCTTCGCCACGCTCACGGGCGGCGGGCCGGGGATCATGGAAGCGGCCAATCGCGGGGCGCACGAAGCCGGCGGTGCCAGCTACGGACTGAACATCATCCTCCCCCACGAGCAGGCTGAGAATGCGTACGTCGACAAGAGCATCGAGTTCCAATACTTCTTCACGCGCAAGGTTTGCCTCGTGAAATACTCGTGCGCATTCATCGTGATGCCGGGTGGGCTGGGGACGCTCGACGAACTGTTCGAGGCGGCCACCCTGATCCAGTGCCGGAAAATCGGCCCGTTCCCGCTCATCCTGATGGGGGAGAAGTTTTGGCGGGGGCTCCGGGAATGGGGCCAGTCCATGATGAAGGCGGGCGTGTTCGCCCGCGATGAAATCGGTTTCGGCTACGTCACGGATTCGCCCCGGCAGGCGGTCGAGTTGGTGCTGCGCAGTTTGCCGCAGCAGGTGCGTTCACGACTGAAACCGCTCGGAACCTGAATCAGTCTCGCCTCTATTATTCCCTAAAGTATGAAAATTAGGATTGTGGGCGCCGCGGGCGGAGAAGTCACCGGCTCGGCGTATTACGTCCAGACAAAACAAGCCAGCGTGCTGGTGGATTGCGGGCTGTTCCAGGGCGGCAAAAAAGCTGAGTCGCTGAATCGCCCCCCCACCGGGCCGAACCAGAAGCTCGATGCCGTGCTGCTCACGCACGGACATCTGGACCACACCGGGCGCCTCCCCCTGCTGACGCAGCGCGGACACACCATGCCGGTTTTCGCCACACCCGCGACGATTGAGATGACCTCGCTCATCCTGCGCGACGCTGCGCGGATCCAGGTGGCCGACAACGAACGTCAGAATCGCAAACGTGCCCGCGCCGGCGAGCCGCCACAGGATCCCCTCTACACTCCCGAGCACGCCGAGGAACTCATCCAGTTGTTGCGCCCCGTGGCCTATCAGGATCCCGTGCAAGTCGCGCCCGGCATTCAGGCCATCTGGGCGGAATCCGGCCACATGCTCGGCTCGGCCAGCATCCAACTCGTGGTGGAAGAAGACGGCAAAACCAAGCGCGTCGTCTTCTCAGGCGATCTTGGCCCGAAGGGGGCACTGATCTTGAAAGATTTTGAACCGTTCATCCAGGCCGATCTTGTGTTCCTCGAATCGACCTACGGCGACCACGACCATCGGCCATTCAAGGAAACGGTGGAGGAGCTCGTCCGCATCGTGAAAGACACCGTGGCGCGCGGCGGAAAAATCCTGGTGCCTACTTTCGCCGTGGGGCGCGCGCAGCTCATCACCGGCTTGCTTGGCTGGATGTTTCGCAACAAAAAGGTGAAACCGTTTCCGCTGTTCCTGGACAGTCCGATGGCCATCGAGGCATTCAATATTTACGCGCGCCATCACGAACTGTTCGATGAAGGAATGACGAAGTACATTGCCGAGAAACCATTGCGCGAAGACCTCAAGACCCTCAAGGTGTGCGTGACTGCGCAAGATTCCATGAAGATCAACGATCAGCCCGGCCCGTGTCTCGTTATGGCGGGCGCGGGCATGTGTAACGCCGGACGCATCCTCCATCACCTCAAGGCGAACCTGTGGAAACCGGATACGCATGTTCTGATCGTCGGCTACCAGGGAGACGGTTCGCTTGGCCGGCGCCTCGTCAACGGGGAGAAACTCGTTAGCATCCATGGCGAGAAGGTTGCTGTGAAAGGGCGCGTCCATACGCTTGGCGGGTTCAGTGCCCACGCAGGGCAGACCGATTTGCTCACCTGGTTCAGCGCACTTGCTCCCGCCAAACCGCGCGTGGTTCTGACACACGGCGAGGATGAACCGCGACAGATCCTGTCGCAGAAGATTCAGCAGCGATTTAGACTCAAGCCCACAATCCCTGGCATGGGGGAAACGATCGAATTGTGATGCGACATATGCCACACGGCTCCCGTCACGCCCTGGCCCGTTCGCTGCCGGCCATCCTATGGGGGCTTGGCTCGATGGCAATTCTTGCATGGCTCACCGGTGGATGCGCTTCGCCACGCGTCGGGTCTTACGCTCCAAAGCCCGGTCGCGGCATCGCCGAGTACCGTGCGTTGGTGCGGGAGGCTCATCAAGCGGTGGCTGCCACCGTGCAGGCACTCGAGGCCCTGGCTCAACCCAATACGCGGACCTCTCCTCACCCTGCGCTGCCGGGCTTCGACCGTGCGTTGCATCAACTCGAAGTCACTTCGGTCAAGTCTCGTGCCCGGGCCGAAGCCATCATTGCGCGAGGGCAGGCGTACTTCGACGAATGGAAAGAGAATCTGTCCGGAATCACCAATCGTGCCCTTGCGCAGGCGGAGACGAATCGCTACGCCCGGTTGCTCGAGCATTTCGCGCGCGTTCGCCAGCGTTCCGGTGAAGTCCGCGAGGAGTTCCGCCCATTCATGAACAAACTCCGCGAATACCGCGCCCGGCTCGACCGGCCGTCGACCGCGTCCATACCGGCGACCGGTTCGGAAACGGTCAAGCAACAACTCGAAGCGGTGACCGCCAGCGGAAAGCGTGTGCTGCAAACGCTCGAAGCCGTCTCCACTGCGTTGGACGCAGCCGAAGCGGAGGTGCGTGCGATGCAGGCGTCAGCACCCGGAAAGGAAAGTTCACCATGAAATCCCATTTGCTATTGGCCGCGACGATGCTGGCGCTCCTTGCGCCAATGCCCAACGGGCAGACGCAGGTTTTCTACGACCCGTTCGCGCCACAGCAGCCCGCTCTGTCCGGCCCAACCCCAGGAGCGACGCTGAGGAACGCCGTCGCCGCCACGCAAAACCAGGCGGCGATTGTGAGGAAGGCCGCCGGTGATTGGGGCCGCCGCGCCAACGCGGCCAATTACAATGCGACGTTCTTCCAGCAGGATTTTGGCAATATGCAGGCCCAGTTCCAGGCATTGCGCGTCCAGTTCAACTGGACCGCCACCCAGGCGCAGCAGTTGGGCAAATCCCGCGCGCAGAACGCCGTGGCCGAATTGGATGCCGGGCTAAATATCATCGGCGAATTGTTCACCTTCCTGACAAACCAATACAATGCGGGAGCGCTGGACCGCAACACCATCGTCCGTACCGCCCGCGCGTTCGAGGACTCCATGCAGGAGTGGGAACGTGAGTTCAGGAAGAACAGCGCGCGGGTCGGATTGGCCTGGTAACGCGGACATGGCCAGGATTGCCATACCCAATGAGTTCGCCTCAGCCCGTCATACTGCCGCCGAGCAAGACCCGGATCGTAGCCACGATCGGTCCGGCGTCGAGCGCGCCGGAAGTGCTCGAACGGATGCTCCGCGCGGGCATGAACGTCGCGCGGCTGAACTTCTCGCATGGGGAATTCGCGACCCATCGGCAAAATATTGAGAACATCCGGGCGGTATCGAAATCCGCCGGACGACCTGTGGCCATCATGGCCGATTTGGCCGGTCCCAAGATGCGGGTTGGCCGGCTCGGCACGGAACCGGTGCAACTTCAACCGGGCCAGCGTTTCGCGCTCACTACAGAGGACATCGTCGGGGACCCGCATCGTGTTTCCGTCAGTTTCGCCTCCCTGCCCAAGGTGGTGAAACCGGGGGACAAACTCTCGCTCAACGATGGCTACATCCAACTGGAGGTCACGGAAGTGCGCGGCACCGAAGTGGCGTGCAAGGTCGTCGTTGGCGGCGAATTGCGTTCCCGCAAAGGCGTCAACCTGCCGGGCATTAATCTGGGCATTAGCGCCTTTACCGAGCGGGACCGTGAATGCTTGCAATTCGCGCTGGAAAATGGCGTGGACGCCGTCAGCCAGTCCTTTGTCGAAAGCGCAGCGGACATGCAGGCGGTGCGGAAGGCGGCGCGCGAGCTGGGCCACGATCCATTTCTCATCGCCAAGATCGAACGGTCACGAGCGCTCGAACGGCTGGACGAAATCCTCGAAGCCTCGGACGGCATCATGATCGCGCGCGGCGATCTGGGGGTGGAAGTGCCCATTGAGCGAATCGCGTTGGTGCAAAAAGACATCATGCGACGCGCCAACCGGCGGGCGAAACCCGTTATCACCGCCACGCAAATGCTGGAATCGATGATCCAAAATCATCTGCCAACTCGCGCGGAGGCGACGGATGTTTCCAACGCCATCCTCGACGGCACCGATGCCGTGATGTTGTCCGCTGAATCGGCCATGGGCAAACTTCCGGTCGAGTCTGTCGCCATGTTGGCGCGCATCGCTTCAACCGTGGAGGCGGCCCGGCGGCAGATCTCGGTGAAGGAGATGTTTGCGGGCGCCGAGCTCAGCGGCAAAGTGCTGCCGATGCACCTCATTTCCGTCGGCGTCGAAGCGAGTCTTGAATACTTGAAACCGGCCGCCGTGTTCGCGCGAACGGAAAGCGGGGCTTCGGCTCGGCGCCTGGCCGCTTTTCGTTTTCCGGTCTGGACCGTGGCCATCAGTCCCAGCGCAAAGACCTCGCAAGACCTGCTCTTCTCCTGCGGCATCGTGCCGGTGCATCTGCCGACTCCGCCCGCGTCATGGAATGCGTACGTGAAGGACTGGGTGCGGCGTTACGAGTTGCCGGGCGGCTTCGCCATCCTGACGCAGCGGCCATCAGCGAATGATCCGGAAAGCAACCACCGGATGGAGATCATCAACCTATGAAGATCGGAATTGTGGGCTGCGGCATGGTGGGCTCCGCTTCGGCTTACGCGCTCGTCATGAGTGGCGTGGGCCGAGAAATCGTGCTCGTCGATCTGAACCGCGCGCGGGCGGAAGCGGAGGCCAACGACATCTTTCACGCAGTGCCGTTTGCGCACCCGCTCACGGTCCGCGCGGGGGACTATGCTGAGCTGGCCGGGGCAACCGCGGTGGTGATTGCGGGTGGCGTGGCACAGAAGCCGGGCGAGACGCGCCTCCAACTGCTACAACGTAACGCCGACGTGTTCCGCCAAATCGTTCCTTCGGTTCTTCGACAGGCGCCCGAAGCGGTGTTGCTCGTCGTTACCAATCCCGTGGACATCATGACCCATCTCGCTGCGCACTTCGCCGCCGAGTTCGGCGTGCCGCACACACGCGTCATTGGGTCGGGCACCACGCTCGACACTGCGCGATTTCGCGCGCTGCTGGGGCGGCACTTCGATATCGATCCGCACCACATCCACGCGTACGTGCTGGGCGAGCATGGAGACTCTGAAGTCCTGGCCTGGTCGCAGGCGTCCATCGCCGGGCTGAGTCTCGACGAGTTTGCCAAGGTCCGCGGCAAGCCGCTGACAGACGCCGACCGGAAACAGATCGACCAGAACGTCCGACGCGCGGCCTATCAAATCATCGCCGGCAAGGGTGCCACGTACTACGGCATCGGCAGCGCCGTCGCGCGAATCGTGGATGTGCTGCTCCACGACCAACGGGCCATCTTGTCGATTTGCTCGCGCATCAAGGGAGTGCCGGACTGCGACGGGGTGACGCTCGCGCTGCCGCATCTGGTCGGCGGCGAAGGAGCGATGGCGAACATACCGTTGATGCTGGATGCCGCCGAGCGGGAAGGACTGCGCCGCAGCGCCGGCATCCTGCGCGAAGCCACTGAGTCTCTGAAATTGAATTAGGTGGATACGGGCGCCTCGCAAGTCCGGCGCGCCTTGAGTCGAACGCCAGCAGAAGATTGAGTTTATGTCCCCGCCGAACCATGGGCCTGTACTCGCTGCGCCAGTTACAGGCTGGCTCGGGCGAATGCTCCCTGGCGTCGCACTGTTCTTCCGCTATGACCGTTCTAATTTGCGGCACGATGCTCTGGCGGCATTAATTGTGGCGCTCGTGCTGATCCCTTCGGCGTTCGCTTATGCAGACCTCGCGAAATGCGCGCCGGCAGCGGGGTTGTATGCTGCCGCGGCGGGGATGGTGGTGTACGGGTTGTTCACCAGTTCCCGGCACGTCATTGTGGGGCCGGACGCGGCCATCGCGCTCCTGGTCGGGGCGGCGATCGGACCGCTGGCGGCGGGGGATCCGGGCAAGGCAGTCACCTTGGCGGCGATACTGGCGTTCCTCACCGCCGGCGTGCTGTTGCTCATGGCGCGGTTGCGACTTGGGATCGCGGCGGATTTTCTTTCCAGCCCCGCGATGCTCGGTTTCATGAACGGAGCGGCGGTGGTCATCGTCGGCAGCCAGATTGGCAAGCTGTGCGGCATCCCGCTGACGGAAGACAACACGCTCTTGCGTTTCTGGGAATGGGTCACGCGGCTCGTCGACACCCATGTGTCCACACTTGCCATCGGCCTGGTGAGCGTCGCCGTGCTCGCATTGTGCCGATACAGATTTCAGCGTGTGCCAGGAGCCGTGGCGGTGTTCGCCCTCGCGATGATCGCCGGGCAATGCGTGGACTTCCCGGCGCAAGGGGTCCAAACGCTCGGCGCGGTGGATCTGCGTCTGCCCGAGGCGGCGCGACCGGGGTTGAAGTTCATGGAAGCAACGCCCCTGTTTACGTCGGCCATTGGCATCGCATTGCTCATCTTTTCCGAGGGCGTTTTGCTCGCTCGCTCGGTCGCCGCGAGGCGCGGCTATGCCATCGATCCGGATCGCGAGCTGCTCGCGTTTGGCGCGGCGAACGTCGCCGCCGGCCTGGCGTGCAGCTTCGCGGTCGGCTCGAGCCAGACCCGCACGCTGCTAAACGATGCCAGCGGCGGGCGCACGCAAATGGTGAGCTTCCTGGCGGCGGCGCTGTCGCTGGCGTTCGTCTTCTTGCTTGCGTCGTGGATGGCGACGATGCCCGCGGTGGCCATCGCCGCGATTCTGGTTTTTGCCGGAGTGACCTTGATCGACTTGCGTGTGTACGGCCGGCTGTGGCGGCAACATCGCTTCAGCATGTTTGTGGCTGCGGCTACCACGCTGGGAGTTGTCGGTCTGGGTGTGCTGCCCGGCATCCTGCTCGGGGTGGTGCTTTCGCTTCTCGGCGTGCTGGCGACGATCGTCCGCCCACCCGATGCGCTGCTCGGCTGCGTTGCAGGCTCGACCACGATGCACGATGTGGGCGACGACGATGCGGCAGAGACGATTCCGGGTCTGGTCGTGTATCGCTTCTACGGCCCGCTCATCTTTGCCAGCGCCCGTTTCTTCATCGAACGGCTCGAATGGTTCCTTGCGCAGGAAGGAGCACCTGTGCGTCAGGTCATCCTGGATGCGCGGGCCATCCCGAGCATTGATATCACGGCGGCGGAGCAACTGAGCGATTACGTGGCCCGGCTTCGTGCGCGCGGGATAGAATTCGTCGTGGCCAAGGCCCATCTGCCCCTGCGCGAAGCGGCCGCGCTGATCGGTGGCCCGTTCGATACGCCGCAGCAATTTGGGCAACTGGCGGACGCCGTGGCGGCGTTCAAGCAGAAGTTTCCCGGTTTGAAGCAATGAAACCTATTGATCCAATGAAAGAATCTCCTCCAATGAAAGAATCCCCATCCATCTCCCAGGAGGCGCTGCTGGGGCGTTACGACTGCGGCGCGATAAAATTCTTCGGCACGGGCAATGCCCTCTACGAACGGCATCTGACCTTCGATCAAGTCATGCCGGTCGAATCGGCCGCGCCGCGCGACCGATTTGAGGCCATCGCGCATTCCATTCGCGATATCCTTTCGCAGCGCTGGATCAAGACGGAATCAACCTACCAGGAGCGCAACGCCAAACGGGTTTACTACCTGTCGCTGGAATTCCTCATGGGCCGCGCGCTGGCGAACAACATCACCAACTTGATGCTCGATCCAATCTGGAGACAAGCCTGCAAGGAGCACCGCATTGATCCGCTGGAAATCTTCCAGCAGGAGCCTGACGCGGGCCTCGGCAACGGCGGGTTGGGCCGGTTGGCCGCGTGCTTTCTGGATTCGATGGCCACGCTTGGCATTCCGGGTATGGGCTCCGGCTTGCGCTACGAGTACGGCATCTTCAAGCAGACGCTGCGCAACGGTTGGCAATACGAGCAGCCGGATCGCTGGCTGGCCCGGCCCGACCCCTGGGAAGTCGCGCGGCCCAATGAAGCAGTCGAAGTGCGGCTCGCCTGTTCGTTCGGGCTTCGCGGGGGCGCGTTGCATGTCATCCCCGGCCGGCCATCGACGTTGATTGGCATACCTTACGACCGTCCCGTGGTTGGTTATGGAGGCCGGACGATCAACACGCTGCGTCTGTGGTCGGCGGGCGCGCCGGATTACTTCGATTTCCAACAGTTCAGCAGCGGCGATTTCGTGGGCGCGCTGGCCGAAACGCTCACGGCGGAGACGCTCACGCGCGTGCTTTACCCGGATGATTCGACCACCGAAGGCAAAGGACTGCGTTTCCTCCAGCAATACTTCCTCGTGGCTTGCACGGTGGCTGATGCCATCCGGCGATTCCGCGCTGCCGGCAATGACTGGCCGGCGTTGCCCGACAAGGTGGCGATGCAGCTCAATGACACGCATCCGACCCTCGCCGTGCCCGAGTTGATGCGCGTGCTGCTCGACGACGCAAAGCTCGGCTGGGACGAAGCGTGGGATCTGACACGCCGCACGCTGGCCTACACGAATCACACTCTGTTGCCCGAGGCGCTGGAAAAGTGGCCGCTGCCGTGGTTCGAAACCTTGCTGCCCCGCCAATTGGAGATCGTTTACGAGATCAACCGCCGCTTCCTCGACGACGTGCGCGCGAAATTCCCGGGCGACAACGACCGGATTGGAAGGGTCAGTCTCATCGAAGAAGGCGATCCGAAAAAGGTCCGCATGGCGCACATCGCCATCGTCGGCTCGCACAGCACGAACGGCGTGGCGGCCATTCACACTGCCTTGTTGAAGAAAATCGTCGTGCCGGATTTCGCCGCATTATTCCCCGAGCGGTTCAACAACAAGACCAACGGTGTCACGCAGCGGCGCTTTCTCCTGCTGGCCAATCCACCTCTGGCCCAAGTCATCACGGACGCCATCGGCGGTGGCTGGATTACGGACCTCACGCAGTTGGAGAAACTGAAACCGCTGGCCGACGACAAGGGGTTCCGCGCCGCCGTCCGCAAGGCCAAGCGGGACGCAAAGAAGCGGTTCGTCGACTGGCTCAAGTCGACCACCGGACAGGAGGCGGATCCCGACACGATATTCGACACGCAAATCAAGCGCATCCATGAGTACAAGCGACAACTCTTGAACGCGCTGCATGTTGTCGTACTCTACAATCGGTTGCGCGTGAACCCGAAATTGAGTTTCCCGCCGCGCACTTTCTACTTTGCAGGCAAGGCCGCGCCCGCCTACCACTTCGCCAAGCTCGTCATCAAGTTCATCAACAGCGTCGGGGCCACGCTGGACGCTGACCCGGTGGTGAAAGGCCGGCTCAAGGTGGTGTTCGTGCCCGATTACCGTGTTTCGATGGCAGAGCGGCTGATTCCTGCCAGCGACGTTTCAGAGCAAATCTCGACTGCCGGCTACGAGGCCAGCGGCACGAGCAACATGAAATTCATGATGAACGGCGCACTCACCATCGGCACGCGCGATGGCGCGACCATTGAGATGGCCGAGGCGGCTGGCGAGGAGAACTTCTTTCTGTTTGGTCTGAGCGCGGAGCAGGTTGCCAGCGCGCGCGGATTCTATAATCCGCAGTGGCATTACGACCACGATCCCGAGACGCGAGCCGCCGTGGACCTCATTTCCAGCAATCACTTCAGCCGGCAGGAACCGGGAGTGTTCAATCCCATTCTCGACACGCTGCTGCGTGATGGGGACCACTACCTGCACCTTGCCGATCTCAAGAGCTACAGCGAAGCGCACGCCAGGCTCGGCGAACTGTTTGCCAACCCGGAAGACTGGACTCGCAAGGTCATCTTGAACATCGCAGCAGCCGGCAAGTTCTCCAGCGACCGTACCATCGCGGAGTACGCAAGGGAGATTTGGAAGGCTGAAGCGTACCCCGTGGATTGAATGTCAAGCTGGTTGCGCCAGGCACTCGCAGCTCACTCAAGCGTCGCTCGGTTATACTGGTAATTTTTTCCGGGCCGACCTCGTAAACTTACGAGGTCACAGGCTTTGGCTCCTCCAGCAGGCTTTTCGGCATTCAAACGAGCATGGGCAACTCGGATACTCATTGTGTACTGTCGACAGCCGTCGGGAAGGGCACTCGCATTGGTCCTGACGTGCTTATTGAACGAAATGGGATCGGCGGCGCGCAAAGCTTCAAGGAAGCGTGAGCATCAAACTCATCCTCGAATTCGCGGTGCTCATCGGCGCTCTTTTCATGGGCGCGCGCGCCGGGGGCATCGCGCTGGGGTTGTGGGGCGCGGTCGGATTGCTTGTGCTGGTTGTGGGATTTGGCGTTCCACCCGGGGCGATTCCCGGCGAGGTGCTTATCATCGTGTTGACGGTCATCATGGCTGCGTCAGCGATGGAGGTGGCTGGCGGCATCGATTTCCTGGTGCGTGTGGCGGAGCGCATTATCCGCAAGAATCCGAAACAGGTGACGATTGTCGCGCCGCTGGTGACTTATGGGTTCACGTTCGCGTCCGGCACAGGCCACATCGTTTATCCGCTGCTGCCGGTGATTTACGAAGTGGCGCACGAAAGCGGCATCCGCCCGGAGCGCCCGATGGCCGTCGCGACCATTGCGTCGCAGCAGGCGATCACGGCCAGCCCGGTGTCGGCTGCGACCGCGGCGATGATCAGCTTGCTGGCGGCGCACCATCTTGGCCTTGTCCAGATTCTGCTCATCTGCATCCCGTCCACTTTGCTCGCGGTGCTGATTGCGTCGATTGTCCAACTTCGTGTTGGCAAGGAACTCAAGGATGACCCCGAATATCAGCGGCGATTGCAAGCCGGCGACTTGGCTCCACCATCCAGTCGCGGCGCAGCTTCGACTCCCCCGCCGTTGAAACGGGGCGCGAAAGCCAGCGCGCTCCTGTTCTTCGGTGGCGTGACCCTCGTGGTGCTGGCTGGCATCTTCCCGGCGCTGCGCACCGTTCCCGGCAAGTCCGGTGAAGCGTTGGTGGTGGGAATGCCCATCGCGATTGCCATCGTCATGCTCGCAGTGGCCGCAGTGATTCTCGCTGTAACGCGCGCGCCGGTGGCAGAAGTGCCCAGGTGCAAGACCTGCCAATCCGGCATCACGGCCATCATTGGCATCCTCGGGCTTGCGTGGCTGGGCGACACGTTCATCAACGCGAATCAGGAAATCATCATCGGCGGCCTGAGCAACATGGCGAAAGCCGCGCCGTGGACGTTCGCCATCGGCCTGTTCATTGCCTCGATGCTGCTCTACAGCCAGGCGGCCACCGCCCGCGCGCTGATGCCGCTCGGTCTATCGCTGGGCATCCCGGCCTCGTCGCTCGTGGGCATGTTCCCGGCGGTGAACGGCTACTTCTTCATCCCGAACTATGGCACGCTTATCGCCGCGATGCAGTTCGACCGGAGCGGCACGACGCGTATAGGGAAGTATCTGCTGAATCACTCGTTCATGTTGCCCGGTTTGATCACGACCCTCGGCGGGGTCGGCATCGGGCTGTTGATCGCGAAATTGTTCTTCAACCAGGGGAGGTGAAATCATTTCAATGAAATTGGATTCCAATACCATTGCGGAAGCAGCTCAGCGCGTCGGCATCAAGGCTGAAGAATTGGCGGCGGTGCTCCAACGCGGCACGGCGGTCACCTATAGGCCGGCCGATTATCTGTTCCACGAATCCATGCCGAGACAGTGGCTGGGACTGGTGATCGAGGGCGAGGTCGACCTCATGCGCGGCCAGCACGGGCAGAGCGTGCTCATCGGAGTGGCAAAACCAGGTGCGATCATCAGCGAAGGGGTGATGCTCGATGACACGCCGCACGCCACGTCTGCAAGGACACATCAAGGCGCGACGGTCTGGCAGATTTCGCGCGCTGAATTGGACAAGGCCCGCACGGAGAATCCTGAAGTCTTTTATCGCCTCGTCGGCCAGATCGCGCGCCGGCTGAGCGAGCGGCTCAGGGCGTTGTCAGAACGGCTTGCAAAGGAAGCCGGCGCGCCCACGCTCACGAACGTCCGGCGCGAGCACGATTCCCTTGGCGAACGCGACGTGCCCAATCACGCGTACTACGGCGTGCAGACCATCCGCGCGGTCGAGAACTTTCCCTTCTCCGGCATTCACGTCCGGCACTACGAACACTTCGTCCGTGCTCTGGCCTGCGTGAAGAAAGCCGCTGCGCTGGCCAACGCGGAACTTGGCGCGCTCGACCACAAAATCGCCGACGCCATCGCCAAAGCGTGCGACGAGATTCTCTCCGGCAAGCTCCACGACCAATTCGTCGTGGACATGATTCAAGGTGGCGCAGGCACTTCGACGAACATGTGCGCCAACGAGGTCATCGCCAATCGCGCGCTCGAGCTGCTCGGCCACGCGAAAGGCGAGTACCAGTTCTGTCATCCCAACGACCACGTCAATTGTTCGCAGTCCACCAACGACGCCTATCCAACGGCCATCAAGCTGGGTGTGTGGTTTACGCTGTGCGACACGCTTTCGGGTTTGCGCGAACTCAAGATCGCGCTTGAAGCCAAGGCGAAGGAGTTCGCCGACGTGATCAAGATGGGCCGCACGGAGAACCAGGATGCCGTGCCGATGACGCTTGGCCAGGAGTTTAGTGCCTACGCGGTGATGATTGGCGAGGGTTTGCGCCACCTCGAACACGCCGGCAACGAACTGCTCGAGACCAACATGGGCGCGACCGCCATCGGCACAGGCCTGAATAGCCCCTCGGGATACGCGCCGCTGTGCACGAAGAAGCTCGCTGGGATTTCCGGCGCGCCGGTGCGCCTTGCGGAGAACCTCGTTGAAGCCACGCAGGACTCCGGCGAATTCGCGCTCATGAGTGGCGCGATGAAGACCACCGCGGTGCAACTCTCGAAGATTTGCAACGACTTGCGCTGGCTTTCTTCGGGCCCGCGATGCGGACTTTACGAGATTCGCCTGCCGGCAATGCAACCCGGCTCGTCCATCATGCCCGGCAAGGTGAATCCCGTTGTGCCTGAGGTCGTGAACCAGATTTGTTTCCAAATCATCGGCAACGACGTGACCGTTTCGATGGCGTCGGAGGCCAGCGAATTGGAATTGAACATGGCCGAGCCCATTATCGCGTTTAACTTGTTCTTCGGCCTCACGCTCCTGCGCAACGCCGCCGTCGTGCTCGCCTCAAGGTGCATCGCCGGCATCGAACCGAACCGCGAACGTTGCCGCGAATACGTGCAGAACTCCATCGGCCTGGTCACTGCGCTCAATCCTGTGCTTGGCTACGAGAAGTCCGCCGCCATCGCCAAGGAAGCCCTCAAGACCGGCGGCAGCGTTTACGAACTCGTCATCTCCAAAGGCTGGCTCACCCGGGAGAAACTCGACGAACTTCTGAAACCGGAGAACATGACTCACCCGAGGCTGGTTCGTTGACTTATGAAAACGCCGGTCTACATCCCGAAAACAGAATCGTTCCAGCAAAGACAAGCAGCATGAAGACTACAAGAATCGCTCTAATTGTCGCCGTCGCGCTGGCGTTATCGCCGGCTGCCTGGGCACTTCCCAAAATCAAAGTCCTGGCGACCGGCGGCACGATTGCCGGCGCTCAGGCCACTCAGGCCGATGCGGGTTACAAGTCCGGCACATTTTCCGTGGATGACCTCATCAAGGCCGTGCCGCAACTCAAGAACATCGCGGAGATGTCCGGCGAGCAGGTGGCCAACATCGGCAGCCAGACGATGAACCATGAGGTCTGGCTCAAACTTGCCGCGCGCGTCAACGAAGTGCTCAAGGGCAGCGACACCGACGGCATCGTGATCACGCACGGCACGGACACGATGGAGGAGACGGGTTACTTCCTCGGCCTTGTGGTGAAGAGCGACAAACCTGTGGTGCTGGTCGGCTCGATGCGCCCGGCCACGGCCATCAGCGCGGATGGTCCAATCAACCTCTACAACGCGGTTGCGCTCGCGGGCAATCCCGAGGCCAGGGGCCGCGGCCCGCTTGTGGTCATCAACGACACGATTCATCACGCGCGCGAAACGCAGAAAATGCACACGACCCGGATGGACACGTTCCAGTCACCGAACCGCGGCATTGCGGGGATGATGAATACCGGCAAGGCGTTCTTCTACTCTCCGAACGCGGCCCGCCACACGACGAAGAGTGATTTCTCACTCGACGGCTTGACCGTTGCCAATCTGCCGCGAGTCGAAGTCGTTTATTCCTACGCCAATCTTGGCGGCGAATTGATCGATGCGCTCGTCGCCCAGGGTGTAAAGGGAATCGTTCTCGCCGGCGTGGGTGATGGCAATTCCACTGACGCCGCAATCAGCGCGCTGGAAAAGGCGGCGAAGAAAGGAGTGGCCGTCGTGCGGTGCTCACGCACAGGGAGCGGCGTCGTGGACCGCAATGTGGAAGTCAATGACGACAAGCTCGGGTTCATCGCCGGCATGGAGTTGAACGCGCAGAAGGCGCGCATCCTCCTGATGCTCGGCCTGAAGACCACGAGTGACGTCAAGAAGCTCCAGGAGATGTTTAACCAGTATTGATGAAGCTTTTTTCCAGGAAACTCATCACTAAACACCAACGATCCATGAAGGAAAAATCACAAGCCAGAAGAAACACGCAACGTGCCTTGATGGCCGCCATCGCGATATCGGCGCTGGCTGCGCCGGCTGCGCGCGCGCAGTCGTCCGAGGAGTTCAAACAACTCAAGGCGCTGATGGAACAGTTGCAGAAGACCATTGATGCGCAGAACGCGCGCATCGCAGATCTTGAAAAGGGCAAAACCAATGTACCGGCCCCGCCCATGCCCGGCATCACCGCGCAAACCTCCCCGTCGATCCGCACCGTGGAAAAAGTCGCCGCGGGCGAGGATGTCGGCCACAAAAGCCCCGTCACCTATCGCGGTAATCTGAACGATCAGCAAGAAGCAGCTTCGCGTCCCAAAGACTTCACGCTCGACCCGAAGTATCAGGGGTTCATCCCGATTCCGAACACGCCGGCGCTGATCAAGTTCAACGCCAAGCCGCATCTGGATATGACTTCGGACAACAAGAACGCGGGCAACCAGAACCGGTTTGTGCCAGCCGTTTTTCCACTCAAAGGAGACGCGAACTATGGCGGGGAGGAGCAATTCAACGTGAACGCCAACGCCACGCAACTCCGCGTGGACGTGCGCGCACCGGAACTCGGCGGGAACTTCCGTTTCTACTATCAGAACGATTTCTTCGGCTCAGGCTCGGACACGGGTGACATGAAGTATCGTATCCAGCATCTGTATGGGGACTTCTACGGCTTCAAGGGTGGTTTCACCTACGGCGTGTTTGAAGACCCGGATAGCTGGCCGGACACGGTGGATTATGAAGGGCCTAACGCCGTCCTCTTCTCCCGTCGCCCGGTCGCGCAATACACGGCGGCATGGAACGACAACTGGAACTCGACGTTTGGCGTGGAGAAGCCCGACACCTTTATCGATACGGCCTCTGGTCCGAACGCCGGCGGTTCCACCTTGAGGCGCATGCCGGATCTGGGTTTCAACACCCGCTACGAGAAGGAGGGCTTCGGTCATTTCCAGTTCAGCACGTTGTTCCGCGATCTAGGCGCACGGGACAGCCTGGGTGACGACCACCACGTCTTCGGCTGGGGCGTGAATCTGAGCGCGGGCCTCGATGTAACGAAGAACGATTCCCTGCAATTGCTCGGGGTCTACGGTCATGGCATAGGGGGGCAGGGCAATGACGCAGGCTTCGAGAACAGCGATGCCGCATTCGATGCCGACGGGGACCTCGAAGCGCTGCCCTATTGGAGCGTGATGGCGGGATTCACCCATCGATGGAACAAGGCGCTGCGTTCGACCATTACGTATGGCTACGTAAACCTGGACAACGCTTCAGGCCAGGTGGACACCTTCTATCACACTACCCATTACGGTAGCGCCAACCTGGTCTGGCAGTTACGCAAGCGCCTGAGTGTCGGCCTCGAAGGGCTGTACGGCCTTCTGGAAGCCAAGAACGGCGTGGACAGCGGCGACCATTGGCGTGTGCAACTCGGCATGGTGTACTCGCTGTTTGATTAATCTTGAGTAGCGGGGGCGGGGCGTCACACTCCCGCCTCCGCGAATTTGACGGTCAAGGAATCTTTGCGGGCCGGCCTGAGAGCAAAACATCATTCACAACACGGAGCCGCACATGGTTGCGCACGGCGGCCACAGTAGCGGCAGCGAGCAGGATAACTGATATGAGCGAAACAAGGGATTGCCAGATGACGGCCTCGAGAGCGGGCCCGTTACTTGCGCTCGCGATGGCCTTGGGAATGGCGGGCTGCAAGAAAGAAGCAGCCGCGCCACCACCGCCGCCGGTCGTGATGGTAGCGGAAGTGACCACAACGAATGCCTCGATGGCAACGGAGATCATCGGGCAACTCGATTCGCCGCAAAACGTCGAGGTGCGCGCGCGTGTCGAGGCTTTCGTTGAAAAAGTGCTCTTTACCGAGGGCACCGAAGTCAAGGAAGGCGCCCCATTGTTCCTGCTCGACAAGAAGCCGTTCGAAGAGCGACTCGCGGCGGCCAATGGTCTTTGGGAGGAAGCCAAAGCGCAATTGAACAAATACGATAAGGACGTCGCCCGCCTTACGCCGCTGGCATTGAAAAAAGCGATCCCGCAACAGGACCTCGACAATGCGCAAGCGTCGGTGGAAGTCGGCAAGGCCAGCGTCCTTTCGGCGAAGGCACGAGTGGAGTCCACGCAGTTCGATCTTGGTTATTGCGACGTGCGCGCGCCCATGAGCGGCTTGATTGGCGCCAAGCAGGTGTCGATCGGCGAGTTGGTCGGCAAGGGCCAGCCGACGCTGCTGGCCACGATGTCCACGCTCGATCCCATCTGGTTCTATTGCGCCGTCAGCGAAGTTCAATATCTCAAGGCAGAGAACGAGGTCCGGCGCACGGGCAAACAAGTGGCCGAACTTCCGGTGACGCTGGTTCTCTCGGATGGCTCGGTGCATCCGGCCAAGGGCAAGTTCGTGTTCATCGACCGCGCCGTGGATCCGAAGACAGGCACGCTGCGCGTGCGAGCCGAGTTCGCGAATCCGTCAAAGCTGCTTCGACCCGGAATGTTCGGCCGAATCAAAGTGGATCTCGGCGTGCGGCCGGACTCCATTCTCGTGTCGGAACGCGCGGTTGCCGAGTTGCAAGGGAAGAATTTCGTGTGGGTGATTGGCTCCGACAACAAGGCAACGCAGCGCGCCGTGAAGGTCGGCGAAACGGTTGGCGAAAAAATCCTGATCGCCGAGGGACTCAAAGCGGGCGAACGGATTGTCGTGGAGGGCCTGCAGAAAGTTCGCGAGGGCGCACCGGTACAGGCCATGACCGCCGCTCAGATGGCCGACGCCGCAAAGCACGCCGAAGCCAAACCAACCGCCAAAGCCACCAAGGAGTAATCGCATGGCAGACTTTTTCATCCGGCGCCCCATCGTGGCGATGGTGATCGCGATCCTCACGGTGATCGTGGGGTTAATTACGTTGAAGCGCCTGCCCATCTCGGAGTATCCGCCGGTCAGCCCGACCATGATTCAGGTCACGACGACCTATCGCGGCGCTGCGGCCGAAGCGGTGATGGAATCGGTCGCCACCCCTGTCGAGTCGAAGGTCAACGGGGTCGACAAGTTGCTCTATCTTCAGTCGTTCAACGCCAATGACGGCAAGCTGACGCTCAACGTGTATTTCGACGTGGGCACGGACGTGGACATCATGCAGGTGAACACGCAGAACCGCGTGGGCCAGGCCGAGGCGCAGTTGCCGGACGCGGTGAAGAAGGAAGGCGTGGTCGTCAATCGTTCCAGTCCTGACATCCTGATGGTCATCGCGCTCGCCTCGCCCAAGGGGACCTACGACGCAGTCTTCCTTGGAAATTATCTCGACATCAACCTGGTGGATGGGATCAAGCGCGTGCGCGGCGTCGGCGACGTAAAGAACTTCACGGCGCAGGACTACACCATGCGCATCTGGCTGCGGCCTGACCGGCTCGCTTCGCTGGGCATCACGCCGCAGGACGTTCAGAAGGCCATCCAGGAGCAGAACGCGCAATCTCCCGCCGGGCGCATTGGCGCGGAGCCGGCGCCGCGCGGGACGGAGAACCAGTTCAACGTTCGCGCGCTCGGCCTGCTCAAGGAGCCGAAGGAGTTCGAGGAAATCATCATTCGCTCCAACCCGGACGGCTCCCAGGTGAAGGTCAAGGACGTGGCGCGTGTGGAACTCGGCGCGCAAACCTACGATTTGCGCGCCCGCCTGAACAAGTCGCCCGCCGGCGCCATCGGCGTGTATCTCGCGCCGGGCGCCAACGCCATCGAGACGGCGGACAACGTGAAGAAGATTCTCGCGCAGGCCAGGGACCGTTTCCCACCGGACATGGATTACGACATCACGCTCGATTCCACGTTGCCCATCAAGGCATCGATGGAGTCGATCGTGCATACGCTGTTCGAAGCCGTCGTGCTCGTGTTGGTGGTCGTCTATGTCTTTCTTCAAAGTTTCCGCGCCACAATCATTCCGATGTGCACGGTGCCCGTCTCATTGCTGGGCGCGTTCATCATGTTCCCGGTGCTCGGTTTCAGCGTGAACGTGCTGACGATGTTCGGACTGGTTCTGGCGATCGGCATTGTCGTCGATGACGCCATTGTCGTCGTCGAAGCGGTGCAACATCACCTCGAGCATGGCAAGGAGCCGGTCGAAGCCACGAAGCTCGCGATGAAGGAAGTCTCCGGTCCGGTGGTGGCCATCGGACTGGTGCTGTGCGCGGTGTTTGTGCCCGTGGCGTTCATGGGGGGCGTGACCGGCCAGCTCTACAGCCAATTCGCGCTGACCATCGCGGTGGCCGTGGTCTTCTCGGTCATCAACGCGCTGACCCTCAGCCCCGCGCTTTCGGCCTTGATGCTCAAGAAGCCTACGCCGGGCCGCGGTCCCATCGCGAAGTTCTTCAAGCTCTTCAACAAATTCTTCGACTGGTTGAGCAACACTTACGGACGCACCGTCGGCCTCCTGGCGCGCAAGGCTACGCTCTCGATGCTGCTGCTCGTCGCGGTCGTCGTAGGCATCGTTGTCGTGGGACGGCACGTGCCGGGCGGATTCATTCCCGACGAGGACAAGGGCTACCTCTTCGTCGCCGTCGAACTGCCCGAGGGCGCGTCACTGCAGCGCACCGACGAAGTGCTCGCGCAGGTCGAGAACATCGTCACGAGCACACCGGGAGTGCGTTCGTCCGTGGGCATCGTGGGCATGAACATTCTCAACTCGCTGAACTTCCCGAACTGCGCGCTCATGTTCGTCGGGCTGCAGCCGTGGGAGGAACGCAAGACGCCGGAGACCCATGCCAGCGCCCTTGCGCGCGAATGGACGAAGAAATTCTACGGCATCCCCGGCGCGCGCGCATTCGCCTTCGGCCCGCCGCCACTGCCCGGCTACGGCAACGTCTCGGGATTCTCCATGCAGTTGCAGGACCGCTCGGGTGGCAGCATTGAGCATCTCGCCGGTTACGTGAAGCAGCTCACCGAGGGCGTGTCGAAGCGCCCCGAGATTGGCCGCGTGAGCACCACCTTCAATCCTGCCACGCCGCAGGTGAAGGTCGAACTTGACCGCGAGAAGGCGCGAACGCTGGGCGTGACGGTGGACAGCGTATTCGCCACGTTGCAGGCCTACCTGAGCGGACTTTACGTGAACGACTTCGTCCGCTTCGGCCGCGTCTATAAAGTTTTCCTCCAGGCCGAATCGAAGTTCACCGGCAAGCCAGACGACATCGGACAGTTCTATGTGCGCAATGCCGATGGCGGCATGGTGCCGTTGAGCACGCTGGTGAAGGTTAGCAAGATGTCCGGGCCGAATGTCGTCACGCGCTTCAATTTGTATAACGCCGCCGAAATCATGGGCGCGCCCGCTCCGGGCTACAGTTCGGGCCAGGCGATGAAGGCGATCGAGGAAGTGATGAAGACGATGCCCAGCGAAGTCGGCTACGAATGGTCCGGCCTGACGCTTCAGGAAAAGAAGTCCGAAGGCCAGGCGCCCGTCATCTTCGGCATGGCAGTGCTGTTCGTGTTCCTGCTGCTCGCGGCGCAGTACGAGAGCTGGGGGCTGCCCTTCGCGGTGCTGCTGGCCACGCCCACTGTCATCCTCGGCACGCTGGTCGGCATGTTGGTCCGCAGCTACGACCTGAACGTGTACGCACAAATCGGCCTCGTGATGCTCATCGGCCTGTCCGCCAAGAATGCCATTCTCATTGTTGAGTTCGCCAAGATGAAACGCGAAGAGGGCACCGAGATTCTTGAGGCCGCCGTGCAAGGTTCGAAGCTCCGGCTCCGCCCGATTCTGATGACCTCGTTTGCGTTCATCCTCGGCTGCGTGCCACTGATGATCGCTTCCGGCTCTGGCGCCGCCTCCCGCAGCACGATGGGCACAGGCGTGGTCTATGGAATGACCATCGCGACAGCCATCGGCCTGTTCATCATCCCGGTCTGCTACGTGTTCGTGCAACGCATCGTGGAGCGTGGCGGGAGGAAGAAGCCGGCTGCTGCGACCGCTGCCGTTCCAGCCGCGGAACCGGAAAAGGGACCAGCGCACTAATGAAGTCGAAGAAGTTCATCAAGGAACGTCGCAGCCTTGCGCACCCGTCTGCGTCAGTCCGAGAAATCGCTTTGCTCAAGGCAAATACGTTCCACCAAACGATGAAGGCCAAACTTAGCCCTTGCTTCCAGTTCCTCGTGTTGACGATTTCGTTGCTGGCTGGGTGCGCGGTCGGCCCGGAATACAAGCGCCCCGCGTCGGACGCGCCCGGCGCTTTCCGCCGGGCGGCATCCGACACCAACGCCCCCGCCCCTTCCGGCACCAATACGTTCGCTGACCTTGGCTGGTGGGAGACATTCAACGATCCGCAACTCACGGCCTATGTTGCAGAGGCGCTGACGAACAGTTGGGACATCAAAATCGTTGCCGCGCGCGTCTTGCAGGCCCAGGCGGCTGCGCGCATCACACGGTCGCAGTTCTTTCCGACGGTCAACGCCGGCGGCGATCTCGTGACCAGCCGCGCCTCCGAGAAAGGCCCAACACCCATTCCGCCGGGTGTGAACCCAAAGAGCGAATACGGCGACGTATTCCTTTCGATGCCCGCCTACGAGGTGGACTTGTGGGGCCGCATCCGCCGCGCGAACGAGGCGGCGCGGGCCCAACTCCTCGCCACCCTGGAGGCTGAACGTACGGTGCGGCAGACTCTCGTCGCGGACGTGGCCACGGCGTACCTGGATCTGCTCGAACTGGATCTCGAACTCGACATCGCCCAACGCACTTACAGCGTTCGCACCAATTCCCTGGAATTGACTCAGTCCCGCGCGGAGGGCGGAGTTGCATCAATGGCGGATGTATATCAGTCGCGCATCCTTGTTTTCACAGCCGAATCCTCCATCGCTGATATCCGTCGCCGCATTGAACAACAGGAAAACCTGTTGAGCATCCTGTTGGGCCGCAACCCCGGCGACATCCAGCGTGGCGTTGCGCTGACAGCACAAGCCGTGCGTGCTGAAGTCCCTCCTGGTTTGCCCTCCTCGTTGCTGGAACGTCGCCCCGATCTGCGCTCCGCCGAGCAACTTCTTGTGGCTGCCAACGCCGACATCGGCCAGGCCAAGGCGGCGTTCTTTCCGCAAATCACACTCTCCGGTTTTGCCGGCTTTCAGAGCGTGGCGCTGTCGGACCTCTTCACGGGCGCGGCCAAGACATGGCAATTCGGTCCGGCCGTCACGATGCCGCTGTTCACGGGCGGGCGGCTGCGAGGAAACCTGAAACTGGCCGAAGCCCGCTTCCAGGAATCGCTGGCGAGCTACCAGAAGATCGTGCAAGGCGCTTTCCGGGAGGTCTCCGACGGCCTTATCGCCTACCAGCGCACGCGTGAATTCCGCACGAAGCAGCAGGAGCGCACACAGGCCAACCGCGACGCGACCGAGTTGGCCAGCTTCCGCTACGAAGGCGGCGTCACCAGCTACCTGGAAGTCCTCTACAACGAACAGGAACTTTTTACCGCTGAACTCGGCCTGGCCCAGGCGCGGCGCAATGAATTATTGAGCGTGGTGCAGTTGTATCGCGCCCTGGGCGGCGGTTGGACTGAACGGGCCGAACTGCAAGCGTCTTCAGGTCCACCAGAGAAATGAGGCAACTTGGATTTATGCCAAACATCAACGTTCGCAACATCACAAACAGCTTCCAGGATGTCCGGCTCGTCAGTCTGGCTTCCTGGCGGCAGGCCAACGAAATCACGCCGCGCGACCGTGGCGGCCCTTATGTCGTCCTGCAAGAGGGCTACGATCCTGAAGATCCGCGGCTGCTCGTCGAGGAGTTTGTGCTCGGCCGCTCCGGCAAATGGCTCTCGCTGGGGCTCTTCTTCAAGTTGCCGGTGCCCGAGCGCCGGGCCGAATACGTCTTCGGCACTGCCGCGGAGGTCATGGAGGCGATGCACAATTTGCCGCCCAAAGTGCTCATCGTCCGGCCGGGCGGTCCCGCAGAGGCCGCTCCCGTTACTCCAGAAGGAGATGAAATGGCGGCAGCATTCCAGGCGGCAAAGGGCCAGCCACCCGTCACCCCGAAGTGACGCATTGAATCCCGCTTCGGCCAACACGACTGAACCGTGAACCTTTCAGCCCAACCGGAGTTCGAGCTGGTTGTTATCGGCGGCGGCCCTGCGGGGGCCAGTGGCGCCACAGCCGCGGGCTTGCTCGGCTACAAGGTGGCGTTGGTAGAGCAGGCCGCGATCGTTGGCGGGGCGGGCATCAACACGGGCACCATCCCCAGCAAGACGCTGCGCGAAACCTCCCTCATGCTCTCGGGTTGGCGCTCGCGGCGGCTGTTCGGCGTCGACCTCTCTCTGCGGCGTGAAGCCACATTGTCCGATTTCATGCGGCATGAGAAGCAAGTGACATTGGCAGAGCGGCTGCGGATTGAGTCGCGGCTTGACTTGCGCGGCGTAGCCCGGTTCCACGGCGCGGCAAGCTTCGAGGATTCGCACACGGTTCGGATTATCGGTGAGGGAGGGGCGGAGACGCGGATTCGCGGAGAGAAGGTTCTCATCGCCACGGGTTCGTCACCGGTGCGTCCGCCGGAGTTCCCCTTCGAGGATGATCGGGTTCACGACTCGAACGAGATTCTAGAACTCAAGGCGCTGCCCAAGAAGCTGACGGTGGTCGGCGGTGGCGTCATTGGCAGCGAATACGCCGGGACCTTTGCCGCGCTGGGCGTGGAGGTGCATCTCATTGACGGCCGCGACATACTGATGCCGTTCCTCGATGAGGAGATCTCTCGCGCACTGGCCGAGGCGATGGCTGCCAACGGCGTGCAATTCCACTGGAAGGAAAGAGTCGTCCGTTGCGATGCCTCCGGTTCCAGGGACGTGGTGTTGACCCTGGAAAGCGGCGCGACGCTCGCCTGTGACGGAGTGCTCGTGTGCGCAGGGCGCCGCAGCAACACCGACACTTTGAACCTCGCTGCCGCCGGGCTTACGCCCGGCAACCGCGGCCTCGTGCAGGTGGGGCCGCACTTCCAGTCCACCGAAGTGTCCCACATCTACGCGGCGGGCGATGTCATCGGCCCGCCGGCATTGGCGGCCACGGGCATCGAACAGGCGCGTGTCGCTGTTTGCCATGCATTCGGCGAGTCTTTGAAGAGCGACATCGCGCCACTGCTGCCCACGGGCGTCTACACTATCCCTGAGGCAAGCATGGTGGGAGCCACTGAAGCGGGGTTGCGGGAAAAGGGTGTTCCCATGATCATCGGCCGTGCCCGCTACTCGGACCTCCCGCGAGGGGAGATCATTGGCGACAACGTGGGGTTTCTGAAGCTGGTGTTCGATCAGGACGGCCTGCGTCTGCTCGGCGTGCATGTGCTGGGCGAACACGCAACGGAAGTGGTCCACATCGGCCTCATCGCCATGCTGGCTGGCGCGACTGCGGACATTTTCAACCGGGCTTGTTTTAACTATCCGACGCTCGGGGACCTTTACAAATACGCGGCCTACGACGCGTTACTCCAAAAGCGGCAGCTGGGCTTGGTCCAGGAGAACAACAGTCCTCAAACGCATCCGGAATCCGTGGGAACCAATGCCTGGTAGCCCTCATTGACGACCACCAAAGACGAAAGCGCTTCGCAGACTCACCACGACAGCAACTGAATCATGAATCCATCCAAGCCGCCACCAACACTCAAACGCAAGAAGTATGAAAAGGAATTGCGCAAGCTCCAGGCCGAGTTGTGTTATCTACAGGAGTGGGTCAAGCACAAGGGGCTGCGCGTCATCATTCTGTTCGAGGGCCGCGATGCCGCCGGCAAGGGAGGCACGATCAAGGCCATCACCGATCGTGTCAGCCCGCGCGTGTTCCGCCTTGTGGCGCTGCCGGCGCCCTCTGATCGCGAGAAGACGATGCTGTACTTTCAGCGTTATTTCCAGCAGTTCCCGGCTGCCGGCGAGATCGTGATCTTCGATCGCAGTTGGTACAACCGCGCCGGAGTGGAATATGTGATGGGATTCTGCACGAAAGAACAGCACCGTCGATTCCTGGACCTGTGTCCGCTGATGGAGAAATATCTCATCCAGGGCGGCATCATGCTTCTGAAATTCTGGCTCGAAGTCAGCGACAAGGAACAAAAACGCCGCTTCGAAGCGCGCATCGACGATCCCGTGCGGCAGTGGAAGCTCAGTCCCATGGATTTACCGTCGCGCAGCAAGTGGTTCGAGTATTCCCGCGCGCGCGACATGATGCTCAAGGCCACAGATACCAAATGGGCGCCTTGGCACGTCCTGCTTTCGGACGACAAGAGGCGTGCCCGTCTCAACTGTATTCGCCATATCCTGAGCCTGATTCCTTACAAGAAGCTTCCGCGCCGGAATGTCGAACTGCCGAAGCGCTTGACGAAGGGCGCTTATGACGACCAGGCGTCGCTGAAAGGCCGAAAATTCGTGCCGGAACGATACTGATTTCCTCCTGTTAGCATACCAACGCACCCATCCACCATTATGAAACGTTCCTTGAGTTATCCAATTCTGTGTGGCGCGCTCCTGGCGGCGATCCCGTTCGCCTCGCGAGCCGCCGAAAACGGGTCCGTCGCACCTATGTTCCGCAAGGACTCCGTGCTTGTGACCGTGACCGCTTCGGTCGATGCCATCGACCTCGCAAGCCGGGAGATTACCTTGAAAGGTCCACTCGGCAATTCCGTGACCTTCACCGTCGACCAGCGTGTCAAACGGCTCGATGAAGTAAAGGTCGGCGACTTTGTCCGGGCTGATTACTATGTCTCTGTAGCCGCGGAGCTGCGCAAGCCCACCGCGCAGGAGAAGAAGACGCCTCTGGTGCTGCTGGACGCCGCTGGCAAGGCCCCCGCCGGGAACTCGCCTGCCGCCGGAGCTGTGCGCCGCTTCAAGGTGGTCACGACCATCGAGGGCCTGGATCGCCCGACCCAGACCATCACCGTCAAAGGACCGCGCGGCAATTATCTGACCGCCCGAGTGGCCGACCCGTCGCGTCTCACGCAGATGAGGATCGGCGAGAACATCGTCGTGACTTACACAGAGGCGCTGGCTGTTTCGCTGGAGAAGGTAGAGAAGAAAAGCCTCGATTGAATTTCCCCCAACTCCAAAGCCCATTGATCTCAAAACAACCATGAAGCTCCCCTCACTCGTCGTATTGACGGCAGGCGCTCTCGCGCTGGCCGGTTGCTCCTCCACCCCCACAAAGCTGGACTCCGGCGCGATTCACGCGCAGACGTTCAGCTTTGTCGCTCAGGCCGGGAAGCCCTCGCCCGACTACGTCGACGGCCGGCAAATCATTCATCCCATGGTGCAGGGGGCGATCGCGCGAAGCCTGGGGGCCCGCGGCCTCAATCAGGTCGCCAGCGGCGGTGATGTCACGGTGTCCTACCTGATTATTACCGGCAACAACGCCTCGACGACGGCCATCGACGACTACTTCGGCTACGGAGAGGACGCCTATGCGCTCCACGAGAAGGCCCAGAAAGCCTACACGAGCAGCAAGAATCCGAACTATTTCGAGGCTGGCACGCTGCTGATCGACATCATTGACGGCAAGAGCTTCAAGCTGCTAAAGCGCAACTACGCCACGCGGCCGATTCTTCGCAACTTGCCCAACGACGCCCGTGCTGCGCGCATCCAGGAGGTTGTCGACGAGATCCTCCGTGACGTGCGCGTCGCGCGGTGACGCGCGACGCTCGCGAATCCCATGCCCAAACCTGAGTCTTCGAGCGGCCATTCGACGAGCATCAGCAGCGTTTTGTCCCGTACACAGGGCATCTTGCGGCGGCATCTGTGGCTCTGGCCGTTGTTGATGGCGGCCCTGCTGGCGTTTGTCGGGTTGTGGGTGCGTGGCCGGATGGAGGGGGCGATGAAGTCGCAGATCGCCGGCAACCTCAGAACAATCCTCACCGCCAATGCCGAAGCCTTGCGTGCGTGGGCGGCGACAATGAGATCGCACGCGGAACTCTTTGCTGGCGATGAGCGCGTCCGCGCGTTGACCGCCGAGTTGTCAAGGGTGCCGCAACCGGGCGGTTCTGCGCAGGCGGCGCTCATGAGCGCGCCCCAGAATGCCACGTTGCGGGCTCTGCTCAAACCGGCCATCGAAGGCCGGGGCTTCGATGGATACGTGGTGCTCGACACGAACTTCCTCGTCCTTGCTTCGGGTCGCGAACAGTTGATCGGAATGCAATCACCACCGGGTTACACGGACCATCTGCGACCGGTTCTCGAAAGCAAGTCACTCGTTTCCCACCCCTTTCCCAGCGTAGCAATGCTGCCCGATTCGGACGGCCACCTGCGCGCCGGTGTGCCGACGATGTTCGTCGCCGCACCCATTCGCGCCTCGGACGGAAGCATCCTGGCGATCCTCGGACTGCGGATCGTGCCGGAGAGGGACTTCACGCGCATCCTGGCCACGGCGCGGTCTGGAGAAACTGGGGAAACCTACGCCTTCAATCGCAACGGACTGATGCTCTCGGAAAGCCGGTTTGACGACGAGTTGAAGCGGCTCTCCCTAATCCCGGATTCCACGGAGGCGCAATCCCTCCTGACGTTGGAATTGCGCGATCCGCTCGTGGATTTGAGCCGGGGAAAAGCGTCACCGAAGCGCCGGACGGAACTGGCCTTCACGCGGGGCGTCGCCGAAGCCATCGCCGGCCGCGAAGGCGCCGACGTGACGGGCTATCGCGATTACCGCGGCGTGCCCGTGCTAGGCGCCTGGACGTGGGTGCCGGAGTTCGACCTGGGCTTGATATCCGAGATTGACGTGGCGGAAGCCTTCGGCCCGCTCCGAATCATGCGCGCGGGATTCTTTTTCGTCTTCGGCTTGCTCACGCTCGGTGCGGGAACGATTTTCGTGCTGATGCGCCTGGCCAACCGGCTTCAGGACTCCGCCCGAAAGGCGGCGATGAAGGCAAAGCAACTTGGCCAGTACGCCCTGGAGGAGAAGATCGGCGCGGGCGCGTTCGGCACCGTGTATCGCGGTCATCACGCGTTGATGCGCCGGCCGGTCGCGGTGAAACTGCTCGATGCCGCCCAGGCGAACGAGACTTCCATCGCGCGTTTCGAGCGCGAGGTGCAGTTGACCTGCCAGCTCACGCATCCCAATACGATTTCGCTCTACGATTTCGGACGCACGCCGGAAGGGTTGTTCTACTACGCGATGGAGTTTCTCGACGGTCTGAGCCTCGATGCGCTCGTGAACAAGTACGGGCGCCTTCCAGAAGGCCGTGTCATCCACATTCTGCGGCAAGTCTGCGCTTCGCTGACCGAAGCCCACAAGCGCGGCCTCATCCACCGTGACATCAAGCCCCACAACATTTTCCTGACCCGCCGCGGCGACGTGCCGGACTTCATCAAGGTGCTGGATTTCGGCCTGGTCAAGTCGCGCAACGTCGAGGGCCAGGCTGAGCTCACTGGCGCCAACGCCACGCTCGGCACGCCGCTCTACATGTCGCCCGAGGCGATCGAGCATCCGGACCGCGTGGACGCCCGGAGCGATCTCTATTCGCTCGGCGCGGTGGGCTATTACCTCGTGACTGGCGGGACGATGTTTGTCGGCGCGACCCTCGGCGAAGTGCTGATGCAACAAGTGAAGGCCGAGCCAGAGAAACCGTCGGCGCGGCTGCCGCAGCCATTGTCACCCGACTTTGAGAGTTTGATCCTGCGTTGCGTGGCCAAGAAACCTGCGGAACGTCCCGCCAGTGCCCGCGAGTTGGAGGCTGAACTCAGTCGCTGCTCTGCCGCCAGTCGCTGGGATCGCGAACAAGCTGAAGACTGGTGGCGCCGATTCGATGCTTCCAATTCGGAACGAACCGTCGTGGCTGAACCTCAAACCGTATGAACCATCCTCCATCCCTGTTTCGGCCCAGGCCGCGCGCCTGGAGTTCACTCGCCGTCGCCGCGTGGCTCGTTGCAGCATCGGCTGGATTGGCCGCAGAACCACCGCCGCCGTTGCCGCCGCTGACCACCGTACCGGGCAGTTCGCGACTTCCGGGAAAATTCGTCTGGGCGGACCTGGTCACAGACGACGTCCCTGCCGCGCGGAACTTTTATGGTCGGCTGTTCAACTGGACGTTCCACGATATGGGCGGTTACGTCATTGCGGCAAATGAAGAGCGGCCCTTGTGCGGCATCTTCCGGCGAGCACGCCCCGCCGGACGGCCCGAAGCCAAGCCCCGCTGGTTCGGGTATATCTCGGTCAAGAACGTCGAAAAAGCCCAGCGCGCTGTAACGAAGTCAGGCGGGCGCATCGTGGCCGGGCTACAGGAGATCCCCAAGCGCGGCGAGCAGGCGATTTTTGCCGATCCTGAGGGCGCGTTGTTTGGCGTCGTGCGGTCGAGTTCCGGCGATCCACCGGATTTCATGGCCGAACCCGGGGACTGGATTTGGGTTCAACTGTTGAGCCGCGACGCGAAGAAGGCTGCCGACTTCTACCGCGCCGTGGGCGGTTACGACGTGCTCGAGAACGACGCCAGCAAGGGCGCGAGCGACTTCGTCCTGTCGAGCGAAGGCTACGCGCGCGCAACAATCCGAACCATTCCGCGAGGGCACGAGAAGGTTCAACCGAGCTGGCTGCCGTTCGTGCGGGTAAAGAGCATTCGCGAATCGCTGGCCACGGCGAAGCAACTTGGTGGCGCCGTGCGGCTCGAACCGAAGCCAGAGTTCTTCGAGGGCAAGGTAGCCGTGGTCGCCGATCCAACGGGCGCTGCCATCGGCCTGATGGAATGGAGTGACACGTTGATGAAAGGAGGACGCTGAGATGAAAGCTTTTACCGTTCGTCTCAGACCTCTGGCGGTGTTCGCGCTGGCGCTTGCGGCCTTCACGGGTTGCTCAAGCACCGACGGTGGTGGCGGTGGCTCTGTCAGCGGCAGCGTCTACTACGGCGTCGGATTTTACGACCCATGGTACTACGGTGACTACTATGACGACGTGGACATCGTCGTCACGCCGCCTGACACGAAGCCACCCGATCGTCCAACGGCGCCGCCAAAGCCGACGCACCCGATCGCTCCGACTCCGTCGCCACGCCCGACGCAGACGCCGATGCCGTCCATCCCGCGCACGCCCATGCCCCGCGCCTCTTTTCGCCGCTGACTTCCAATGGCCGACACATCCCGAAATTCAGGTTCGGAATCACCGTCGAAAGCGGCGCGCAAACTCGCTTTTGCGGAGCCGGTGGCCTTGGTGCTCCTCTCGTTGGCGACCGTGGGAACCGCCTGGTGTTCGTATCAGGCGGCGGCTTGGGGCGGCGTGTCGCAGCGTTTTACAAATCAGTCTGCCGCAGCCAGTCGCCGCGCTGCCGCCAGTCAGCTTCAGTCCTACCAGTTGGCCCTGCTGGACGTGATGCTATTCAGCCAGCACATTAATGCCCGCGCCAATTCCAACGAAGCCCTGGCGCGCTTTTACTCTGATCGATTTCGCGGCGAGGCGAAGGAGGCCTTTGCGGCATGGATGGCGACGCAGCCTTTCGAGAACTCAAATGCGCCGCCGCACCCATTCGTGACCAACCTCTATCAGCCGCGTCTGCTGGCCGAAGCGCGCATGGCCGAAGCCGAGAGCCAGCTCCGGGCGGAGGATGCGGGCGAAGCGGGCCGCACCGGCCGCAGCTACGTGCTCCTTACTGTGCTGCTGGCCAGCGCGCTGTTCTGTGGCGGGACCGCGTCGAAGTTTGAAAAGCCGTGGATTCGCAGAGCCACCCTGGCGTTCGGCCTGGCGGCGTTCCTGTTCGCCGCTGGACGACTGCTGATGCTCCCCACACAACTCTGAATACCACGGGCTAACCGAAACTCTTTCCATGAACCTGGATTCCGTAGCAGCCGACGTCAGGAGGCTCAAACTTTCTGGAGAAAGAGGAGCAGAGCCTCCTCACGTCGGCTGCTACAGTTCAGGGTCCAAATGCGCGTCCATCGCAGGAAGTGGAGACTACCGATGAACGCGCTGCGTTCGAAACTCGAGCAGAACCTGGGCTGGATGCTCCTGGGCTTGCTGTTGATCGGCTGCCTGCTGGTGCTCTGGCCATTCGTTACGGCGCTGTTGTGGGCAGCCGTGCTGGCCTATTCCAGTTGGCCGCTCTACCGGCGGCTGCTCGGTTGGCTGGGGGGACGCAGGACGCTGGCCGCCTTGCTCCTGTCGCTGGCCATGGTGCTCGTGGTTCTGCTTCCATTCGCGGTGGTCGGTGTGACGTTGGCGGATAATGTCAAGGAACTGAAGACGGCCGCGCAACGGTGGTTGGAATCCGGCCTGCCAAGCCCGCCCACCTGGTTGGAAAAGCTACCGGTCGTCGGTTCCGGGGCAGCCGAAAAGTGGCGAAGCCTCGCAGCAGACACTGCCCTGCTGCGAGAGGAAGCAAGTCGGTTCGTCGAACCCGTCGCCACGTGGCTGCTCAAGGGCGGGTTGAAGCTTGGCGCCGGTTTGTTTGAATTGGCGATGAGCATTCTGGTCACGTTCTTTCTATTGCGAAGCGGGACCGACGTGGCAACGAATCTGGCCGCTGGAGTCGAACGCATTGCCGGCGAACGTGGCCGACATCTGCTCGAAGTCGCCGGCAACACCGTGCGCGGTGTGGTGTATGGGATCCTCGGCACCGCCTTGGCGCAAGGGTTGATAGCCGGACTCGGCTTTCTCATCGCGGGCGTACCCGGAGCCGCGTTGCTCGCCTTGCTGACGTTCTTTCTTTCAGTCGTGCCGGTCGGTCCGCCGCTGGTGTGGCTGCCTGCGGCGCTCTGGCTGTTCCATCAAGGCCGGACCGGTTGGGGAATTTTCATGCTCGTGTGGGGCGTCGGCGTGAGCACGGTGGATAACTTCGTCAAACCCTGGCTTATCAGCCAGGGAAGCGACATGCCGTTCGTGCTCATTCTTTTTGGAGTGCTGGGCGGCGCGATTACGTTCGGGTTCATCGGGGTTTTCATCGGGCCGACGTTGCTGGCCGTCGGCCACCGGGTGGTCAGGGAATGGGCTGCGACCAACCGTGCGGCTGCGGCTGCCGTCGCGAAGGCTCCTGAGCCGACAGCAACTGCGTGAAATGCGTGCCTGCTGTCGCATTAGTGAATGCAGCCGTCGAGGAACACAAATATGTTGGGCCTGGGCAGCAACTTTCGCCGTTGTGCTGGGCGCGCTCGCCCTTGCGCGCGGTGACACGATTTATCTTCGCAGTGGCGAGAAGCTTATCGGCAAGGTCGTTTCAGACGAAAAGATGAAGGTCATCATCAAATCGGAGGCGCTCGGCCGCCTGGAGATTCCCCGCGATCGCATTGAGCGCATCGACCTCGACAAGCCACCTCCTGTCGTGCCGAAGGAGACTGCCCTCGGCAAGCCGTTTGTCCCGCCGCCGCCGGTCGCGCCCGCCAAACCACCATCCACACCTACGAACGCTCCCGTCGCGCTGACGACTAATGCGCCGTCCAGGCACCGTTGGTTCTGGCAGCGCAGGACGCCAGCGGACGAGGCCAGCACGGACTGGATTCAGCTCAAGTCCGGCGAATGGTTACGGGGCCGCCTTTACGGGATGCAAAACCGCAAGCTCGAGTTCGAAAGCGACGAACTGGACGACCTCGTCTTCGACTGGAAGGATGTTCACCAGGTCGTGTCGCCCAAAGCGCTGGTTTCTTATGGCGATCGGGAGAGCACCTGGGGGGCATTGAGGGTGGATCGGGAAAACGTCACGGTGATCGGGGCGGAGGAAGTCAAATTCCCTCGATATGATCTGGTGGGCATCGCGCCTGGCTCGCCGCGGGAATTGGACTACTGGTCAGGCCGCTTCAACGCAGGGCTCAACCTCCGCGCCGGCAACACCGAGCAGGCCGACCTTGTGACGAAGGCGAAGCTGGAGCGGCGCACCCCGCGCACGCATCTCAAGCTCGAGTACGTCGGCAACTTCAGCGAAGTCAGTGGCGAGGAAACGGTCAATAATCAGCGTGCGACCGAGTCTTTTGATTACTTTCTTACTCGTCGCCTGTTCGTCCGAGTTCCCCACACCGAGTATTACCATGACCCTTTCCAGAATATCGATCACCGTGTCACGGCCGGAGGCGGTTTGGGGTACTACATTATCGACACCCGAAAGGTCGAATGGCTGGTGGCGGGCGGGCCCGCTTATCAACTCGTTCGATTCGACACAGTGGAAGCCGGCGAGTCGAGGGAACACTCCACGCCGGCTTTTGTGCTCCAGTCGAACGTCGAGATCGAACTCACCAAGCGCACGGACCTCGAAGTGGGCTATCAGAACATTGTGGCCAACGAAAACGCCGGAGGTGTCACTCATCACGGCTCCGTTTCTCTGGAAATCGATCTGACGCGCCGCATCGACCTCGACATTTCGTTGATTTGGGATCGAATCAGCAGTCCGCAGGCTGATTCGGCGGGCGTCGTTCCGAAGAAGGATGACTTCCGGTTGAATCTTTCGTTCGGCGTGAAATTCTGAACCGCGATATGCGTTCTACCCATTCCGTGCTTGGCGTCGTCCGAAGGATTGTCTCGCGAAGGCAACTCTGGCGGGTGGCCAGCCTGCCGCTGCTGGCGCTGATCGCCTGGGGTTGTGTTCGACTGCCCGGCAAGCAACCCAAGGCGGAGGTCAAATCAATCTATGGCAACACGAACGCTGCCGCTGCAATCACGCCGACTGTCTTGCAAGCGCGCGCGATGCGTTTTGCGGACGAGTATTCGATGGTTATCGCCCAGGCAGCCGACGATTTTGCCGCCAAAGTCGGGACGACGGAGGCCCGTTATGTGGCCGCCCGGATCAAGCTGGGTCAAGGAATGGCTGCTGTGGTGAATGCCGCCGGGCAGAATCCAACCGTCAATACCCTGGATCTCGTGGTTTTGGCCAGTGTTGCGCGAATTGTGGCGGAAGATTACCTCGTTGGGGAGCGGTTTGGGGAAGCAGCAATGCCGTTGCTGGAGACCAGCCGCCGGCAGGAGACCAATGCCTGGGCTCTGGTGAATCCCTTGCTCAAAGCGGAGCAGCAGCGGGAACTGCGGGAACTGATTGAGGAATGGCGCCGGAAGAACCCTCATCAACGCTACGTCGGCGCCGTGCGTTTTGGAGAGTTCGCCGAGGCCGTTGAGGTCTCCCCGCAGAAACTCGCCGGCAAACCGACCAGCGTCTTTAGCCTTCTGTTTCTTGACCCGATGGCGGGGCTCGATCCCACGCTGCGGGCCATCGAGGAAACCCGCTATCTCGCGGAGCGCGCGTTGTATTACGGACAACGAATGCCCGTCCTCGTGAGCTGGCAGGCGGAGTTTCTGGCCCTGCAATTGGCCGACCAACCTGCGGCGCAGCAGATGTTGACCAATGTCGACCAATTGGCCGCCTCCATGCAGGTCTTCGCAAAGACCGCCGAGCAACTGCCGCAGCTTGTCAACCAACAGCGTGAGGCGGCCATCCAGCAGGTTTTCGCAGGTGTGGCCAATGAGCGCTCGAACATCCTTGCAAGCCTCGCTTCGGAGGAAAAAAAGATGCACGACCTGATGGCAGAGGCGCGCGGAACGATCAATTCCGCCAATGAAATGGCCGGCTCGATGAATACGGCCATCCGCTCACTGGAATCCTTCATGCGATACGTGTCGCCACCCAAAACCAACACGGTAGCGGGACCGGCGCGGACGAACAGCCGTCCGTTCGACGTGCTCGATTACGGCACCGCAGCCGGCCAGGTCGGCGGGATGGCAAAGGAACTCAATACGTTGCTGACCACAGCGAACCAGTCCATACCCCAGGCGACGCAACTAGGCCAGCAGGCAGCGGCCAACGTCGAACGCGCGGTGCGACGCGGCTTCTGGCTGGGGCTGGTATTGATCGCGGTGCTGCTCGTAGGCGCGGTGCTGGCGGCCCTGTGCTATCAGGTGCTTGTCAGCAAACTGGTGCGACAGGAAAGCGCGCCTTCAACAAAGGAGTCATGAGCCGGAATTCCAAACTGCAAGGGAATGTTCGCCGCTGCGGAACGAGGAACGTGGCGTTCACGCCGCTTCAGCGGCCGCGAGTCTCAACCACGAATGCCCAAATCGCGGAGCGGCCTGGACGCTGCAACGCAGGTTTTCTGTCGGAAGTAATGCTTGCCGTTCTATGCGTCGCGTTGTCCGGATGCATGAACCCGATTGGCGCCGACAAGACCACGCCCGCCGTTGCGTATCGGCAGATTCACGATAATCCCGTCAGTCACAGCCAGCCCAGCCGCGAAACCCGATGGGTGCTGCATCGCTTCGAGCAAATCGAGAGGTTCGAGAATTCGCCGGATGACACTTTGCAATTGATTCTGAAGAAGGCCGTCGAGTCGAGGGAGCGCGGGCTGTTGTTCGCACTATCGGAGCTGAATTACCTCGCGGGCGAGCGCCAGCGCCGGAATGTCAAGCCGTGGGACCTGCGCGACGCGCGCGACTACTATCTCGCCTCGGCCGTCTTTGCGTGGCTGTTCCTTTTTGGCGACGCATCGGACGCGCCGCCCAGCGCGTTCGACGAACAGTTCCGCACTGCGTGCGACCTTTACAACTATGCCTTGGGCTGGGCGCTGATGGAAGAGCGCCGCGGCACCAACGCCACGGTGGTCTTCTCCGACGGTGCGAAGCGGCTGCCGGCAGGGCAGATGACGGTTCAGTTCAAACCATCGGATTTCCCGTGGCCGTTGTCGAATTTCGACCAATTCGTCGTCGCCGATCACTTCGTGGTCCGCGGCCTGAGCGTGCGGAATCGGCAGCCGGGTTTGGGGACGCCGCTCGTGGCTGTAACCAAACCCGACAAGGTGACCAAGCTCCCGCGCGCGGTCGCCGTCACTGCGCTGCTCCGGCCGAAGGGCGGACTGGCCGAATTGACACAAGGCCGCCTCGGGGCCTCGCTGGAATTGTACTCGGCCTTCGACGCAACCACAATTCAAGTCGGTGACCGCACCGTGCCTCTGGAAACGGACACGACCATCTCCACGGCCTATGCGCTGAACCAGTCGGTTGTGTGGCGGCTCGGCATGATGCAGTTCCTGTCTTACGAAGAGAGAGTTCCCACGGATGTTTATCTGACGCAGCCGTACCGGCGCGGGCGTATTCCCGTGGTGTTCGTGCATGGCACGTTCAGCAGCCCGGTGTGGTGGGCGGAGATGGCCAATGCCCTCGCCGCCGATCCGGTGCTGCGACAGCGTTACCAGTTTTGGTACTTCATCTACAACAGCGGCAATCCTCTCGCTTATTCCGCCGCCCGATTCCGCGAGTCGCTGCAGGCCAGAATGAAGGAACTCGACCCCGAAGGCCGCGACGACGCGCTTCGGCAGATGGTCATCATTGGCCACAGCCAGGGCGGGTTGCTGACGAAGCTCATGGCTACCGAAACTGGCGACAAGCTGCTGCAAGCCGTGCTCAAGACCAACCGGCTGGAGGATCTGAAGCTCCCCGCCGCCGAGCAGGCGGCCATCCGGCGATATGCCTGTTACGAGCCGCTGCCTTTCGTGAAGCGCGTCGTCTTCGTCAGCACGCCTCACCGCGGCAGTTATGCGGCGGGCGGCTTTGTCAGAAAGCTGGCGCGCAAATTTGTCTCGCTGCCTTCCAAAGTGGCGCATCGGGCTTCGGAACTCGCCGGCCTCAGTGAGAAGGTGGACCTGCCCAAGGAACTCCGCGGCACCCCGACGAGCCTGGACAGCATGTCGCCCAGTAATCCAGTGCTCCTCGCGCTGGCCGACATTCCGCTCGCTCCCGGTGTCAAGGGCCACTCGATTATCGCTGTGCAGGGCGACGGCGATTTTCACCAGGGCAAGGATGGCATCGTTTCCTACACCAGCGCGCATGTGGATTACGTGGAATCGGAGTTCATTGTCCGCAGCTTTCACTCATGCCAGGGCAAGCCGCCCACAATTGAGGAGGTCCGCCGCATCCTGCACGAACACGTGCAGAAGCCGGCCGGTGACTGAACGCGACATATTATGAACTCAACTCCTCCGAACTCCAGGCTGCGTCGCTTCGCGCGGTTCGGAGGCCAGGGCCTGATGTGGGTTGTCCTCGCAGGCACCGGTATTTGGTCCACGCTGGCGGTTTACTACTCGAATCTGCCGGCAGGTTGGCCGCGGACGCTCGCTTCGGCCGTTTATGCGATTGCTCTCGCCGTGTTATTGGTTCGTGTGCGTCCCTGGTGGAAGGCACGGGTTGCTTTTCTCACGGCTTTCGGTGCCATCGTCGTGTGGTTTCTGTTGATTCCACCCTCGAACAATCGAAACTGGTTGCCGGACGTGGCGGTGCTGCCCTTCGCCGAGGTGAACGGCGAACGCGTTACCATTCACAATATCCGCAATTGCAATTATCGCACGGAGACCGAATTCGCCGTGCGTCATTACGACAAGACATTTGATCTGTCGAAACTGCAATCCGTGGACTTCTTCGTCGTTTACTGGGGCTCACCCATGATCTCGCACACGATGTTGAGCTTCGGCTTTGAAGGCGGAGACTACGTCTGCTTCTCCATCGAGACCCGGAAGGAGCAGGGCGAGAGCTACTCCGCCATCAAGGGATTCTTTCGCCAGTTTGAACTGACCTACGTCATCGGCGACGAACGCGATCTGGTGCGCCTGCGCACCAACTATCGCGGTGAGCAGGTCTACCTCTACCGTTTGAACGTGGACCCTGGGGTCGCACGACTCGTGTTTCTGGACTACCTCGGGCAGGTCAACCGGCTCAAGCAGCGGCCGGAGTGGTACAACGCTCTGACCGCCAACTGCACCACGTTGATTCGCGGCCACACCAAGCCATACGCGAAGAACACGCGATTCGATTGGCGCATCCTGCTGAATGGCCGGATCGATCAGATGGCCTACGAGCGCAAATCGCTGGACCAGTCACTGCCCTTCCAACAACTCAAACTGCGCAGCCTGATCAACGAACGCGCCCGTGCAGCCGACCAGGATCCCGCCTTTTCCAAACGCATCCGCGAGCAGTTGCCGGGAATCACGGGCGCAGGAGTCCCGCAAATTCGAATGCGAAGTTTCTCGCGTGCCTCAACCTTCCCGTCTGGCGCAAGCTTATGAAAAGAAGACCGTTCTTGCTACTGTCCATCGCCGTGATCATCCTTTGCCGCATGGAGACACCAACGTTGGCCACTCAGGCGAAGGATCCGCCTCCACCGATTTACATCGGTCCGACGCCCAAGGCGGCCCCAGCCGTCTCAAGCGCGGCTCCCGCCGTCCCTGCACCGCCGCCGTCAGCCCCGGCGCAGGCCAGCTCGAACAACCTGGAAAAACTTGCCATGCCCATCGCGCTGCACCCCGATTCGCTCATCGCCATCATACTGCCGGCGTCGGTGTACCCGCTGGAGATAGTCCAGGCAGCGCGGTTTGTAAGAGACACCAACAACATCTCCAAACTGGACGAGCAATCGTGGGACGAGAACGTCAAGGCCGTGGCGAGATTCCCGGCATTGATCGCGAAGCTCGACGCGGACCTGGCTTGGACGGTAGAACTCGGGCAGGCGTTTCTCAATCAGCCCAAGGAATTGATGGATACAATCCAGTCGTTGCGAGCCAAAGCACACAAAGCCGGTACGCTTCAGTCCAATCCGCAACAAGTCGTCACGGTGACGAACGTGGTCGTGATGCAAACCAACGTGACGGAAGTCGTGACCGTGACTAATCAAATCGTCCAGGTCCAGCCATCCAATCCGCAGGTGGTGTATGTGCCGAGCTATCCGCCGACCGTTTATTATCCGCCGCCCGCGTACGTGTATGACCCGGTTGCACCGCTGGTCACGTTCGGCGTCGGCATGGCGTGGGGGGCGATCCTGGCCAACAACTGCAATTGGAACCACGGCGAGGTCGATATCGACATCGACCACAACGTGAACATCGATCGGCCCGACCGGCCCGATCGGCCCGACCGACCCGACCGAGGAACCCAATCAGGCACCCGGGCCAACACCGGCACCAGACCCACGCAGCAGAAATGGCAGCCCGACCAGAGCCGCATGCGCGCTTCCGGCGCCCCAGCCTCAGCGCAAACGCGCGAAGCCCGCGGTTGGGGAGGCTCCGGTGGTGGCGCCCGTCCCTCGCAGCAGCCATCGGCCGGTGCTCGTCCATCCGCGCAGCCTTCTCCGGGCGGCCAGCGTCCGGGCGCTTCGGCCCGGCCCGCGCCATCGCCCGGCGGAGCGCGGCCCTCCACCGGCCAGCAGCCATCGATCAATCGCGCCTCACCTTCGCCCGCCGGCGGCGCACGCCCGTCGTCGTCGTCCTCTGCGTTTGGCGGAATGAACAGCGGAGGCGGCGCGCGCGACTTCAGCAGCCGTGGCTCTTCGAGCCGCGGCGGTGGCAGATCTCGTGGGGGCGGTGGGCGGCGTTGAATTTTCCAGAATGCTCAAAATCCATGAAAACATTCTCTTACAGTCCGACGGTGGATCCGCTTCTTTCAATTCTCCGTTCTCTCTGTGTCCTCCCGTTCAAGAAGCCAGCGTCAATGGCGCTAGTCGGCTTCTTCGCTTCGGCTGCACTCCTAAGCGGCGCTGACGTGGGCAAGTCGTTCCCGTCACCGCAGGAAGCTGTGAAGGCGCTGGGCCAGGCCGTGAACTCGACGAATCGGGTCGCGCTTGCAGTCCTGTTCGGTCCCGCCTCTGAAACCGTGGCCAACCCGGATCCCGTGCAGGGCGCCCGGGAATTCGCCGAGTTTGCCGCAGCATTCAACACGACCAACAGACTCGTGCGTGAGTCGGATGTCCGGATGATTATTGAGGTGGGTCCGAACGGCTGGCCATTTCCGATTCCACTCGCCAAAAGTGCCGGGGGCTGGCGGTTCGATACCGAGGCAGGCCTCGAGGAGATTCTTAACCGTCGTGTCGGTCGGAACGAACTGGAAGTGTTGCGCGTCGTCCGCGCTTATGTGGAGGCCCAGCGCGAGTACGCGAGCCGCGACCGTGACGGCGATGACGTGCTCGAATTCGCCCAGCAGCTTTCCAGTTCGCCCGGCCAGACCGACGGACTGTACTGGCCGCTTGAGCTGAACGGTGAGGTCAGTCCGCTTGGGCCGCTCGCCGCCCGTGCTCATGAGGAAGGATACTTCAGACAGTCGGCCGAAGGCGACGAAGGGCCGCAGCCCTTTCACGGCTACTGGTTCAAGATGCTGAAGCGCCAGGGCAAACATGCGCCTGGCGGCAAGTACGACTACGTCATCAACGGAAACATGATCGGCGGCTTCGCCCTTGTCGCATGGCCGGTCGAATACGGCGAGTCGGGCGTGATGACCTTTATTGTGAACCAGCGAGGCCGTGTCTACCAACGCGATCTGGGCAAAGACACCGCCAAGGTGGTTCGGAAGATGGACGCCTACGATCCCGACCTGGGGTGGCACGTCTCGGCGGACTGAACCCTGACAGCGAATCGAATGAACAAGAGCAAACCGAGACCACAGAGAAACAGAGGCTGCAGTCTTCCAAGGAGCAAGCCTCTCGATGGAAGTCCCGTAGACTCCCATCCCGGGAGGTCGTTTGGTCCTGTTGGAACCTCCCATCGTAGTCTCTTGCGTGTCGCATGGGGCTTGTTGCTCCTCACCGGCTGCAAGAGCATCGGTCCTGGCACAATCGCCCGGGATCGCTACGACTACAGCAGCTCGATTTCGGAATCGTGGAAACGGCAGACGCTCCTCAACATCGTCAAGCTCCGTTACTTGGATCCGCCCATTTTCGTGGACGTGGGCCAGATCGTGGCCGGTTATTCCCTGGAGACGGGCGTCAATGTCGGTGGACAGCTTTCCTCCTCCTCGGCGGTTCAGGGCAACAGCGCGTTCATTGGGGGCCAGGCCAAATTCACTGACCGTCCCACGATCACTTACACCCCACTGACCGGGAACAAGTTCGTGAAGGCGCTGATGACACCGCTTCCCCCGGAATCAGTCTTCTTCACGATTCAATCCGGCTGGCCAGCGGATGCAGTTCTTTTTGCGGCCGCAGCTTCCATAAACGGACTGAAGAACCAGGAGACATCGATTTCCGGCGTGACGGCGCCCGACCGCAACTTCATCCGGGTATTGGAACTGTTGCGCAACATTCAGCAATCCGGCGCTGTCAGCTTCCGGGTCCAGCAGGATGCGCAGAAAAAGCAGGCCAACATCCTGACGTTTCGCTCGAAGGAAATGAGCGACGCGACACTCGCGCAAATCCGTGAGTTGCGCCAGTTGCTCCGCCTGGACCCGGACGCCATGGAGTTCACGCTCGTCTTCGGCGGCACAGCGAGCAACGACAAGGAACTGGCTGTCATTACCCGCTCGCTCCTGCACATCATGGGCGCAATGGCAGCGCAAGTCGAAGTACCAGCCGAAGACGTGGCACAGGGACGCGCCAGCCCCGGGATTCAGCCGGACGCGGGCGAACTCTATCCAGAGCGATTGGTCCGCATCCACAGCTCGACGGACAAGCCGAGCGACGTGGCCGTGGCCGTGCCCTATCGCAACCAGTGGTTCTGGATTGACGACCGCGACCTGAGGAGCAAACGTGCGTTCGCCTTTATGCTCATGCTCTTCACCCTCGCCGACAGCGGTGAGAAGGAGAGTCCGCCGCTCATCACCATCCCGGCGCAATGAACATTCGCTCCACACCTACTCATCCCCCAACCAACCAAACAAAAGCAACATCATGAACTCAGTCATCAATATTCGTCTCTGCGCCGTTGCGGCGTTGCTGGCCGCGGGCCTGCTCGTCGGCCGAGCCGCCGAGGAGGCCACGGCCAAGCGTTTCCTGCCCTGGGAGAAGGGCTACGTCAAATTCGGCGGGTATGCCGCCGCCTTCGACAGCACCGTGGCCTTTGGTATCAACAAAGTCGCTGGTCTGACGCTCAATGCCGAGGAACTCCTGGATCTGGACTCGAGCCTGACTGTGTTCCGGGCGGAAGCCATGTATCGGCCCGGAAAGAGTTTGCGGCACCAGCTGGATTTCACCTATGCCAGCTATCACCGGGACGGAAAAACGACCCTGGACGAAGACCTCACGATCAACGGCGTGACCTATCCAGTCGGTGCGCGGGTCGAATCGCTCTTCGATTTCGACATCATCCGGGGGACCTATTCGTACGCGCTCATCCAGGATGAACGCATCCGCATCGGAGTGGGGCTTGGCGTCTATGCCGTTCCGCTGGAATATGGCTTGGAAATCACGGCCTCCGGCGGCCGGTCCAGTGTAAACGGAGCCGACACCACCTTGCCGCTGCCCGCGCTCGCATTTCGCTCGGAGTTTCAACTCATTCCCAAGCTCTACCTGAACGCCAATCTCGACGCGATGTATCTTGAGCTCTCCGATTTCAAAGGCTCCTTGCTGGACGTGAACGTGGGCGTGGAATACCGGCCCTGGAAGTATGTTGGCTTTGGGTTGGGCTACAGCGCCATGTCCGTGAAAGCCGAAGCCGAATCAGAATCGTCCAATTATCCCGGCGCGGATTTCGTCGGGTCTGTGGATATTCGTTTCAGCGGCTTAATGTTGTACGGGAAGTTTACATTTTGAGCGGACTGCCTCCCAATCTTCTGAACCTGCTTCATGACAGTAGCTGACGCGGTGGTTCCGCGCTGAGCAGCTTATTGCATGAGTGCGACTGTCGTGATCACAGCGACTGCCGGCTATGGGCGCTCGCCGGTCGCGCTCAGATTGGCGCTCCCTGCCTTGCTCTCGGTGCGGCAGGCATTGGCCCTGGGCCAGCCAGCCTTGCCGCCGGCGGCCGTAGACCAGTTCAACCACACTATCGGCAGGAGGGTTGAAGCACTAACGATCCTCGGGGGCGACCACGGAGTGGTCGGAGGCATTTATTCGTTCCGAGGGGGTAACCTCGCGGACCTTGCCGTCACGAAAATCGGCGGCGGCGGCGACGTGGCTGCCGCCGAACCGCTGGGCCAAAGCGGCCTCAAATGGGCGCCCGTGGTTGAAGGCAATGTTGGCCACATCAACGCCGAGAACGAATTTGCCAGCGGCTACTTACAGGGCAACCGGACCGAGTATGACGTGCTGGCCGGGCAACTCGGAGGCGGCGCAAGGTTCTACTTCAACGAACATCTGAGTCTCGCGCCCACGATCTCCGCCATCTACGGTCACACGGAGAACGAATTCAAATCGCGAAACGCCGTGGGCGACGCCGTGAAAGTCGTGGCCAGCGGCACGTATGTGGACTGGGATCTCGGCACCTGGTCTGTGGTCCCAACGCTGGACGGAAAATACGAATGGCTCTGGGGCAGGGCACAGCTGGAATTCAGTTCGCGTTACAGCTTTTTCCACACTGAAAGCTTCAGTGCCTCGTCGCCCGTGATCGATCTCAGTGGGGACTCGCACACCTGGGAAAACAAGCTCGACGCGGACGTGCCTCTGGGCTTGACGCTGTTCGGTCGCGAACTGCGCACGGGTGGCTTCTTTGCCCGCACGGAGCTTTTCGGCAACATCGCCGACGGCGTGAACGAGGACCACGTTTACACCGCCAATGGCCGGCTTGTCCTGGACTTCGTGGGCAAGGTCTGGAAGGTGCGCTGGCTGGGGCTGGGTTACTCGTATCTCTGGGGAGCCCACTTCAGCGGCTGGTCCGCTGGACTCGACCTGCAGTTTGAATTCTGATCCGTGGGGTGGACTTTATGTCGAAATCCGAGTCCAATCAACCGCAATGCTCAGGCAAAGACTCTTAGCGGACCTGTAACCATGAATACCTGTATGAAACAAACACCCTTATTCCTCATCCCTTGCGCGGCCATGCTTTTGGCGTGGCCCGCCTCAGCCGACGTTCTTGAACTCAAGAACGGCAAAACCCTCAATGGAAAATATGTCGGCGGCACCGCCAGCACGATTCGCTTCGAGACCACGGCCGGCGTGCAGGTCGTCGAGACCGCCCAGGCCCTGGCGTTGACCTTCACGGGCGGGGCAGCTGGCGCACCGGCCGCACCCTCCAGTCCCACACCCGCTGCAGCGCCGGCGGCCACCTCAGTCACGGTTCCTGCGGGTACGGCTTTGCTGGTGCGGATGGTGGACCCCGTCTCCTCGAAGGACGCGCAAGGCAAACGCTTCACCACGACGCTTGAATCGGATCTGGTCGCGAACGGTGTTGTCGTCGCGAAGGCCGGCACGAAGGTGTATGGGCGCATCCAGAGCGCACAACAAGCCCGTCGTTACACGGGCCAGAGTTCGCTTGATTTGCGGCTGACAGAGGTATCCCTTGGTCCGAATCTGATCCCCATCATGACCAGCGGCTACACCAGTGCAGGTGAGCGTTCCGTCAAGAAGGCAGCGCGGGGCGCGGCGGCTGGCGCAGCCATCGGCGCCATTGCTGACGGTGGTGACGGCGCCGGCAAAGGCGCCGCCATTGGCGCCGTAGCCTCAGGGGTGAAAAAGGGTGAGACGCTTTCCGTTAGCCCCGGCACCTTGTTGGAATTCAAGTTGCAGCAACCCGTTGCTCTGAACGTCGCCCAGTGACGGCCGCGCAAAACGCAATTCTTGTTTCTATACTCCAAACTCAATCATACCACCATGAATTCCTTTTTCGTTCCAAGAGCAATTCTGCTCGCAGCGTTCGCCATGCTCGTGCCTTCGGCTCGAGTTCCAGCCGCCGAAAACCTTGTGGACGCCGCAGAGATGGTTCGCGCCACCTACAGGACGGACCGGGAAACGTTCCTCAAGGAGTCCATGCAACTGAGTGAAAGCGAGAGTGCCGCCTTCTGGCCGCTCTATCGCTCTTACCGGGCCGACATGGAGAAGCTTGGGGACGGTTTGCTCAAACTTGTGCTCGAATACGCGGATGTCTATCCGAACGTCCCCGAGGACCGCGCCCAGCAGTTGCTGAGGGACTACACGGCACTGGAGGAGAAGCTGGCGCAGAAGCGCGCGCGGTATCTCAAACGTGCAGCGAAGTCCCTGCCCGCCTCGAAGGTCCTGCGCTGGGCGCAACTGGAAAACCGCATGGACCTCGGCCTGCGTTTGCAACTGGCCGGAACGATTCCGCTCGTCCCGACTTCCAAACAGTAGCGTCACTCGCAAAGTCGCCAGCCCATTGGAATGAATCAGGACAACAAACGCATCGGGATCCTCACTGGCGGAGGCGATTGCCCCGGTTTGAACGCTGTCATCCGCGCAGTCGCCAAGGCCGCGGCCATGCGAGGCTGGGAGACCCTCGGCATCCTCGGCGGCTATGAAGGTTTGCTGGAGCCTCGACAGTTTCGCCCGCTGGACTACAAGGCCCTGAGCGGCCTGCTCGTGCGCGGTGGCACCATCCTCGGCACTGCCAATCGCGGGAGGTTTTCCTCCAAGACCGGCCACGGCGAGAGTCGTCAGTTACCGAAGGAATTGCTCGACGGCGTGAAGGCCGGCATGGAATCGCTCGGGATCTTTGCACTCGTCTCCATTGGCGGCGACGGCTCGCTGACCATTGCGCAACAACTGCATGAACATGGCGTTCCGGTGGTCGGCGTGCCCAAGACTATTGATAATGATCTCGCGGGCACGATCATGACGTTCGGCTTCGATTCCGCCGTGGCCTGCGCAACGGACGCACTCGACCGGTTGCATACCACAGCCGAGAGCCATGATCGCGTCATGGTGCTCGAAGTCATGGGCCGCTACGCGGGCTGGATAGCCCTTTACGCAGGCGTCGCCGGGGGCGCCGACGTGATTCTCATCCCGGAGATTCCGTTCACGTATGACCGTATCTGCGCTAAGATTCGCGAGCGCGAAAGCCAGGGTAAGCGGTTCACTCTCGTGGTTGCAGCTGAAGGGGCGCGGGAACAGAACGCAGACTTCGTCACAGCCGGCGGCCAGGAGGCCAACCGTGAAGCGCGCCTCGGTGGGATCGGTTCCGTGGTCGCTGGGGAACTCGAGAAGCGCACGGGCCAGGAGACGCGCAGTTGCGTCCTCGGCCACCTCCAGCGCGGGGGCAGCCCGACCACGTTCGACCGCGCACTCTGTTCCATGTTTGGGGCGACGGCGG
>Ga0134127_10000118_pt1 | contig 100977 bp, 81 predicted proteins | sample KB31753_FD_96459 | JGI IMG/M metagenome (GOLD analysis project Ga0134127, IMG submission 96459) | Terrestrial soil microbial communities with excess Nitrogen fertilizer from Kellogg Biological Station, Michigan, USA - KB3-175-3 | ecosystem: Environmental > Terrestrial > Soil > Unclassified ... | reverse complement strand
CCGACCGCACGCACAAAGGGCTATTCCAGGCGGCGCACGGCGGCACGCTCCTGCTCGACGAGATCGGCGACATGCCGATGCGGCTCCAGGTCAAGCTGCTGCGCGTCCTTCAAGAGGAGCAAGTGCGGCCCGTCGGCAGCACGGAGGCGATCAAGGTCAATACGCGCGTGATCTCGGCCACGCATCAGGATCTCAAGGATCTGATGGTCAAGGGCTCGTTCCGCGAGGACCTCTACTATCGCCTCAACGTCGTCAACATTCATTTGCCTGCGCTGCGCGAGCGCCGCGAGGATATTCCACTGCTCGTCGAGCACTTCCTGCGGCAGATCTCTGCCGAGGGCAGCCAGGAACGCAAGGTCTATGCGCCGGAGGCGGTCGAGCTGCTCGTCGCCAGCCATTGGCCGGGCAACATCCGTCAGCTCTACAACGTCGTGCGGCAGAACGTGGCTCTTTCGCCGATGCGCGTGATCTCGGCCGAGCAGGTGCGCAGCGCGCTGGGCGAGCAGGCCAATGCCCTGCCCTCGTTCTCCGAGGCGCGTGACGAGTTCACGAGGAACTACCTATCGCAGCTGCTGCAGATCACGGGCGGCAACGTGAGCCAGGCGGCGCGGCTCGCGAAACGCAATCGCACGGACTTCTACAAGCTGCTCGGTCGACATCAGCTGAACGCCGAGCAGTTCAAGGACGGTCGGTAGCGCTCACAGCGGGCGGAAGCGGTTACTTCGGCGCAGCCTCGGCGGCAACGACCGGCGCTTCGCCGTCTTCGGCGCGAATGCCGTATTTCGACATCAGATCGTAGAGCGTCGGCCGCGTAATGCCGAGCAGCTCCGCCGTCCTCGAAATATTGCCGCCCGCGCGCACGAGCGCCTGGCGAATCGCGTGCGTCTCGGCGTGCTGTCGCACAACGCGCAAGCTCAGGCTCGGCGGGTTCGTGGCGACACTCAAGCCGAGATCCGCCGCAGTCACGAACTTGCTTTCGGCCATGATGAGGCCGGCCTTGATCTTGTTCTCCATTTCGCGGACGTTGCCGGGCCAAGCGTAGGTATCGATCGCGTCGTGCGCGTCGTCCGTGAAGCCCTTGATGACGCGCCCTTGCTGCTTCGCAAATTTGTTGAGCAAGTATTGCGCGAGCAACAGGCGGCCACCCTCGCGCTCGCGCAGCGGCGGAATCTCGATCGTGATCTCGCTGATTCGATAGTAGAGGTCTTCTCGGAACGCCCCGGTGGCCATCGCTTGGCGCAAGTTCTTGTTCGTCGCACAGAGCACGCGCACGTCGACGTGGATTTCGGAGCGACCACCGATGCGCTCTATCGTGCGCTGCTGCAGAAACCGGAGCAGCTTCGCCTGCAACGACAGCGGCATGTCGCCGATCTCGTCGAGGAACAGAGTGCCCCCGTCGGCGACCTCGATCTTGCCCGGCGTCTGCTTGACCGCGCCCGTGAATGCGCCTTTCTCGAAACCGAATAGCTCGGACTCCAGCAGGGTGTCCGGGATCGCGGCGCAATTGATCGCGACGAACGGCTCGTCGCGCCGGTCGCTGAGCGCATGCATCGCGCGAGCGAGCACTTCCTTGCCAGTGCCGCTCTCGCCCTGCAGCAGCGTAGTCGCGGTGGTCGGAGCGACCTTCTCGATCGTGCGGCAGACCTTGAGCATCGACTCGCTCGCAGCGATGACGCCGTCGAGCGGTGACGAACCCAGCGCCTCCGCGAGCTCGCGATTCTCCGCCTCCAGCGTATGGATCTGGTACGCGCGCTGCACTATCAACTGCAGCGTGTCCACATCGACGGGCTTCTGATAGAAGTCGTAAGCGCCGAGACCGACTGCCTTGACGGCGTTGCTCTGGTCGCCGTGTCCTGTGACGACGACGACTTTCGTGAACGGCGCAAGCTTCAAGATCTCGCGCAATGTCGCGAAGCCTTCGGTGACGCCGCTGTCGTCCGGCGGCAAACCGAGGTCTTGCAAAACCACCGCCGGCTCGTGTCGGCGCAACTCGTTGATCGCGCTCTCGCGATCGACTGCCGAGATGACCTCGTAGTCCTCGAAGCACCAGCGCAGCTGGCTCTGGATGCCGGGATCGTCCTCGACGATTAGCAGTTTTCGGGGGCTGTCGGCCACGCCGAGATGCTGCCACAAATACCGGAGCCCGCCAAAGCAGCGAAGTCACAGAACCGGTGGCACTCGGCTTTCGTCAACGGCCCGAAGTCCGCACGAATGAAGCGATCTGCCGAACCACGTACTCCAGCTGCGCTGCCGTGAGCTCGGGATAGATCGGCAGCGCCAACACCTCGGCTGCGGCGCGCTGGGAATTCTGGAAATCCGCGGGGTCGTGCCCGAGATAGCCGAAGCAACGCTGGGCGTGCAGCGGCACGGGGTAATAGATCTCCGTGCCGACGCCGTTCGCCGCGAGGTGCTTCCGGAGCTCGTCCCGGCTGCGAGCTCGAACGACGTATTGGTTGAAGATGTGACGCCCGGGTCGGCGCACGGGCGCCTGGACCGCCTGGCCCAAATCTGCAGCGCGCAACAGCTCGTCGTAACGGTCGGCGTTCGCCTGCCGCGCGCGAGTCCATGCGTCGAGATGCTTGAGTTTAATGACGAGCACGGCGGCTTGGAGCTCGTCCAGCCGAAAGTTGCCGCCTATCAATGAGTGATAGTACTTCGGCTCACCGCCGTGCACGCGCAAGATGCGCATGCGCTCGTGCAACGCGCCGTCATTCGTGACGCACATGCCCGCGTCGCCGAACGCGCCGAGATTCTTGGTTGGAAAGAAAGAGAGGCAGCCGACGTCGCCTACGCTGCCTGCGCGCCGTCCGTCCGCGAGCGCCGAGCCGATCGCCTGTGCCGCGTCCTCGATTACGGCCAGCCGGTATCGTTTCGCGATACGCATGAAGGCATCTAAATCGGCCATCTGGCCGTATAGGTGGACCGGCAATAAGGCGCGGATGGTCCCGCCCGTCGCTCGATTGACAAGCCGGTCGCCCTTGAAATCGCACTTCTCCGCAATCGCGCCCTCAACCGCAACGGGATCGAGGTTGAACGTCGCGGGGTCGATGTCGCAAAAGAACGGCCGGGCCCCGAGCCGGGCAAGGACGCCGGCCGTGGCGAAAAAGGTGAATGGCGTCGTGATGACCTCGTCGCCGTGACCGATGTCGAGCGCCATCAGCGCGAGCAGCAGCGCGTCGGTGCCCGAAGAGAGGCCGAGGCCGTGCTTCGTTTGGGAGTATTCGGCGACTTTCGCTTCGAGCTCCGCGACACGCGGACCCAACACGAAACGTTGCTCGTCGCATACCTCTTTGATTGCCGTCTCGATCTCCGCGCGCAGGGGCGCGTATTGACCCTTCAAATCGAGTAGCGGCACTTGCATAGTCGTGAGTCAAAGCCAGGTTGCCGAGCCTTCGGTTCAGCACGCCTCGGCAACGCGCCGGCGGCCGGCTCGAAACGCGGAGTGCTGAAGCGATCGAGAGAGAGGGCGACGCTGCCAACTCAGCGCCCCAGGAAACCGCCGCCGACAGACGGGACTACCCATGGCTTCCATCAGGCCCCTAGCCTGACAGCGCGCCCTCAAGGCCAACGGGTGGGTTGCCCTGATGTTCTCGTGGTTTGCAGGATAACCGGGGGCTGCCCGAGTCGCCAAGACCATACGCAAAACACATGATAATCAGTAGCTTGAGGAGACACGACCGCCGCCCTAGCGGCTTGCGACGAGGCGCGGGCGCCGGCTCGTCCAACCCGCCGTTCGCTTCCGCCGCGGCTCGTCGACGCGTTGCGGCGTGTCGGCGCGAGATTGGCGGCGGCGCTCCAATGAGACCATCGCCTGTAACCACCTTTAAATGAGTGGTGCTCGCGTCTGGCCGCAGCAGAAACCTCACACCCACGGGCAACTCTTGGTGCGCGGCCGGCGCCGGCGTGATTCCGGCGCCGGCGTGATTATGGAGAACGCGCAGCCCCTTCGGCTGTCGCCGCCGGCCGACGAGTGTCGTGGCCCGCGGTGCTCGGGCACAATGGCCACCCTTGACGAGGCGCGGAGCACCGAAGTAATGGAATACTCGACCGTCGTGCGTGGCGTCGCACTCTTCACCCTGCTCACCGCGCTGCCCGCGGCCGGGGCTGTCGTCGAAATCTCGCCGAGCAACGACGTGCGCGCGGCCATTGCCGCGCTGAACCCCGGCGACGAGCTCGTGCTGCGCGGCGGCACGTATACGTTCTCTTCGAGGTTTGCCGTTACGGCCGTCGGCACGGCGACGCAACCGATCGTCATCCGCGCAAAGACCGGCGAGAGTGCCGTGATCTATATGAACACGTCGAGCCAGAACGTCATGGAGGTCCAGAACTCCCGCTATCTCGTGCTTCGCGATCTGAAGATCACCGGCGGCTCGCACGGAGTCCGCCTGATGAGCTCGAGCTTCGTCACGATCGAGGGCTGCGAGATCTACGAGACGGGCGACGTCGCGATCTCGGCGAATTCGGGCGGGACGTACGAGGGCCTATTGATCCGCCGCAACCACATTCATCACACGAACGGCACCGGCGAAGGTATGTACCTCGGTTGCAATAGCGACGCGTGTCGAGTGATGAACAGCATCATCGAATGGAACTACATCCACCACACAAACCGGCCGAGTGTCGAACAAGGCGACGGCATCGAGCTCAAGGAAGGCAGTGCCGGCAACATCGTTCGGCACAACGTAATTCACGACACCAATTATCCCGGCATCATCACGTACAGCACCGTCGGCAACGGAGCACAGAACGTCATCGAAAGTAATCTGATCTTTAACACGAACGACAACGGCATCCAGTCCGCGGCCGACTCGATCATTCGCAACAACATCGTGCTCGGTGCGCCGATCGCGCTGCAAACCCACCAGTCCGGCAGCCCGTCGAACCAAATCGTCGCGCACAACACCGTCATCGTCGACGGCAACGCCATCGAGGTTCGCAACGCGAGCGGTTCCGTTGTCATCGCGAACAACGCGGTCTACTCGCGGACGGGCGCCGCGATCTACGTCAGCGGCGGCAACACGAGTCTCGTGACGCTGACGGGCAACGTCGGCACGGGCGGCGTCAGCGGCGTCGCCGGCAGCGGCTTCACGTCCGGCAACATCGGCACGGACTTCGTCAGCGGCCACTACAATGGTGCGCCGCCGATCGACGTTTTCCCGAAAGCCGGCAGCGCGCTCGTCGGCGCCGGCAATGCGGCGCGCGTGACCGATGCCGACTTCAACGGAACCCCCCGCAACGGTGTGGCGGACGCCGGCGCCTACAGGTTCGCCGCCGGCGGCAATCCGGGCTGGACGCTCGCGGCCGGCTTCAAGGGCACCGCAACCGGCCCTGTGCCGAACCCACCGACGAACGTCAACGCGAACTAGTGCGCGTACGCTCGCTGCACCAATAGACCTGCGTCTCGGGACCGATACCCACCTTTGGGCTAGACTCGCATCCGCGCGAAGTCACCGCGCCGCCCATAAGGAAGCGGATCACAATGAGAATTGCGATATTCGGTCTCGGCTACGTCGGAGCGGTTTCGCTCGCGTGCCTCGGCCGAGACGGCCACGACGTGACGGGCGTCGACATCGACGCGAACAAGCTCGACATGATCCGCAGCGGCAAAGCGCCGATCGTCGAGGAAGGAATCCAACAGCTGATGGCCGCTACGGTCGCGTCGGGGCGCATCAAGGTCACGACGGATACCGCGGCGGCGATTGCAGCCAGCGACATTTCGTTCGTCTGCGTCGGTACGCCTTCCTTGCCGAACGGCAGCCAGGACATGCGCGCGATCTTGCGACTGACCGACGCGATCGGCGACGCGCTGGCCAAGGCAGATCACTACCATGTCGTGGTAGTGCGCTCGACGATCCAGCCCGGAACGATCTTGAGCCGCATCCAACCCACGCTCGAGCAGCGCTCCGGCAAGCGCGTCGGCGAGGACTTCGGCTTGTGCTTTCAGCCGGAGTTCTTGCGCGAAGGTACATCGATCAAGGACTACGACCATCCTCCATTCACGGTCGTCGGCGCGGATTCGGCACGCTCGGCAGACGTCCTGCGGGCGGTGTTCGGCCACTTGCCGTGCGAGTTCGTCACGACCGACATCGGGACCGCCGAAGTTCTGAAGTACGCATGCAACACGTTCCACGCGCTGAAGATCACTTTCGCAAACGAGATCGCGCGGATCTGCCAACCCCTCTCGGTAGACGGCCGTAAGGTCATGGAGCTCGTGTGCCGCGACCGGCACCTGAACATCTCGCCCGCGTACCTGCGGCCCGGCTTCGCGTTCGGCGGGTCTTGCCTCCCGAAGGATCTGCGAGCGCTGACGTACGTCGCGCGGTCGAAAGACGTCTCGGTGCCGATGCTCGAGAACGTGCTCGCGAGCAACCGCGCTCACATCCAGCATGCGATCGACGCCGTGCTCGCGCGTGGGCGACCGCGTGTCGGCCTCATCGGCTTGAGCTTCAAGGCCGGCACGGACGACCTGCGCGAAAGCCCACTCGTGACCCTGGCGGAGACGTTCATCGGCAAGGGCCTGCCGCTGCGAATCTACGACCCTGAAGTTCATATCTCGCGGCTGATCGGCGCCAACAGGCGGTTCATCGAGGAATCGATACCCCACATCGCTTCGATGATGGAGGAGCGCTGCGACACGCTGGTGGAGTCGGCTGAAGTCATCGTGCTGGCGCGCGGCGATCGAACCGTTCTCGACTCGCTGCGCCGCTCGACGCGCGCGGGGCAGTTGATTCTCGACCTGACGGGAAGCGCGCGACTCGAAGAATTGCCCGCGACGTACCAGGGCATGTGCTGGTGATCCGAGCTGTGGCCCGCGCGCAGCAACAGGCTTCACTGCAGCCCACGGCGGACCGTTGGCCTGTCGCAAAAGGCTGACAGAGCTTCCAAACTTTGCGCTCGTTCCGCGAACAACCGCGCGTTGAGCACGACGGCGTGAGGCCGCGTCAGGCGCGGTGCGCCCGCGCGCGTGGCACGCGACTTGCACCCAGAACCGAATTCCGGGTGAGGTATGGCTGTGAGACATCGATGTCGCGCGCGCGTCTCGACCGAATCAATCGCCAGCCTGATCGCCGCATCGCTGCTGAGCGCTGCGCCTGCCTTCGCGGCGGCTCCGACATCCGGGCTCGCGGGCTATTGGGCGTTCGACGAGCCTAGCGGCACGAGCACCGTCGACAGCTCCGGCAACAACAACAACGGCGCGATGAGCGGCTCCGGAGTCATGCGCACCGCCGGTCGGGTGGGCAGCGGCGCGTTGACCTTCGACGGCTCGGGCGGCCGCGTCACGATCGCGAGCTCCGGGAGCTTGAATCTGACGTCGAGCTTCACTATCACGGCTTGGCTGCGCGCGTCGTCGCTCTCCGGATATCAGACACCTGTGCACAAAGGCGTCAGCGCCGCGTGCTCCTACTGGCTGCAAACGAAGAACTCGAACCCCACGTCCGGATTCGGGACGGCATCGACCTGCTCGGGCTATGCCGAGCACGTCGTCACGAACACGACTTTGCAGACGAACGTCTGGTATCACGTCGCGGCGCGTTTCGACAATGCGGCGAACACCTTCACGTACTACGTCAATGCCAACCCGACCTATAGCGCGTCCGAGACGCGCGTACCGGTCGGCTCAACGGAAAGCCTGATCTTCGGCGAGAGCCCCTACGCGGGCGGCAACTACGAGCGCTGGCGCGGGCAACTCGACGAGGTCCGGATCTACAACCGCGCGCTCACCGCGCAAGAAATCGCGGACGTCTTCAATGACACGGGCGCCGGCGCACCGCCCGCCGATACTCAGGCTCCGACCGTCCCGACCGTCACGGCGACGCCCGTGTCGCCGTCGCGAATCGACGTGGCCTGGAGCGCGAGCTCCGACAACGTCGGCGTTGCGGGTTACCGGATCTATCGCGGCGGCACACTGGTCGCGTCCTCTGCGGTGACGAGCTACTCCGACACCGGGCTGCAACCGGCCACGAGCTATTCGTACCGCGTCGCCGCGTACGACGCCGCGCAGAACGCTTCGGCCCAATCTCCTGCGATCACGGCGACCACTCAGCCCACGACGCCGCCCGGCGACTCGACGCCACCGTCGGTCAGCATCACGGGACCGGCGCCGAACGCGGTCGTTGCGGGCAGCAGCGTTGCAGTCACGGCGTCCGCTTCGGACAACGTGGGCATCGCGGGCGTGCAGTTCCTTCTCGATGGAAGCCCGCTCGGCGCCGAAGATGGGAGCTCGCCCTACGGCGTGACTTGGAGCACGATCGGCGCAGCCGACGGCAGTCACCAACTGGCGGCGCGCGCGCGCGATGCGGCCGGCAACGCGACGACGTCGCAAGCCGTCCTCGTCCGCGTCGACAACGGCGCGCCGGCGGGCACGATCTCGATCAACGGTGGGGCAAACGCGACGTCGACGGTCAGCGTCACGCTGACGTTGAGCGCCACAGACGCGGGTAGCTCGGTCGCGCAAATGCGCCTCTCGAACGGAGGCACGTTCTCGACGCCGGAGACCTTCGCATCGACGCGCGCCTGGACGCTCTCGTCCGGCGACGGCGCCAAGACCGTGGCGGTCCAGTACAGCGATGCGTCGGGGAATTGGTCGCCGACATTCACCGACACGATCACGCTCGATTCGGCGCCGCCGACGATCTCGTCGGTCACGGCAAGCGCCGTGGGTGCCGGCAGCGCCACGATCACGTGGCTCACCAACGAAGGCGCGACGTCGCGCATCGACTACGGCACCACGCAGAGCTACGGGCAGAGCACGCCGCTGCAGAGCGGGCTCGTAACCTCTCACAGTGTCGCGCTCGCCAATCTCGCGCAGAACACGACGTACTATTATCGTGTGAGATCGATCGACGCCGCCGGCAACGAGCGGCTCGGCACGAATTCGTCGTTCAAGACGACAGGTACCGACACGCAAGCGCCGAGCACACCGACGAACGTGAGCGTGACTGCCGTCTCTTCCTCCGCCCTGGACGTCGCGTGGACGGCGTCGACGGACGACTCCGGGCCGATCACGTACCAAGTGCTGCGCGACGGCAGCGTCGTCGCGTCCGCCGTCAGTACGACGACCTACCGAGATTCTGGGCTCGCCGCCGGCACGACATACTCCTACACGGTGCGAGCGGCCGACGGCGCCGGCAACGTGTCGCCGGCCTCGACGCCGCCTGCGCAAGCGACGACGTCGCCGCCGTCGAGCACCGGGCCGTACGTGTATCCGCTGCGCTTGAGCAGCGATCGCCGCTCACTGGTCGATCAGAACTCTCGCCCGTTCTTCATGAACGGCGACACGGGATGGTCGCTGTTCGCGCAAGTGTCGAAACAGGACGCGGAAGTCTATCTCGCGGATCGGCAGCTGAAAGGCTACAACGTCGTCCTCGCAAGCCTCATCGAGCGCACGTTCGCGTCGAATGCGCCGAGCAACGCATACGGCGACGCGCCCTTTGCGCCGGGCGGCACCTTCACTACGCCGAACGAGGCGTATTTCGCGCACGCCGATTGGATCATCGATAACGCGGCACAAAAAGGGATCGTCGTGCTCGCGGCCCCGTTGTATCTCGGCTATCAGTGCGGCAGCGAGGGTTGGTGCCCCGAAGTGCGGCAGGCCCCGGCGTCGGCGCTACGTGCCTGGGGCCGGTACCTCGGCAACCGCTACAAGAACCGGCCCAATATCATCTGGATGGTCGGGGCCGACGTCGATCCCGTCGCCGCCGGAGTCGCGACCAAGGTCCGCGAGTTCGTCGCCGGCCTGCGCGAGTACGACACCGTGCACTTGATCACGGCTCACAACGATCGCGGCCAGTCGGCGATGGACCCGTGGCCGAACGAGGCATGGCTCGACATCAACGCCGTCTACACGAACGCGACGCCGTACGTCGACGCGCTGTCCGAATACTCACGAGCGACCGTGAAGCCGCTGTTCTTGGTCGAGGCCTACTACGAGAACGAGCACGGTATGACGTCGACCGGCCTCCGGAACCAGGCCTATAGCGCCGTGCTGTCCGGTGCGACGCTGGGCCATTTGTTCGGCAACTGCCCGATTTGGAATTTCGGCTACACGGCCGGCTTCTGCTCGTCGAGCAACTGGCAGCAACAGCTGGGCTCGACGGGGTCGCGCACGGTCGCCTACGTCGGCAAGCTGTTCATGTCGCGGCCGTTCAACACGCTCGTACCGGACCAATCGCACACGGTGCTGACCGCGGGCTATCAATCCGGCTCGAGCTACGCGGCGGCGGCGCGCGCGTCGGACGGCAGCACGGTGATCGCCTACATGCCGAGCCGCCGGACCGTCACGATCGACATGACGAAGGTGTCGGGCTCGATGGCGCGCGCCTGGTGGTTCAACCCCAGCAACGCGCAGACGACCTTGATCGGCGACTTCGCGACCAGCGGCTCGCGACAGTTCACTCCGCCGGCGTTCGGCGACTGGGTGCTCGTGCTGGACGATCTAGTGCTCGGCCGGCCGGCACCGGGAACCTGACGGAGCCGCACAGAAAATGGCGTCCCCAGGGGGATTCGAACCCCCGTTACCGCCGTGAAAGGGCGATGTCCTAGGCCTCTAGACGATGGGGACGAGCGGTCGGATTTGGTGGAGCCAGCCGGGATCGAACCGGCGACCTCTACAATGCCATTGTAGCGCTCTCCCAGCTGAGCTATGGCCCCACGCGTTTGGCAAGGGTCGGCAGTCTAGGGACACCGGCATAGACGGTCAACCGCGTTCGTGAAACTTCGCGCTCGAGCGTGCCCGCGCGGCTAGCTGAATTTGCGGTAGACGGGTTTGACGGACGGCCCGACCAGCAAGCCGTCGAGGCCGCCGCTGAGGGCGCGCGCATAGACGCCGAGCGCAGAATCGACGGCTTCGACCGTCTTGTCGATGTCCGGCACCGAATGAGCGAAGCTCACGACGAAGGACGGCGCGATCACGCCGTGGCGGATCAGCTCTTGCAAGAACAGCGTGCGAAACGGCTGCGACGGTTTGCCGTCCGCGTCCATGGTCCCGTAAACAAGATTGCACGGTCGACCGGCGAGCGAGAACTGCCGCTGCAAGCCGTGCCTAGCGACGACTTGCTCGACGCCTTTCCGCAACTGCGTGCCGCGCTCGTACATCGTCTCGATCACCGGCTGCTCGTCGTACGTTCGCATCGTCGCGATGCCGGCCGCGAGCGAGTGAGTTTCCGCGCCGTGCGTCGTCGAGAGCAGAAACACGCGCTCCTTGTCGTGATAGAGGCCGCCGCGCTCCATGATGTCGCGATCGCCGACCAGCGCCGACAACGAGAACCCGTTCGCGAGCGCCTTGCCGAACGTCGACAAGTGCGGCTTCACGCCATACATGCGCTGCGCGCCGCCGCGGCACCACCGAAACCCCGTGATCATCTCGTCGAGGATCATGACGGCGCCATGTCGATCGCAGAGGGCTCGGATGCCCGGCAGGAAACCCGGCCGCGGCTCGTCGGTGCGTTCAGCTTCCAACACGACGCCGGCGATTTGGCCCGGATGCTCGGCGAACAGCCGCTCGAGGCTCGCGAGATCGTTGTAGCGGAAGGTAACCGTCAAGCGACGCACCGATTCAGGGATGCCGCCCGTCATCGGTGTCACGGCGAAGAACCAATCGTTGTAGGAAAAGAACGGATGATCCGCGCACACGGCGATGAGATCGCGGCCGGTAACGGCCCGCGCGAGCTTGACGGCGGCCGTCGTCACGGTGGACCCGTCCTTCGCGAACTTGACTTGCTGCGCGCCTTCGACTTCCTCGAGGAGAGCTTCGGCACACTCGACCTCGAGTGGCGAAGGCCGCGTGAAGTTCGTCCCCAGCGCAAGCGCGGCCGTCACGGCGGATATGACCGTGGGATAACAATGGCCTAGCGATACGGCACGCAGCCCCATGCCGTACTCGATGAACTCGTTGCCGTCCACGTCCCAGACGTGGCAGCCACGGCCGCGCTCGATGAAGCCCGGCGCAAGCTCTGGATATTGGTCGTCGCCCTTCGCGTAGGTATGGCTGCCGCCCGGGATGACTTTGTGCGCACGCTCGCGGAGAGCGGCGCCCTTTCGGTACTTGCTGCGTTCGTCGCCCGACATGTCAGTTGGCGGTGAGGTTGCTCGGCGCACTCGGAGTCTGCACGCCGGCGCCGTCGCCCGGAGCCGAGAAACCGGCCGCGGCGTCGTCGAGCACGAGAACCCAGTCGTTCGTGTCGGGCGGCGTGAAGTTCTGCGTGCCCGTCGTAGCGAACGTTCCCGCGTCGGTGGCTGCATTCGTGCGCGGATTCCACCACCACGCTTTCGCGCTGGTGCCGGCGATCTCGGTCATGTCGATCGTCACCTGCCGGCGCGTCGGCAGGTATGCGATCACGGAGGACCCATCGGACGCGCGCGACGTCACGGCGCGCGTCGCGCCGCTTCCCTGACCCGCCGTCATCACCGTGTTCGAATGATCGGGCCTCATCAGCCAGTGCCTTCGGCTGCGCATGAGCTCGCCGATGTGAGCAACAGTCGTCGATCCCGCGGAATCGAGCTGCGTCTGCCAGTTCGTCGGGCTACAAAACCCAGCGGCGCTCGGCGCACCGAACGGCCAGATCGGGCAGTTGCCGAAAAAGTGGCCGAGTCGCGCGCCCCAGAGCACGGCTTGATAGGCGGACGTGCGCAGCGATAACGGAGTCGACCCGTGCTCGTTCTCGTAGGCGGTCTCGACCAGGAACAGCGGCAAGGCGTTCGGGCGAGTGTACTCGGTGAAGGTCTTTGCCTGCGTGCCGGAGGCGGAGTACGTGTACACGTTGCTGAGGTCGAGCCACGTGGGCGCGCCCCATATCTCCTGCGGCGACGTCTCGGATCCGACGTGTGCAGTCATCAAATGCTCGGCGTCGAGCTCCCTGATGCCCATCACCATTTCGACGAGTTTCTCATCGACGTTGTAAGTGAACGGATTGGTGTCGCCGCCGATCATCCAGATGATATTCGGCGCGGCCCTGTACCGATTGCCGAGGTACCGGCCGTAACTGCGCATCGTCGCGAGCGATGCGGCCTGTATCTGGGTGCACCACCCTTCGTCCCCGCAGTTGTAGCCGACGTAGGCCGGCGCGAGCACCAGCGTGATGCCGCGCGCGGCGGCCTCCTGCAAGATCCAATCGACGCGGGCGAAATACGCTTCGTTCGGCGTCGAGAACGCAGCGCCGCTGAACGGCTCGTCGCCGACGGCGTTTGCCGGCGCGTTCGCGGCGAACTTCGCCTCGATCAGAGAAACGATGATCGCGTTGTAGCCCTTTGCCTGCCGATTGCTCAAGTACGTTTGGATCTGGCTGTTCGTGGGCTGAGCCATCAAGGCCCACGCCGTGTCACCGTTGATGAATACGGCCGTGCCGTCGGGAGCGACGAGATAACTGCGGTCGCCGGACAACGCCATCGTGGGAGCAGCCACCGCGTCGGAGCACACCGAAAGAAGGCACCACAAGAACGCAGCCGCAGCGCCGCAACCTTTCCCCGCCCTAGTGTAGCCGTGTGTAGCCATGTGCTAGTCCTTCCATATCTCCCACGGAGCGTCGCTCCGCGCGTACATACGGTCGAACGTGATCTTGTCTTTCAACGTGTCCATCGAGCGCCAGAACCCTTCGTGCCGGTAACCCAGCAGCTTTCGCTTGGCAATGAGCCGTTGGAAGGGCTTCTCGACGAGCTCGTCGCCCTTCTCGATGTAATCGAAAATCTCGCGCCGCAGAACGAAGTAGCCGCCGTTGATGAAGAAATCCGAATCCTTGATCTCGCCGAGCTCCGAGACGCGATTGCTGTCGTCCATGCGGACGCCGTGGAAGCTGTGCCACGTACGCACGGCGGCGAACGACGCGACCGCGTCCGATTTCGAGAATTCCTCGATCATTCGATCGAGCGGCAAGTCCGAGAGGCCGTCGCTGTAATTCGCGAGAAACACCTGTTCGTCCTGAACATACTTCTTGACCGCCAGTAGGCGCTCGCCGATGTTCGAGTGTAGCCCCGTGTCGACGAAGGTAATGCGCCAGCTCGCGATGTCGCTCGTGTGCAGCTCGATCTTCCGACCACCTTCGCTGAGCGTGAAATCGTTCGACAACGCTTCGCTGTAATTCAAGAAGTATTCGCGAATGGCTTCGCCTCGATAGCCGAGAGCCAAAACGAAATCCGTGTGGCCGAAGTGAGCGTAGTACCGCATCAGATGCCAGAGGATCGGCCGGACGCCCACGTTGACGAGCGGCTTCGGGATCGTCTCGGAATGCTCCCTCAACCGGGTACCTAGACCTCCGCAAAACAGTACGACCTTCATCCGAATGTTCTTCCAGGAGTGGGCTCGGCGCGCCGCCAAGACAATAACGCCAATTTCATAGGTTTAGCCATCAATACTCAGCGAATCTGTCCACAGTTCTTGGGTTGAAGTCCGGATACGTTGCATCCCGCTCCAGCACCTCCGTGGGACGCGCCGGCCAAGCGATGCCGAAGGCGGCGTCGTCCCAGCGGACGCCCGTGGACAACGTGGCGTCGTAGAAGTCCGTCATCATGTAGAGGATTGCGCAGTCGTCGGTATGAGTCAGGAACCCGTGCGCACACCCCGGCGGTATGAAAAGGCTACGCGGCTCGTCGTCGCGGAGCTCCATGCCAAAGTGCTTCAGGAACGTTCGGGAGCGGGGTCGCAGGTCGAGCGCCACGTCGAATATCCGGCCCCGGACGCATGTCACTAGCTTGCCCTCTCTCGACGGGGGAAGCTGGAAATGCATGCCGCGGAGCGTTCCGCGCCGCTTCGATACGGACAGGCTCGTCTGCACGACGGGAACCGGCAGGCTCGCCTCCGCCGCTTCGCGCTGGCACCAGACGCGGCGAAACGAGCCGCGTACGTCCTCGTGAGCGACGGCTGTTGCCACGACGACGCCGGCGAGCGGTGTCGGATCGAACTGCATCGGAGCTCCCTGCAACGAAACGGTGTTTTGATCGCGCGGCCGGGTAGGCGCCCTGCGATTTTACAACAGGCGCAGCGCCTGCCGTCGGATAGATCCTGCGCAAGCGGCCGGGCGAGCCCGCAACTGTGAAAGCGATCATTGGTGATCTTCGTGCCTTGCTTCACAATAATCCACCGACGCTTCATAACGCGACTAAGCTTCCAGGACTGCCAATGCCCCCCGAGCACGCCAAGAGCGGGACCTCCGCCGCCTCCCGTACATCCCCGTCATGCCGCTTCTGTGCGGCCCCGCTGAAGCACCGCTTCGTCGACCTCGGGATGTCACCGCTGTGCCAGACCCAGATCTCGCCGGAGCAGCTGAACCGGATGGAGCCCTTCTATCCGTTGCTGGTCCACGTTTGCGAACGCTGCTTTCTCGTGCAGCTCGAGGAGTACGTGGTCCCCGATATCGTCTTCGGGTCGGACTATCCGTACTTCTCGTCGTATTCGGACAGCTGGGTCGCTCACGCGAAGAAATACGTCGACCACGTACGCGCCGATCTCGGCATCGGCAAAGACGACTTCGTCGTCGAGGTTGCGAGCAACGATGGCTACTTGCTCCAGCACTTCATCGCCGCGGGCGTTCGCTGCCTCGGCGTCGAGCCGGCTGCAAGCGTTGCGCAGGCCGCGATCGAGAAGGAGATCCCCACCGTCGTGAAGTTTTTCGGCAAGAAGACGGCGCAAGCGCTCCGCGCCGAGCACGGCGCCGCCAACCTGATCCTCGGCAACAACGTGCTCGCGCACGTTCCGGACTTGAACGACTTCGTATCCGGCGTTACGGAGTTGCTCGCCCCCGACGGCTTCTTTACGTTCGAATTTCCGCACCTCGTGAAGCTCATGGAGCTCAACCAGTTCGACACGATCTATCACGAGCACTTTTCGTACTTCTCGTTCACGACGGTGCGCGCGGTGTTTGCCGCGCACGGTCTGCGGGTGTTCGACGCATTGGAGATTCCCACGCACGGCGGGTCGCTGCGCGTATACGGCTGTCACGAGAGCTCGCGCAAGCATTCCATGAACGCTCGCGTGAGCTCGCTCGAGCAACGCGAGATCCAGGGCGGATATCGTAGCCTCGAGAAGTACTCGCACTTCGCGACTCAGGTCGAGCAAACGAAGCGCAAGTTGCTCGAGTTCCTGATCGATGCTCGCAACGCCGGCAAGCGTATCGCAGGTTACGGCGCGCCCGGCAAGGGCAACACGCTGCTGAACTATTGCGGCATTCGCACGGATTTCCTCGATTACACCGTCGACCGCAATCCACACAAGAAAGGCACGTACACGCCCGGCACGCGCATCCCAATTCTCGACCCCAGCAAGATTTTTGAGACGAAGCCGGATTACGTTCTAATATTGCCGTGGAATCTGAGCGCGGAAATCACGAAGCAAATGGCGAAGGTGCGCGAATGGGGCGGCCGCTTCATCGTGCCGATTCCCGAAGTCAAAGTGCTCGATTGAGCGCGTTTCCTGCGCGGCCCGAGCGCCAACTGCAACCCAAGGATTTACAGTGAAAATACTCCTGACGGGGATCGAGGGCTACATTGGAAGCCTTCTCGGCCCGATGCTTGCCCGCTCCGGGCACGAAGTCGTCGGGCTCGATACGGGGTACTACCGGGACGGCTGGTTGTACAGCGGCGAGTCGCCGGCACTGTTCCCGAGGATCATCCAGAAAGACCTGCGTAAGATCAGCTCCGACGATCTCGCCGGCATGGACGCCGTCGTGCACCTCGCCGAGCTCTCGAACGACCCGCTCGGCCAGAACAACCCGACGATCACGTTCGAGATCAACCACCAAGGCTCCGTCAGACTTGCCAAGCTCGCGAAAGAGCGCGGCGTTCGCCGCTTCGTCTATACCTCGTCCTGCAGCGTCTATGGTGTGGGCGACGGCGGCATTCTCGACGAGACTTCGAAGGTCAATCCGCAAACCGCATATGCCGAATGCAAGGTCCTCGTCGAACGCGACGTCGGCCGTCTTGCTGACGCGAACTTCTGCCCGACATTCCTCCGCAACGCGACGGCGTATGGTGCCTCGCCTCGCATGCGGTTCGACATCGTGCTGAACAATCTCGCGGCGCTCGCCTGGACGACGAAAAAGATCGCGATGACGAGCGACGGGACACCGTGGCGGCCCCTCGTCCACGTGTCCGACATCTGCCGTGCCGCGGTGGCGGTGCTCGCGGCGCCCGAGGACGCCGTTCACGGCGAAATTTTCAATGTCGGGCACAGCGCCGATAACTATCGCGTGCGCGAGATCGCCGAGATCGTCGGGGATGTCTTTCCGGGCTGCGAAGTGACGTTTGGGCCAAGCGGCGGCGACAATCGCAGTTACCGCGTCTCTTTCGACAAGATTCACGACCGATTGAAGTCCTTCAAGTGCGAGTGGAGCGCGCGCAAGGGTGCCGAGCAGCTGTATCACGTGTTCAAGACGATCGAGATGGGGCCGGAGACGTTCGATTTCCGCGCGTTCACGCGCTTAAAGCAGCTCCAATACCTGCAGCGAACCAACCAGATCGACGAGCACTTCTTCTGGCGGCCGGGGCGTCAGCTCGAATAAGCATGGCCGCGGAACTGTCGAAACGCGCTCCCGCCGACATCGGCGAACGCCTGTACGAGCTCTCGCGGGCGTTGTACCCGATCAATCGGAGCATCACGGGCCAAGGCGTGCGCGACACGCTTGCCGCGATCGCCAAGGTGGTCCCTCTCGAGGTGCGCAGCATTCCGACGGGAACACCGGTGTTCGACTGGACGATTCCGCGCGAGTGGAACTTCCGCGAGGCGTACATCGAGGACGCTGCCGGGCGGCGCATCGTCGATGCGAAGCACAGCAATCTGCACGTCGTCAGCTACAGCACGCCCGTGGACGCGACGATGGGCCTCGCGGAGCTGCGCCCGCATCTCCACTCGCTGCCGCAACACCCGGACTGGATTCCCTACCGCACCTCGTACTACAAGGAGGCGTGGGGGTTCTGCATCGCGCACCGTCAGCTTCAAGCAATGACGGAGCAAAACTATCGAGTACGCATCGATGCAACGTTGACGGCAGGCGTGCTCAACTTCGGCGAGCTCGTGGTTCCCGGCGAAACGACGGACGAGTTCTTGATTACGGCGCACGTCTGCCATCCGTCGCTCGCGAACGACAATCTGTCGGGCATTGCAATAGCGGCCTGGCTCGGCAAATTGCTAGCCGACCAGAAGCCGCGCTACACGTATCGATTCCTGTTCGCGCCCGGGACGATCGGCAGCATTGCCTGGCTCGCGACGTCAGCGCAGACGGTGTCGAAGGTGAAGCACGGCATCGTCGCAGCGCTGCTCGGCCGACCGGCGCCGCTGACCTACAAGAAGACGCGGCGCGGTGACGCAGCGATCGACAAGATCGCCGCGTACGTGTTACGCCGCCGCGCCCGGGGCGACAACGTGATCGACTTTTCGCCCTGGGGATACGACGAGCGGCAATTCAACTCGCCCGGGATCGCTTTGGACGTCGGCCGCCTCACTCGCGCGGCAGAAGGCGGATATCCCGAGTACCATACGTCGGCGGACAATCTCGCCCTCGTGACGCCGGAAGCTCTCCATGACGCATTCTCGGCGTTCTGCGAGATCATCGAGGTCGTGGAGCACGACGGCTACTATCTCAACTTGCGCGGGCACGGTGAGCCGCAGCTCGGCAAGTACGGCCTCTACGATTCGATGGGTGGAGCAAGCTCGGTGGAAGCCGGCCGCCTCGCACTGTTGTGGGTCCTGAACCAGGCGGACGGGTCGAGGTCGTTGCTCGAGATCGCCGAGCGCTCGGGCCTCGCCTTCAGCGACGTGGCGCTGGCCTCTGCGAAGCTCGAGCACGCAGGCTTGCTTGCTCGCACACGACCCAGCGGTGCGGGCTGACATGCGTGGATTCGATATTTCTTCGACCACGCCGCTACGCAGCGCGCTGATCATTGGCGCGCACAGCGATGACATCGAGATCGGAGCCGGCGGAACCGTCCGACGCCTTCTGGAGGCGAACCCGACGATCGAGCTGACCTGGGTCGTATTCTCCGCCAGCGGCGCAAGGGAGAAAGAAGCGCGCGCCAGCGCGGAATCCATTCTCGGCCAATCGCGTCATCGCGTCGAGACGTTCGCGTTCCGGGACGGATTCTTCCCGTACGAAGGGCTCCGGGTGAAAGAAGCGTTCGAAGCGGTGCGAAAAACATGCGAACCGGATCTAGTCATCACACACCACCGAGAAGACCTGCATCAAGATCATCGGCTCGTCGGCGAGCTGACCTGGAACACGTTCCGCGACCACATCATCCTCGAATACGAAGTGCCGAAATTCGACGGCGGCTTGACCTCGCCGAACTTCTTCGTGCCCTTGTCGGAGCAGATTGTGGCGTCCAAGGTCGCCGGGCTCATGGCCCACTTCGCCACGCAGCGCAACAAGAACTGGTTCACCGAGGAGACCTTCAGGGGGCTGATGCGCCTGCGCGGCATCGAGTGCCGCTCGACGAGCGGCTACGCCGAGGGTTTCCACTGTCGCAAGATCTCGTGGCAATCCGCGGCCGTAAAGTAAGGGCAAAGACATGACCGCGGCCTTGCAGGAGCTTTGGCGCTATCGCGGCCTTCTGGCCGCGATCGTCTATCGCGACATACGGATCAAGTACAAGCAGTCGATCATGGGATTCCTCTGGGCGATTCTGATGCCCGTGTTGATCGTGCTCGTCGGCGTGCTCGTGCGCTACGCGTACTCGCTCGCATCCGGGGCTCCGCTGGAAGCCGGCGACGTGGCGAGCGTAGCGCTGCGATCGGTGCCTTGGGCTTTCACCGTCAGCGCGATCCGCATGGCGACGAGCTGCCTGATCGGCAACACGTCGCTGGTGACGAAGATCTATTTTCCGAAGGAGATCTTCCCGATCGCAGCAGTCGGCGCGAGCTTCTTTGACCTCGTGATCGCGGCCGTGCCGCTGGCGATCCTGCTCGTATTCGGCGGTGCTCAACTAAGCGTGCACCTGCTTTGGTTGCCGATATTGCTCGTGATTCTGCTCGGTATCGTCACGGGCATCTCTTTCCTAGTGTCGGCGGCGAGCTTGTTCTTTCGCGACGTCAAGTATCTCGTCGAGGTCGGACTCACATTCGGTATCTTCGTGACGCCCGTGTTCTTCCACGCCGCCATGTTCGGGAAGTATGGCGTCTTGATGATGGTGAATCCGGTCTCCGCGGTGCTCGAGGGCCTCGACGCTGCGATCCTTCAGGCCCGGGAGCCGGACCTCGTTTGGCTTGGATACAGCGCCGCGTTCGCGGCCACGAGCACGCTGCTCGGCTACCTCTTCTTCAAACGCCTGGAGCCGGCGTTTGCCGAGAGTATCTAGGGAGAGGCTGACTTGAGTAACGTCGCACTTCGCATGGAAGGCGTGTCGAAGATGTTTCGCAGAGGCGAGATTCACGACTCGCTGCGCGACCTGCTCCCCGCCGTCGCGGGCAAGATCCTGCGCTATCGCGCTACGCGGCCCCGCGACCGAGAATTCTGGGCGCTGCAAGACGTCTCGTTCGAAGTCGACCGCGGCGAAGCCTTCGGCATCGTCGGGCACAACGGCGCCGGCAAGAGCACGATCCTCAAGATCTTGAGCCGCATAATGCAGCCTACCAAGGGCCGCATGATCGTTCACGGCAGGCTATCGGCTCTCATCGAGGTCAGCGCCGGGTTCCACCAGGACCTCACGGGACGGGAGAACATTTATCTGAACGGCACGATCCTCGGGATGAGTCGCAAGGAAATCGACTCGAAGCTCGACGCGATCATCGAGTTCTCCGGCCTCCAGAACTTCATCGACACACCGGTCAAACGATACTCGTCGGGCATGTTCGCGCGATTGGGCTTCTCCGTGGCAGCCCACGTCGACCCGGAAGTGTTGATAGTCGACGAAGTGTTGAGTGTCGGCGACTTCGTCTTCCAACAGAAATGCGTTGCCCGAATGACGGAAATCATTCGCGGCGGCACGACGGTCCTTTTCGTTTCCCACAACCTCAACGCCGTCGCAAACCTGTGCCAGAGGAGCCTGCTCCTCGACCACGGGCGCGTGGTCTCGATCGGCGAGACGCGCAAGGTGCTCGCGGACTACATGGATACGATTCGGGCCGCGCGCTCCAAAGCGACCCATAGGCCGGTTTTTCTCGAGCACGTATCGATCGAGTCGGCGGAAACCAAAGGGGTGCAATTCGGGTCGGGCGACAAAGTGACGATCGAGGTCGAAGCGCGCGCGACGTCGGGAGCCGAGAAGGTGGCCGTCGTCATCTGGATAACGGACGACAACCACTACACGATCTTCGATACCTCGTCCGAACGGCTCGGCTTCGAGCCCGTGGACGTGGCAGCGGGCGAGGCGTCGCGCTCGGCATTCGAGCTCGCGCTGAACATGGCGCCCGGCACGTATTACTTGTGCGTGGCGCTACACCGCTACGATCAGAACACGACCTACGATTCGCTCGAGCCGGCGGCGACGTTCTTTATCGGCCCGCAGCGCTCCGGCTTTCGCGGGGTCATCGATTGCGAGGCGAGGTTGATGAGGCAGGAGATCGTTCGTGCGGCGCATGTCGAGGGCGGGCCTGCGAATACCGTAGGTGCCCTCAAGTGAAGGCTCCGATGGCCGGCCGCGACGTCGCAACGACGGAGCAAGTTGCCTTCTACGACGAGTGGAACGAGAAGTTCCGCAGCACCGATTTCGCGCACATCGAGCCGGAGTCGCGAGCACGCGGGGAGAAGGTATTGGCGGTCGCAGCTCGGCTTCGGCTGCCGACGCCTCGAATACTCGAGGTAGGCTGCAGCACGGGATGGCTCGCGAAAGAGCTCGCACGGTTCGGGTCGGTCGTGGGCACCGACCTCTCGCCGAAAGCGATCGAGATAGCGCGCCGCTTGGTGCCCGGTGTCGAGTTCTCGAGTGGAGATTTTTGCGAGCTCGACTTCCCCGCGGCATCGTTCGGGCTCGTCGTGAGCCTCGAGACGATTTTCTACGTCTCCGACCAGGACCGGTTCTTGCGGAAGATCGTCGAGCTCATGCAACCCGGCGCGTATGCGATCCTCACGAGCGTCAATGCGTTCGTTTACGAACGCAGGAGCGATATGGAGCTCGCGTTGCAACGCGGCCAAGTGCGGCAATGGCTCACGCGCTCGGAGCTGAGACGACTGCTGAGCAGACACCTCGAGATCGTCAGCTGGACCACGGCGCTGCCGAAAGGCGACCGTGGGCTGCTGCGCATGGTCAACTCCACCAAGGTCAACGCGCTCCTTGGACTGTTCGCGTCGGAAGCAACGATACGCGGGTGGAAAGAGGCGCTCGGTTTCGGTCACACGCACGTGATCCTGTTGCGCAAGCCCTGACCGCCCGAGCTGTAGTCTTCCGAGCGAAATTCCGTCGAGCGCGAGCCGGCCGGCGCGCGGCGCCGGCAGTGTCGACGCACTTTACAGACCGTGCGGTCTCAGCCTCGAAACACCAACAAAATCAGGGCCTGGTGTGGAAGTTGCAGCCGGGCATTTGATGGCCTCAAAGAGTTTCCGCATGCGAGTCCCCACACTTGTTCGTTGGCGCCGTTCGGCTGCCGTCACTTCGGCGGTCATTTGCGGGCTACTCGGCCTCGCTTCTGCGGAGGCGCAAGTGTCGACGACCGGCGACTCGGCCGACGTCATCTGGGAATGCACGGGTAGTCAGTGCCCCTGGGGCTCGTCGCTGAACGGCCAAGCGCTCGTCTGGCCGGCGTGGGCCTTCCCGACGAACCATCGGTTCGATTACACGACATCGCAAGCTGCATACCTACCGTCCGAGCGGTCGAACGGCGTCACGGTCTGGGTCGATGTCGGCACCGCCACGTTGTACGCCGGGCACCCGAGCTCGAGCTCGCACCGTGCTCTGGCCACGCTCAGCAACGGCAACTATTACGATGTCACGGGCCTCGCCGTGGGCGAGGTGTTGAGCGTTCAGAGTGACGCGCCGTTTTCGTACCAGATCGACTTCGCCGCTCAACCCGAGCCCGAGGTGCCGAGCCCGGGCAGTCCTTCGCAACTCGTCGCGTGGACCTGCACGGGAACCAATTGCCCATGGGGAGCCGGGGTCAGCGGACAGGCGCTCGTATGGCCTGCGGGCGTCGGCGCCCAAAGCACGCGCCTTGGCTACACGACCTCGGCCCAGATCTATCTCCCGGCGAGCTACGCGAACGGCGCGATCATTTGGATCGACGAGGGCAACGCCGCCCTTTATGCCGGCCGCCCGAGCGCGCCGGCACATCGCTTGGTCGCTACTCTCGGCGCGGGGTCGTTCTTCGACGTGTCGGGGCTCGCGGGCGACGAAGTCTTGAGCGTCCAAGGCAGCTCCACTTTCGTCTATCAAGTCGCGCTGCCGACGCCGGTCCCGAGCGAGCCTCAACCGCCCGGCCCGCTCGCAACCGATTCGCAGTGGGTGACGTGGAGTTGCACGGCCAGCAACTGTCCGTGGGGCTCGTATGTCTCGGGCCATGCGCTCGAATGGCCTGCAGAAGCGCGTCCGAAGAACATCCGCCTCGGCTACACGACTTCGAACAGCATCTATTTGCAGTCCGATATCGCCAACGGCACGATTTTGCGCGCCACGAGCGGCTACGCAACGCTGTACGCCGGTGCCCCCGCGGCGGCCGCACACCGCGTGATCGGCACGCTCTTGCCGGGCATCGATGTCACGGTCTCGGGACTGGTTTCGGGCGAGGTTCTGAGCGCGCAAAGCGACACTGAATTCAGCGTCGTCATCACGCTGCCGCCTATTCCGCCGGAAGAACCCGAGGAGCCGCCGCCCGGGCCAGGCCAGGTGATGACGTCGGTGCCCGCGTTCTGGCGGTGCAACACTCAGAGCTGCACGGAGCCGGACTGGGTCGGAGCGGTCATCGACTGGCCGGCGTGGTCCGGGTACTCGAACAACGCGCGTCAGGGCGACATGTCCCGAACGGTGTATTCGGCCGCGGGCGGCTTGCTCTATCCATACATGGGCTCATGGGCAAACGGCTGCCGCGTCACGGCCCTGACGGCTCCTGTGCTCATCATCGAATGGGAGCGCGGGACCAACGACTGGCGTGAGACGTGGCTGAGCCCGAGCGAAACCCACACGATCCATCTGACGTCCCCGGAAGACGGCGCGATGATCGAGACGAACGACGCCTACAACGGCTTCAGCATCGAAGTAAGCGGCTGCTCGCCGCAGCCGCTACCGTAGCGCCGCACCCTCGGCGAACGCGCGTCCCAAGCCTCTAGCGGGCGAATTCCAGGCGTTCGTGCGCACGGCTCCGCGATCGGTCCAGCATGCGTCGCGCCGCGCTCGCAGCAGCGTGATCTGGCGCGTGCCATTCTCGAAAGGACGAGCACGTAGGTCCGATCGAGCGGGAGCGCGCGCCACCAAGCGCAAATCAAGTAACCTGTCACAGCAAACGAAGGCCATCCGGCCCGATACTGGCGACGCTCGTGGCGAGCAAGAGCCTCCTGCTTTGTGCGGCGAGTAAGTCTCACGCCCTCCGGCTAGGGCGAGTGCGGGACGCTGCAACGGCGGCGGCCCGACCCGCCGCGGAGGAGCGCATGGTCATTTCACCGTCTCTATGACACAACGGAACAGTCGCCGCTTCGTTCTGATCAGCCCGTGCGGTCACGGGAACCTTGGCGACGCCGCAATCCAAGACGTGGTGATTTCCGAATTGCGCCGGCGCTTCGCCGACGCGCAAATCGTTGCCGCAACGCTGAACCCCCGCGACACCGAGCGACGGCATGGCGTCGCAGCGGTGCCGCTCATCGCGCTGTCTCGAACGGGCTACAACATCATTCTCGACGGCGCGCCGCAGCGCTCGCCGCAGGACGACACAATGGCGGTACGCGAATCGCCCGCGCCCGAGCGGACGTCCTTGCTCACGCGCGCGGCAGCGGCAATCGCTCGAGCGCTCTTGCCCGCCGGCGTGCCGTGGCTGGTGCGACAGGAACTCGCGCACTGCGCGGCGGCTTACCGGATTCTGCGCGATGCAGAGTGCCTCATCGTCTCGGGGGGCGGCCAGCTCGACGAATTTTGGGGCGGACCCTGGGGCCATCCCTATACATTGTTCAAGTGGGCGCTCATTGCTCGCCTGCGGCGCGCGAAGGTCGTCGTTCTGAGCGTCGGGTTCGGCACGCTAGAGACGAAGCTGGGCCGTCGTTTTGCGCGCGGAGCCTTGGCTCTCGCTCGCTACCGATCGTACCGCGACGCCGGCTCCCTGGCGCTCATGACCGCGGCGGGTTCTCACAGAGCCGATCCCGTCGTTCCCGATCTCGCCTACGCGACGCCGGCGCCCGAGCGAAGCCTACGCCCGACGCAACGACCGTTGGTCGTCGCGATCAATCCCATCATCTATTGCGACCCGCGCACGTGGCCGCGCAAAGATGCTGCGGTCTATGGAGGCTATCTGCGGCGTCTCGCCGACGCCGTGTCGTGGTTGGTTGCCGAAGGCCACGAAGTCCGCATCTTCACCAGCGACCTTCCCGACGAAAGGGCGGTCGAGGATCTCTGCGCGCTCTGCCGCACGCCGGCAACGGAACGCGCGATCCGGGTCATCGCGACTCCCACGGTGCAGGGGTACATCGAGGCTGCGGCGGACGCCGACGTCTTGGTAGCGAGTCGGCTACATGGGGTACTCTTGGGCCACGTCGCCGGGACGCCGACCATAGCCATCTCATATGAGAGAAAAGTAGCCGCACTGATGAAGTCAATGGAGCAGAGCGAGTATTGCCTCGAGATCGAGGAATTCGAACAATCCGACTTCGAAAGAGTCTTTGAGCACCTGACCAGCCACCTCCGCGAGGCAGAGCAACGGATCGCACGCGATGTCCGGGCGTTTCGGAGACGGCTGGCGGACCAGTTCGAAACCGTTCTCGCGCCGAGCGCTTGACGCGCCCGCCTTGCAACCGATCCGTGCGAGCGAGTCGTATTGCCGCCCTATGTCCGACAGCGTGAACACAACGGTGCTGTTCGCGACGCGCAATCGTGCCGCGCTGCTCGGGCACGTGCTCGACTCGTACACGCGCTTGCGGAACCCGCGCGGCGGCTGGAAGCTCGTGATCGTCGACAACGACAGCTCCGACGGCACGCACGAAGTCATCGAGCGCTACGCGCGCTCGCTGCCGATCACGAAACTCGTGGAACACCGAACGGGTAAGAACCACGCCTTGAGCGCGGGACTTCGGTTCTTAGCAGGTGATCTCGTCGTGCTGACCGACGATGATGCATTCCCCGCGGAGGACTGGCTCGTCGAATTGCGGACCGCCGTCGACGAGCACGCGAGCCATGCCGTTTTCGGCGGCGCAATTCGTGCGCGCTGGGAAGCGCCGCCGCCGGACTGGGTCCTCCGTTGGGTGCCGCTTGGGCCCGTCTATACGTTGACGAGCCCGGACCTTCGAGCCGGTCCGACCGGGGCCGACACTGTCTACGGTCCGAACATGGCCGTCAGACGCAGCGCACTCGAGGAGTGCGGCGGCTTCGACACGTCGATAGGTCCGAGCGGCAAGACGTACGCGATGGGGAGCGAGACGGAGCTCGTCCGCCGGCTGATCAAGCGCGGGCACGCGGCGTGGCACGTACCGAGCGCTTCGGTAGAACACTTCATCAGCGCGAAACAGCTGGAACGCCGCTGGATTCTCGATCGAGCGGTGAGATTCGGCCGCGGGCAATACCGTCTCGCACAACGCGACGGCAGAATTGAGCAACTCGCAACTCTGTTCGGTGTGCCGCGCTACTTGATTCGTCAGCTGCTCGAGGCGTATGCATCGACGACGATGAGCTCGCTGCGCGCCGGTTCTCGGGCGCACTTCGATAACCAGTGGCGGTTGGGATTCGTTCGCGGACAAGTCATGGAGTCCCGGCGCGCGCGGCTCGAGCTTGCTCAACCGGTTGAGCAGGCTGCCAAAGGCGGTTGAGATGTGTGGAATCGCGGGAATCGTCGGGCCGAGACTCGGCAGCGCTGAGCAGCATGGAATTCCGGCCATGATCGGGGCGCTCTCGCAGCGCGGTCCCGATGCCAACGGCATCGCACGATTCGCGCACTGCATACTCGCTCATACGCGACTGTCGATCATCGACCTGGCCACGGGACAGCAACCCATGCGCGAGCCGGGCGCCGGGCTCACGATCACATTCAACGGCGAGATCTACAACTTCACCGACGTGCGCGCCGAGCTGGAGCGAGGCGGCCACACGTTCTCGACGCGATCCGACACTGAAGTCATCCTCAAGGCCTACATGCAGTGGGGAGAAAACTGCGTAGACCGTTTGGACGGCATGTTCGCGTTCGCAATCTGGGACGAGCCCAACGAGTCGCTCTTCCTTGCGCGCGACAGGTTCGGGAAGAAGCCGCTCTACTACACGTACGATTCGGACTCCAACCTCGTATTCGCTTCCGAGATCAAGGCGCTCGCCGCATCGGGGTGCATAGAGAAGCGTCTCGATCGCGACGCGGTGGACTGCTATCTGAGGCTAATGTATGTGCCGCCCACCAAGACCATCTACGACAACGTTTTCGTCGTTCGCCCGGGCCATACGGCGACCTACAGCGGCGGAATCCTGAGCACGCGCCGCTACTGGCAGATCGCGGCCAAACGCGTCCGTGTCACGTACGACGAAGCGAAGGAGGAAGTCCGCCGCCTGCTCGCCAAGGCGGTCGCAAGCCGAATGATTGCCGACGTCGAGATCGGCGCACTATTGAGCGGCGGCGTCGACTCCACGCTCGTCACCCAGCTCGCGCAGTCGGAGGCAACGCGTCCGATCAAGACCTTTTCCGTCGGCTACGGAGACCACATCAACGAGTTGCCATACTCGCAGGCCGCCGCGGAGAAGCTCGGCACGGACCACCATATCCTGCAGGTCGGCGGCCCGACCTTGCCGGACGCCCTCATCAAAGTATCGCAATACTTCGACGAGCCGCATGCCGACAGCTCCAACGTCGCCCAATGTCTCGTCTCGCAATTCGCCAGCACCCGGGTGAAAGTCGCGCTCTGTGGTGACGGTGGCGACGAGGTCTTCTTGGGCTACGATTGGTACTGGCGACACTGGTCACGTGGACGGCTCGAGCAATGGCGTCGGCGTATCCTGTCGAGCCCATACAAGGACTACATCACGGGCCTTCAGGTCTTCGACGCGGACGCTCGCGCCGCGGTCTGGGGTTCAGCGCCGCCGAGCGGTCGCTCGAACACTGCGATCGCTCCAGCCGTCGTTTTCGGCGACGTCGAAGCGATCAACCGGTTCGATCTCGAGGTCTACCTCCCGGGTCAGCTCCTCGTCAAAGCAGACCGCGCAAGCATGATGCACTCGCTCGAGCTCCGGTCTCCGCTGTTGGACATCGCTCTGGCAGAGTTCGTCTTCAGCCTGCCGACGTCCTACAAGACGGATCGAACGAAGGGCAAGCTGCTTCTGAAAGACTTGCTAGGAGAGGTGATGCCCGACAGTTTCGTAAACCGCACGAAACAGGGATTCGGCGCACCGGTAAGAACCTGGCTCACGACTATCTGCCATGAGATGGTGCATGATCTTCTCGGCGCGCCGAGCGCCGCGATTTACTCGTTCCTCGATCGCAAGGCCGTCCAAGCGCTGATCAAAGAGTTCTACGACGGAATGCCGCGCCGATATATGCAGGTTTGGACGCTGCTCTGCCTCGAGCTGTGGTGCACACACCACCGGCCGGCAGGTTGAGCGCGTAGCAACCGCCACGAGAGACAGCCCGATGGATGCGGCTCAACCGCTCGTTAGCATCGTAACCCCGTTCTACAACTCCGAGGCCTTCCTCGCCGAGTGCATCCGCAGCGTAGTCGGCCAAACCTACGAGAATTTCGAGTACATACTGCTCGACAACTGCAGCACGGACGGGTCGACGGCGATCGCCCGAGAATTTGCCGCGCGCGATAGTCGCATCAAGGTTCACCGCAACCCGCAGCTGATACCGCAGGTGCCGAACTACAACACTGCTCTGCGCTTGATATCCGCGAGCAGCCGGTACGTGAAGATCGTGCAAGCGGACGACTGGCTGTTCCCGGAGTGCGTCGAACGCATGGTTGCTCTCGCGGTAGCGCATCCAAGAATCGGCATCGTCAGCTCCTATTCCTTGTGGGGCGTGAACATCGACGGCGTTGGCCTGCCGCACGGGCTCGACGTCATGTCGGGACGAGATATCTGCCGCCGCCAACTGATTCACGGCGGCTTCTGGTTCGGGTCGCCAACCGTCGTGATGTACCGTGCCGACATTGTCCGCAGCCGCGATCCGTTCTTTTCCGAAGGGCGGCTTCACGAGGACACGGAGGCCTGCTACGAAATCCTACGCAGCGAAGACTTCGGGTTCGTACATCAGCTGTTGAGCTATATGCGCTTCGACAACGAATCGATCTCGCAACGCGTCAGAGATTTCAATCCAAACGCGCTCGATCGGTTGATCGTCGTCGTCCGATACGGTCCGGATTTTCTTACCGCAGACGAGCAGGAGCGCGTCTTGCAGCGCGCGGAACGAAACTACTACCGCTACCTGGGGCGAAGCGCGCTGCGGTTTCGCGGCAGCAAGTTCTGGGCGTACCATCGCGAAGGGTTGAAGACGATCGGACGAGGCCTGCCGTGGCTCCGCCTGGTGCCCGGCGCCGTTCTCGATCTCGTAGACATGGCGCTCAACCCGAAGAGAACTCTCGAGAACGCGATTGCGACGCTGCGGGGTCCGTCGACTTAGCCGGCTCGAGATCGCGGTGGTTTGCTCGCCAACCGGTCGCGGAACGCGCTCGCAATCTTGTCTACAAGCAAGTCCCAATCGTAGGCGGCCGCGACGGACTGCCGGGACGCCGCGGCACCCGGTGCAGTGCTTGCGGGCTTCAGCGCTTGGTCCAAGGCGGCCTCCCACTCGTCGGTCGAGCTCGCGAGGCGCACGACGCCCGCAAACGGAATGACGGAGTTGATCGGTGACGAAACTACGGGCCTGCCCGTGGCCAGGTACTCATGCAGCTTCAGCGGGTAGATGTAGTTCGTGTAGCTGTTGACCTCGTAGCACATCACGCACGCATCCATGTGCTGAACGTAGCCGGGCAACTCCGCCAACGTGCGATTACCGAGCAGCCAAACGTTGGGGCGTTTCGACAGCTCTGCGACGACGACGGCCTTTTCGCCGAGATATCCGCTCGGACCGACCAACACGAACGACCAATCGGGACGCCGCCGGCTGAGATCCAGCAGCAACTCGAAATTCAGCTGCGTCTTCACCACGCCCACGTAGCCCATGCGCGGATGCGGAATTGCCGCCAGATCGGCAGGCTCGGCCGCCGGTCTCGAATAGGCCGCGTAGTTGACGCCATTCGGCACCGAGATCGTATCGGGATTGATGCCGCCCTTCTTCTCCATCAACTTCGGGGAGTGGACGATCACGAAGTCGACTTTGCGTAGCAGCTCGACCTCGGCCGGGTCGTTGGGCTTTTCCTCTACCGAGAACGTGTATTCATCGTCGATGTGATAGCACGAGAGGTCCGCCGCAGCTTCGTCGAGGGCCCAGGCGAACTCGTAGCGCCACAAATACGCGACGATGCTCGTGCAACCCTTGCGTTCGAGCAGCCGGCGGGCGTTCCGCACGCGCCTTCTAGCCAAGGAGTGCCGAAGCCAGGCCGGGCGGTACACTTCCGGCAACCAACGGCCGGGATCGTAATGCGTGAGCCCCGCGATCGACGTCTCCGGCCCTCGGCTCGCGCGTTGGAACAGGCCGGGACCAAGCCAGTAATGCCGCCAGCCCTCCGGCGGCTCGATCCAAACGACCTCGAAGTGGCGCGCGAGCCGGCTGATGACCTGTTGCCGCGGCATCCATGGTCCCCTCCACTGGTCCGGGACCATGGCAATGACACCGACGCGTTTGGTGCTCAATCAGCGCGAATCGAATCGGTACGCGCGGCAAGCGCGATTGTTACGCACGAAGGGCGGCACTCTTGAGCAACGAATCGAAGTACGGGATTGTCCGCTTCAACCCCTCGCGGAGCGGAGTCGTCGCTTTCCAACCAAGCACCGATTCCGCCAGATCCGTTTGCGGCTTCCGCTGCCGTGGGTCATCCGCGGGTAGAGGTGCGGCGTGAATCTTCGACCGCGAGTTGGTGAGCTCGATGACGAGCTCGGCAAGCTCGCGAATCGTGAATTCCGTGCCATTACCTAAGTTGATGGGCCCGGTAACATCGTTGCCGGTGCCCATCATGCGCACGAACGCTTCGATCATGTCGTCCACGTAGCAAAACGAGCGCGTCTGCGAGCCGTCGCCGTAAATCGTGATCGGATTGCCCCGGAGTGCCTGCACGATGAAGTTCGAGACGACGCGACCGTCGTTCGGATGCATGCGCGGACCGTACGTGTTGAAGATCCTACCGACCTTGACGCGCATTCCGTGCTGACGGTGATAGTCGAAGAACAGCGTCTCGGCACAACGCTTGCCCTCGTCGTAGCACGACCGAATGCCGATGGGATTGACGTGGCCCCAATAGGACTCGGGCTGCGGATGGACCTCCGGATCGCCGTAGACCTCGCTCGTCGACGCCTGAAAGATCTTCGCTTTCACGCGTTTGGCCAAGCCGAGCATGTTGATCGCCCCATGCACGCTCGTCTTGGTCGTCTGGACGGGATCGTGTTGGTAGTGCACGGGAGAGGCCGGGCAAGCGAGATTGTAGATCTCGTCAACTTCCACATAGAGCGGAAAAGTCACGTCGTGCCGCATGAGCTCGAACGACGCCTTGCCGAGCAAGTGAGTGACGTTGTGCTTCGTGCCTGTGTAGAAGTTGTCCACACACAACACATCTCGGCCCATCCCAAGGAGCCGCTCGCAGAGGTGGGAGCCGAGGAACCCCGCGCCGCCCGTTACCAGTACACGCGTAACTGTGGAGTCTTTCACTGAAGTCTTCGGTTGCCGGTGACGGGACAAGGTCTCTGCCGGGATTCTCGCAAACTCCCGTGCCAACCGCCGTGACAGCGTTCACGGGGGGCGCGAGAGACTCGGCGCGAGCACAGTCGGGCAGCCATCGATGCGAGATCAATGCCGTCCCGAACGGATCGACCGTTTCACATTGTGGCTGAGTCCTCAGCGTAGGCTTCGCGCCGGCAGGCATAATACACCGGCTACTACGGCACTTATACTCCGCCGACCGACACGCTCTGACGCCCTGCGAGGGGGATGATGACTGATCTCTTGCATCAATTGGTTCTTCGAGCCGCGTCGGCGCGGCCGAACGCCGTAGCCGTCAAGCACAAGAACATCGAGCGGTCTTACGAGCAGCTGTCGCGCGACATCGAGGCCACGGCGGCCGGGTTGCTCTCTCTCGGGCTCGATCGCCTCGACCGTGTCGCGATCTACTTGCCGAAAACGCTCGAGAACGTGACGGCGATGTTTGGCACGTCGCTTGCCGGCGGCGTGTTCGTTCCCGTGAACCCGCTGCTGAAGCGCGAGCAAGTTGCGCACATTCTCCGCGACTGCAACGTGCGGATGATGGTGACTTCGGCCGGCCGCCTGACGGACCTGGAAGAAGTGTTGCCTGCCTGCCCGGACTTACGCGCCGTCATCCTGAGCGAAGGCGACGGCCCTACAGCAGGCGAGCGCGGCCACTTGCGCACGCTTTCCTGGAACGAGTTGACGGCCGCGAACGGCACACCCACCCCTCACCGCAACATCGACACCGACATGGCGTCGATCCTCTACACGTCCGGAAGCACGGGTCGCCCCAAAGGCGTCGTGCTATCGCACCGCAACATGGTCACTGGTGCAGAAAGCGTCACCTCGTACCTCGGCAACGTCGCCGACGATCGACTGCTCGCGGTGCTGCCCTTCAGCTTCGACTACGGCTTCAGTCAGATGTCGACTGCATTTCGCGTCGGCGCATCGGTCGTCCTCATGGACTATCTCTTGCCGCGCGACGTCGTAAACGCCGTCGCGAAGGAGCGCATCACGGGCCTCGCCGGCGTACCCCCGCTCTGGACACAACTCGCCGACTTGCCGTGGCCGAAGGACGTGACCGACCATCTGCGCTATTTCACGAACTCGGGCGGCGCGATGCCGCGTGCGACTCTCGACAAGTTGCGCAAAGCGCTGCCGCGCACACAGCCGTTCTTGATGTACGGCTTGACCGAAGCGTTCCGCTCGACGTACCTGCCGCCGTCCGAGGTCGACCGCCGCCCGGACTCGATAGGCAAGGCGATCCCGAACGCCGAGATTCTCGTAGTCCGCCCGGACGGCACGCAGTGTGCGCCCGACGAGCCCGGCGAGCTCGTTCACCGCGGCTCGCTCGTTGGGCTCGGCTACTGGAACGATCCGGCCAAGACCAGCGAGCGGTTCAAACCCGTGCCGGGACAAGACGGCGGCCTCGTGCTTACGGAGATGGCCGTTTGGTCCGGTGACACGGTGAAGCGAGATTCCGAAGGCTTCCTCTATTTCATCGGCCGCCGCGACGAGATGATCAAGACTTCCGGTTATCGCGTCAGCCCCACGGAGATCGAAGAAGCGGTGTTCGCCACGGGGCTCGTTGCCGACGCAGCCGCCGTCGGCGTCAAACATCCGACGCTGGGACAGGCCATCGCCGTCGTCGCAACGCCTGCGCCCGGCACCGAGCGCGACGCCGAGAAACTGCTCGCCGAATGCCGCAAGCAGCTGCCGAATTTCATGATCCCGGCGCACATCGAATGGCGGGAGATGCTTCCGCGCAATCCGAACGGTAAGTACGATCGACCGAAGTTGGCCGCAGAGCTCGCCGACTTGTTCGACGCATAAGATCATGCCGATCGAGTTTCCAGCGCACGCCCCGAGCCCGTGGTTCACGATCGCAGACGGCTGCTTGACCATAGGCGGTCGTCCGCTGACGGAGATCGCGGCACAGGCGGGCCGTACTCCGTTCTACGTCTACGATCGAGCCGTGATGAGTGGCAAGGTCGAAGAGTTGCGTCGCTGGCTCCCGCGCGCGGTACATCTGCATTACGCGATGAAAGCGAACCCAATGCCCGCCGTCGTGCGGCACATGGTTGGGCTCGTCGACGGCGTCGACGTCGCATCCGCCGCCGAGATGGATGTAGCACTCGCCGCCGGCGCAACGCCGGAGACGGTGAGCTTCGCCGGCCCGGGCAAAAGCGAAGCCGAGCTCGAGCGCGCCGTTGCAGCGGGCATCACGATCAACATCGAGTCCGAGCGTGAAATCAGCTTTCTCGGGAAGCTCGGCCGGACGGGACAGCGGCGGCCGCGCGTCGCCGTGCGGGTCAATCCGGATTTCGAGCTGAAGACGTCCGGAATGAAGATGAGTGGGGGCGCCAGACAGTTCGGCATCGACGCGGAACGCGTTCCGGAAGCGCTCGAGATGATCGGCGGGCTCCCGTTGGAGTTTCGTGGCTTCCACATCTTTTCCGGATCTCAGAACTTGCGCAGCGAAGCGTTGATCGAAGCGCAGCAGAAGACGGTCGAGCTCGCGATCGAGCTCGCGGCCGACGCGCCCTCTCCGGTGCGGGTGCTGAACATCGGCGGCGGGTTCGGGATCCCCTATTTTCCCGGCGAGCTGCCGCTCGACGTGCGCCCGATAGGCACGGCGTTGACGCCTCTAGCCTCCCGAGTAGCCCACGCCCTCCCGGAAGCGCATCTCGTGCTCGAGTTCGGGCGCTATCTCGTCGGCGAGTCCGGAATCTACGTGTGCCGGGTAATCGATCGCAAGATTTCGCGAGGACAGGTGTTCTTGGTAACGGATGGGGGGCTGCACCACCATTTGGCTGCGTCCGGAAATTTCGGCCAGGTGATACGGAAGAACTATCCCGTGATGATTGCGACGCGCGCGGATGCAGCGGATAGGGAGAAAGCCTCGGTCGTCGGCCCCTTGTGCACGCCGCTCGACCTGCTCGCAGACCGCGCCGAAGTCGCAGTCGCGCAACCCGGCGACCTCGTCGCAGTCTTTCAGTCGGGAGCGTACGGCTACACGGCAAGCCCGCTGGGGTTCCTGAGTCATCCGCCGCCGGCCGAGCTGTTGGTCTGAGCGCAAGCGCATCGCGAACGCGTGACGCCAATCCTGTTCCTCGCACATCGGATCCCGTACCCCCCCGACAAAGGGGACAAGATCCGTTCCTTCCATTTGCTCACGTTTCTCGCCGAGCGGCATGACGTGCATCTCGGTGCGTTCGTCGATGCCCTGGAGGACGAAGAGCACCGGGCGCGCCTCGCCGCGATCTGCGCGTCCACGCACTTGCCGCGGCTGCACAAATTGCACGCCAGGGCGCGCTCGCTCACGGGTCTCGTTGCGGGCACGCCGATGACGGTGCCGTACTATCGTGACGCCGGCATGCGGAGATGGGTTGACGCCGCGATAGCGCGGCACGGAATTTCACGAGTCGTCGTGTTTTGCTCGTCCATGGCACAGTACGTCTCCGGCGAGCGCTACCGCTCGATGCGACGCATCATCGACTTTGTCGACATCGATTCCGACAAGTGGCGCCAGTACGGCGAGGCGCGCAATTGGCCGGCGAGCTGGATCTATCGGCGCGAGTCACGCACTCTGCTGGCCTACGAGACGGCCATAGCCCGCGAATTCGACCGCTGCTTCTTCGTGTCCGAAGCCGAGGCCGATCATTTTCGAACGCTCGCGCCGGGACCGGGCGGCAACGTCGCATCTCTGCGCAACGGAGTCGATCTTCAGTACTTCGACGGCCGCGAGTCGTTCGCGAACCCGTATCCGGTCGGCGCGCGAGTCACGGTCTTCACGGGCGCCATGGACTATTGGGCGAACGTCGACGCGGTCACGTGGTTCGCCGAGCGCGTCTTTCCGGCCGTTCGCAGGAACGACCCGTCGGCCAGATTCTTCATCGTCGGCTCCAATCCGTCCCCCGGAGTCAACGCGCTTGCAGGCGACGGAGTCACGGTGACCGGCCGTGTCCCAGACGTCCGACCGTACCTGCAACACGCGCAGTGCGCTGTGGCTCCGCTGCGGCTGGCGCGCGGAGTGCAAAACAAAGTGCTGGAGGCGCTTGCGATGGGCTGTCCCGTCGTAGCGAGCTCGAAGGCCGCGAAGGGCATCGCTCGAGCCGGTGAAGGGCACGTGATCGTCGCAGACGAGCCGCATGACTACGCGGCGGCGGTGGCGCAACTCCTCGTGTCCCCGCGCGACCCCGCGCGAAGCGCCGCGGCGCGTGACTTCGTCGTCGAGAATTATGACTGGCCCAAAAATCTAGCGGCGATCGAGGACTGGCTGTCGCCGCGCTAGGCGCGCGCCGCAACCCGCTCCCCCGCGCGCCTGCGGTCGAAGGCGCGTTGGCAAGCGTCGCCGAAGATCCGAGCCGCGAAGCGAAACGAGCACTTTTCTTCGACGAAGCTCCGCGCTCGCTCCGCTAGCGCGGCCGCTGCGGCTTCGTTCCCGAGAAGGGAAATCACACCCGCCGCCAGTTCCTCCGGCGTGTTGGCTCTGACGAAGTGCGTGCCCTCCTCGACCGGCAAGCCTTCGACGCCGATGTCCGTGGAAACGACGGGACAACCGCTTGCCATCGCTTCGTACACCTTGATGCGCGTGCCCCCGCCGACGCGCAGCGGCACAACGTAAGCGCTCGCGCCCGCGAGGTACGGACGCACGTCGTCCACGAATCCTGTGAACTCCCAGTTGAAGCCGCGCGCGGCGGCGCGACGCATCATGTCTTGCGGCGGCGCACGCCCCACGACGATCATTTTGGCGGTGGGCACACGCAACGCTACGAGCGCCCAAACCTCGTCCATGAAAAACTGGATTCCGTCTTGGTTTGCGAGCCAGTCCATCGAGCCCGTAAACACGACGCGGCCGCCGGCGCGCGGCGGGTGATACGCAAAGAAGTCGAGGTCGACACCGGTAGGGATCACCGTTACGTCGCGGATTCCCCATTCTGCTTTGAAGAACTCGCCGTCTCGCTCGGAGACCGCTACCACACCGTCGTATCTCCCCAGCGCAGCCCGCTCGAAATCACGCATCTTGCGGTATTGACTGCGCCAGACCGCACGCATTAACGGGCCTCGGGCCGTCGCGGCATGACGGGCAAGGATCTCCGCCTCGACGTTATGTGTGAACAACACGGACGGGATCGGCAAGTGCGGCGGCAAAAGCACGTCGGCGTGCGGAAAGTCTGCCACGATGACGTCCGGCGCAGGTGCAGCCGACAGCTGCCGAGCCACGGCCGCGGCTCCGGCAGCGGACCTATCGCTCGCTACCGATACGGGTAGACGTGAAGCAAGCAGACTCGCCTGGCGGAGGCGCCGCGCTCCGCCGGCGGGCGTTTCGGGCCAGCTCACGAAACCGTCGGCGACCGCTGCGAGATCAGGCTCGAACCGCCGCCCGTCGGAAGGCGCGGGCGACGCGAGAAGGATCTTGAAGCCGTTGCTGCGCAGGCCACGCAGGATTTGAGTAGTTCGGATCTTACCGCCCGAATCGGGCGGAAACAGAAAGCGCGTCGAAACAAAGAGTATCTTGAGCGGCACCGTGCAGACCTCGGGCAAGACGAGCCCGGATGCCGATTCTAGTCGTGCGGCGGGGTTCACGTGTGAAGCACGCTGCAAAAAAATCGGGCCGCGCTGCCCGCGGCTCGTATCGAAGCTCGTGGTGCGACTAGACTCGGCGCGTGTTCGTTAGTTGGCCGAGACCGCGGTCGGAGCGTTTGGACGCTTCTGCTGGAGGATCTGATCGGCCAGCTCGTTGAGGTAAACCTCGATGTTCGCGTAGCCGCTCGAGTGAATCTGCGCGGAGTCCGCGCGAACGGCCGGATTCAGGCCGTGTGTGAGCTCCCAGGCGTCCGCGATGCCGTCCACGTCCGCGTCAACGGGAGGCGCCGGACCGGTCAAAATCAGCGCGTCGTTCAGCTTGCCGAGCGTTCCGGTGGCGGTGCGCACTTCATTCGTCGTACGAGTGTTCATTGCATCCCGCGGCCACGCTCCCACGCCGTTGAGCACGTTGTCATAGGCGGCCGTCGCGGACGTCGTCGTGACGTTCGGGAACGGGTGTGGCTGCGCAACGGTGCTCGAACCGCCGATCGACTGTCCTGGATACAAGTTGTCGCTCATGTAGGTCGTGCCGCCGACACCGAAGATCATCGACCCGGACTGTGTGTTCGGGCCGCTCTTCGCGTAGTTGCCGATCAGGTTGAACTTGACGCCTTCCGAGGGCGGACGGTCGACACGGAAGATCTGTTGGAAGCCGCAGTTGTAGATGACGTTATTGCGGATGTCGAGCTTCGCGCCATCCGCCGGAACACTCCCGCTTCCGTCCCAGTGGAACTGAGCGCCGCAGCGGCCGCCATGGTGGGCATAGAGGTTGTGGTGAAACGAGATGTTCGTGGTCGGGCGATAGGCAATCAATGCGCCGTAGTTCTGGCTGCCGGAGCCGCTCATGCTGTTCGTGATTGTCGACCATTGCACCGTGAGATCGTGGCTGCCGTCGAGGTCGAAGGTCTCGTCGGCGCCGCCCGAGAAGTCCGAGTGATCGATGACCAGGTTGTAGACGGGATTGAATGCGATCGTATCGCCGGCCTGTGCACGGATTCGGATGAACCGAAAAATCGCATCGTGGAAAGTGGTTTGATAGTTGCCGATCGAGCCGGTGAACGTGACGCCGCCGGGGCTGCTCTGGCCCAAGACCGTCACGTTGCTGTGCGCGGCATCCAAGAAGATGTCGCCCTGATTGATGACGCCTGAGACACGGAAGACGATGATCCTCGGCCCCGTCGCCATCATGGCGTCGTGAAAAGATCCGGCGCCGGAGGCGTTCAGGTTCGTTACGACCATCACCACGCCCCCGCGTCCGCCAGGCGTCTCCGTTCCGAATCCTTCCGCGCCGGGGAACGCAGGCAATGCGGCTGCCAGCTGCGCATACGCGAGCGACAACGTGGGCAGAACGACAGCCGCAACACGGCGCCACGGTCGGGTGATTTCACGTTTGGCTCTAGAGGACGCGTTCACTGGCAATCTCCCATCCATGTGGTACCGCAGGTTCAAACCGTCACTGCCGGCTGTCAAGCAAGCGCTCGACGTTTCGCGATTTTCGACATCACATAAGCAGGCGCTCGCGCGAGCCCCTTCGGCACCGTACTACAGCCGTTTTCGCAAGCTCAAACTGGCGCGTTTCGGAGACACTTTCGGGCGGTACCGTGTCACAGTGATGCGAGTCGTTCCAGTTTTCGGGCCGCTGACGAACAATAGCCATCGCCAAGACCGCCGAGGTACATCGTGTCCGAGCTCGCAGAACGCCTGAAGCAACGCTATTTCGGTTCCTGGGTACATCCCTATGAGACCTTCGAGTCCGAGGTGCAGCGTGTGCTGCGGAAGGACTCCGTTTTACTCGACGCCGGTTGCGGCCGTACGGCGCCCGTGTTGCGGCGCTACCGCGACAAAGCCTCGCGGCTGATCGGAATCGACGTGGTCGACTCGACCGGCCCGATACCGGGCGTCGAGTATTTTCGCCGCAGCCTCACGAACACGGAGCTTCCAAGCGAGACGGTCGACGTCATCATGGCGCGCAGCGTGATGGAGCACGTCGACGAGCCGCAAACCGTATACGCCGAGTTTGCTCGCGTGCTCAAGCCGGGCGGCCGACTCGTATTTCTGACTGCGAATCTCTGGGACTATGCTTCGCTCATCGCCGCGACGATCCCCAATCGGTTTCACGGCTGGATCGTCGCAAAAACCGAGGGACGCGCGGAGGAGGACACGTTTCCCGTGCGCTATCGCACGAACACGAAACGGGCGATTCGGCGTTTTGCCGCAGGCGCCGGGCTGCAAATCGATTCCCTTCGTTACCTTGGACAGTATCCGAACTATTTCATGTTCAACGGCGCGCTGTTCTTCGTCGCGACCGGCTACGAGAAGCTCATTGCTTCCACGCCGAGCCTGCACTGGCTGCGAGGCTGGATCTTGTGCACGCTCGTGAAAAGGTGACGGACGGCACGCGGTCCGGCGACATAACGCCCGATTGCGACGCAGGTCGCATTCCACGGCAACCGATGCAGTCGTCGTTCTGCGACGCATTGAAAGAACGTTGACCGTTTGTTAGTTAGTACGGCGGTACACACCGATCAATGCACGAATTGCCACGGAACGGACAGCGGAGCGTTCAAGATATGCATAAAACGACGCGGGCGAATCGACAATTGCTGGCAACGATCGCGGGCGTTTGCGCGTGCGCTTCAGCTCAGGCGGCAAACGTCAGCGGCCCAGCGCCGAGCTGGGTGACCAACATTGCTCCCGGCACATGGTCCGCGGTCAGCTTGAACACGATCAGCGACGTAGACCCGGCCGACGACGCTGCAGCCAACCCGAACTATCCGAATACTCCGCCATGGTCGGGCAACACGGGACAAATAGCCGTCACGACGACATGGAACGGCGGAGCGTTCGCCGAACGGGCGGGGCCGAAAGGCTCGTTGATCATGTGGGGCGGCGGACACAAGGACTACTACGGTAACGAAGTCTATGCGTTCAGCATGGAAACGCGGCGGTGGACGCGCGAGTCGAATCCGTATCGCAACGTCTCGTTTCCCGTGAGCAACGGCATTTGGCCCGACGGTTCGCCGTCGGTCCCGCACACGTATTCGATGTCGAGCTACCACCCGCCCACGAACAGCTTCGTATGCTTGAACACGCAGAGCAGCAATTCGCCGTCGAACGTCACGGTTCCCGTGCTCTTCAGCTTCGCTTCGAAATCGTGGCGCCGCGGTCCCGTCAATTCGCAGACGGTCATTTGGGGCGGCTTCACGGTGTATGACCCGACACGCGACGTCTTCTGGCACGACAGCGGCGCAACGGGGCCGTTCGCGCGATACGCGATGAACGGCGACGGGACGCAAGGCACATGGACCACCTTCTCGGGGAAGGTCGGCTCGCTGGACAGCCGCGCGGCGCTCGACAAGGACCACGACATCATCGTCGCGACGTCGTTCCGTGATAACACGAACGTGTGGGGGATCGACCTGAAGAATCCGTCGGCTGCCGCCGTCCTCCTGCGGCAGGGGGGGTCCCCGCCGACGCGTTCGCGGGCGCACGGTTGGGACTGGTCCGCCACGCGCCAGGCGTTCATCTATTGGAACGGCGGGACCGCCGTACACGAGTTCAAGCTGTCGGGCAGCGACTGGAAGACGGCCACCTGGAACTGGGCCGGGATCACGAGCTCGGGCAGCACGACCACGCCGTCGTCTTTACAGAACGGCATCTATTCGCGCTTTCAAGTCGTCACCTACGACGATGCCGAGGTCGCTGTCGTCGTAAACGAGGTCAACGGGCCCGTGTACGCCTTCCGAATGCCGGGCGGCCCGCCGATACGCCCTAACCCTCCGGCGGCCGTGCAAGCCCAATAGCTGCCGTTCGTCGACCGCGTCCTCGCGGTCACCAGGGCCGGTGCTATGCTATAGGCCCGTGCACGGATAGTTGACATAACAACAATGGCGACGAAACTCGGCGGCGTGACGCTGGGCCTCATCAGCGCCCTGCTTTGCGGCAGGGCATTGGCATTCGAATTCGTCCCGTCCGAAGCGGAGTTCAACGGTTGGCCGGAGCACTGCAAGGCTCGTTACGTCACGACGACGGCGGGCGAGGGCTCACCGTTCTGGGACCGCGTCCCGAAGAACGTCGTGAATAAATGGATCGACGCCTTCGGTTGGGACTCGTTCAACGCGAGCCATCACTATTGCGCCGGGCTCATCTGGTTGAATCGCGCGAAGGTCGAGACGGACCCGACGATCAGGGCTTTCGATCTTCGTTGGGCCAAAGAAGAGACGCTGTTCACGTATCAGCGCCTCGCCACCGACAGCGCCCTATACATTCAGGCTGGCCTTGCGGCCGCGCTAGTCGAGCTCGAGCTCGGCAGAGCCGACTCCGCGATCGAGTTGATGCGCAAAGCCGTCGATGTGAGGCCGACCGATCCGGCAGCCTATATCGGGCTCGCCAACATTTATCTTGCCACGCACAATCCGAGCGACGCGCGCGACGCGCTTCTCCAGGCCGACAAATTGCTGAGCGGCAAGTCCGCCGAAGTGCACTACAACTTGGGCCTGATCATGCTCGATCTCGGCGACGCAGATAACGCCGTACAGCATGCGCACGCGGCATACTCGCTCGGTTACCCGCTGCCCGGCTTGCGCCGGAAGTTGACGGCGCTCGGTCGCTGGTCGCAGTGACCGTCGTCTCCGTATCGTTCCTGCCGTGAACGCGGCAGCTCACGGCTTGGCGCAAGGGCAGAGTGCCTAAGCGCGCTCTTCTGATCGCGTATCACTACCCACCCGTGCAAGGCAGCACGGGCGTCACGCGTACGCTGGCATTCTCTCGCTATCTCGGCGACTGGGGTTGGCAAACCAAAGTGCTCTCAGTGACGCCATGGGCCTACCCGGAGTCGCGCGCCGAAAACCTCGCATTGATTCCGCCCGACGTCGAAGTCGTTCGAGGGCTCGCGTTCGACACACAGCGGCACTTGTCGTTGCATGGCCGTTATCCGCTGCTGTTGGCGCTGCCGGACCGGTGGCAGACGTGGATCGCCGGCGGCACGATTCGCGCGCTGATGCTGGCCACGCGCTGGCGCCCCGACGTCGTCATGTCGACGTATCCGATCGCTTCCGCTCACTGGCTCGGCGTCAACGTCAGCCGGCTGCTACGCGTGCCGTTCGTCGCCGACTTCAGGGATCCCATGGCCCACGACGACTACCCCGCGAACCCGCGCGTGCGGGCGGCTTATGAGCATATCGAGCGGCAGGTGTTTCGCCGCGCCGCTCGCGTGATCGTCACGGCGGCAGGCACCGCCGAGTTTTATCGGCGCCGCTTCCCGGCTCGCGCAGCCGACATCTCTCTGATTCCGAACGGCTACGACGACGCGATGTTCGAGCAGCGCCGAATCGGCTCCGCGTCTCCGGCGCATGGGCGGAAGGCGCTGCGATTCCTGCACAGCGGCATCCTCTATCCGAGCGAGCGCGATCCCACGGCGTTCTTCCGAGCGGTTGCGGAGCTCGCGGGCGACGGCAGGCTCGCCTCGGGAGACATCGAATTCGCGTTTCGCGCGTGTGGCAGCGAAGACGTCTACCGCCCGATGGTGCGCGAGCAGGGTATCGAGCCGTTCGTGAAGCTCTTACCGCCGATCGCCTACAGCGCCGCGATCGACGAGATGTTTGCGGCCGACGCATGCATGCTGTTCCAAGCGAGTAACTGCAACGATCAGATTCCTGCGAAGCTCTACGAGTATCTTCGCGTCGGCAAGCCGATCATCGGGTTGACCGATCCGGCCGGCGATACTGCAAAGCTGCTCGGCGAGCTCGGTTTCAGCGACGTCGCGCCGCTCGACGACGCGCAGAAAATCAAGCAGACCCTCTTGCGCTTCATCGAGCTCGTACGCGCCGGCACGGCGCATCGGCCGGAAGAAGCGGCGGTAACGCGTTTCTCGCGGCGCGAGCTCACGCGCGAGCTCGCGACATTGTTCGATCAGGTTTCGGGAGCTGCGCCAGCAGGCTGAGTCGCGCTCGCAAGCGCCGCCGCGCGCGCACGCCGGCGGCTCGCGAGCCGCTCGATGAGCCAATGCCGATACAGCGTCAACGTCTCGATATCGCGCTGGTGCGTCGCCCAGAGCAGCCAGTCGCGACTGGCCTTCGTGTAGAGCTCGACGGACCGTTGTTCCGTTACCGTCAACAACGACTTGAGCATCTCGTGCAGCTGCAGGTGCCCCGGCACGTACTGCCGTAGCTCTTCGTCATGCGTGACCTTGAGCACGACGTGCATCGTGGGACCCGACAACACCAAACGCGATGCTGCCAGGCGGTCGCCGAGGAAGAGCTCGTAGACGCGTGCGTCGCCTGTTGGCGCGAAGGCTTTCAGCGCCTCTCGATAGAACCGGCCCTGCTCGTTGTCGGGGTGCAGCGCCGTACCTTCCTTGCCCTTCCACCCGCGACTCTCGAGCAGACCGTAGCGGTCGACACCGGCCGCGACGGCCTCCGCCGACGTGTGCACGGTCAACGTAGACTCCAGCCCGGCCTCCTTGACTTTGCGCTGACGGCGACGAACGTTGTCTCGCAGCTCCTTTGGACGGCTGGTCCAATAGTCGTCGAAATTCGGCGACCGGATCGCGACTGTCGTGCCGAGCGTGAGTCGGCCGAGCAGCGAGGCCTTCGCTGAGCTCAGCCAGCCGAACTCGGGGTCCTGGTACGGCAGCGAGAGCGCCAACGGAATGCCCGGGAGCGCGCGAAACAGGGAGCGCATCGCATCCAGATTGCCCTCGATGGATCGCTCGAAGACGAGCAAGCCGACCGAGGCCTGCTGCGGACAGAAGATGCTCCACCTGCCGCGTCCGTCCGGAACGAGCACCGCTTGCGCAGCGACGTCCTCCGGCCCGTGCAGAGTGCCTCGAAACGAGGTCGAGCCCGCGAAATACTTCACCAGCAATCGCGCCAGCCGAGAGTCGAGCATCGGATGGCGCCCCAGGCTCCGCGCATTGATGTCGTCCCATGTCGCCCACCATTCGTCGTTGTCGGCGCCGAACCGCTGCACCGACCAACGCCAGGGCCTACGTGGCTCGCTCATGATCGAGCTCTCGTCGTTGCCGGGCCGGTCAAACGTGCCAGCATGCCGTCGAGGTCGCGTTGCGAGAGCGACTGGTGGCACGGTATCTGGATCAGGTGCTCCGCGTACCGGTCGGTAACCGCGCAAATTCCTCGCATGCTGTACTCCCATCGCCACAGCGGAACGCCGGCAGCACGCAATCGCGCATAGTCACGCGCTGGATCGTGCAGCAAGGCCGGCAGCATATACGGCACGTTGTCGGCGCCGGACACTTCTATCTGCAGAACCGTCAGCGCCGAGGCACCCTGCAAGCCTGCGCGCAAGTATGCGAAATTCTCTCGTCGGCGCCGAAGCGCCTCCGCGGTGATCAATCGCCGCAGACAAGCGCGCGTAATTCGCGCGGCATCCGCAACTTCATACGAGCTCGCGACCTCGACGCCATTCGCACCCGCGTCAACGTCACGAGCCACGGACGGGCCCGCAGTGGCCGCGTGCAGTGCCTTCACCGCCCGCACGACCGGCCGCGCTGCCCACAGCCGGCCGTGGCGGCTCGCGATGTCGAGGGTGTCGAAGCAGGCGACGAGCTCGCCGCGCCAACTGCGCTTTCGGCGAGCCACTTCGGCGACGCTGCGCTCGGCGCTCGTCAGGAAGCCGCCGTCGATGGTCGGTAGGAACTTGCGAGGGCTTCCAACGGCGAAATGCCCCGTCGTGCCTACCGGGATCCCATCGGCCGAGCCGAAGAAGCTGTGTGCGCAGTCTTCGATCAAGACTGCGCCCCTTGCGTCGCAGAGCTCGCGTATCTGACGAAGGCGCTGAATCCGTCCCAACAAGTGCGGCACGAGCACGGCGCGAACTCGCGGCCCCATCGCGCCCTCGATCGCCGCCAAGCTGATACTCAAATCCTCCTCGATAGCGTAAAACCGTGCCTCGGCGCCGGCGTGCAGCACGGGCGTCAGCATAGCCGGGCAGTGAAACGCGGGAACCAAGACGCGGTCCCCCGGCCCCACGCGAATCGCGGCGAGAGCGGCGCGAATGGCACTCGCTCCGGAGTCGAGCAATACGCCGGAGCCGACGCGAAGCAGCGAGTGCTCCTTCGCGGGCACAGAGCCGCGCAGATCGGCGCACGAGAGTACCGGCAGAACCGGCAGGTTTAGCGGTGGTCCGATGCTCACTTTATGATCGGGGCCGGAGCGATGGAGACGGTCCTGTCACGCGTCCCGCGGCTTTAGCCGGGATCTCGCCGGAAGTCCCGATACCGGCGAAAGCCGGCTTGGCGGACAGCTGCTTTGCGTAAGTCACCATCGAAGCGAGCAGCGCGAGCATCCATACCTGCACTTCGGACTTGATATAGTCCACGAACATTCCGCCCACGAGCACGATCAAGAGTGTTGCAGCGATCGCCGCGGTCCACGCGTGGGTCGAGGGCGGCTCGCCGACAATTGTGCGCTTGACGAAAAGCGACGCGCGCGCGGCCCAGGCCCATATCAAGAGGAACATGATCGCGCCCGGAATGCCCTGCTCGACGAGCGCCGTCATGAATGTGTTGTGCGACGAGCGCTGCGCGATCTCGCCCGGATTGTCGGGCGCGGCGAGATATTGCTCCTCGAGAAACTGCGGGCTCAGCACCGCGGTCCCGCGGTGCCCCGCTCCGAACGGATACTCTGCCGCCATGCGCCACTGCGCATCGATCAGGGCCAGGCGGCTCTGCGCGCTGATGTCGGCGTTTTCCCGGTCTTCGACGGCCGTCGTAATCGTGCTCATTCGCTCCCAGAACGTCTCGTGCGCGACCATCGCGAACAACGTGAGCGCCAACGTAGCGAACAGGTAGAACAGGCCGCGATGAGCCTTCGGCTTGAAATACCAGAGGGCGAGCCCCCCGAACAGCAACGCGATGAACGCACTGCGACTGCCCGCGACGACGACGCCATTCAACGTGAAGGCCGTCGACAGGACGCACAACCACTGAACGTAGCGCCGTTCGACGAGGATGAACATGGCCGCCGCGGCGACGCCCGTCGCGAGCTGCGCGGCCAACGCGTTGGCTTCGTCGATTCCGGGTCCGCCGACGCCTTCGAGCCGGCCGGATACGTCGACGCCGTACGCCAGCCAGCCCAAATAGAAGCAGCCCGCCACGTGCACCATCAGAAACCGACGCACTTCCGCGGGCGTGTCGATGAGCCTGTAGACGAGGAAAAAAAGGATCACGTACTTCGTGAAGAGAACGGCGGCCGTCCGTTGCTCGTCGACGTCGAGCGCCCACGCCATCTGAATCCACAGCCAGATGGCAAACACGAGCAGGATCTTGCCCGGCGCCGTCGACAACCAACTCGGCCTTCCGGGGTTCGGGTTGTGAATCAACACCGCGAGCAGCGTTACGGCCGCGGAGAGCAGCGACCAACGCAGATCCGGTAGGCTCTCCGCCCACCATCGCGACGGCGGGTGGACGTAGAAAATGGCGACGTACGTGTACAGACCGTATACGGGATGGCGAAAGAGGGCGAGGCCGAGCCCTGCCGTGAATGCGACGACGAAAATGATCAGCGAGATCGACACTGCCGCGCCCTCACGCCCGTTGCCGAGTGGAAGTTGGTCGATGCGAGATCATGCGCTCGCCGTCTCCGCCCAACCATGACAGACAAAGATCGGTAGCTCGGTCAAGCGCGACGCGATCGGAAAACGTGTGGTCGGTATCACCAAGCCGAACATGCGAGACGTTGCTCCTCTCTACGGCGCGTTTCCATGCCGCATCGTCCCTGCAAAGATCCTCGAACTCGCGCGCCGTGAGATCGTGCTCGCTCGTAAGAATGAGCACGGGAGCTCGAGTGCCCGCGAGCCCTCGCAGCATTCTGTCGACGAAGCCCGCCTCGGAACCTTGGCGCGCGCGGCCGACCGCACCGGCGAGCTCGCCGACGGATTTTCGAAGGTTGAAGCTTCCCGACAGCACCTTGCGCCAGAAAGATGGCTGTAGCACACGCAGCCTGTAATAGTGTCGCAGACTCGATCTTGCCTCGCCGCCGACGCTACGCACCCAAGGGTTGACGAGAACGACGCCGCTGACTCGAACATCGGCGGCGTGCGACATCAAGATAGCCGACGCGCCGTCGCAAAGCCCCCAAAGGACGATGCCCCGCGACTGGGGGACTCGACGCTGCATGGCGTCCATCGCGCAACGGATGTCCGCGTCGATCGTCTCGAACGTGCGGTTCGCGCCCGCGCTGTCGCCCATGCCTCGGACGTCGAACCGCAGCGTCGGGTAGCCGGCGGCGGCGAGCGCGCGGGCGAGTAAGACGAACTGGCGGTGGCTTCCGACGCGATACTGCGGTCCGCCCACGACCACGAGGACGCCCGGCTTCGCCGTAGGCTCCGCGGGCGCGTGCAAGATCCCGAGCAAGGCGCTGCCCTCGCACGAGAGCTCGACCGGCGTCTCGATGACGGCGCTGCCTCTCGTCATGCTGCGCTCGCAAACGCGTCGAGCGTTCGTTCAATCAACGAGGGATTCGTCACGATCTCGGTCGATGCCCAGAACGGCTCACCGACGACGCGCGCGCGGTTAGCTGCTGCCGGGGCCGCGAGCCCCTGCGCCGGCGCCGCGCTGTCGCGCACGACCTCGAGCCAGTGCACGACCCCGAGGCGCGCGTCGAGCTCCGCCGGCATGGCCGCCCGCTCGATGCCGGCGACGAGGTCGTGGGAAAGCTCGTAACCGGCGACCTCCAGCACCCGTTGCGTCTGAAGGCGGTTGCGAAGGTCCTTCAGCGTCTCCTTGCCTTCGGTGCCGAGCAGCGACGCCGCAAGCCGAAGACGCAGGAACTGCGCCACAAAACGCTTACCGTCGGCAACAGGCTGCCAGAATACCGTGCCGCGACACTGAAAGGGCAGCGACCCCATGGACTCGATCGCCAACAAGCACCCTAGCCTCACCGCGAGAACGTGAGTGACCGGCCACCCCGCCGCCGCGGACCAATCGGCGATGTCTCGCAGGTCTTTCTGCCACTGCTCCCACGTCGCGTCGCGAAACTCTCCGCCGCTGTCGCCCGTTCCGTAGAGGTCCGCGATCACGGACGCCGTGCCTCGCTCGCTCAAAGCGCTCGCGAGGTCGGTGAACATCCGACGGCACTTGTTCATCTCGTCCGCGAACGGCGGCACGATGAGCACGCATCGCCCGGACGCGCGATCCGGTCGTCGCGCCAAGACGAACAACGGTCCCGCGGCTCCGGGAATGAACGACGCTACGTTCCGGCCGCTCAACGAGGCAGCTTTCCCGCGACGAACGCAGTCAGGGAGCCGAGCGTCGCGAAGACCTCCGCAGACAATTCGTCGTCGTCGACGGTGATGCCGAACTCCTCCTCGATCATCCCGACGACGGTGACCACGCTCATGGAGTCGAACTCCGGCATGCTACCGAGCAGCCCGGTGCGGTCGATCAACGAGTCGGCGCGCGCCCCGAGCTGCAGAGCGTCGCGTAGAATGTTCCTGATTCGGTCGCTGGTATCCATCGATTTTTTTATACGAAACCAACACTCGGGCCGGTAGGGCACGCGTCTCGCGCGGGCGATTGGTCGGTGAAAAGCGTAATGATAGGCGGTCCCGCCGCGAAACTCCCGACCTGGTTCAAAGTTCGACAAACGACCGCCGCTTAAGATGAGCCTTCCGAAATCTTACATGCCGCCCGCCAACGAGATGAGCATACAGGGCTACAGCCGCACCTGGCCTCGCACCGACGAGGCCGCCTCACCGCTGAGAGGCCGACACCTCGCCACGGCCGAGGACGTGTCGGTGGCGGTCGATGGCAACCCCTCGATCAGCCGCGAAGGCCCGGCCGACGCCGACGTCGCGGCGAGCGTCGCGGAAGCGTATCGGCGCTACGGGCGAGACGCGCTGGGCCGAATTAGCGGCAATTTCGCCGTTGCGATCGTCGATCACCGCAAGGACGCGGTTCTGCTGGCAATCGATCGAATGGGCATAGAGCAAATGAGCTTCTGCGCGTCCGGCGGCGGGCTCGCATTCGACTCGTCGCTGCGCGGTCTCGCGCGGCGCGTGGGCACGACCAAGCTTCGCGCTCAATCGCTGTTCGACTACCTGCTCCTGCACGTCGTGCCCGCACCGGCGACCGCCTTCGAAGGGCTCGAGAAGCTTCGCCCGGGAACGTATGTGTGGTTCGAGAAGGGCCGGGTAAACGTGGATCGGTATTGGCGGCCGGAGTTCTTCGAAGGCCGTGCCGATTTCGCCGAGCTCAAGGCCGAGCTGCGCGGGCGGCTCGAGGGGGCCGTACGCGCGTGCGCGCCGGACGACGCAACGGGGGCGTTCTTGAGCGGAGGGCTGGATAGCTCGAGCGTTGCAGGCATGTTGAGCAAGGTTCGGCGAGCACCGAGTTCGTTCTCGATCGCGTTCGGTGTCGAGTCCTACAACGAGATCGAATACGCGCGCATCGCAAGCCGACACTTCGGACTAAAGTCGTACGAGTACGATGTTACGCCGAGCGACATCGTCGCCGCGATCCCGCAGCTGGCGGCTGCGTTCGACGAGCCATTTGGCAACTCGTCGGCCGTGCCGACGCTCTTTTGCGCTCGGCTCGCCGCCGAGAACGGCGTGCGCCACCTCCTCGCCGGCGACGGCGGCGACGAGATCTTCGGCGGCAACGAACGCTACGTCAGACAGAAAGTCTTCGAGCGCTACTTCCTGCTGCCTCGATTCCTGCGCGCGGGCCTCATCGAGCCGGCGGCGCGCCGCATCGCGGCGAACAGCGCTGTCATGCCCCTGCGCAAGCTTCGTAGTTACATCGACCAAGCGAGCATTCCGCTGCCGGAGCGGCTCGAGACCTGGAATTACGCGTACCGCGCGGACCTTCGCTCGATGCTCGAGCCGGACTTCCTGGCCGCGATCGACGCTCGCGCGCCTTTGCGCGAGATGACGGAGACATACGCCGCATCCGGGCCGTGTTCGTTGTTGAACCGGATGCTGCATTACGATTGGTACTACACGCTCGCCTACAACGATCTGCGCAAGGTAGGAACCGCCTGCGATCTGGCGGGCGTGCGAGTGTCGTACCCGATGCTGGACACGGCCATGATCGATCTGTCGCTGCGTGTGCCCACAGCCATGAAGATCGAGGGAAGCGAGCTGCGAAGCTTTTACAAGCGGGCGATGGCCGATTTCCTGCCGAGCGAAATCTTGACGAAGCCGAAGCACGGCTTCGGCTTACCGTTCGGGCAGTGGTTGAAGACGCACGGCCCGCTCGCCGAGCTAGTCTACGGGCACCTCACGAATCTCAAACGCCGCGGGATCGTTCGCTCGCAATTCATTGACGACTTGGTCGCGAGCCACAAGACCGGTCATGCGTCGTTCTTTGGGTACCCGATCTGGGACCTCGTGATGCTCGAAGCGTGGCTCGATCGTCACGCTACGCCATACGGTACGACGCAACGTATGTCTTGAAGACCCTCGACCAGCACGACGCTTGCGTGCGCTCGTTCAACGGCAGCCGCGGCAGCTCGAAACGCGCGCTCCGACGATCCGCGCAGCCATAGGCCGTGCTGACGGCCACCTCGAAGCCGCACGCGCGAACCATGGCGACGTGCTCCGGACCGTAATCGCGACCGGGCCTGCCGTTCGGGTAGGCGAACGACTTCGGAACGATCCCCGTCATTTCCGTCACGAGGTGCCGGCTCACCTCGATCTCCTGCCGCGCAGTGTCGGCATCGAGCTTGGCGAGTATCGGGTGATTCACGGTGTGCGCGCCAATGTCCATCCCCGCGCGTGCCGCGCGACGCACGCCCTCGTCCGTGAGCATCAAACGCGGAGCGGCAGCGCGCGCGACATGCTCGTAGAGAGCCCGGGCGCGGTCGAAGCGCTCATCGAGCGGCACGTATTTCAGCCGGTCGAGCAGGGAACCCACCAGCCGCGCGCGATCTAGGTCGCTGGTCAACTTGACGCGCCCCAGGCCGCTCGGGGTGAGATCGATCTCCTCTGGCGCCCGCCGCAACGCCTCGATCACGAGATCGTTCCACATGATTCCGCGACGCACCGCATCGACGGCGATGAAGATGCTCGCCGTCACACCGTGCCGCTGCAGAATCGGCAGCGCCACGTCCACGTTGTTCGCATAGCCGTCGTCGAATGTGATCGCAGCCGCGCGCTCCGGCAACGTTCCCGCCTCGAGGCGCGCCGCGGCTTCGGGAAGCGGCAGAATGTTGCAATAGGTCGCGAGCCACCCGACCTGGGCGTCGAAAACGCGAGCATCCGGTTCCTCCGCCAACAGCGGGTCGGGTACCGCGAGCACGCGATGGTAGGTGAAGATCGTGAGCCGCGCCCTCGCGCCGGTCGGCGACAGCGCGCGCAGCACGGCCGTCTGCACTGCGGTCAGCACGGTTGCGCCCGCGTACGCGACCGCGTGTCACGGAGTGCAGCCAATTGCTGCGAGAAGAAGTCCGCAACGCGCTTGGCGACTCGGCCCCAATCCCCGACCTGCTCGAACAGACGGCGCGCGATGCGCTGCCGCTCCCACGCGCCGTTTTTCAATGCAGCCTCCAACCGATCGGCGAAAGCGCCCTCGTCGTCGACCGGCGTGACGTAACCGTTGACGCCGTCGGTCACGAAGCGCGCGTTGTCGCCCGCCGAAGTGACGACGGTCGGAACACCCACGGCGAGCGCCTCGAGAACGGCGTTGCAGCACCCTTCGCGCGCGCTCGCGAGCGCGAATGCGTCCGCTGCGCGAAGCCACTGCACGACCTCCGACTGCGGCGCGCCGCCGATGAACCGAACTTCCTCGGCGACACCGAGCTTCCTTACGAGCGCCTTCAACCGATTGGGCTCGTCGGGCTCGAACGCCGCCCCGCCGATGATCGCGAGATCGACGGGCAACCCGCGCTCCTTGAGCCGCGCCGCCGCTCCGATCGCGATCGCGTGCCGCTTCCGCGCGAGCAGGCTACCGACGCTCACGACGAGCCTGCGCCCCGGCGCTATGCCTAGCTGCTTGCGGGCGCTCGCCGCATCGCCGTAGCAGAACAGCGCGGTGTCTATGGCGTTGTGAATGACCGCAATCTTGGCGGGGTCTACGCCGTTGGCGACGACGATGTCTCGCAGGGAGTGGCTCACGCTGATGCAGCCCGCTGCAGCGTCGAGCGCGCCCAGGAGCTGCCCGCGCAACGTCGGTTGCTGGATGCACTCCGCCTCCACGCCTCGAATGGTCACGAACACCGGGATCCCGAGACGCCGACCCACGGCTGCGCAGCCGACGCCGTCGGGATAGCCGAAATGGGCATCAATGAGATCGAGCGGCTTGTCGTCGTTCAGTCGTTGCAGCGAGGGGCGCACGCTTCGCTCGAGCCACCGTCCGTCGAGCCGTTTCAGCGCACCCGGAAGATAGAACATCGGCGCGTACTCGATGCCGGCCGGCGTGCGCTCGGAGCGCGCCCAGCTCGGCAGCGGCCGCAACAGCGGCATGAACGGCACGGGCTGTACGATCGACAAGTCCGTTAGCTCGCCCAAAGCGCGCAGCCGATTCAGCACGAACACGCCGCCGGTCGGATCGCTCGGCGTGGGAAGCACGCGACAAACGCTCGCCACTCGCAGTCGCTGCATGCTCAGGGCCCCGGAACGGCTCTGCTTTCTCGGGCGGTGACTCCGCCGGTCGCGACGCTCGGCACACGGTCGGCCATCGGCGCCGGCGCCTGATGCTTGCGCAAGAAGCCGTCGAACATCAGCAGCGTCCAAAGGAGCGCGCTGTGATCGCGCCGGCCCGACTGGTGCTCGCCAAGAGAGCGCCGGACGAATTTGTCGTCGAACATCCCCGACGACCGCAAACGCTCGCCCGTAACCGCATCGGCGATGCGCTCGCGCAAAGAGCCGCGAAACCAGACGTCGACGGGGACGGCGAACCCCATCTTCTTGCGATACAAAACCTCGTGCGGCAGCAGACCCTCGAGCGCTTTCTTCAAGACGTGCTTGCCCTCGCCTCCGCGCAACTTCACCGCCGCGGGCAACTTCGCGGCCCATTCCACGAATTCGTAGTCCAGGAACGGCGTGCGCACCTCCAAGCTGTGCGCCATGCTCGCGCGATCGACTTTCGTGAGAATGTCGCCGGGCAGATAGGTCTTGAAGTCCAGATACTGGACGAGCGAAAGCGGATCGGTAAAGGTCTTCCCGGCGACGTGCGAGTGAAAGACGTCGCGGGCCGCGTAACCGCCGAGCTCTTTGCGAAAGTCGCCCGAGAACGTCGTTCGGCGCAGCTCGTCGCTGCAGACGGACACGCCGTGCAGGTAGGCATCGATCGTACCGCGGCCGAGCGCCTGAAAAGTCGCCTTGCCTCGCACGAACCGCGGCGCCCAATCGAGCTTCGGGTAGTGTTTCCCGAGCGCGCCGAACACTACTCGCCGCACGCTTTCGGGGACTCGGCGGCGGACAGCTTCTTCGGCCGCGAACATTCGATAACGCCGGTACCCGATGAAGTTCTCGTCGCCTCCGTCCCCGGACAGCGCGACGGTCACGTGCCGGCGCGCGAGCTCGCACACCCGATACGTCGGAATCGCCGAGCTGTCGGCGTACGGCTCGTCATAGACGTCGACGAGCGTGTCGAGCAAATCGTAATCCGACGCGGTCACGACTTCTTCGCGATGATCGGTGCGTTTCTCCTCGGCTATCTGCCGTGCGAAGCGCGACTCGTCGTAGCGAGGCTCTTTGAAGCCGATCGAGCACGTGAGAATGCGGCCCTTGGGGTCGATCGCGCGCATCATCGCGACGACCGCGCTCGAATCAATACCGCCGGACAAGAACGCGCCGAGCGGCACGTCGGCCACGAGCCGCTTGCGCACCGCTTCCTGCAGGCGGGCGCACAATTCGGACTCCCACTCCGATTCCGGGAGCTTGGGATCTCGCTCCCCGGCCAGCGGGACGTCCCAGTACCTGGTCTGCTGCACGCTGTGCACGCCAGGCTCGACGAGGAGGTAGGCCCCCGGCTCGAGCTTGTGAATTCCCTGATAGATGGTCTTCGGATCCGGGACGTAGCCGAACGCGAAGTACTCTTCGACGGCTTGCGAATCGATGCGACGCGACACGCCCGGATGCACGAGCAGCGCCTTGAGCTCGGAGCCAAACACGAGCCGCCCGTCCGTCAAGGTGTAGTACAGCGGCTTGACCCCAAGCCGATCACGCGCGACGAACAGCGTTCGACGACGCCGATCCCAGACCGCGAACGCAAACATGCCGTTGAATCGGTCGAGACACCGGACGCCCCACTGCTCCCACGCGTGGACGATGACTTCCGTATCGCAACGCGTCCGAAATGTGTGCCCGAGCCGAATCAGGTCTTTCTCGATCTCGACGAAGTTGAAGATCTCACCGTTGAACGTGACGACCACGGTCCCATCCTCGTTGTAGAGCGGCTGCTTGCCGCCCTCGAGGTCGATGATCGACAACCGGCGATGCCCGAACCCCACTCCGGGCTCGATGTGAAACCCGTCGCCATCCGGGCCGCGATGGCTCAAGGAACCGTTCATCGCACGCAGAGTGCGCTCGTCGACCGGTCGCTTGTCCCAAAGATCCACGATTCCCGTGATACCGCACATCAGAGTGTCGCTCCAGCCGCCGCCCGCTTCTCGCGGCACAAGTCGAGATACATCGCACGATACTGCGAAACCATTCGCGCCAACGAATACCGCTCCCTCGCTCGCACTTTGCCTGCCGCCCCGTGCGCCGCGCGCGCGGCCGCATCGCGCACGTAAACGGCGCACGCATCGGCGAGGCCTTCGACGTCTCCCGGCGCAACCAGTGCGCCGGTTTCTCCCGGCACGACGAGCTCACAGTTACCGCCCGTCGCCGACGCTACCACAGGCAACCCGCTCGCCATTGCTTCGAGCACCGTATTCGAGATGCCTTCGCGACGTGACGCGAGCACGAACAGATCGATCCGTTTCAGGAGGCTCGCGACGTCGTCGCGGCTCCCGGGCAGCCACGCGAAGTCGCCGAGTCCTTCCGCTTCCAGCAGTTGCACGGCCGCCGTGTGCAAGGGTCCGGAACCGATCATCACGAGACGAACATCGGGCCCCGTGGGCGCCAAGCGCCGTCGCAGTGAGATGAACGCGCGAACCAATGTCAGCGGATCCTTGATCTCGTTGAAGCGCGTCACGCTCCCCACCACGATGTGACCGGGACCGACGCGATCCGGTGGAATTTCAGCGCTCACGCGCTCCCGGTCAAATTTGTCGATGTCTACACCGTTGCAAATTCGTCGAACGCGCTCCGGAGTGACGCGCAACCGGTCGCGCAACCATCGCTCGATCTCCTCGGATACCGCCACGACACGGTCTACGAGAGGAAAGAAAATCCTGCGTACAAAAAGGTACTTACGATTCGTGCCGTCGGGATCGTGCACGTCCCAGCCATGCTCACCGTGCACTCGGAAAGGCACACCGGCCAGCGAGGCAACAAGCGCGCAATCCAATGTGCCGACGTTCCGAGTGTGCACGACCGTCGGCCGCAGTTTCCGCAGCAGAATGAACAGGCGCCAATAGGCGCCGAGGTCCTGGCCCGCGCGCTTGTCGAGGTGATACAGCTCGACGTCCGCGCGCTCGAGCCGCAGCTTGAAGTCGGAGATGCTCGTCAACGCGATGATCGCATGGCGAAACTCGCCCTCCGGCAGCGCGTTTACGAGATTCACGAGGCCGTTTTCCAAGCCACCGTAGTCGAAACGGAAGATGACGTGCGCGATCAGCGGTCGCGTGTCGGCGATCGTCTTCATCGCACGCTCACCGACGCGGTATGAACCGGAGGAGATGCATCGAGCGCCGACGCGCGAGCAACCAGCAGCGCCCGGCCGCTGAAAAGCACGAGGACCGCTGCGACGACGATCGAGATGCTCGCGACACTGATCGAGGCAGCGGGCTCGTCGCGAGCCACGTCCGCGGCTCGTCGATCGGCGAACCTCTTGAGCATCCAGAACAGCAGCGCTACCGCGGGGATGGCCGCGAGCAGGCGAGTCGTGCCGGCGGCGCTGAACGTCTCCGCACTGACAGCCAGCATCGCCGCTCCGAGAACGACGGCGACGATTGAGGTGTCGCGTTGCTGCCCGCTCGCGCCGTTCGTCGTCTCGGCACCGGACGCGCGACCGGGCTCGCCGAAGCGCGCGCCGATCCAGAACAGGAAGCCCATCGCGACCCCGAAAAGCAGCCAGCCGAAGAAGACGTGGTCCCGCCCCGCGAGGATCCGCATGCTCGAGCCCGATGCCACCAGCATGACGATGAAAGCGCGCACGGCGTTGAGCACGATCAAAACGATCGCCGTCGCGGCGACGAAGGTGAGCCGTCTCAGGCTCGAGCGGTACGTCATGTACGAGAACAGCAAGGCGAGCAGCCCGCCCGCGGTCAAGTAGCGAAGACCGCTGCAAACCTCGGCGATCTCGAAGTCACCGCCGGGCAAGCTCAGATAACGGCCGTCGCGGAACACCGGCGTGCCGGCGAGTCGCAGCAGTCCCGTCGAAACATCCGCAGTAAACTCCATGAGGAACGGCACTGCCGCTTCGCCGAAAGGAACGGCAGCGAGCAGGAACAGCAGTGGAAACAAGGCGCGTCGCGCCACGTCTCGACCGAGACACACGGCGACCATGGCGGGGATGAGCGCGACGGCGGCCGCGTGCTCGACGACTTGCACGCCCGTTGCCGCACCCACGAACCAAACGATGACGAGCACAGCGAGCAGCGGGAGCCCCCAAGCCCAGGGCCGCAAGTCGGTGGCGGCAAGAGCGCCGCGCAACGTCCACAACATGAATGCCGCGATGGGAAATACGACGACGCCGTGACCGTAGTTGCTGTAACCCCAGAGCCGCGCCATCGACACGAAGCTATCCGCGTACACGGCGGCGACGAGGACCGCGAGGCCTCCGACCGACAGAAGCACACGGGTCCCACGCCGCCCGGAAGAATCGGCCTGCAGCGCGACGACGCTCATGCCAGGGGCTCCGAGTGCCGCATACGCGCCAATCAGGGCAGATGCTTCACGATTCGCGGGCCGAGCACGTTGGCCACCGACACCGGCAGGCGTTGCCACACGGAGATCGCGAACCGGTACTTCGGGTTGCTCGGATTCAGCCGCGGGAGCTCCCGCCCCGAAGACAACCAATAGTGCCAACGCAGCTGGTGCGGCACGGCGCCCCACTGCTCCTTGAAGCGGTAGGTTCCAGAATCCTTCGTCGAGCGCCCGAAATCGAACCGTCGGTAGCCACGAGCGACTGCGTCGCGCAACACTGACCAGTAGAGCAGCATGTTGACGCCGATGTTGTTGGCCTCCCGCAGCGACGATGCCCAGGGAATCTCGAGCACCGAGCGGTGCCCAACCACGAAGGCGGCTGCGACAGGCTGCGCGCCGTGATCCACGACGAAGATCTTCGCGGCCTCGGGGAACGCTCGCAGCACGGCGTCGAAAAGCCCGCGCGGATACACGGGCGTCCCGAGATCGCGCATGTTGCGCGCGAACACGGAGTAGAAGTCGGCGACGAGCTCCGCTCCACCGGCGCGGACCGTCGCACCGGCTTTTTCGGGCCGACGAATCTGCGATCGCAGCTTGGGCTTGAAGGAGCGCATCAATGCGTCCTCGGAGTCCGGCAAGTCGAGCAGCATCGTGACCTTGTCGTCGCGCGCAGGTAGATCGAGGACCTGAGACGCACGATGCCGCAGCTCGACGTGCGTGCTACCCAACTTCCCTGCGAGACTCGCGGCGGCACCGACCAGGGCTCGCTCCGCACTTGAAGTGGTCGCGAGAACGCCTCCGTAATTGAAGTACGGCAAAGACACCAAGAAGTCGCCGAAGAGCCGGCTCCGCAAGCGCACGAGCGGGAGCGCACCGCAAACGTCGCCCGCCGCACCCCGCGCCAGGAGATAGTGGCACTCGCCGCGGAATACGTCGCGAATGATGTCCCGCCAACGAAGATCGTGATAGAGCTCCGCGCGCGGCGACGCCGCAACGAATGCGCACCACTCGGCGTCTTCTTGCGCCCCGAGCTCCGCTACGGAGACTTCCGCCGCAGCCCCCGCCAAACCGCGTGGCGCCGTCGGATCGTCATGACTCTGCATCGACTGACCGGGTCTCGCCTGCGAGCTCATGGCGACGCAACCGCGCCACCGATCCGAAAGACGCGGTCCATGCGGTCCCAACGAAAAGCTCGCAGCAATGCCGCAAAGCGGCGCTCGAACTTGCCAAGATTCAAGTAGTGGCGAAAACGGGCTCGACGCGTGGCCCCGGGTATTCTCGGTTGCTCCGGGTCGAGCTCCCAAGGATGGAAATAGAACATCGCCGGCGCGCGCGCCCGCTTCTCGACGCGACGCAGCAACGCCAACGACAGAGGCAGGGGCAACAACCGAAAGTAGCCGCCGCCGGCAGCGGGCCAATTGCGCCCCGCGAAACGCACCGTGGTCGCGGGGATCTCGAGAAGGCCGGCAGGCTCGACGAAGAACGGCTCACGAGAGGCGTCGGGGACACCGTAGTGATCGTGCGCGATCGGGTAGAGACTCGAGCTGTACTCGTAGCCGGCGTCGCGCAACACTTCGTGAGCCCACGGCGTACGTCCATCGATCGACCAGCTCGCGGCCCGGTAGCCGAGCACGGCGCCGCCCGACACGTCCTCCAGAACCCTCTTGGAACGCCCTGCGTCTTCGCGAAACTCTTCCGGCGTCTGCGTCCAGACGCGCACGTGACGCATACCGTGGCTCGCGATCTCGTGTCCTTCTGCGGCGATGCGGCGGACGACGTCGGGATGGCGGTCCGCCACCCAGCCGAGCGTGAAGAACGTGCCCTTCACGCCGGCGTCGGCGAACAGTTGCAGTGCCCGATCGACGTTGCGCGGAATGCGACACTCGTAGGTGTCCCAAGCCGCTTTCGGCACGAGCGGCTCGAATGCCGAAACTTGAAAGTAATCCTCGACGTCGCACGTCAGCGCATGTGCCGGTTCCGCTCCCGAGGAGGCACGCCACTGCCGCAAGGGCGCGGTAGCCGGAGGGCCGCTCCCCGCGCGCACGCCGGGACTTGGCATCGGTTGGTTCGACGAGCTCATCGGCGCGAGAAGTCCCGCGTCAGCAGCAACGTCACGACGTCGGCTTCGTAGTCCACGAGGACGGTCCCTTGGCCGAACTCTTTCCAGTGCTCGTACGTCAGGGACAAGGAAGTCCTCGACCCCAACTCGTGCCTCGCGCCGAGACGCGCGACGTCGAGATCGATGTTTTGAGTCGCGGAGTACGATCGGTCCACGGCCTGCCGCCCCACGAACAGCTCGGTGCGCGCACCGAGCTCCCACTCGATCGATAGCTCAACGCCCTCTTGCGACTCGTCGTCCAACGTCACGCCGTCCACGCCGGTTCGATCGGTTCGGGTCTCGTCGAATGCCAACAAGTTGAATGACAAGCGGTTGAGCTCGAAGGTAAAGCTCCACTGGAACCGCTCCTCGAGGTAACGCTCGATCGTGCCTACGCGCGCGAGGTAGTCGTTCGGATCGTCGGACACGAGCAAGTCCCGCGCATAACGATCGTCCGAGCTATCGCGCGGCTCCTCCACATAGCTCACCGACGTCCGGCCGCGCCCGAACTCGTACTCGACGTCGGCGCGCATCGTCTTGCCGAAACTGCGCTCGCCGACCGCAAACTCCGTGCTCAACCGCTCGCCGAGCTGCTGCGCCAGCCCCACCTCGTAAAACGAAGCCTCGAGACTGGGGTCCAAAGGCGTCTCCCAATCGCTCTCCTTGCCTCCGGCCCCGAAGATCCGCGTCGTCATGGTGGCCCATCCGCCGAGCTCGACGAGCGCGCGCTGGTACTCGTAGGGGAAAAACACCTCACCATAGTCCGTGTGGTCGTATTCGTAGCGCATCGCCCACGTGAAGCCCCTGCCGCGGCGATAGTTGTCGATGCCGATCGTCGCCGTGTCGTAGTCGAGATCGGTGAGGTCGCTCTCAACGGATTCGTCGTAGTTGACGCGCGTGCGGCGTAGGTCACCGCTCACGACCGCGTTGCCGCCGGCGCCGAATTCGAACGACGGGCCAACGTAGAAGTCGTCGCGATCGACGAGGTTTGTAGTGAACGCGAAGTCCGTTACGGGGATCTCGGTCGCCGGATCGCGCAGCGCTTGACTCCGGCTCGCGCCGGCGTTCAAGAAGAAGGCGTCCGGCACCATCGCAAACGACATGTTGCCGTCGAAATTGTTGTAGACCTTGCTGTCGTCGCGCTGATCGTATTTATAGGCGTCGAGCCGGTAGGCGGCAGAAGCCGTCAAACGCACCGACTCCTGCGACACCCGCAACGAGGGGGTCAATTGGTAGATCGTCTGCGACTCGGGGTCCAGCGTGGTGAGGCCGAGGTTGTCGGTGCGAATGACGCCGACATCCAAGCTCGGCTCGAATTCCGCCGCGGCCGCCGCGAAACCCAGCATCAACGCCACGGCTCCCGCCAACCGGGTCACGATCGACATATCTAGCGCTCCGCGGCTCAGCTCTGCGCGGAGCCGTAGTAGGAACCGTACACGCCGACGTAGTCGCCCAAAGCACTCCAATCGTGCGTCTTGTTGAGAATGATGTTGATGGGTCTGTCCCTATTCAGCAGCTCGAGCGTGTGGTTCAGCTCCTGATGCGAAGTGGAGCCTGCTTCGACTACGACGATGATTTGGCCGACGTGCGGCGCGACCGCCTGCGCCGCGCTTGCAACCAGCATCGGCGGCGAGTCCAAGATCACGAGGCGATCGGAGTAACGAGTCGCGAGCTCGTTGACGATCGCTGCCATGCGCCCGCTCGCAAGAAGCTCGGTAGCGTTCGAGTCGTATCTGCCGGCCGGCAATACTTGGATGTCGTTGAGATCCGTGCGGACGAGCATCTCGTTGATGTCGGCATTGTCGTCGAGCAGGAGCTCGATCAATCCCGGCGCGTCGCCGAGGCCGAATTCCCGGCTGATGTGCCGCTTGTCGACGTCGGCGTCCACGAGCAGCACGTTGAGATCGCGCTCGTGAGACATGCTGACGGCCAAATTCACGGCGCAGAACGTTTTCCCCGCGTTCGGCAGCGCGCTCGTGAGCATGATGATGTTCGCGTTCTTGGTGGCGCCGGGGGTGCGGTTCGCCGCGTTGTCGATCAGCGGCCGCTTGATGCGCCTGAACGCATCGGCGGCCAGCGAATCCTGATCGCTGGGAACGAGCATCCCTCCGCGGATCAGTTGATCCCGCGTTACGTGATGCTTCGGTCCCGAGATCGAGACTTTGCGTTTCGAGGCGGCCGGCAACACTGCCGACGGCGGCGGCGGGAGGGCACGGCCGGCCGACTGGTCGTTGCGCTCGGCTTCGGCGCGCTGCAGTCGCTTCAATGCGGTTTCGATGAGGCTCATAGCGAACCTCCCGGCGCGAGCGCCCTCAAAAGCTGCGCCGCTTGGCTAGAGAACAGGATTACGGCGCCTGTGGATACGAGAAGCAATAGGTACGCACTGGCCCAAGCGGCGGCCGCAAGACGCTTCTGCTGCGTGGCGCCGGGGGTCAGCATCATCCCGACGGCGCCGAGCACGGGGACGCCCGTGGCTCTGAGGCTCCTGCGCGAGAAGTACACGGGACGCAGATGGTTCAAGCCAAAAGCGAGCGCGCCGCCCGCGACCAGGGCCGCGACCAAAACGCCGGTCAGCAAGAGCGGTCGATTCGGCCCGACGGGGTCGGCGAGCGCGAACGGCGGCTCGATGCGCCGGAACTGAACGTTGTCCGTGACGGGGTCCAGCCGCTTTCTCGCCTGAAGATCCTCCCAGCGCCGGATCAACTCTTGGTGACGGCCAGAGATGACGTCGTAGTCGCGATTCAACTGCTTCAGCTCCGTCTCGACCTGCGCGATCTTGTCGACGTCGCGGCGCAACTGCGCGACGGCTGACTCGTAGGAGCGAAGCTTGCCGCGCGATTCCGCAAGATCGACGTCGGTCTGGCTGAGCTGGAGCCGCAAGTTCTGGTAGACCGGATTCACCTCGAGCGGCTCCGATCCCGACTGGCGCGGCGTGATGCCCGTCGCGAGCATCACGCTGACCTCTTCCTGGCAGCGCGCTTTTAGCGTGGCGATCGTCTCCTGCAGCGCGACGACACGCGGATGCTTCTCCGTGAAGTCCACGAGCAACGCGTCGAGCGACCTCTCGAGCTCGGCGAGATGGCCGCTCTGCGAGCAGCTGGCCGTGGAGCCTGCCTCCACCGGCATGATTCCGAACACCGGCTCTTCACCCTCGACTTGCCGCGCCAATTCGGTGCGCTTCTCGGTCAACAGGCGGACTCGTTCTTCGCCCCCGGCGACTTGATCGAGCGCCGACTGCAGCCGCTCGTAATACCCGCCCGTATCGCCGGGCATGTAACCCAAGTTCGCGGTCTTGAAACTCGCCAGTGCATTCTCCGCGCTTCGCAGACGTTCTTCGTGCTCGGCGATTTCGCCGGCAAGGGCCTTTTCCGTGACCTCCGTGTCGTCGCCCTGCGCGCTTTGCGCGCCCTCGACGAACGTATCGAGCACGGCCGCAACGACATCGCGTGCCTTCTCGCGACTCGAGTCCTCGTACTGGATTCGGAAGATATTGTCGCGGCCGCCACTCACGGTCACGCGGGTTTGCAAGCCTGTGACGAGGGTTTCGAACTCCTCGGGCGTGTGTGCCCGAAGATCGAGGTCCGTCTGGCGTGCGACCGCTTCGAGATTGGGCCGAGTCAGCACGGCCGTGCTGACGAGCTGCACTTCGCTCATCGTGTTCGGCTGTGCCGTCAGTCCTTCCATCAAGGGCTTGAGCAGGCTGTTCGTGTCGACATACACGCGCGCCGAAGCGAGGTACGTGTCGGGAAGAACGGCGACATAGGTCCAACCGGCGAGCGAGATCGCCCAGGTCGCGGCGACCGCCCACCAGCGGAAGCGCCACATGCCCTTCAGCATCTCGATCGCCTCGATGAGGAGTTCCTGCGGATTCACTCGGGGCTCCGTGACAACCGTTAGAGGACCGACTGCGGAATGATCAAGACGTCGCCCGGCAGCATGTCGACGTTCTCGTCGATGGCGCCGTCGTTGACCAAATCCTTCAGGCGAACCCGAATTTCTTGCTTTTTGCCGTTGACGGTGCGGACGATTCGCGCTCGATTGCCGGCCGCGAACTCGGACAGACCGCCGACGTCGATGACGACGTCGAGGACCGTCATACCCTGACGATACTGAATCGCTTTGGGCGTCACCGCTTCGCCGACGACTCGCACTTGCTGATCCGAAGCGCCGCGGAACTCCTGCACGATCACCGTTACGACGGGCGAGCGAATGTACTCCGCCAGGGTCGTCTCGACGTCGCGCGCTAGAGCCGTCGCCGTCTTGCCCGCCGCCTGGAGATCTTCGACGAGCGGCGTCGAGATCTTACCGTCCGGACGGACTTGCACCGTTGCCGAGAGGTCGTCGTGGTCCCAGACGAATATGTGGAGCGAGTCGCCAGGGCCCACGAGGTACTGGGGTCCCGGCGTCGGCTGCGCCTGGGTCGTCGCCGCAGCCTGCTGGCTCGCCTCGTCGACTTGGGAGCGCCTCTGGGCCGCGGCATCGTCAATCCCGCCCCCGGCCATCGCAAACAGCGCACTCGCCGAAGCGAGCAGGGTCGGGAACAGCCGTCTAAGCATCTAGCCCTCGCTCAATAAACGAAGCGACGCCTGGACCAGGCCGTCGCTCGAGAACTCGAGAACACTAACATCATTCCGCATCAGCCTTCTTTGAGCTGATTCGTGATTTCCGAAGTCGCTCGTGCGGCTCCGGAAGCACCCATACGCGGCAGGCGGAGTGCGAATCCTCAGGCCTAATCGCATATGAAACAAGAGCATATTGTAAACAGCTCGACAATTGAATAGGAAAAACGGTCACCCCACCCCCGAGGGCGACGATCGGTGCGAGACTTCGCCGCGCTCTTGAGGCAACGCGATCACGACGAGGGTTCCCTTGCCCACGGCGCTGCGCACCGAGAGCTCACCGCCCAGCCCGCGCACGATCTCGCGAGCCTGGTAGGCCCCGATGCCCATGCCCGACGAGCCTTTCGTGGTTTCGAACGGCTTGAACAACCGGCGCCGAATGAACTGTTCGCTCATGCCCGAGCCGGTATCGCGAATCTCGATGAGGATCCGGCCGTCCCCGGACTCCGCTATCGTGATGTGGACGACGCCGTCTGCCGGCGTTGCGTCCTGAGCGTTCTGGATGACATGAGTCACGACGCTCGTCAACTGCTCGCCATTGGCTCGGACCCAATACGAGGACTGGTCAACGAACGAGCAACGCGCCTTGCCGTCCTCCGCACATGCGGAGATGGCGCGCAGTATCAGCTTGCCGAGCTCGACGCGCTGCTCTTTCGACGCTGTTGTCTCCTGTGTCAGTTGTCGCAGCAAACGCCGCATTCGCTGCACTCCATTGTCCACGGTCACGACCATGTCCTGGATGAAGTCGGGCCGGTCGCGAAATTTACGCGCGTTCTCGACCAGCAGCGCCTGTTGCGCGAGCAGATTCTTCAAGTCGTGCATCACGAACGCCGACAGCCGGTGGTACGCATCGAACTGCCGGCCTTCCGCTAGTCGCTCGCGCGCCAAGTCGTGCGCGAGGAACGCGGCGACCTGCCGTCCGGCCGTCTTCAGGAGATCGTGGTCCTCGTAATTGAGCTCGCGTAAGTCGGGCGCGCAATTCAACCGCACGAACCCGAGCATGTCCTTTTGATGCACGAGCGGCACGATCAAGCTGGCATCGGGCAGTTCGGCCGGCACGTCACGGAACGCGTGTTGGTACTGCTCCGGCTCGGTCGCGTACTCGCGGCTATCCACGACCCACTGAAAATCCTTTAGGAATCGCACGAGCGGCGAGGTCGCCGCGTACTCGCGTTCTGGAAAGGGAGCGCACCACGCGCCGAAAGGCTCGTACACCGAACGTCCGTCTCTATCGAGCCAAAGCTGCCCGCCGTCGCTGTCGACGATGTCGCACATCGCCTTGATGCTGCGCTGGTCGAGCGGCAACATTTCGTCCGCGTCGGACAGAGTCCGGATGAGACGCAACCATTCCTCCCGATAGTCATAGCGGTTGCGGTAGAAGTGCTTGCTGATGAAGACACGCAGCTGTGCCTTCAAACGCGCGGAGGTCAAAATGGACGCCAGGAGAAGCACCGCGGCAACGAGATAGCCGGCTTGAATCGGAACTCCCCACACGCCGCCGCGTTCGCGGATGATGAATCCGCCAATCGCCATGCCGATCAGGTACAGACCGATGCCGACGAACGTCGCAAAATAGAAAACGAACTCCCGCGAGATGAACAACGTCTCGGTCCAGTCGGGATTCCTCTTCGCGGCAAGCACGAAGAAAGGCACGGCGAACGCCGCAAGCAACCCGCGCGGCGCCCACAAGGACATGTGAAGGTCGTCGAAGAGCACGGCGTCCGAGAAGACGTATACGTCGTAGATGATGAGAACTGCGATCGTCCACAGAAACGGCCCCAAAGCCTTCCTTTGCTGGACCGTCGAGTTGCGCAGTATTTGCTCCACGACGATACAAGCGACGATCGCCAGCGCGAGCAGCGCGAGATAGGTGTAGTTCGTCGCGATCGGCAGCAGCGGCGCCGCCGTCGCGTAGATCCCGAGCAGCGACGTCGTGTACGCCAGAATGCCCTTCGTGGAGCGCCAGCTGAGACTTCCCGGCAACCGCGTCAGCAGACAGAGGGTCCAGAGGACGATGCGGGCCGCGTCTGGAATCGGCAGGGCGCTGGGGGCAAGAGGAACGGCGACCATGACGCTGACGGCGAGCCCCCAAGCCGCCGTGCCGGCGACCGCGAGCAGTACCCACCGTCCCTGCCGGCCGGAGTCACGCCGCAGCACGAGCACGAGCGCCAACAGGCCATACGAGACCGCGGCGGCGACGTAGCTCGCGACGGGAAGACTCATCGGCGCGGGCTCCGGCAATTCATGACAACGCGCATCGCCGCGCTAGCGCGAGCCCGCGCCTTGCAGGCGGGCCAGACGCTCCTCGGCTGCCGCGCGGCTCGCGAAGTCGGCAGACTGTTCGAGCAGGGCGCGGAGCTCGCGCACGGCGGCATCGGTCGCACCGGTCTCGGCCAACGCGACCGCGAAGTGGTAGAGAACTTCCGGCTCCTCCGGGCGTGCACGGACGGCCTCTTCCAGCAGTGGACGTCCGACGCTCGCCGCGCCGCGGCGAACGTGAAGCCAGCCGAGCGTATCGGCCACCGACGGATCTTGCGGCAGCAGCTGGCGGGCTCGCTCCGCGAGCTCGAGGGCGCGCTCGTCTCCACGCTCGTCGTAAAGCCACGCCAAATTGTTGAGCGCTTGCGAATGCCGAGGATCGCGCGCGAGCACTACCTCGTAAAGGCGGATCGCGGCCTCGTGGTCTCCTTCCTCGAGCTCGTGCGTCGCGAGCGTGTAAGCCACCCGAACATCGTCGGGATGCCGGCGGCTCCATTCGACGAGCAACGCCTCGGGCTCGGGAAGGCTCGCCTCTCGCGCCGCGAAGTAGCTGCCGACGGCGAGCTCGCCGCTCGGCTGCAGCCGAAACGCCCGCGCGAACGCGTCGGCGGCTGCCGGGAACATCCCTTGCTCGTAGTAGCCGATCGCCTGCAACCTCGAGCGCCGTGCCGACTCCGGTACGCCGGACAGCCACAATTCGGCTCCGACGAAGTCGCGTCGACGCAGAGCGACCTCCGCCATGCCGATGAGCGTGTCGAGTTGCCGCGGATCGATCTCGAGGGCGCGCCGCACGTGCCGTTGCGCTTCGTCGCGATTCCCCTGTGCCGCCGCGACGCGCGCCAACCCAAGAAGCGCCGGGACGTAGGCCTCGTCGCGCAGGAGCGCCGCCTCGTAAAAGCCCTTCGAGCCCGTTAGATCCGCCGCGTTCGCGGCGACAGCGGCTCGCAACATCAGCGGCGCAACGGCATCCGGAAAGTCGCCGGCCAAGCGCTCCGCGGTCGAAGCGGCGGCGGCGAGATCGCCGCGCCGGGCCTGGACCAGCGTGAGGAGGTAGCTGACGACCGGCGCGCTGTCCGGTCGATCAATTGGCGCCGCTTCGAGCAAGCGCAAGGAGCGGTCGAGCTCTCCGGCTGCGATATACGCGCTCGCGAGCTCCACGAGCTCGCGGAGATTGGTCGGCCCCGGTTGCTCGCTCAAGTCGAACAACTCCGCGGCGAGGGTGGGCTGCCCAGCCGCCAAGCTCGCCTGACCGGCGCGGGCCGCGGCCGTCCCGGCCAGAGTCCCATCGGCGACCAGCACCTCGCGCGCTTCAACGACCTTGTGCTGCCTAAGATAGGCCTCGGCCAGCAGCAGCCGTGCCGCCTCGCTGCGCGGAGCGCGATTCACTGCGGAGCGCAGGTACATCGTAGCTTGGCCGAGCTGCCCCTGGGCAACGTTGATCGAGCCGAGCAGAACGTAAGCCGGCGCGTAAGTCGGCGCCTGGGTCACGAGGGCCTCGAGCCGGCGCTCGGCGGCAGCTACGTTTCCCTGTTGGACGTCGACGCGAGCTTTCAAGTACTCGCTGACCGGATCCCCCGGCGCCAACGCGAGCAATCGATCGACGTTTCCGACGGCCCCCGCCACGTCACCCTGCGCGAGCTGCACTTCGATGAGCGGCCCCAACGCGGGCGCCAAGCGCGCATCGTCCCCTTGCGCGTGGACGATCTCGACCGCGCGCTCGAAGCGTTCCCGCGCAGGCGCCAACAACCCCTCAGCCGCATCGATTGCGCCGCGCACGAGCAGCGCCGGGACGTGATCCGGGTGCTCGGCGTTGATCGGCTCGACGTACGCGCGCGCGTCGGCAAATCGCCCGGCTTCGACGAGAACTTGGGCGAGCTCGATGCGCGTCGCGAGCGACTCGGCGTCGCTTTCGAGCGCCAGGCGATAGGCAGCTTCCGCCGCCTCGAGCTCATTGAGCCCACGATGGGCCGCGCCGGCGATCCGCAGGGAGGTGATTCCCGCTTCGCCGGTTAGAGTGGGGCCGTGCGCGATCTCATCGAGAACGGCCCTAAACTTGCCTTGGGCCAGCAGCGCGCGTAACAAAGGAGAATGCAGCGCGGTCGCGTCACCACCGAGCTCGGCGGCACGTCGAAGGTTGTGTTCCGCACCGGCAGCGTCGCCCGCGGCGAGCAGGACCTCGCCAAACAACGCCCGCGCAGGTGCGTGGTTCGGATCCTGCTGCAACGCGTTGCGCAAGTGAATCTGCGCCGTCCGCGAATCGCCGACGGCGATCGCTTCCCGCGCCTCGACGAGTAACGCGTCCGGGGGCGTGGGGGCGCTGCAGCCGGCTGCGGCCGCGAGCCATGCGGCAAGAACCGCCCGCGCCAGACGTTTGCTCGGACTGGCCGGCAGTCGAGCCCGCACCGCGGCGGGCGGCGTCTCGGTTAGCGCGCGCCTTTGCCCCACAGCACGACCTCCACCGTTTGCAGCAAGATCATGACGTCGAAAATGAGGCTCTGATTCTTCACGTAGTAGAGATCGAACTGCAGCTTCTCGAGCGCATCCTTCTCGGACGACCCATAGGGATAGCAAAGTTGCGCCCACCCAGTGAGTCCGGGCTTCACGCAATGCCGCTCGTGGTAATAGGGAATCTTCTGGGCGAGCTCGCTCGCGAACTCGGGACGCTCGGGGCGCGGTCCGATGAAACGCATGTCGCCTTTGATGACGTTGAACAGCTGCGGGAGCTCGTCGAGGCGTAGCTTGCGAATGATGCCGCCGACGCGCGTGACGCGGCCGTCGTTTTTCTGCGCCCAAACGGCACCGGCCTGCTCCGCGTCCTTGCGCATGCTGCGGAACTTGAGAAGCTCGAACGATGCGCCGAGCATGCCGACGCGCGTCTGCCTGTACAGAACCGGCCGCCCGTCGTCGATCAGAATCCCGACCGCGACTAGCAACATGAGAGGCCAACTCAGGAGGAGCAGCACGACGCTCACCGCAAGATCGAACGTTCGCGACGACACGACGCGCGAGCTACGCCGCGTGAAGCCTTCGGCGAAGATCAGCCACGACGGATTCAGCAAATCGACGTTGATCTTGCCGGACTCGCGTTCGAGAAACGTCAGCACGTCGACGACGTCCATGCCGGAGAACTTGCAGTCGAGCAGCTCCTTGATCGGGAACCCCTGGCGGCGATCGTCCATCGCAAGAACGATCTCTTCGGCGTCGTGCTTGCGCGCGAGCGCGCCGACATCCCCCGGCGTGTGGTCGACCCGGTCGTCTTGAATGACCTGTGTCTCGTTCGGAACGGGCAGGAACGCAATGATCTGGAAGCCGCGCTGATCGCTGCGACGTCGCAGTTGCAGCAGCTTGGCGGCACGACTGCCGGCGCCGTAAACGACGACCCGCCGCCGGAAAGCGTCTTGATCGACGACGCGCGCGAAGCCGACGCGGGCCGCCCCGAGCAGCAGCAGCGTTATTACGAGGCTCAACAGTAGCCAGCCGCGCCAAATGGCGAACGCCGGCACGATGTAGTAGATCAGCGCGAGCGCGACCGCGGCGAGCGCCAAGCCGATCAAGAGGCGCGCCAGCACGCCTTCGACGGTGAGGCGCTGGCGAACCTGGTAAAGTCCCATCGTCGTCATCGCGACGACGACGGCGCCGGCGAAGACGGCCGCACGCAGCCAGTGCAACGCGCCTTGGGCCTCGTCCGGCAGATCGCCGCCGAACCGCGCGAACGTTGCGAGATGGACCGCAGCGATCGCCAACGCAAACTCGGCGCCCGCAAGCCACAGCATTCTCGACCTGACACTGCGCATTGCAAAGATCTACGCGAGGGAATCCCCGCGGCCGATCGCGAAGTACTTGAACCCCTTTTGCCGCATTATCGCCGGATCGTATAGATTGCGGCCGTCGAACACGACGGGCGTCCGCAGCGCGGCACGGACCGCGTCAAAATCGGGGCTACGAAACTCCCGCCATTCCGTGACGATCGCGAGCGCATCGGCGCCCTCGAGCGCCTTGTCAGCGCGGTCGCAAAGCATGAAGTCCGAACGCTTCCCGTACAGATGGCGCGCTTCATCGGTCGCGACTGGATCGTAAGCCTGCACCTTGGCGCCCGCGTCCCAGAGCGCTTCGATGAGCACGCGACTCGACGCTTCGCGCATGTCGTTGGTGTTGGGTTTGAACGCAAGGCCCCAAACCGCGACGACCTTGTCTTTGAGCTTGCCGCCGAAAAACTGCTTGATCTTCGCGAACAGCACGCCCTTCTGCCGGTCGTTGACCTCCTCGACCGCGCTCAGCAGGGACGCCGAGTAGCCGACATCGGCCGCCGACGCGACGAGTGCGCGCACATCCTTCGGGAAACAGGAGCCGCCATACCCGCAGCCGGGATAGATGAACTCGTAGCCGATCCGGGGATCCGAGCCGATCCCGAGCCGAATCAACTCGATGTCGGCGCCGACGCGCTCCGCTACGTTCGCGAGCTCGTTCATGAAGCTGATCTTCGTGGCGAGCATCGCGTTTGCGGCGTATTTCGTGAGCTCGGCCGAGCGGACGTCCATTACGATCAACCGTTCGCGATTGCGATTGAACGGCTCGTAAAGCGTGCGCAACAGCGCTGCGGTGCGCGGATTACCGGTGCCGACGATGATGCGGTCCGGTTTCATGAAGTCGGAGACTGCCGCCCCCTCTTTCAGGAATTCCGGGTTCGAAACGACGTCGAACTCGATCGCCGTGCCCCGCGCCGCGAGCGCGCGCTCGATCTCCCCTTTGACTGCGTCGGCAGTGCCGACTGGGACCGTCGACTTGTCGACGACGATCCGGTACTCGGTCAGGTGCTGGCCGATCGAACGTGCGACCGCGAGCACGTGCTGTAGATCCGCCGAGCCGCTCTCATCGGGCGGCGTGCCGACGCAGATGAATTGAAACAGACCATGCGCGACGCCGGCGGCCGTATCGGTCGTGAAGTCCAAGCGACCGGCGGCACGGCCGTTCTTGACGATGGTATCGAGGCCGGGCTCGTAGATCGGAATCTCGCCGGCCTTCAATCGCTCTACTTTATTGGCGTCGATGTCGACGCACAGGACGTTGTTGCCGCTATCGGCGAGGCAAGCACCCGTCACGAGACCAACGTAACCGGTGCCGAAAATCGTGACGTGCATTCAGCCATTGCTCCTTCTAGTCAACCTGCAAAGTAGCATCGCTTCGAGCGAAATACTTTGACGCCGTCGAGCCGGGAGGACGGACGCCTGGGGAGTCGAGCGTGCTCGCCGCGCGCTCCCGAATGTCGGCATTCTTTACACATTCTCCGAGGCACGCGGCACCCCGGCGCTTGCAAGGTACTGTGCCACATCGCCTTTCAACGTGCTGGCCCGGCGCTTGCAGTCTCTCGTCCAAGAACGGCAAAAGCGTGTGTGCCACCGGATGGCTCGAATGATCCAGCTGAACAAGGTTTTCGCGACAGCGTTGTGCACGGCCGTCAGCTTCGCCGCTTCGGCCATTCCTTTCCAAGGCACGTACGACGTTACGGTCAACACGAGCACCGACGGGCTCCAGGTCGCAGTGACGCCGGAGAACGGCAGTCTCGCCTTCGATCTCGCACCGGGGCAGCAAACGTCCTGGATCTCGCTTTTCCGCATCTCGACTCCCGAGAGCACGGTCAACAGCGACGATACGGTACCGCTCGCGGCGACCATCGACTTCGCATTCGTGCTTCCGACGATCTTTGGCGGCTCGGCGGACGGCACGACCCAGGGCGCGTCGCTGTTCTACGGTCTTTGGCAGCAAGGAGAGCTGCACTGGGCCTACGGAGGGTTGAGCTCGCTGTACTTCGACGGAGGCATCCTCGACGTGTTCCTACAGGACACGACGTTCGGGGGCGGCTTCTTGGGTCTCAGCGACGACGCGAACACCGTCAACGCGAAATTCTCGTATCGCGCCGGGGCGACTCAGCCGGTCGCCGTCTCCGAGCCGGCGACGCTGGCCTTGCTGGGCGTCGGCTTGCTGCTCGTCGGGTTGATCGTCCGCCGCCGCTCCGTGCGGGGCTGAAACCGCCGCGATACGTTATCGCGCGCGCGTGCACCACTCACTCCGGCCCGCGTTGACCGCCCCTCGGATAGGACACTAAACTGGCCGCCAAAGGGCGATTAGCTCAGCGGGAGAGCGCTCCCTTCACACGGGAGAGGCCGCAGGTTCGATCCCTGCATCGCCCACCAGCTCCCGCATCCCGCGACGATCACCGGCACAGCTCTTCGATTCGATCGCAGACGTGGTCGGCGAACGGTAGTGAGCACGTGAATGCGGGCGACACGGCGTTCAGCACGTGCATCGACCGCTCGTCTCCCTCCAGCACGAAATCCATTTCGAGCTTGCGCTTCGTGATGTCGAGTAGCTGGGCACGAATACCGGGTCGACCCCACTTCCGATAGTTGTGCTCGCTCACCCCCTCCGCAAGCACGCTCGCCAGGGACACCATCTTTCGGCGTGAATGCTTGGCGATCTCCTCCAGAGCGAGGCGCCGGTAGTCGAACTGCGCGTTCGCGAGCAGACCGACGCCCCTCGCCGCGACCTCGAGCAGCTCCGACACCCTGAGGTTCGCCAGTCCTTCGTAGTTCTCGCGCCAGAACGCCGGGATGGCGGTGGGTCCGATCTTCGCTTTGCCGTCCGCGGTGATCGTGAAATGGACACCGAGAAACGGGTTCCGCAGATCGGGCACCGGGTAAATGTTGGTCCGGAAAGCGCCTGCCGGTTCGTCGGAGTAGAGATAGAGTCCTTTGAACGGAAGAATCCGATATTTCTTCGAGAATCCGAAGTCGAGTGCGATCTTGTCGGCATAGAGGCCGGCAGCATTCACGACGTAACGCGCTTCGAGCACACCGCGGCTCGTGCGCACGCCGCGACCGTGCGGTTCGATGTATGCCGCTCCGAGACGAACGTCGATCCCTTCGCGCTTCGCGTCTTGGTGCATCGCCTCGACTACGAGCAACGGGTTCACCGTCGACGTACGCGGCGAAAACAGCGCTCGCTCGTGCGTCTTGACCCTGGGCTCGATCCTGCGCGCGTCCGCCGCGCTGAGCTCCTCGACGGCGATGCCGTTCGCGCGCCCGCGTCGGAGCAGCTCGTCGAGCGACGCGAGATCGGCGGCATCCTTCGCGACGACGAGCTTGCCGCACCTATTGAGCGGTATGGCCTTCTGCTCGCAATACGCCGTGAGCCGCTCGTTGCCCAAGCGGGTGAACTTGGCCTTCAGGCTGTCGGGCGTGTAGTAGAACCCGGCGTGCAGCACGCCGCTGTTCCGGCCGCTGCTGTGCACGCCGCAGGAGGGTTCCTTCTCGATGAGCACGACACGAGCGGTCGGCTGGCGGCGTCGCAATTCGCGCGCGATCGACAGCCCGATGACGCCGCCGCCAATGACGAGAAAATCGCAGGTCTCCATGAGCCGCTCCCTAGCGCAGGAGCGGCATTCTCAACGATCTACGGCGTGTCCGTCGAGGATGGACTTAACAGGACAACCCGAACTTCGAGGCGCTACAGAACCTGCTTCGACGCGACGTTCGAGTAGGCACTCTCGTTGCCTGCGGAATTGACGGCGGTCAGCACGAAATACCACGTGGCCGGCGTGAGCTGATCCACGACATAGCTCGATAGCCCCGGGTTGTTGACCGTCACCGAGTTCGAGTAATTGCCCTGCGACGTGCCCCAATACACGCGATAGCCGGCAAGGTCATTCAACGGGCTACCGTCGACGTTCTGCGTGGGCGGGTTCCAACTCAGCATCGCCGAACCCGTCGCCGTCGCGACGACCGTGATGGTGAACGCCGGCAGATTCACCGTCGTCGTCCCGTCGCTGACGCTGATTCGGATGTTGGCGAATGTGCCGACCTGCGGCGGCGTACCGCTGAGCCGGCCCGTCGACGAGTTGAACGTGGCCCACGCCGGGGTGCCCGTGATAGTAAACGTCAGTGAATCGCCGTTCGGATCGTTCGCAGTCGGTGTGAACGAATACTGCTGGCCCTGCATCGTCTGGCTTGGAGGCGTACCGGAAATTGTCGGAGCCTGATTGCCGCCGGGGTTCGGGTTCGGGTTCGGGTTCGGCCCAGCCGCAGCTTCGTCATCGCCGCCACCGCACGCAGCGAGTGCCGCCGTGAAACAGATGACCGTGCCCACGAAAAGGCTCGTACGCACTGCGCCGCGTCTATCCGCTCGATTCCGTTGGAATATACCCACCCCAATCTCCCTATGCAGAACATCGGACGTTGCACGATTGTTTGCCGCGCAATTCATTCGCTGCAACCTGTCGCCTCATCGAGACAACGGCACGTTAGGTAACAAAGCCGAGTATGCGTAGGCGGTTGCACGCCAATTGTGAACAACGTCACAAGTGACTCGTGAAAAAGAGAGATATAGATAGCATGAGCGCACGCCGCCCGGAAACAGCTACATCGCGTCAGTCGCGATCAGCCGCGCTCGCGCTCGCGCTTGCCGACGAGCTCGGCGATGCGCTTCACAGTCTCGGCATGCTCGCGCGCAACCACGAGCACCGCGGCCTCCGTTTCGATGATTACGACACCTTCGAGGCCGATCGCAGCGATGAGCCGGTGATTCGACGACGCGTACGTATCCCGGCAGGACTCCAGTAAAACGTCACCATTCGCGACGTTGCCACGAGCATCCTTCGGCATCACATCGTGCAGCGACGACCAGGAACCGACGTCGCTCCAACCGGCAGAAAGCGGAACAACCGCCGCGCGTTTCGTCTTTTCCATGACGGCGTAGTCGATCGAATCGGCCGGACACCTGCTAAACGACTCGCCGAGCCGCAGGAAGTCGTCGGTCCGCACGGCCGACGCCAGCGCGTCCTCGCAGCCCGCGAGCATCTCGGGGGCATGAGCTCGCAGCTCGTCGAGCCACGCGCTGGCAGCGAAAACGAACATCCCGCTGTTCCACAGATATTGGCCGGAGTGGAGATACGCGCGCGCAGTGTCCAGATCGGGCTTCTCGACGAATTCGGCGACGTCGGACCAGCCGGCCCGCTCCGCACCTCTTCGAATGTAGCCGTACCCGGTCGCCGGCGCCGTCGGCACGACGCCGAACGTCGTCAGGCGACCCTCGCGCGCCGCTCGCGCTGCCACTTTGACGGCCGCCGCAAAAGCGGCGGGTACGCCGATCACGTGATCGGCCGGTAATACGAGGAGCAGCGGATCCTTCTTGGCGCCGACGAGGCCGCGCGCGAGGAGCGCGGCAATCGTCGCGGCCGGCGCGCTATTCCGCCCGCTCAGCTCGAGCACGACGCTGCCGACGGCGACGCGTAGCGCGCTGGTTTGTGCGGCAACGAGCGGACCGTGCCGTTCGTTGCAGACAATGACCGGCGGGGCGACCTCGAGGTCGATGCCTCGCAGGCGCAGCAAAGTGTCCTGGAACATCGTGTGCTCGCCGACCAATCGGAGGAACTGCTTCGGCTGGTCCGCGCTGGACAAAGGCCAAAGGCGCGTGCCAGAGCCGCCGCTCAAGATCACAGGGACTACGGGCTGGTCCACGCAGAAGCTCCTAGATCGACGATCCGTCGACCGAAACACGCGCGAAATCTGGGGCGAGAATACCCGGTCACAACGAAGCTACGCGAGCGCGGCGCCTCAAGCTCTCGACGACGCGCTGCGCCGTCCGCCCGTCCCACAACGGAATTGCACGGGGCGAGCGGGCCGGCCCGGCGAGCACGTGTCCGACGTCGTCGATTAGCGAGCCGATTTTCACGAGGCGGTTCGTCCCCAGCGAGACTGTGATCGGGCGTTCGGTGTTCTCACGCAACGTGAGGCATGGGATCCCGAGATAGCTCGTCTCTTCCTGCACGCCCCCCGAGTCCGTCAGCGCAAAGCGGCAATCGGTGACGAGGCTCATGAACTCGATGTAGGACAGGGGCTCGGTGAGCTTTATAGCCGGTATCGCCGCGAGCGTCGCCGCGAGATCGAAATCTTTGAGGCGCTGTCGCGTGCGCGGATGCACGGGGAATACGAGGGGCAGCTCGCGCGCGATCGCCACGAGCTTCGCGACGATCGCGCGGAGCTGCGCTGGGTCGTCGACGTTCGATGGGCGGTGGAGCGTCACGACTCCGTATTTGCCGCGCTCGACGCCGAGCTTCGCAGGCATGCCGGCAGCGCGAATCTTCGGCGCAAGGAGCTCGAACGAGTCGATCATGATGTTTCCAACCCGCTCGATCTTCGTCGCGGGAACACCTTCGCGCATCAAGTGCTCGTCACCGTCCGGGGACGGCGTCCACAGCAGATCGCAGACGGCGTCCGTCGCCAAGCGGTTGATCTCCTCGGGCATGCGGCGGTCTCCGCTTCGCAGGCCCGCTTCCAAGTGAGCGACGGGGACCAAGAGCTTCGCGCCCACGAGCGCGCACGCGAGCGTCGAGTTCACGTCGCCGACAACGACGATCCAGTGCGGCCGCGATGCGAGGCATACCTTTTCGTATTCGATCATGACACGGCCCGTCTGCTCGCCGTGGCCGCCGCTGCCGACTCCGAGGTGCACATGCGGGCTAGGCAGCGCCAAGTCGACGAAGAAAGCATCCGACATGTTGGCGTCGTAGTGCTGGCCCGTATGCACGATGCGCGGCTTGCACCACGACTCGGCCGCCAGCGCGTGATAGAGCGGCGCGATCTTCATGAAGTTCGGGCGGGCAGCAGCGATCAGATCGATGGACAACGGCACTGTCACGAGAGACCTTCATTTGACGAGGTGCGCGCATTCTCGCGCGGGGAAGCCTGCGCGGCTACTCCGCACCTCACGGTCCGCCGCATCCAGGCTGCGACCCGAGCGGCGCAACCGGGCCATGAGGCGCATGGCGCAACAGCCCGCCCGCCGTGCCCCTACGGGCGTCAACGCCGCGCCGCGTGGGGGCGTTCTGACGACCCAAGGCCTTGCAGCCCAAACTCAAATAGAATGGCACGGCCAGCGATTACCCCAGTGTCAGGACTGAAGTCGTGAACATCCTCATCACCGGCGGAGCGGGCTTCATCGGTTCCGCGATGATCCGCTATCTTATCGACGGCACGACGGCCCGCGTCATCAACGTGGATAGCCTGACGTATGCCGGCAATCTGGAGTCCCTCGGCAGCGCAGCCACGTCCGAACGCTACGCGTTCGAGAAGGCCGACATTTGCGACAAGAAGCGCCTCGCACAGATCTTCCGCACGCATCGCCCCGATGCCGTCATGCACCTCGCGGCCGAGAGTCATGTGGACCGTTCGATCGACGGCCCCGAAGCGTTCCTCCAGACGAACGTCGTCGGCACCGGCAGGCTGCTCCAGACGGCGACGGAATACTGGAGCTCGCTGGCAGACGAACGGCGCGCGGCGTTTCGGTTCCTCCACATTTCGACCGACGAGGTTTTCGGCGATCTCGCGGCCGACGACGAGCCATTCTGCGAGACGACGGCGTACGCACCGAGCTCGCCCTACGCCGCCACCAAAGCTGCTTCGGATCATCTCGTGCGCGCGTGGGGGCGCACGTACAAGCTGCCGGTTGTGATCACGAACTGCTCGAACAATTACGGGCCTTACCAGTTCCCCGAGAAGCTGATCCCGCACATGATCCTGAGCGCGTTGTCGGGTAAGCCGCTGCCGGTCTACGGCGACGGCCGGCAGATTCGCGACTGGCTCTATGTCGAAGACCATGCGCGCGCGCTCTGGACCGTGCTGTCGCGCGGGCGGGTCGGCGAGACTTACAACATCGGCGGCCGCAACCAGCAACGCAACATCGAAGTCGTGCGCACGATCTGCTCCCTTTTGCAACGCAGCATCCCAACATCGGCGCGACGCTACGAAGATCTGATCACGCACGTGACTGACCGCCCAGCGCACGATTCACGCTACGCGATCGACGCCACCAAGATCGAGCGAGAGCTCGGCTGGACGCCCGCCGAGACGTTCGAGACCGGCTTGGAGAAAACGGTCACCTGGTATCTCGAGAATCGAGTCTGGTGGCAGCGCGTGCTCGACGGCAGCTATCGCCTCGTCAGGATCGGAACGAGCGCGGTGTCATGAGACGCGGGATCATCCTGGCCGGCGGCTCGGGCACGCGCCTGCACCCGATCACGATCGGCGTCTGCAAGCAGCTGCTGCCGGTCTACGACAAGCCGATGATCTATTACCCCCTGTCGACGTTGATGCTGGCGGGCATTCGCGACGTGCTCGTGATCTCCACGCCGCGGGACACGGCCCGATTCGAGCAAATCTTGAGCGACGGCAGCCAGTGGGGAATGAACATTCAGTACGCCGTGCAGCCGAAGCCGGAAGGCCTCGCCCAGGCGTTCATCATCGGCGACGGCTTCGTGCGCAGCGAGCCGAGCACACTGATTCTCGGCGACAACCTGTTTTTCGGCAGCGGCTTCAGCGGTCTGCTCCAAGACGCCGCCCGACTGTCGGAAGGAGCCACGGTATTCGCAACCCGTGTCTCCACGCCCGAGGCCTTCGGTGTCGTGAGCTTCGATGCGAGCGGGCGGGCCACCTCGATCGAGGAGAAACCGGCTAAACCCAAGAGCAACTTCGCCGTCACGGGCCTCTATTTCTACGATGCGGACGTCGTCGAGATCGCAAAGTCATTGAAACCCTCCGCGCGCGGCGAGCTCGAGATCACCGACGTCAACAACCGCTATCTCGCGGCGGGACGGTTGAACGTGCGGCGCATGGCGAGAGGCATGGCGTGGCTCGACACCGGCACGCACGACTCGCTTCTCGAGGCGGCCCACTTCATCCAGACGCTCGAAAAACGCCAAGGCCTCAAGGTCGGCTGCCCCGAAGAGGTGGCGTGGCGGCTCGGGTGGATCGATGGCGGCAAGCTCGAGCACCTCGCCGTCAAGCTCAAGAAGAGCGGCTATGGCGACTACCTGCTTGGCCTACTGGAGCAGGGCTCGTGAAAATCACGGAGACGAACCTGCCCGGTGTGCTGATCATCGAGCCCAGAGTCTTGGGCGACGAACGCGGCTTCTTCCTCGAAACGTTCCAAGCCGAGCGGTACCGTGACCAAGCCGGCATCTCGCTCGCGTTTGTGCAGGACAATCACTCGCGATCCAAGCGCGGCGTATTGCGCGGCCTGCACTTTCAAAGCCAGCGCCCGCAGGGAAAGCTCGTTCGTGCCGCGCGCGGCGAGACGTTCGACGTCGCCGCGGACGTCAACCCACGCTCGTCGACTTTCGGCACCTGGGTCGGGGTGACACTCTCCGACACCAGCCACCGTCAGCTTTGGATTCCACCGGGCTACGCGCACGGTTTCGTCGTCGTCTCGGATGTCGCCGACGTCGAGTACAAGTGCACGGACTACCACGACTCGCAATCGGAAGGCGGCGTCATCTGGAACGACCCGGACCTCCGTATCGCCTGGCCGATCGAGAAACCGACGCTGTCCGAAAAGGACAAGCGGTTGCCGAAGCTCGCCGAGCTCGCCTCGCGCGCATGACGATCCTCGTGCTGGGCTCGTCCGGCCAGCTCGCGCGTCACTTGCGGGACGTGCTGCCCGATGCGACGTTCTGCGGCAGAGCCACGCTCGACCTCGCCGAGCCGAGCGCGGTCACGGCCAAGATCGAGGCGCTGAAGCCGAGCGCGATCGTCAACGCCGCCGGCTATACCGCCGTCGACAAAGCGGAATCGGAAGCCGCCGTGGCCTGGCGCGTCAACGCCGAGAGTGTCGCCGCGGCCGCGCTCGCCGCGACGGCGCTCGACGTCCCGTTCGTGCACGTCTCGACGGACTACGTCTTCGACGGCCGCAAAGAAGCCGAGTACACGCCGCAAGACGCCACCAATCCGCTCGGCGTCTACGGCGCCACGAAGCTCGCCGGCGAGATCGCCGCGCGAGCCCTCTGCAAGAAAAGCTGGGTGCTGCGCTCGGGCTGGGTGTTCAGCGAGCACGGCGCGAACTTCGTCAAGACGATGTTGCGTCTCGCGGCGACGCGCGACGAGCTCCGCGTCGTCGCGGACCAGCGCGGACGCCCGACCTATGCCGGCGACCTCGCGGCCGTGATCGCCGCAATCGTGCGGCCACCGAACGAGCGGAAGCCCCTGCCGTTCGGCACCTACCACGCCGTCGGCGGGCCGGTCGTCAGCTGGCGCGAATTCGCGGACCTCATCGTCGAGCAGGCATCTCAGCGCGGCATGATCGCCAGGCGCGTGCCGGTACGGCCGATCGCCACCGCCGAATATCCGACTCCGGCTCGGCGCCCCGCTAACTCGGCTCTCGAGCCGAGCGCGGAGCTCGAGCAAGCCCTCGGTATCGCAATGGACTGGCAAAAGGGCCTGACGGCGGCTCTGACGGCGCTGAGCGGCTGAGGCGATCGTCAATCCGATGACGCCGCCGCCGATGACCAAGAAATCGCAGGTGTCCATGGCCGCCGTTCAACTGTCGAAGGAGCGGGATTTGGACGATCGACGCGCGCGCGTCGAGGGTGTGCGTGCCGGGTCGAACGCGAGCTCAGTGCGGCCTGTCGCCCTGCGGCGAGGCCGCCGCGCGGCGTGGCTCGAGCGGCGTGACCTTCGCGCCGAGCGCGACGCGCGTCCCGGCGTTGCGCTGGCGCCAGACGAGGTCCTCGACTTCCTTCGTCGGCGAATACCCGACCACAGCGCGCAATAGCACGTCGCGTGCCTTATTGCAGTCGAGCCTCTGGCACGCGTTCCAGAGCTGATCGAGCAGCGACTTCAGCTCGTCCCACGGCAGAAAGTCCTCTTCCGCCCGCATGATGCTGCGATGCTCCGTGCCGGAGACGTCGTTGCCGATCAAGAGCTCCTCATAGAGCTTCTCGGCCGGACGCAGCCCCGTGTAATGGATTTCGATGTCGCCGTCCGGGTGGTCCTCGTCACGCACAGTGAGGCCCATGAGGTGGATCATCTTCTCCGCGAGGTCGCGGATGCGCACGGGCTTACCCATGTCGAGCACGAACACGTCGCCGCCCGTGCCCATCGAGCCCGCTTGGATCACGAGCGAGGCGGCCTCCGGGATCGTCATGAAGTAGCGATAGATCTCGGGATGCGTGACGGTGACGGGCCCACCGTGGCGAATCTGCTCCCGGAACAGGGGGACGACGGAGCCCGACGATGCGAGCACGTTTCCGAACCTGACCATGCAGAACGTCGTGCTCGAGCCACGCTGGTTGAGCCCTTGCAGGACGAGCTCCGCGAACCGCTTCGTGGCGCCCATGACGTTCGTCGGCAGCACGGCCTTGTCGGTCGAGACGAGCACGAAAGATTTGACGCCCGCCGAAATCGCGGCCTCCGCCGTGTTCAGCGTGCCGAAGACGTTGTTGTGGATGCCTTCGATCATGTTGTGCTCGACGAGCGGCACGTGCTTGTACGCGGCGGCGTGGTAGACGGTCTCGACGCCGTACGTCTCGAGGACTTCTCGCATGCGTTCGCGATGGTGCACGGAGCCGATCAAAGCGACGATCTCCACGGCCAGCGCGTTGCGCTCGGCGAGCTCGTGCAACAGCTGATCGAGCATGTACAGAGCCACTTCCGACGTGTCCAGGAGCACGAGTCGTTTCGGGCCGAGGCGCGCGATTTGTAGGCACAGCTCCGAGCCGATCGAGCCGCCCGCTCCGGTCACCATGACGGACCGGCCGGCGACGCAGGCCTCCAGCAGCTTGGGATTCGGCGGCACGGCATCGCGGCCAAGTAGGTCGGTGATGTCGACCTCGCGAATGTCGTCGACGCGCGCGTTGCCGGCCGCGAGATCGGCCATGTCCGGCATCGTCTGCACGTGCACCGGCAGTTGCTCGAGCTGATTGATGATCTCGAGTCTGCGCCGCCGCGAGATCGACGGCAGCGCGAGCAACACGCGCGTCACGTCGAACTCCTCGATGAGATCCTTGAGATTCTGCGACGTATGTACCTCCAGGCCGTTGATGACCGCACCGCGCAGCGCGATGTTGTCGTCGACGAACCCGACTGCCACGAAGTCGCCGCGACCTTGCAGCTGGGAGACGAGATGAGCGCCGGCTTCGCCGGCGCCGTAGATGATCACTCGGTCGCCGGCGCCGTTACGCGACTGAAGGAACCAGCGCACGGTCAGGCGCCCGCCGACGAGGTAGCACATTCCGAGCAGCCAGAACGTCGAGCTAGCACGCAGCGCGTCGGACCAACCGTTGACCCAGCCCACGCCGAGAACGAGCACGAACGCGACGACCGTCATCGTTTTGAATGCCGCGGCCACGAGCTCGAAGCCCATGAAGCGGACGATCGAGCGATAGAACCCGACGACGCCGAGCCCCGTGACGCCGACGACGAGCGGAACGAACCAGATCCACCGCGGCAGAGTCGTGAGGATCTCGGGTTTGACGAGCCAGACGGCGATGGCGGCGCTCGCCGGCAGAGCGAGCCCGTCGGCTAGCAACATGACCAGACGTTTCGTACTGCGCGGTAATGTGACGACGCGGCGAATCAGCGCCGGCAGTGCCGGCTGCCTGTTGTTGTTCTTTTCCGCCATCACCCGCCGCCTGTCGAACTAGGACTAAAGCAAAGTATAGAAACAGCCGCGCAATAAAACCAACTGTGTCGTTTGACCGCCTTGACAACGTCGATCAGCTGGTCTAACCGGCTGCCCGCGAATCGTTGAAGCGCGCGGCCTACCAGCCCAAAGCCGGCGGCTTTATCGTCAACTAGAGTCAAGCGAGGCTACGCTGGCTGCTCGCTCTCGCGGATCAGCTCGTCGCGCTGCGCAATCGTAGGGTAGTTGATCAGTACGGCGCGATACGCGCCTTTGAAGACGAATAGGCTTCCGGCGGCAGCGCCGACGATGCCGCAGACCGAAAACATGCGGCCGATATCGGCCAAAGAGCCGGCACCGCCGAGCATAGTGAGCGGCACCTGCACGACGCGCCGAGCGCGCTCTGCCAGGCAGAGATCATAGCCGCCCATTTTTCCATCGTTGTCGATGGAGTTGACGACGACCTCGCCGACCCCTGCCTTTGCAGCGGCAGCGGCGGCCTGCTCGAGCAACAACCCCGTGGGCCTCGTGCCGTTGTGCGTCCAAACCTCGTAGTCGCGTCCGTTCGGAGCTTTCTTCGCGTCGAGCACGACGACGACGCTCTGGCTGCCGAGCTCTGCCGCGAGGGCGCCGATCAAGGCGGGGTTCTCGAGCGCTGCCGAGCTGATTGCGACCTTCTCGACGCCCGAGCCGCTGACGCTCTTCGCCTGCTCCACGGTCTTGATACCGCCTCCGTAGCACAACGGCATTCGGCACTCCGCCGCGAATTGCGATATCAGCTTGAAATTCGGCTCGGCGCCCGTCACGGAAGCGTCGATGTCGAGCACGAGCAGCTCGTCCGCTTCCTTCTCGTTGAAGATTCGCACCGCGTTGATCGGATCGCCGACATACTTCGGATCCTTGAACTCGACGGTCTTGACCAAACCGCCGTTGTGCAGCAGCAAGCACGGGATGATCCTCGGCCGCAGCATCTCAAAGGTTCGCGAAACTCTGCAGCAGCCGCGCGCCGGAATGGTGGCTCTTCTCGGGATGGAACTGGACGCCGTACACGTTGGCGCTGCGAACCGCGCACCCGAAGTCGACGCCATAACGCGATACTGCCGCCACGTCGCGCGCGTCGTCGCAAACGACGTAGAAGGAGTGCAAGAAGTAGAACCGGGACGGGGGCATGAGGTCACCGAAGAGCGGCGAATCGCCGACGGAGCTCACGTCGTTCCATCCCATGTGGGGAACCGGGAGGCCGGTCTCCGGCTGCGACGCAAACGCGCGCACGTCCGCAGCGATCCAACCGAGACCACGCGACTTACCCTCGTCGCTCGACCGCGCCAGAATCTGCATGCCGACACATACACCGAGCAGCGGCACGTGCCGCTTGAGCACGAGCTCTTCGAGCGTTGCTCGCATGTTCGAGCGGTCGAGCAGCTCCATCGCGCGGTCGAAGGCGCCGACGCCGGGCAGGATGATCTTAGTCGCGTCGCGGAGATCATCGGGATCGCGCGCAGCGCCGACCTCGATGTTGAGCCGCTTGTAGACGTTGCCAAAAGCCGAGAGGTTACCTAAGCCGTAGTCGACGATCTTGATCATCTGATGATCGCCCGCTCGATCCCGACGGCGCGCATGATGTACGTGCCGAGTCGAATCAGCGGCATCGCAGACTTGTAGTCGCGATAACTCTTCTTTTTTCCGTGCAGCAACGACTGCAACTCGGCGACCGTCAAGTCGAGCTTGGTCGCCACGTACTCGAAGTCCTGCTCGATGGTCGCTTCGTCGTAGGCGGGTTTTGCAAGTCGGTCGAGCGCTTCCTGCCGCGTCATCTGCTTGGTCAGGATCAAGCTCGAGAAGTGAGCACGGCGCTTGTCGTACCCGAACTTCGTCGGCAACCAGTACCCCTCGTAGAACCGAGTAAAACGCGACTCGTAATGTTTGTGCTCGTACCGTTGCCAACCGAAATTGTCGGCCAGGAACTGCATCGCTTCGCCCTGGATGTAGGGGACGTAATTCAGCGGACGCAAGACGCGGACGCCGTTTATGTAGCGGTAGTACAGCTTGTACTTGAAGATGTTGGCCAGCGGAAACGTCTTCAGCGGCCGCGTGCCGAAACGCCGATGAATGTCGAGCAACTGGCGCAGGTCCGACGCGTGGTAATGCCACTCGAGCGGCTCGCGGACGCATTCCGTCGAATAGTTGCCGCCGTTCAGGATGTACTTGAACTTGTGCTTGGCGGCGAAGTTGTAGAGCGCTGCGATGAATGCATGATCCTGCGGCGTGTCGAGGTGCGGCACTTGCGCCTTGAAGAACGCGAGCTGCAGGTCCTTCATCTCGAGCCAGTCCACCACCTCGGTATGCAGGTCGAACCCGAGCGCGTCGACCATCTTCTCGATATTGTTCACGGCCTGTTGAGAATTCCAGCCCGCATCGACGTGGAAGAGCAGCGGACGTAAGCCGAGCTTCTCTTTCGCTACGTAGGCGAGATAAGAGCTATCGACGCCGCCGCTGATGCCGAGAATACAGTCGTGACTACGGCCGGCGCCTGCGCGCCTAATGGCCGCCGCTTGACGCTCGAGCTCTTGCTCGCCGCGACCGCCGGCGAGCCAATTGGGCAGGATGTTGGCGTAATAGTTGTTGCAGTAGTCGCAACAACCGCGTTCGTCGAATGCGATCGAGGAGTCGCTGGTGTCCATGACGCAATTCGCGCAGATCGCGTAGGCACCCTTTCGTACAGGGCTGATGATTGCAGTTCGCGCACCGATTTGGCTGTGGACCGTCGACATCTATAGCACCGATACCTGCGCCAGTTGTTTGCCGGCGCGCGTTCTCGCGACCTCCGCCAAGTACTGCCACGTGTCGTTGGCGCAACGCGCCCACGTGTACTTGCCGGCCAGCGCCCTGGCGCGCACCGCCGAAGCTTGCCGCCGGCCTGAGTCCGTCAGCAGCTCTTTGATCGCCGCTGCGATCGACTCCGGCTTCTCCGGGTCGAAGTAGGAGCCGCCGTCTTGCAGGATCTCGGGCATCGGCCCCCGCTTGGAACAAGCAATTGGCAGGCCACTGGCCATTGCCTCGATGAGAGTATTCGGCATGTTCTCGCAGCTCGACGCGAACACGAACAAATCCGATCTCGAAAGGTAGTCGGCGATCGTCGCGTGGGGCACCTCTTCCACGAGCTCGACGAAATCGGCCGCGCCTTCCTCCGCGATGACGCGATCCAGCAATTCACCCGCACCCGGAGACTTGCGGCCCACCAGCGTCAGCACGACCGGAAAGCCTTCGGAACGCAGTTTCGCGACGGCGCGCACGACCTGCCACTGGTGCTTGTACATGTCGACGTTCGAAACGTACAGGCATCGAACGGGCTGCGCAGGCGCAGCCGAAGTGCGGCGCATGGAAGATTGGCGGCTGAAAGTCTCCTCTATCCCATGCGGAATGATACGAACGCTCGGCAGCGAGCCGGTGTATCGCTGCATGAGAGTCGCCGCGTAGTCCGTCAAGAACAATGCGCCCGCCGCACGACGAAGCGAGCTCATTTGGATGTACTTGAGCAGCACGAGGCGAAAATACGCCTTCGAGTACGCGTAGCGAGCCATCTCTCCGGGTTCAAACGACAACATGTCTTGACTCATCACCACCGCCGGCCGGAATCGGGAAACCGTGCCGGCATCCATACTGAGCAGCACGTCGCAGGAATGGCGGCGCAACGCAACCGGCAACGACCACAGTTGCCACCACACCTCGCTCTGCAGCGAACCTTCCAGCGCCGGCGGGTTGTGCTTCGTCAACCACGGAGCGTCCGGCAATTCAGCAAGCAGCGCTCGATGCGCCCACACATGCACGGCCTCGATGCCGTGGCGAGCCGGATCGCCACCACCGAGAACTCCCGCGAGACGCACCTTCGCGCCTCCGGATCGGTTGCGCGACGCGTCGATGCCGACGACGATGCCCATACTAGACCCCGATTCTAACGCGGTCGCGTTCGGTGAGATCCGCCGGGTTTTTTCGCCCCCTGACCAAACATCACCCGCTGGCGCTCACGAATTTGCCGTAATTTCGTTACGGTCTCGTTCTGATGCCCAGTCTTACACTATCTGCAATTTTAATCCATCGTGACGCGGCCAGCGGCAAGCACGGCGCATGAGGAGTTCGCGAGAGACTGCTCCCAAACATTGTGCTTTCGCGCTTCAGTCACCGCGCCAGATGTGGCGCTTCATCGGACACACTACTGATTCGTGGAGATCGGCGTCTCGCGCCGACCGACGCCGACCGCCAATGCGCCGAGTGCGATGACCGTCAACGCGACGAGCGTGATCCACGCCGCGTGCTCTGGATACACCGCGGCTAGCCATGCGCACGGCAATAGCCATAGGACATTGATCAGCAACGCGCCGAGCGTGACGGGCCGATGGCCCCAACGCCGAGCGAGCCGTTGGTAAGCATGGCTGCGATGCGCTTCATAGACGCGCTCGCCACGCGACGAGCGGCGCGCCAACGTCAGCGTCGCGTCGACGAAGAACACGGCGCCGAGTATCAGCCACACGAGCCAGGCAACGGGATTGTCGCGCGCAGCGACGACCACGAGCAGCGCAATCGTATAACCGACGTAACCGCTGCCCACGTCGCCCATGAAGATTTTCGCCGGCGGCCAGTTCCAGATCAGAAAGCCAACGCACGCGCAGCCGAGCATCAGTGCGATCGCCGGCGCTGCGGCCGAGCTGCCGATGACGACTGAGAGCACCGCGCCGGCGAAAGCCACGAACGCCGCCTCCGATGCCGCAATGCCGTCGATGCCGTCCATGAAGTTGAAGAGATTCAGGCTCCAGATGATGCCGAGCGCACCGAGCACATAACCGCCGATGCCGAGAGTCATCGATTCGCCGAGCGTAGGTAGACCGCCGAGCCAGAACAGCGCCCATAGCGCGGCCGCGAAATGCACGGAGATTCTGACGAGCGGCGGAACGTGCCGGCGATCGTCGAGATAACCGATCAATGCGACCGCGATGCCCCCGCCGCCGAACGCGAGCAGCGTAGCCGACGGCACGATGCCGAAAGCTGCCAGCAGGCATTGCGCGGCGATCGTCGCTGCGACGATGGCGATGCCGCCTCCTTGCGGCGTCGGGACGTCGTGCAGGCTCCTCTCGCCCGGGATCACGAGCCGGCGTCGCGACACGAGGACCCGGCGCACGAGGCCCGTCAGGAATGCGCTGGCGGTTATGCAACCGATTGCGATGAGAATCAGATAGAGCCGCATTGCGATCAGTCGATCCCGAGTGTCATTGCGAGCAGCCCGACGTACTCGTGCACGGCGCGCTCGGTCCTCTGCATTCCGGCAGACGTCGGCAGAAAGTCGCGCCACGAGAGGCCAAGACCCGCCGACGCGAGGTGTCCCGTGGGCGCCGCAGTCGCGCGCGCGCCGGCTGCTTCCATTCGTCGCATCGCGCGCGGCATATGGTACGCGCCTGTGACCAGGAGAAACGGAGCTTGGCCGGTTCGTTCCGCGACGGCGCGTGCTTCCGCCGTCGTGTCGAGCGGCGTGTCGAGGACGATGAGCGCCGCGCGATCGACGCCGAGCTCCGCAGCGAGCTCCGCATACCCCAGCGCGGTCGGCGCCGAGCTGCCCGGGATGCCGCCGCCGGACACGATCAACGTGGCGCCCGGCAGCTTTCGAAACAGCCTTATGCCTTCCACGATCCGCACCAAAGCTTCGCGGTCGAGCGCCGCGGTGACCGGCACGCCGCTGCGCGGCCAGTAGCTGCTGCCGAGCACGACGACGAATGCCGCCGGCGGAACGGGACCGTCGTCGGGCACTGCCGGGTACTGGTTTTCGAGGGGAATCAGCAGCGCGTTCCCGACGATCGGTATCGAGCCTAGGTAGACGAGCAGCGCTCCGCAAGAAACCAGGTAAGTCGCAGCTCTGGCTCGCTTGCGGAGCAGCATGACGCCGGCGGCGAGTGCTAGCAGCAACGCGGCCGTGAGAGGCGCGATGAAGACGTCGACGATCTGCTTCAAGGCGAACATGGCCGTCATGCCGCGCGGACGCGACGCCCTCGCTGTTTTTCATCGACGTACCAGTCGACGGTTCGCCGAATTCCGTCGGCGAAGGAGACGGGCGGCGACCAGTCGAGCTCGCGGCACGTCTCGGCGATGTCGAGCTGCAAAGAGCCGCAGAGCTGCGTGAAGACCGAACGGCGCCCGACGGCTCTGCAGAGCGCGTCCAAAATTCCGACGGGCACGGGCGGCAGCAGCGTGCGCCGGCCGAGCGCGGCGCCCATCTCGCGCACGAGCCCCGCGCTCGACACGTCGCACCCGTCCGAAACCAGCCATGCGCGGCCGGGCGCCGACGGATGCGTGAGCACGTGGATCAGCATGTCGCAGAGATTCCAGACGTTGACGAAGCTGCGGCGGTTGCGGACGGCGCCAAGCGGGAGCGGGATACCGCGATCCACGGAACGAAGCAGCCGCAAGAAATTTGCCTTGACCCCGGGCCCATAGACCAGCGGCGGGCGGACGGTGACGACTTCGAGGCGCTCGGCGAAGGACGCCGCGGCCGCTTCGCCCGCGAGCTTCGATTCGGCGTAGGCGGTGCCGGCGTTCGGCGTCGACGCATTCGTGAACGGCGCCGGCGTCGTCGAGCTACCGAGCACCATGACCGAGCTCACGTACACGAATCGGCGCACGCCGGCCTCGACGCACGCCTCGGCGAGCCTCGCAGTTCCGTGCGCGTTCACGCGCATGAATTCCTCGCGAAGCTCCGGTGACGGCTTGCGAATCACGTGGGCCTTGCCGGCCAGGTGCACGACGGCGTCGATCCCGCTGAGCGCCGCACGCCAGTCCGTGGCTGGACCGACGTCGCCAACGGCGCAAAACCGCTCGGGCGCGCCGGGCTTGCGGCGACGAACGGCTGCCGTGAGCTCGAACGCGCGTGCAGCGAGGGCGTGCTGAAGGTGCTCGCCGACGAACCCATCGGCACCGGTGATCAGTACGCGCAAGACGCGGCTCGACCTATGCCGGCTCGCCGGAGTGTTTCGCGGCGAGCTCGGTGAACCATCCTTCCAATCGGTCGACGAGCATGTCGGCGCGAAACTGCGCGAGAAAATATTCACGACCTCGCCGCCCCATGTCGAGCCGCGCGCCCGATTCGAGCGCGCGCAGCGCGAGCACCTGCGCCGCGAGAGCCTCCGCGTCCTCCGCGGGCGCGCAAAGACCTGCGCCGGCCTCGCGTATGATCGCCGCCCCTTCGCCGTCGAGCGAGCCGACGATCGGCTTGCCGGCCGCCAAGTACGACTGCACCTTCGAGGGGATGGTCAACGCGAGGATCGGGTCGCGGCGCAACGTCACCAGCAGCGCGTCGACGCCGGCGAAGAGCTTCGGCATCTCGTGCGGGGAAAAGCGGCCGAGAAGGTGCACCGTGGCGGACAGCCGCCGCCTCTCGACCTCCGCGGTGACCCAATCGCGCATGCTGCCGTCGCCGACGATGACCCACTGGACGTCGGGGCGGTCGCGCGTCAGCTCCGCGGCCGAAAGGATCGTAGGCAACGCTTGGACCGAGCCGATGTTGCCGGCAAACATGACGCGAAATCCCGGCGGTACTGTCGCGAGCGCGGGGTGCGCCTCGTGTTTCGCCATCGGCACGTAGAACGGCTCCGCCGTGTTCGGGAGATACAGAATCCGGTCCGCGCGCACACCGCGCGACTCGACGTGATCGCGAAACGACCGCGATTGGATGAGAACGAACTTCGAGGCGACGTAGATGCGGCGGACCAGCAGGTCGACGAACCAGAGCGCCCAGCGCGCCCGGATTGCACCCGTCGCTTCAAGAGCTTCCGGCCAGAGGTCCTGCACCCAATAGAAAATCGGCGCCCTTTTCACGGCTTTCATCGCGAGCGCGGCGATGCCCATCGTGGCCGGAGAGACTTGAAAAACGAAAATCGCGTCGAAGCGTCCGCGGCAGCGAAACGGCCCGAGCAGCGACGCCGTGAACGCGTACGACAGATAGTTCGCGGCAAGACGGAAGCGCGACCGCGAGCCGCGCGGCACCTGCGGCACGCGGACGATATCGACGCCATGCCAAATTTCCCGAGTGCGGCGAAACCAGCCGTGGCCGGAGAAAAACTTCCCCGTCGGATAGTTCGGCGTCCCGCACAGCACCGTCACGGAATGGCCCCGGCTCACGAGATCGCGCGCGATGTCGTTGATTCGGAAGTCTTCGGGCCAGAAGTACTGCGATATGACGAGCAGGCGCACGGCTAAGCACCGTCAGTAGGCGGGCCGTTGCCCGCACCACACCGTCCGGCGCACGTAGCCCACGTAGCTGTGCACGATGCGCACGACTTTCTTCGAGACGCAGTCGGCGTCGTAGTCGGGAGGCAGACGAAACTCGGCACGATCCCGCCATTTGTGGTCGGTCACGACTTGGACGGCCTCGCGTACGCTCGCTGCATCGAGATCGGCCATGACGAGCGTGCCCTCGTCCATGCCCTCCGGCCTCTCGTGCGCCTCGCGGATCATGACCGCCGGGAACCCGAGCAAGGCCGATTCTTCCGTCAGCGTGCCGCTGTCGGAGATCGTGCAAAACGATTCCCGCTGCAGGCGCGCATAGTCGAGGAAGCCGAGCGGCTTCAACACTTGCACTCGCTGATCGAGACGCAGGTGAGGGGCGGCCGTGAGACGCTGCCTGGTGCGGGGGTGAACAGAGAACACGACGGGCATGTCACGATCCGCGGCCAGCGCGCTCACGGTCGCGACGAGCTGCTCGAGCCGTTCCGGCACGTCGACGTTCTCCTCGCGATGCGCGCTGACCACGAAGTAGCGGCCGGGTTGCAGCAGCATCTGCTCGAGAACCTTCGACGCGCCGATCCCAGGGCCGTAGTGGTCGAGAACCTCGCGCATCGGCGAGCCGGTCTTGATGACCGTTTCGGGCCGTAAGCCCTCGGCCAGCAGATAGCGGCGCGCGTGCTCGGTGTAGGTGAGATTGATGTCGCTGACGTGATCGACGATGCGCCTGTTGATCTCTTCAGGAACGCGCTGGTCGAAGCAGCGGTTGCCGGCTTCCATGTGAAAGATCGGGATCTTGCGCCGCTTCGCCGCGAGCGCGATCAAGCAGCTGTTCGTATCGCCCAGGATCAGCAGGGCATCGGGCTTGTGCTTCACGAGGGCTTCGTCGCCTCGCGTGAGCACTTTAGCGATGGTGTCCATCGGCGACGCGCCGCCAACCTCGAGGAACTCGTCCGGAGCGCGAATCTCGAGCTGCTCGAAGAAGATCTGGTTGAGCTCGTAGTCGAAGTTCTGGCCGGTGTGCGCCAACACATGTTCGGCACTGCGATCGAGCTCGTGGATGACACGGCTCAACTTGATGAGCTCCGGCCGTGTGCCGACCACCGTCATGACCTTAAGCATTCAGGCCCTCGCTGCCCGCGAGCACGCTCTTCAACAGCGTCTCGAGCTCCTCGATGCCGAGGCGTTGCGTGTTGTGCGACGTGTAGTCTTCGTACTCGGAGATCGCCGTTTGGCCCTTCACGAAATACAGGTCGTAGTTGAGATCGCGTGTATCGGCGGGTATCCGGTAGTACCGGCCGAGGTCTTCCGCCCGCGCCATTTCTTCGCGCGAGACGAGCGACTCGTAGAGCTTCTCGCCGTGGCGAGTGCCGATGACGTTGATCGGCACGTTGCGCCCCGTCAAAGAACGCAGGGCCAGCGCAAGATCCTCGATCGTCGAGGCAGGCGCCTTCTGCACGAAGATGTCGCCGGGCTCGGCACGAGCGAATGCGTGCAGCACGAGGTCGACCGATTCCTCGAGCGACATCAAGAATCTCGTCATGTGCGGGTCGGTGATCGTGAGCGGCTTACCGTCGCGCAGCTGCTGGAGGAACAGCGGAATGACCGACCCCCTCGACCCCATCACGTTGCCGTACCGCGTCGCGCAGAGGATCGTCGCCGACGGATCGCAGACGCGCGACTTCGCGACCATCAGCTTCTCCATCAACGCTTTCGTCATGCCCATCGCGTTGATCGGATACACGGCTTTGTCCGTGCTGAGCAGCACGCAGCGGCTGACGCGATGCTCGATCGCGGCTCGCATCACGTGCTCGGCGCCGACGACGTTCGTGCGCACGGCCTCCATGGGATGAAACTCGCACGACGGCACCTGCTTCAGCGCGGCCGCATGGAAGATGTAGTCGACGCCTCTCACGACGTCGTCGACGCTCGAATAATCGCGCACGTCGCCGATGTGGAATTTGAGCCGGTCGCTGCGCAACGCGATGCGCATGTCTTCTTGCTTCTTCTCGTCGCGGCTGAAGACGCGGATCTCCGCGCAATCCGTCTGCAGCAACCGATTGACGACGGCGTGACCGAAGGACCCCGTTCCGCCGGTGACGAGCAACACCTTGTCTTTCATCATGCTCCGAGTCCTAGCCGAACAGGTGCATCGCTTGGATCAAATGTGGCCACTTCGGCGCGATATACCCCGTGGCCAAACGAAACTTCGTGGAGTCGAGCGAGCGATCGACGACGACTTCGTCGTTCGGCGAGATTTCGCAAGAAGACCCATACGTCGCAGCTATCAATCGCAGCAAATCATACTTGCTGATCGGGTCCGCGGACACGTGAAAGACTCCACGGAGGCCCGGGTTGGGGATAATGAAGTCGCGCATCACGCGGGCAAGCTCGACGGTCGGAAGGCCGGAGAAGATGGCCCGGCGGTAGCCCATTACTCGCCCACGTTTTGACAGGAACCAGCCCAAGAGCCCGTGCGGCGTGCCGAGCTCATGGCCGATCATCGACGTACGCAGCGTGATTGCGTTTTCATCGTCGACTTCGCCGAGCAACTTGCTGAGCCCGTAGAGATCGCGCGCGTCTGCGACATCGTCCTCGCGATAGCCCCCTTTGCTGCCTGAGAAAACGCAGTCGGTGCTCACATGGATCAGTCTGGCGCCGTTCGCCTTGCATAAGCGGAGCAAGCGATGCGGCAAGAGCGAGTTGATCGGGATCACGATCAGCGGATCGTCCGCTTCATGAAGCTGTTTGACGACACCGATACAGTTGATCACGACGTCGGGGCGTACCTCCTCGAAGAGCGCCGCCAGGTTTTCGAGATCGAGGCCGGAACGAACGGCGCTACGCGACTCCGGCGGCAGCATGGCGGCGGCAGCGTCCGATCGCAGCGCGCCGACGACGCGGTACCCGGCGCTCGGGGCAATCAATCGCAACACGGCGCTTCCGAGCATGCCGGAGGCGCCCAAAACGAGGACCACCGTGGTGCTCTGCATTACTGTGACGCCCGGCGTTCCGCCAGCGCCGCGTTGAATCGCGCCATCATCTCCACGATCACGGTGTCCCACGTCTTCAGGTTGCCGCCCGATAGGTTACCGCGCTTTACGTGCAGCAGGTCTCGGCTCAGGCCCGGCACACGCACGCGGTCGAAGGGCATGCCCTGCAAGAGCTCCCGGTGCGGCCCGATGTCCGAAATATACGATTCGGCGGCACAGAAGACGCCTTCGGAGTTCGCGTTGGAGGCATTCTCCGCATATGTCGTCGACACATAGTATTTCGAGCGACGCAGCACATCGATCAGCGACGCCCGGCTGACGTTCCCCACGGCTACGACGTTCGGTTTGGAGCGGAGGCGCGCGGGTATCAGATCCTCGCGGCCAAAGATCAACAGCTGGAGGCCGCGTTGCTCGCTCTTGAGCATCTCGAACACCCGCACCGCATCGGGCAGGCCTTTGTAACGATATGTGCCGACGACCGCGACGATGTCTTCCGCCGCGTCATACTTGCCGCTGTTGACGAGGCTGAGCTCCTCGTCACTGCCGTTGACCGACAGGAAAAGTCGCCCCGAGTCTTTGCGCTCGATGACCTCGAGCGAGCTGCGCGACTCCGCTGAAATAATGTCGGCGTGCGGCAGCCCGCGCTTGATGCGCCAACCGAGATAGCCGAATCGGAAGATGTCGCGCGGCGACATCGGCGCCCCACTCGTCTTCAGTGTCAGCACGTTGCTGAGATGAAACCAGTTGATCGTGCCGAACGGGTAGTAGAGCGGTATGCCATACGAGTAGTAGAGATCCGGCCTACCGATATCGTCCTCGATGCTCCTCAGGTAATTGCAATCGTCGAACAGCCGGCGGAGGCGCGATTGCTCGACGACGTAGTATCGATTCCCGGGGAACTGCTCGCGCAAGTGCCAGCAGTTCTTGTGGACGACGAACGCGGCGCCGCCGACGGCGTCGAACCAACGTGCGTATTCGACGAGACGCTTGTACCCGCCGTAGGTATACGACGCTGCGAAGTTGAAGAGCAGCTTGTGCTGGTTGATCGAGACGCTCATGCGATAGCTAACTCAGCGAACGCGCAGTGATCAACGCGCGCCCGCATACCGGGGCTGACCGGGCTCGGCGACCAACACGCGGCGACTCGTGAAAAATTTCGCGTAGACGAAGATTGCCATGACGAGCGGCACCGTCTCGACGATAGTCCAGTCCATCCCGAAGCTGTCGACCAACCTCTGGAAGATGAACAGAACGACGACTCGCTTCATCGCAAAGATGAAGGGATTCGGGCTCGAAAGGCGGACATAGAGGCGCTTCAGCGCGAAGGTGAGAAGGAACAAGGCCGGTAACGAGGCCCACCCCATCAGCAGAAAGAACTCGCTATAGATGCCGATCTGATCGGACTGATAGGCCTCGTCGGCGACGTACGTCCTCGATGGCGTGCCCCAGCGCCGATAGATGAATTGCATGGAGTTCGCGATCTTCGGCTGATCGAAGACGTCGAACCCAGGCGTCAGCAAGTTGTCGACGACACTCTTGAAGTACGTGCCGACAGTGAATAGCGGCGCGTACTCGCCGCGATGCGCAATGATCTCCGCCGAATAGTCGAAGAATCCCGCGCGGCTCGCGATGACGGGCGCGATGATACCCAGACGGGCGACGATCAACGGATCATTCGTGCTGGCGCTCACGAACTCCGCCGCGCGCTCGAGATCCGGCGCAGCGCCGACGTCTCGGTTGAAACGATTGTAGCTGCTGATGGCGAACGTCGCGACGAGCAACGCCAATAGGATCGGCGTCGCCGCCACGCCGGCCAACACGAGCCCTCTGTTGAACCGCAGACGCCCCCGAACCGCGAGGAGGATCAGAAGTAATGTCTGCAGCACGTTGATGATCGCGCTGCGGCTCCCGTAAGCCGTGTGAAGGGCGACCTCGAGCACGACGAGAACGAAAATCGCCGCTGCCGTGAGAAGGCCGAGACTCTTCCGGTAAACGACGTAGTAGGCCAGCACCAACATTAGCAACATGCTCGGAGACAGTAGCAGCACGATGAAGTTGAGGACTCGGGGCATGCCGCCCTCCGAAAAAATGGCGGTGCCGAGATACGTGAAGGCGATCGCCGCCATCAGCACGATCACGACTCGCCCGGCCGAGGTCGCCCTCCACGTCCCTGCCTCGATGCTCAGGTTGCCCTTCCTGCGGACGCTGAATAGCCCCGCGTACATGAAGAGATTTGCGAACAGCATGTACGTCAAAGCGAAGTTCGTATCCTCGGCGTCGTACGGAAATCGCAAGAAGACGTCCGAGAAACCCCAATACGAGAGCGTGAAGATGCGCAGCTCGTAATAAAAGATGAGCGCGAACGTGAGCAGGATCACGAATGGATCGCGGTTGAATCTTTCGACGACGAGCGCAAGCTGCGTCTGCAGGCACAGCAGCACGCCGAGCAGCAGCGTTCGATCGTTCACGTACGGGTTTTGGTCTTCCAGGAGTCGAAACGACTCGAGCAAGATCAAGCCCAGCATGAGCAGATTCGCGCCCGTCAGCAGGGCGTTCAGGTCGATCTTGCGCTTGGTTGTTTCCATTTAGCGCGGTGCCGCCGGACACGCCGGTCGGCGCCCATAGCGTACGGTTATCGTTGCGGCAATCCGCCCGTCTCGCGCCAGCCGTGGCGTACCCGGGACAGGAAAAGAAACCAGCGCGCTTTGAGCTCGAGCGTCGTGGGCGGCCCGGCAGCGATCGCGCGCGCCATGTGCGCGGGCACGGCCGAGAAGTCTCCGCTGAGGAAATGGCCACGGCCGGAGACATAATGAAACCAGGCCGGGGCCCCGTGAAGCGGCGCGTCGGCACCCTCGACATACTTGTTCCGAAAAGCGTCCAGATTCATGAGCAAGCGCGCAGGTGTCGAAATATTGCCGCCTCCGAACCAGTAGTAACCGAGCGGCTCGTCGATGCGTTCGAAGCGATCCGTCAATTGCGCGATTCGTAACCACGTGTCGTAGTCTTCCCAGCCCATCCACTGGGGCTCCTCGCAGAATCCGCCGGCCCGCATCAACAGCTCGCGGCGGGTCACGACACTCGAGGTCGCGAGCGCATTGTTGTTTTCGAGCAGGTCGCGAAATACCGGCGCCCGCAACGATCGCGTGCCCGAGCGCCGCCAGAAAAAACGTTGCCGGGCGGAGCGGACCAGGTACAAATCATGGTAGACGACGTCGGCGCCGGCGCGCAGCCGACGCAGCGATTCCTCGAGCTTGCGCGGCGCCCACCAGTCGTCGGAGTCGAGAAAGGCCACGTATTCTGCGGCGGCCGCGCGGATTCCCTCATTGCGGGAATGCCCCACGGCGCCACGGACCTGCACCTCGAGCAAGCGTATGCGCGGGTCGTGCAAGCCTTCGACGGCCTCGCGCGTGCCGTCCTCCGAGCGGCTGTCTGCGACGACGGCTTCCCAATCGTCGACCGTTTGCGCGCGCAGGGATGCCAAGGCGCGGAGCAGGTCTTGGGCGCGGTTGTACGTCGGGATGACGACGGAGACGGCGACGGTCACGGGACCATTCCTGGCGCACGCACCCGTCGGCCCATCGCCCCCGCCCCGTGGGCTGCTTCGAATCGGAGCTTGGTCGGTGCTCTCATTCTTTCCTTTACGTGGCTGGAACGGTCGCGTCGATGGGCATACGGCGATGATACCTAATCGCCTGAACCGGCGAACGTTTCTGGCTGCGCGAGCACGAGCAGCGTCTCGCCGCCGAGCAACCGGACGCCGAGATCCTTGTGCAGCGCGTACGCGACACGTCGCGGCAACGTCGCGAACGCGGTTCGCCACGAGCGCTGCGCACCGAGCGCGTAGGCGCCGGTATAGCGCGAGTCGACGACGCGGTAGCCGCAATCCTTGAGCAACGCGAGCGCGAGATCTTTCGTATAGAAGTGCAGATGGCCGACCGTGCTGCGTACCCGCTCGAGCGGCGCGCCGCGAAGCACGTTGAGGGCGCTGAGATCGAGCGGTATGTGGAATACGAAGTGCTCGCCGAGCCGCCGCACAGATTCGAGCAGCGAGAACGGATCCCGCACGTGCTCGAAAACGTCGAGCATGAGGACCACGCCGTAACGCCGCTCGGCGACGTCGCCGGGCGGCCCGAGATGAAACTCGATGCCCTCTCTCTGCGCCCAAAACCTCTCGAGCTGCGGAGAAACGTCGAACCCCGTGAGCGCAGCCGATGGGAACGCGCGCTTGAGCTGCTCGAGCACGTCTCCGGCCCCGCAACCCACGTCGCAAATGGACGGCGGCGAAATGCCGTGATCGACGAGGATGCGCTCGACGAGCCGCGACTTCCACGGCGAATCCTCTCGATGCCACTCGACGTTCTCGGCGAGATACGTGCCGTCGACGTAACGGCGGTCTACGCCGACTTGCGCGCGACGATCCAAATCTGGTTCCCGTAGCGGCTCGCTTCGATGGCGCGGCGATATTCGGCGTCGAAGCCGGAGAGGAGCTCGGCGAGCCGTGCCGCGAGCTGCTCGCGCGGTCGGGCCGATGCCGCAGCCGAGCCGGCTCGAATCTGCGCGAGGATGCCGGACATGAAGTTGTCGCCGCCGACGACGCCGGTGGTGCGCGGCGCATTCGTCAGGAACCAACTCGTATGGTTGACGAAACTGTATCCCTGCCGCGTCGTCACGCTCGTCTTTACGCCCGTAACGCGCGCCATCATGCGATCGACGCTGCTCGCCGTCATGTAGTTGATCGCGTGCTCGTCGTAGAAGAAGCGGCCGAATGCCTCGTTGCGCCATACGTCCTTGAGCGCGTCGTCGAGGTTCGGAGTGACGAAGATGAGCTCCCCGCCCGGCTCGAGCAGGCTCACGAGGCGCTGCAGGTATTTCACGGGATCCGGCACGTACTCGAGCACGTAGAACAGGAATATTTTACGAAAGCGGAGTCCGCGCGCCTCGCAAGCGTCGAGGCTCGTGTCGCACGGGATGCGGAGCCGCTCGTTGACGTACGCCGCACGCACCGTATTGACCTCGATGCCGTGCGGCCGCGCGCCGTGTTGCCGCGCGAGCTGGAGGAAATAGCCCCACGAGCAGCCGATCTCGAGCACGTCGCGGCCGCGATCCGCGGCATCGAGAAACTCCGCGACGTAACCACGCGACTGCGCCGTCCCGTTCGAGAAGTCCTTTTCAACGGCGGGGATATCGAGGCCGGCCGCCTTGAGACGCGATTCGTCGAGCTTGTCCGCTGCGAGGCCGTGCGTGGGATCGTGCACGAAGAAATCGAAATCGCACGGCGCGCAATGCCACAGCGTCATGTCCTTGCCGCTGCGCGCCTTGATCGGGCGCGACGTCGCCTCGGCCGAGCAGATCGAGCAGACGGCGGTCATGAAAAGCGGCTTTCCGACTGCACCCAAGACCACATCGTGCGCAGGCCCTCGGCGAGCGGGATGCCCGGGTCGTAACCGATTTCGCGGCGAATGCGCGTGAGATCGGCGACGCAGCCTTGCATGTCGCCCGGCGTGCCGGGCAGCTCCTCGATCTTCAAGCGATCGGCCTTGCCCAAGACCTGCGCGGTTCCGCGAATCAATTCCTCGAACGTGGTCTTCCGGCCCGTGCCGAGATTGAACGACTGGTTGTACGCAGTGCCGTGCAAGCACTTCTCCCAGCCCTGCGCCACGTCGTCGATGTTGATGAGGTCGCGGAACCGGTCGAGCCGGCCCTTGACCTGCACGGAGTCCTTCTGGCGTAGCATGTTCATGAAGATGCCGACAACGCCCTGGTCGGGCTTGGTGATGTCTTGACCCGGGCCGTACACGTTGAACATTCGCAGCGCATTCCAACGGATGCCTTTCGGCTGCGCGTAGTTCATGAGCAGATGCTCGGCGGCGAGCTTCGAGCCCGCGTACACCGACTTGGGCCGGCAAGGAGTCGCCTCGTCGAGGGCCTCACGATCCGCGTGGTCGCCGTAGATCACGAACGAGGACGCAAACAGCAGTCGATCGACTTTGTTCGCGAGGCACCAGTTCACGACGTTCAACGTGCCGAGGACGTTGAGCTTGACGTCGAGCACCGGCACCGAGAACGAGCGCGGCCCCGACGATTGCGCCGCAAGATGCAGCACTGCGTCGACGCCGGCAAGCGGCGCGTCGGCCAACGAAGCCTCGTCGGTGATGTCGGCGCGCAGCACCTGGGCGTCCTTCAGGTCCGCCGGGGGCTGCACCGACGGGTGCTCGAGGATCGCGACCTCGATTCCGCGAGCGCGCAACTGGCGCGCGAGCCGCGAGCCGACGAACCCGTAGCCGCCCGTGATCAAAACCTTCTTCATGCCGCGCGCACCTGACCGCAGAATTTCCGCGTAGCCTCGACGAAGCGCTCCATGATTTCGATCGGGCCGAGCGTGATCGTCGTGAACCGGTCGTACGGCGGCGACCAGGGGCCTTTGATGTAGATCTTCTGGTCGCGCAGCGTCTGCACGTACGCCTTCGCGCGCGCCGCGTCGCCGAGGTCGAGCAGCAAGTAGTTGCCGTTCGCGCCGTGCGCGGCGATGTGGAGTCCCGCGAGCGTCTGCTTGATCCGCTCGCGTGACGCCATGACGCGCGCGTTGTATTGCTCGACCATCGAATAGTTGTCGAGCAAATGCTCCGCCACCGCGTTCGACAGCGCATTGCTCTCGTGAGCAAAGCGCGTCTTCGACAGCACGCTCATGTTGTCGCGGTTACTGATCAGGTAACCGAGCCGGATCGTCGGCACGCCGAATCCCTTCGAGAACGTGCGCGCGATGACGACGTTCTCGTATTTACGGATCAGCTCGACGGCGCTCGGGGCGCCGAACATGTGATAGGCCTCGTCGATGACGAACAGGCAGTTCTGCGCGAGCGTCTTGCGTGCGAAATCCTCGAGCTGCTTTAGATCGAACGAGCTCTCGATCGGCTGATTCGGGTTCGG